>Ga0208461_1000091_pt1 | contig 89579 bp, 66 predicted proteins | sample AD_JPNTR4_MetaG_FD_184448 | JGI IMG/M metagenome (GOLD analysis project Ga0208461, IMG submission 184448) | Active sludge microbial communities of municipal wastewater-treating anaerobic digesters from Japan - AD_JPNTR4_MetaG (SPAdes) (version 2) | ecosystem: Engineered > Bioreactor > Anaerobic...
TCCGGCCATTGCCGCCTTATCGCTCCTTCCCCTCTCCGGCAAAGCGAGGGCGCACATGCATCATCAGCATGTCATTCACAAGCCTGCCCTTTGCTTGGCTTAAAGTGCCGCATCATTTCTCCTGACAGGGAATGCCGCAGAATTCCTCTCCATGTATTTATTCTCTCCGGAGCACCTCCGGCGCGCGCATCATGCGCACGCCGGAGGAAATCTCCGGAAGAAACATATACATCTCCCTCCACACGAGACGCTCGTGCGGAGTCAGACCCGTACTACCTCATGGACGGCGGCTTCTGATTGAAGTCGTAGTACTCGTATGCCGGCTCGATGGCGTTGAGCCGCGCCAGAATCTGGTCGTCGGTGTCGCCCAGGAGATAGCGCCTGAGGTATTCCGGTGCGAGGATCTCGTTGGTGTCCACATGTGCAAAGAAGAAGATGCCCCGGTTGAACGCCCCCACATAGTAGTTCGACGAGTTGCACCCACCGTAGAACATCCGGGAGTAGCGCATCTCCTCTGTGGGGATCTTGACCGTACCTGTATTGCAGACAACCTTGCCGAACTTGATGAACGAGCCGGAGTAGAAGTGGGGCCTCTCGTGGAAGGTGTTGTCCACGAACTCGATGGCCACCATGTTGCAGATATAGTTCTGCTCGGTCTCGGTATCCTGCCCGTTTGGGCCGGAGACCGTAAGGCGCACCGTAAAGAAACCGATGTCCGTGTACGTATGGGTGGGATTCTGTTCCGTGCTCGTTGTCCCGTCGCCGAAATCCCAGTTCCACGAGGTGATGTTGCCGGTGCTCCGGTCCTGGAAATTGACAATGGTCCTCTGTGCATCATTTCTCTTCCGCGCAAAGAATTCGGCGTGGAGCGGCGCGGTGGCGCCTGTCGCAATGAATGCCTCTTTGGTCTCGGTATGCTGGTTCCCCATGATATCGGTGATGGTCAGACTCACCGTGTAGACCCCGGGCTCTTCATACACATGCCGGGGGTTCTTCTCCGTGCTCGTGCTGCCGTCGCCAAAGTTCCAGGTTCGCGTCCGTATCGAGGATCCCTCACCGAATATATCCCAGATTTGGGTATTATACGACATGCTCCGGTCGGTGAACTGCACGGCCAGAGGAGCAACTCCAGACCTCACATCGGCATCGAACTCCGCCTGTAAGAGCGTTGGGTTGTCCATACAGTTGAACACGATAGCGTCGGCGATCACCCTTCCATTCGCCTCGTCGGTGATCTCGACTTTGGCCGTTCCCGCATCGAAATAGAAGGTGCCGAGTGATTTGACCAGTGAGGGCAGAGTCTCCCGCTGGTTCACCTCCACAGTGGTGGGGCCCCCTGCGTGGTGGATGATGAACTTGGTGTTGGTGGCATTGGCCGAAGACGGGTACCACGAGGCCATCACGTTATAGTTGCCCGCATACCTCAGATAGATGGTGAACACCGCCTTGTTCTGGCCGGTGCCTGCACTGTGGTACTGGTAGTTGTAGCCGAGATATCCGGATTCGCCCATGTAGCCGCCCTTGTGAATCATGCCGATGGGCCAGGTGCCGATGAAGTCGCAGCGGTTGAAATCAGGGTCGGAGCTCGTGATGAAGTACTCCCGGTTTTTCACCGGATCGGGAGGCGATCCGTCCGCGGAATACCAGGCCGGCGTGTTGGAGTCCGGGAACCGCTCCAGATAGGTTCCGTTCGAAAGCTCAACCCTGTATGTAACAGGATCGCCAGGGATGGTGTAGGTGAGGTAGTAATTGTACGGCGGCGTGCCTTCGCTGAAGGTGTAGGGCATGACCGCGCTCACGCCGTTCTTGAAGACAGGGTCCCAGTTTGGGTAGGCCTGGCCGTATTTCATGCCGTCGATCTTGACCGACACCATCTCGGTGGAATAGTTGGTGAAGCGATCGTCGTCCACGAAATAGATGTTGTCGATCCGCTGGTTCTGGATCTCGCGGGAATTGGCAAAGGTGGCGCCGAAGCCGAAGTTTGAGTGGCCGTTGAACACGATGTGGGAGCCCTCGTCCTTCAGGGCCAGCTCCATGCCCTCCGGGGTGTTGACCGTGTAGATATGATAGGTCACGCCCTTGACCGGGTTGGTGTATACCCACACACCGCCCTGCTCGGTGGCGCCGAGGCGCTTCAGGTACTCGTAGCACCGGGGCAGGAACAGGGCGTTCTTGGAATAGCCGTCGATGAGATAGATCCTCTCCGCTGCCTCATACACCCGGATATAGGCGTCGCGCACCATGGTGTCGGAGCCGTATGCGTTGCTCACGGTGAGCGATACCCGGAATACACCTGCACGGTCATATTGGTGGACGGGATCTTTGAGCGTGCTGGTGAAGCCGTCTCCAAAATCCCAGAGCCGGCTGTCCACCTCTCCAGTGCTCTGGTCATAAAACCGGACCGTACACGGGACCCCGCCCGTGGTTTTGTCCGCGGTAAAAGCGGCTGCCGGCGGGCTGTTTCCCGGCTCGTCGACCGGTACGAACCGTACCGCATCCGCGCAGGTGCTCACCGTGGAGCCGTATGAAGCAGTAATCGTCACCCGGTAGGACCGGGATGCATCGAAGAAATACACGCCCAGACTGTTCCACCGGCTTCCGCCCTGCTGCTGGTTGATTGTGAGCGTGGTCGATGTCGGGCCGCCGTCATAGTGCTCGATCCTCACAGGCACGCTCGTGCTCCTGGAAGGCCACTCGGTCCACCACATGGACAGCTCGTAGTAGGCCGAGACCATGGGTGTGAAGGTCCAGGTAAAGGTGTTGCCGTCGCGGCTCCACTGCGAATCCGGGCCATATGACCCCGAGCCTCCTGAAACCGGCCAGGGCCCGGTGAACGACGCCGAGCTGCTGTTGTTGTCGATGATCACCTCACCGGGCTCTTCTCCGCCCACCACCAGGTCTGCGGAGGCGGGTTCGGACCACAGGCCTTCTTCGTCCCGGACAAAGAAGGATATGGTGTGGGTTCCTTGGCTCAGGGACGAGACCGTGCACGATGCCGAGTCGCAGAGCTCGCCGTCCAGGTCAGATTCCCACAGCCATTCAACGATTGCACCCTCGTTGTCGGTGCCGTGGCCGGTGAACGTGACCGCTTGGCCTGGCTGCGCCGGGTTGGGCGTGATGGAGTCGATAGATGCCGAGGGCGGGCTGTTGCCGCCTATATACTCGAACAGGACCGCATCCGCGCAGGTGCTCACCGTGGAGCCGTTGGCAGCAACGATCGTCACCTGGCTGGAAGAATCGAGAAAATAGGTCCCCAGGCTGTTCCACCTTCCCGCATTCTGCCGCTGGTTGATGCTGAACGTGCTCACCCCGTCCGCATGCCGGACCTGAACCGGCACCGACGAGGCGCGTGAAGGCCACGACGACCACCACATGAAGATCTCGTACACACCGGCCGGCTGGGAGCCGAGTGCCCAGGTGTAGGTGTTGCCGTCGCGCGACCACTGGCTGTCCGAGCCGTAATGGTCGTTTCCGCCCGAAACCGGCCATTGCCCGGTGAACGAGGTACCGGGGCCGCCGTTGTCCACCAGGACATCGGCACGGGCGCCCAAAGGAAGGCACATCAGGAGCATGAGCGCTATCATCATAACGAGCCTGCGCCGCGCTCCGCCATACAGGCTTGCCTTACCCGTTCCGGGATCAGGCGCCTGCGGCCCGGTTTCCGGGCAGACCTGCATCCATGGCCGCAGGCCCTGACAAATCATCCTATAGATCGTATTTTTCCTCGCCTCTTCTCTCATATTGTCTAAACCTCCTTCACAGCAATTCACGCATACTCTCCTTTGGCATCCACATCTTCACGTCCGCTTCAGGTTTGTATCTCCAGCTACGCCCGGCCGGCGGAAACCCGGCAATCCCCAAATCCTGCAAGCAGGTAATCTACGATCCGTTCAGCAGCCTTGCCGTCTCCGTAGGGGTTATGGGCGAAGCACATTTTCCCGTACAAGGTCTTGTCTCGCAAAAGGCGGTCCACCTCGCGGAAGATCTTCTCCCTGTCGGTCCCCACAAGCCTCACCGTGCCTGCCTCTACAGCCTCGGGCCGCTCTGTGACCTCGCGCATGACAATGACCGGCCTGCCCAGGCTCGGCGCCTCTTCCTGAATGCCCCCCGAATCCGTCAGAACGAGATATGCCCGGCTCATGAGCGCTACGAACGGCTCGTAGTCCAGAGGGGGCAGGAGAAGGATATTGTCCTTGTTCCCGATGATCCGGTGCACAGGCTCGAACACGCTGGGATTGAGGTGCACGGGGTAGACGAAGAAGACATCGGGCCAATGCCGTGCAAGATCGGCCACGGCCAGGCAGATATTCTCCAGACCCTGCCCGAAGCTCTCTCTCCGGTGACCCGTGATCAGCACGACCCTGTCCGTGTCCTTCAGGCCGTCCAGGGGTCCGAGTTCAACTGCATACCGTGAAAGCGGGCAGGCAGGATCTCTATTGATCCGGCACGCGGTGTAACGAAGGGCATCGATCACCGTGTTGCCGGTGACCAGGATGTTTTCGGGCGGGATGTTCTCCCTGATCAGGTTCGCCCTGGCGGTTTCCGTAGGGGCAAAGTGGATGTCTGTCAGGACACCGGCAAGGCGGCGGTTCATCTCCTCGGGAAACGGGCGGTATTTGTCGTGGGTGCGAAGACCGGCCTCCACGTGGCCCACGGGGATGCGCCGGTAGTATGCGGCCAGGGCCGCGGCAAAGGTGGTGGTGGTGTCCCCGTGGACCAGGACCATATCGGGGCGGGCTCGATCCAGCACCTCGCCCACCCGCTCCATAATCCGTGCGGTCAGGATGAAAAGGCTCTGGCCGGGCAGCATGACATTGAGGTCGAAGTCTGGAACGATGCCGAACAGGGCGAGCACCTGGTCCAGCATCCGCCTGTGCTGGGCCGTGACGCACACCAGCGGTTCGACCGGACATCCTCCGGCCTTTCTCCGGTTGAGCTCCAGGACCACGGGCGCCATTTTTATGGCCTCGGGCCTGGTCCCGAAAATGAGCATGATCCTGATCATAGGGCACCCACCTTTTCCCGGTACGGGACGCCCGCCGGCTCACGGCCAGGCTTGGACACATCCCCCCGGATGATCCTGCACAAGGACAGCAGCAGTAAGAGCGACATGAGGTAGATTGCCATCCCGGCATATTCATGGAAAAAACCCTCTGCAACCGCGATCCCATAGAAGTGCGCCAGAATGCCCGTGATCACCACCCTCGCCGCGTTCGCAAACACGGCTACGGGGATCACCATCAGGACGACCAGCACTCTCTTCCAGTTGCTCCTGAACGCGATCCAGGCAATGACTGACCCGATGGCGAACAGGGAGATCAACGAGCGGATGCCGCTGCAGGCATCGGCCACCTCCAGGGTCGTATTCGCCAGGTGCACGAGGTTTCCCTCGCGCAGGACCGGGATGTTGAGCAGGGCAAGGCCCATGCTGGCGCAGTAGGATGTGAAGAGCCTTAAGGGGAAGGCTATGCTGTCGTAGAGCATGTAGGGTATGGGGATCATGAATATGAGGAACGCCAGTGCCGGAGCAACCGACCTGAGCATGTGCCTGCCGAAAAACAGCAGCACCATGCCGGCCATTACCACGAGCAGCGAGGTCCGCTGCAGAAAGAGCTCGGCTCCCGCGCGGCCGGCCATCAGCATTGCCATGCCCGCCGCCATGAGCCCCAGCCCCAAGTATGAGGGCCTTGCGATCCGGCTCATCCGGGCCAGATGAGCCCTCTTGCGCCAGAGAAGGTAGAAAAAGACCAGCGGCACCACGAAGCCGTGTGAGTAGTTGGGGTCCCTGTACCAGTCAGAGACGAGCTTTACCAGAACCTCGTGGTACAGCAGCACCACAAGAACAATCAACACAGCTATTTTCAGATATGATCTCACGACTGTTAAGGGAGGCACTGCATCATGTGGGGATACAGGCGGGCGGCAAAGGCCTGCAGCCGCTCTTCGGCCTCTGCCGCGGAAGGGGCCGCATCCGTCGACATGCGCACCAGCGCGCCGTCGTTCCTTCCGAGCAAGATGGTGTCCAGGACCAGCTGTATCTTTTCCCGGTATTCGCTGGTGATTGCCCTGCCCCTGGACTGAAACCAGTAGTACACCACCTGCATATGGTCCTCCTTGCGGATCAGAAGCCGGTTCACCGGGATTTCCCCGCCGGGAGCCCGGGCAATCGGGATGAGCCTTCTCTCGCAGGATGCCACCTCCCACCCGCTTCCCGTGTAGCAGCGGCGCGGCGAGTGAATGGTGCGGCCCACGCCCTGACGACTGTAGAACCCGATATACACCGATACCGGCGGACGGCCGGCTGCGGCATATGTCCGCATGATGTACTGATCAACCCCGGCGTTCCCCAGGGTGCGCTCATCGAAGGTCAGGGAATATCCCTCCCATGCATCCAGCCTCAAGGGGATATCATCGAGCGGCCTTACGAGCGGGGTTTCCCCGGCCCTGTCCATGGCCTGTAGGCATCCGGCGGCGATCAGGAGCAGGACCACCGCAGCAGGGAAATGAAGATTTCTTTTCATCATTCGACAATCACGCTCAACCGGGCACCGGCTGTTCACTGGGCACCGGTAAAAAGGTTTCCGGCAGCCGGCCCTTTCAGACCGGGGCGAAAGCTCCGCTACGGCAGGTGAAAACCCCCTTAAACTGCTTGAAACAACATAATATTCGTTCCCAACGGTATCAAAATATATAGATAGAACGATCAATGGGGTTCACAAGTAGCGTACGCCCTTAAAAAATCGTTTTCTGGTCATCATGGGGCCGGGCCTTAACATATGATGCCCGATCCCTATCCGAACCTGATCCCTATCTTGATCTGATGCCCGTCTTTTCGGCCCCTCATGCGCCCCCGGCGGCACGCAGCTCTACTTCCTGGTCCGTGACGGGGAGCCCCTGATCAGCCTCTTCGAGGATCGGCCTGTTCTTCTCGCGGTTGAACCGGATGAAATCCCTGCTGGAGTCGTAGTTGATGATCCGGGCGGGGACTCCCAGGACCACGGCGTTGTCCGGAATCGACTTCGACACCACGGAATTGGCGCCAACCACCACGTTGTTTCCTATAGTGATCTTCCCCACTATCTTGGCCCCGGGCGCGATGTACACGCAGTCGCCGATTCGTCTCGGACGGCCCCAGTTCTGGCCTCTTCCGCCGTATCCCACTGAGACCTCCTGGCTGATGTTGACCAACTTGCCGATGGTGACGTCGCCGCCGATGAAGATGTTGCCGTAGTGGCCGATGTACAGCCCTGGACCGATATCGGCGCTGGTTTCTATGGTGATTCCGGTAGTGAGCTCGACCAGCAGTTGAAGGACGCCCCCGACAATCTTCATGACCGCACGCACCGCCGGTGAGCCGCATTCGTACTGGGCCCACCTCCTGATCCGGTACACGGTGGTCGCCCATACCCCTTGAGTGAGCAGCAGGGTCTTGATCTTGCTCAGCATCGTCACCCGGGAAACATCGTCGGTGGGATAGATATACCGGTAGAGATCATACCGCAGATAGGTAAGCTGCATACCTCCTCCCCGATAACCATATTCCTTACCCTGCACCCCGGGGCAATTTCCCGCGGGCAGAGAAAGGTGCCCTTCAAGAACTGTATGGACAAGCCCCCAAAGTTCACCTCATTTCAATTCAATACCCTCCCCCTCGACAGGGCACCGGAAAGGGATGCACTCTCATCCCGGCAACAGGCGGATCATACGGGGTCCCGCCGCCCGCTCAGTCCATCCTGCCCTCGAAGAGCGGCTTGACCGGGTGCTCGCCCTCCTTTTCATTCATTTATCATTATTAGTATGCAGGAATGCAGGTTTCTCAAGCAGGTGATAGTCCATCAAAAACAATCGTGAAAGGCCTCACCAATGACCGGACATAAAAAAAGCCCCCGGGGTCGCGGGGGCAGAGTGAGGCATTTTAGGAGATATCTTGCTCGAAGACTCTTATCCTTTCGGGTTGACAAGCTGGACCGAAACCCCGCGAGGCGGGACGGGCCTGGGGTCCGGGGCCGGCCCGGTGGTGAACGAATAGCTCACCGGGTCCATGGCGTTGCCGGCCAGGTCCGTGGCGCTCACCGCAACCGTGATGGTCGTGCTGTAGCTGAAGTCCAGGGCCGGATTGTAGGTGACGGTATAGTCGGCCGCGGTCCCGGTGATCTCGGGCGTGACCTTTGTCCCGTTCACCCTTAGGGAGATGGAGTTTTTGTCGACGCCGCTGCCCGTGTCCCTGACGTGGAAGGTGATGTTCGCATTCACGGGAACCGATGTGGCGTTCGAAAGGGGGCTCACGTCGGTCAGATAGGGAGGAGCGGTGTCCTGAGGCTGGGTTGACGTGGGCATGCCGTCCCAGATCTCCAGGTCGTCGACCTGGCGGGAGAACGATCCTGGCTCTTCGGCGTCGATTGAGGGCGTGGAGATGTAATACATGGCCCTGGTCCACTTGCCCGGGCCGAAGTTGTCGTTCACGACCAGCTTGCCGTCGTACCAGAACTTGTGTATCCCTGCGGAGAACTTCACGTAGAACTCATAGCGGTGCCACTTGCCGTCGGTCTGATTCGGGCAGTTGAGCCACCTGCCCTGGGTGAGGAACTGGCCCCTGCCCTTTGCGGAGTAATAGATCGAGTCGTCGTTGCACATGGCGTAGTGGACATAGCTGTCCACCCCGTCCCAGTGGGGATAGAACAGCTTCAGGTTTTCGTGGCTGTCGGTCTGCCTGAAGGTGGGGTAGCGCATCCAGAACGAGACATAGAACTCGTCGGTGGGCCAGGGATTGGGAACGTTCTTTCTCCAGCACAGATGGGCCTCGCTGACGGTCCCGGAAGAGAAGCAGTAGCCGGTTCCACCCCTGCCCACCTGGTTGAGATTGTATTGCGGCGGGTTCAGGACCGCCCAGTTGTGGCCGTAGACGACGAACCTGTTCAAGTCTATAGCTTGGTCGTCGAAGTTTTCATATAAAAGACGGTTGGCTGCCAGAACATCGATACCGGTCAAGGCGATGAGGATGAAAACCATCGTGGTGATCTTTCCTATGGTGCTCAAGGTTATAACCCCCTCGTTGATGTTTGGGCTGAAAGGCAGCAACAAGCATACCAGGCAGCGCAGTACCCCATGCCGCAAACGCAGGCCCAGACACAGGCCGCAGCGAAACGGCCTTGCCGGTTTGGCCACGGATTATCATCGGTTAGGCGGGAGAAGCCGCGCCCCTTGGATGCAGGGATGAGAGGGCAGCCGGCCCATTTTTTACGGAAATGAACGGGCATTTTTGTGAATGCTCCATGCATTGGGCATGTAGTTTCATAACTTTTTCCACGCAAGGAAGACAGGACATAAAGAAAAGGCCCCGTGAATTATCCGGGGCCTCTCTGCGCGTCTCTCTCATACTGCAGTGACGGCCGGTCATGGTGCCAGGTCTTAAAAAATCCTGGAGGAAATCCCCAGGGTCAAGTCTCAACACATGACATTCCTGGTGTCAAGTGTTGAGACCTGACGCCAAATCCTGACCTCGATTCTAGATTTCACACCCGCTTCGATCTTTGCAGCCTGCTCCCGGCATGATTTGTAACATTCCGGCCATAATTGTAACAAAACACCCCCTGTCTGGGATACGCGGGTTTCTGGGCCTGATACTCATGCCCGCTCTCCTGCAGCAGGGTTTGCATCCATGATTTCCTGAAAGGAGAAGTGGGGCCGGATGTTATCGCTCCTCATCCTCATCTCCAGGGTCATGATGTTTCCGAGCTGGCTGCAGTAGGCGAAGCTCCCGTTCCCGGCCTCCTCGTGAAACCGGCTGTACCTGGCCGGATCGTACATGCCTTGAGTGAGGAGCGCGGGATAGGCAAATTCCTTTTGCATCTCCGGATGGGAGAACAGACAGGAGAAAAACCACGACTGCTGATAGCTCACCGAGGCGTCCAGGAGGATGGTGCGGTTCAGTGCCTTCTGTACGGCCTTGCGCATGCCTCTCCTTGCATAGTCGGCGAGCAGGGGCAGAAAGGTATGGGCGTTTCCGACCGTGATGTTCCGGCACGGAGCGCCGTTGAGCATCCTCAAGCCTGACAGTGGCTCACAGAGCTGGGCGATCACGCTCTTGACCAGCCTGCCGCCCTTCTTGTATCCGGGCGGCACGGCAAGGACAAGATCCAGATTCCTTTTCAGCGTGAGCGGCGCCAGGGCGCTCACGATCCGGCTTGAGCTGCTCATGGTCCTGCCCGCCCATCTCCTGATCTTCTGCCTGAGATAGAGGTTGTCGATCTGCAGCGTGTTGTAGGAGGCGTGCAGGTCCATATCGGCCAGTGAGTCCAGAAAGACAGCCTTGAGCGTATCCTTCACCCCCTGCATTCTCCGGCGCCACGGCTCTGAGAAAACAGAATAGTCGTACTCGTACTGGAGCATCCGCATATTGATCAGCCTCTCGATGTTGGCGGGCCTCTTCGAGCCGTAGAGCTCCTGTATCCACCAGAAGTCGCGGTACAGCTCGCCGCCCAGCCCGTTGATGGAACAGGAATGCTCCCTGGCCTTGTGCTCCTGAGCCAGAAGTATGGGGGCGTAGACCATGAGGTTTTCTTCTCCGTCGGTCACCTGAAGAGACCGCTTGAAATAGTCCGGAAGGATGTCGGGCCATTCCGCGGGAAGCTCCAGGTGATGGTTCGGAAGCCCCAGGCTCGCGCAGTAATCTTTGACCAGGCGCACCTCTTTTGAGGCTTGCGGTCCGAACACGAAGGTGGGCAGCTCCGAAAACGGCCGGTGCCTTGAGAAGGCCGCGACGAGCAGACGCGAGTCAAAACCTGCGGTGAAATCGCACACCATATTCTCCCGCGACAGGGGTGCGGTGCTCTCGACCAGGCTTTCAGCCAGCAGGTCCCGGGCCCGGTCGAACGGCAGGTCCTGACGGATCTCTACCGGGCTCCTCCAGTAGGGTCTGCCCGGGAGCGCCAAGGCGTCCTCAGGGCCTGCGATGCGGTAGATGCAGGCAGGCTCGAGCAGGGTGATCTCCTGATAGATGGTGCCCGAGCCATAGACGTTAGCGGTCCGGAGAAACTGCGCCACATTGTCCGGGTCGGGCGTCACAGGGAAATGCGTGGAGAGCGCCATGGATGACGAGCTGATCGCCCAGTTCCGCCCCGACCCGAAGACATAGATGTTCACGATACCCGCATGGTCGGTCGCAAGCGTGAGGCTGTTGTCGCTGTGGTCCCTGACCGCCAGGAAGAAGGGCCCGTCGCAGTTTTCCATCAGGCTTTCCAGGGGGCGTTCGTGGAGGTCCTGCCAGAGGTCTTCCAGCGCGCTCCTTCCCGCCCGGTTCCCGTATATCAGCGTGCTCATGACCCAGACGCTTATCTTCTCGTGGATGATGAAGTTGAAGTCGATGGCCGATTCCCGCGAGAACTTCGAGAGCCGAACCTGGTCCCAGCCTTCGTCGTGGGTGGGCTGAAGGCCCTTGTGCCGGATAAAATATTCCCGCATGTCCTCGTGATGGTCACCCATGCGCGCACCCGCGGTTATGAGAATGCCTGCCATGTCCTTCCTCCCCTAAGCCCTGGTCATGATACCATTCCCAGGTATTTCACCCACTCGCGGGTGTCGGCCAGACCCTGATCTATCCCCGTGTCCGGGCAGCAGGAAAGCGTTCCCCTGGCACGGGCGTCCGAATACACCGTGTCTTTGGCAAAGAGCCTGAGCTCGTCTGATGAAGGGGTGATCTTCACGCGGTGCTCGACCATGCGCATCAGGGCATCGACTGCATCCACCCGCTCGGCGATCAGCTTCACGGGTTTGATGAAATGCGTCTTCACGATCCCCCCCAGGGTGCGCACGGGCGACATGGCCCAGGTGGCCGCGTCCGCCCTCTTTGCCCTGATCACCCGCAAAGGCGGCAGGCCCAGGGCTGCGTTGAGCCTCGTGAAATACTCGTTCCAGGTGATGATCTCCGGGCCGTTGATGTTGAACACCTTGCCCTGTGCGCCGGCAAAATCCAGGGCGCCCAGAATGGTCCTTGCCAGGTCGTCAACATAGACGAGGTTGCATCTGCCCTCGCCGTATCCCTCATAGATCCCTCCCTCGCCTGCCAGAAACATTGCCGCAAAGCGCAGGCTCCAGCTCGTGCTGAATGGACCGTATACGATGGACGGCCTGAAGATGGTGATGGGAAGCCCTTTTTCCCGGTATTCCCAGCAGATCTTTTCCGCATCGATCTTCATCCTGTTGTAGGGGTTGCCGGTATAGTGATACGGACTGTTCTCGTCCACGACGCCTGCGGCATCGCCATAGACATCGGCCGTGCTGAGATGGATGAAGTGGGATATCCCCTTTTTCAGCGATGCCTCCAGGAGGTTCCGGGTGCCCTGCACCGTGACCTCGGGAGAGCCCTTGGCGCAGTGGATGACATGGGTGACACCCTCAAGCGCGCGTTCAATCTGCAATGGGTCCATGAGGTCCAGGGCGGCAGTCTCAACCGGGAACCTTCCCAGCCGCGCCGCACTCGACCACTGATGCACCCCTGCACGGATGGGATATCGCGCCTCCGGCGCCAGATGGGCCATCTCCACGATCCTCCCCCCGATGAACCCGGTGGCCCCGGTGACGAGGATCTTGCCCGGTTTTCGGATCTGAAATCCTCCTCCTGCTGCGTGATGTACCCAGGCCTTTTTGTCCCAGGAAAGATCGAGGCGCTCTCTTCGTTCGTAGCAACTGTGGATGAACTCGATGGAATCGAGCACGTCGCTCCCGCTGATGAGGGGCTGCGCCCTGCCCTGGATCACCTGGAGGAAGTTCTCGATGATGGGAGCCACAAACCCAGGGTAATTCCGGGAAACACTCGAGAGCTTTTGCACGCTCTTGCCCCCGGCGCCGTCATCAAGGCTGACTCTCTTCCAGTCGAAGATGCGGCCCGAGATCTCTCCCCGGTCTCCTGTCACCCGGTAGTGGTTGCTCAGATCGCTCAAGCGGCTTAACGTAATGCCGATCTTGCATCCGTCCTTTATAGCCCTGATCCTGACCACCGACTCCGGACCGCCGTAGGAGTCGTCCTGCATCTCTTCGAGCACGGGCCTTCCCCCCAGCCACCAGCAGATGGTGTCGAGGACATGCGCGCCAAGGTCCATCAGGATCCCCCGGGAGGAGAGCTTGGGATTGACCGCAAACCCCGTGGCGCTGGGCCACCCGAAGACATTTCCCTCCACATACTCGATCGATTCGAGCCTGCCCAGCCTGCCCGATGCGATGATCTCCCTGACCGTCCTGAACGAGGGGAACATCCTGCGGGTGTTGTTGACGCACAGGGCCGCTCCCTTGTCCCGGGCCTTCTGTATCATCTCACGCGCATGCCCGGGCAGCACGGCCAGGGGCTTCTCGCACAGCACGGAAACACCTGCTCCGAGGCAGTCCATGGCTACCGGGTGGTGGAGGTGATTGGGCAGGAGGATAATCGCGCCCTGGATCTCATGGAGCACATCATGGAAGTCTTCCCGGATCATCCCTCCCCCCAGGGCGGCACGGGTCTCTTCGGCGCAGGCCCTGTCGGTGTCAACCAGATACAGGCGCTCTTTCAGTCCCGATTGTCTCCGCAGCACGGGTACATAGTATCTCTGTGCTGCAGCGCCGCAGCCGATGATCGCTATCTTGGGTATGTGCATGGTTCTCCTTTTCTCCATCCTTATCTGCCGATCAGCGACAGATAGAGTTCCTGTGTCTTTCCGACCATGGAGGGTGCGGAGAAGCGTTCGTTCACGAGCCTCCTTCCCTCTTGCGCCATAGCCTTTGCCGCCTCGGGCCTGACGATGAGGTCCCGCATCCTCCTGGTCAGGCCTGTAACATCGCCCGGGTTCACCAGGTATCCTGTGAGGCCGTCAGAGATCAGCAGGGGGATATCGCCGACCGCGGTGGCGAGCACGGGGATGCCGCATGCCATGGCCTCGAGCATCACATAGGGAAGCCCTTCGGTCAGCGAGGGGATGACGAGGTAATCGATGGAGTCGTACACGAGACGCATGTTTTTTCTCACCCCGCAGCAGAACACCCTCTCTTCGATGCCTAAGGCGTGGATGCTGCTCTGTATGCGCTCCCTCTCCGGTCCGTCCCCTACGATGAGACCGGTGATGTCCGGAAACTCGTGGGACAGGGTTTCAAAGGCGTGGAGAAAGAATGCATGACCCTTGTCCGGATACAGCCTCCCGATCACGGCGAAGACCCGGTGATCTCTGTTGCCCGGGCGCGGGAGAGGAGGCTCAAAGCCGCCGCCGCACACATCGAGGACCCCGATGTCGAGGCCGTTCTGGATAACCCGGATCTTTTCGGGCTTCAGGCGCCCGCCTTCAAGCCTGGGCTGCAAGTCTTCGGACACGGCGATGATGGTGTCGAAACACGGATAGACCAACTTCTCGTTGAACGAGAGGTAGAGCCGCTTGACAAAGGAATCCCGTGTGGAGCCGTGGGCGGTGGCAACCCTCCTGACCTGCATACCCCGCGTGGCCAGGACCCCGTAGAAGTCCGACTTGAAGTCATGGGTGTGGATCAGGTCGATTTCGTTTTCCCGGATGAATCTGCGAAGAAACCGTATCGCTTTCAGGTCGATCCTCCCCCGCACCCGCACGCTGTCCACACGGATTCCGGACCTCTCTGCAGCCTCCATCAGAGGACCGCACCGGCCGTCGCCCCGGTCCATGCACACAAGCGAGCATTCAAAGACCTCGCGGTCCATGTTCCTGCCCAGGGTCAGGATAACCCGCTCGCCCCCGAACATGCCGCCGCTGTCACGGATATGCAGCACCCTTTTCGGGGACGGATTCACATTTCTCCTTTGTTCCACCCTGCATCGGAGCATGAAGCATAGGATGCCGGACCATGCTCCCCCAGGTGCACTTCCCGGTGCCCGGCCCTTCCCCGCGCCATATCCTCCAGGAGCAGTGCGAGCGCGGAGCGTTTGATCTCCCATTCTCTCGAGCGCTGCTCCTTGAGCTCACGCACCTCCTGCTCCAGGCGCTTGCGGTCGCGCAGCAGTGCATGGATCGAATCGCGGATGCCCTGAGCCGTGTGGGGTGTATACACAGCCCCCTTGTGGAAGTAGCGTCTGAGCGCTTGTGTGTCGGAGAGGATCTGGGGCTTTTCCACAGCAACCGACTCGTAGGCGCCGCAGACCAGACAGCCTTCGCGCTCGGTCAGGTCGATGGTCGCATCCACGGAGTTGAGCATCTCGACATAGCGCTCCTCCGGGATGTAGCCTGTCAGGGAAACATTGGCGGGCAGAAGGCCGGGATCGATGTTTTTCTTGCGGTAGTTGCCGGTCACATAGATGTGCACGTCCGGGTCGAGCCTGCGAGCCGCCTCGAACACCAGATGGTAGGGCTCGTCCTCGGCATAGGAGCAGATGAAGAGGATGTTGTTTCTGCCCTTGAGCGCTGCAGGGGGCGTGCGGGGTATATCGGGTATCCGGTCCTGGATGATGAAGGGCCTGCCCCGGTTCTTTTTCACCTGCTCGTGCATGTCCCTGTTCGTCACCAGGGTGAGATCGGAGCGCTCCTGGATGTATGCACTCAGCCTCATGAGCCGCGGGGACCTCCCTTCTGCAGGGAAAAGACCCGCGTTGTGGGCATCCACACAGACCCTGAAACCCAAAGCCTCCTTCATGGCGACCAGAAATGAGGAGAGCACGATGGATGGATTTTGGCAGCATACCAGACCGGGCCGTTCCTTCAGGAGCGCGGCACAGGTCTTCAGGAGACCGGTCGCATACTTCCGGACCGGGTTCTTCAGGTCATCAATCTCTTTGAATTCGTAGAGCCTGATTCCCAGAGCCCGGCTGATCTCCCGGTTTCTCCTCTGGTTTTCCCATGTGATCCATATCGCGTTCATAGTCATACCCCAGGATTTCATGATAGAACGACTCGTAGCGGTCGATGACCCGGGGCCAGTCATAGCACCGGGCAATAATCTTCCTTCCCTGCTCTCCCATGTCCTTCCTGAGACGGTCGTTGTTCAGCAGGATGCAGAGCTTCTCCGCCAGGGCGCGGTAATCCCCGCCCGGCACGAGAAACCCGTTCACGCCGTCCTGCACCAGCTCGGGATTCCCCCCAACCGACGTGGCAACCACGGGCAGACCCGAGGCCATGTATTCCAGGATGGAGTTGCAGAAGCCTTCCGAATCGGAGGAGATGACCCCGATGTCCCATGACTGGATGGTCCCGGGCACATCGGTGACAGCGCCGAGAAAATCCACCTGTCCGGCAATGCCCAGGTCTTGGCACAAGGCCTTCAGTTCGCTGCGCTGATTTCCGTCTCCGGCAATGCAGAACCGGACGCCCGGGACGGTCTTGAGCACCTCGGATGCCGCGCGGATAAAGAGGTCGACCCTTTTGACCCGCCGGTTGAAGTTTGCGAGTATCCCCACACGGAGAGGGTTCTTGTTTTCACCGGACACGTCCGGTGCATATCCGGTCTCGGCCCGGCCGTTGAAGAGCCCGATTTCGATCCCGTTGTAGATCACGTGAATCCGGCCAGGGTCCACCAGCTCGTCGGACGCCACCTGGCGTTTGACCGCCTGCGAGTTCACCTGAAAATGGTCAACCAGCCTGTCGGAGAGCCTGAGCAGCATGAGCAGGGAGCGGGAATGCCAGAATCCCAGGTCTCTCCTGCAGCACACGATTTTCTTCACGCCGGCGAGCTTGCCCGCAAGGATTCCCACAAACTGCGCATCGATGAAGTAGGTCTGGACGATGTCGATCCGTCTCTTCTTCAAGAATCGGACAAGCTCGATGGTGCGGCTGATGCACCGCGCACTCAGGAGTGAAGGGATGTCTATCTGATGGTAGCTGAAACAGTCGTCCCGCGGCTGGAAATAGGCATTGGGAGGCCTCAGGCTGATGAGGTGGCTCTCGAACCTCTCCTTCGGAAGCGACGCCATGAGACCCAGGAGCTGCTTTTCCGTGCCCCCGATAGAATTGATGGTATCAATGAGAAACGCTATACGAATTTTTCGATCCATGATTCCCCTTGTACCGGTCCGCCGGATTTTTCGATGGGGTCACCAAGCCCAGAAAACCTTGTCTCCGTCGCCAAAGGTATAAAACCAGTTTTCACCCATTCCGATCCCTGCCGGCCGGCCTGCGGCATCGGCATGGATATATTTGAGTGCACCGGGGTTTTCCCTGGCGCGCACAAACCCCATCGTCTTGAGCACGCGGGCAAACCTCCTGTCAGTACACAGCACTTCCACCGTGTCGGGGCCGGTCTTCTCGATCTCAAGCACGGCCCGCCTCATCAGTGCCCTGAACAGACCCGGGTCACGGGGGGAGCAGAGAAAGTCGAAGATAGTGGCGATCTTCCTTCCGTCCTGCTCAAGCCCCGGCTTAAAGACCAGATATCCCTGCAACCTGTCCCCTTTCAGGCAAATCAGCCTGACGAAGCGGGATACAGGGCTGTCTGCGAACTTCCAGTTCAGGATGCTGCCGCTTCGGTGTGCGATAAAGGCGAACTCGTGCTTGAGGGATTGAAACAGGGTATCGACCCGGTCATCGAAATAATCTACGCGCTCGATGTGATACCCCCGGCCGGAGAAATCGAACACCTTCTTCTCCAGCCGGTAGAGCAGCGCGAAGACCTTCCGGGCTGTGTGCTCCACAGCGGCATTGACGAGGCGATACCGGGTCTTGACCATGTTTTGCAAGCTGTATCCCCTCACATAGGTGGGGAGACCGTCTACGGGCAGCCATCCGCACTTTTCAAAGACATGGCTGTTTGGGGCGTTCATCCACACCGCGATGGAAAACTCCGGCCGGTCCCGGAGGATCGCCTGGACAAACGCCCTGCCCACGCCTTTGCCTCGCATTTCCGGGGCGACCATGGTGTCATGGTAGATGAATCCATCCACATCACGGCCTGAGATACTGAACCGAAACGGCATCAATCCCTCATAGGCCGCTACCCTGCCGTCCAGTTCGAGCACCACATAATCATCACGGGTGCTGCTGAACGGGTTTCCACTCAGCAGCCGTTGGAACGCACGCGCCCTTTCGGCGGCAAATGCTTCTCCGGCCTGGGCATTCCAGAAACGCTCAAAGGCGTGCAGATCGCCCTGCCGGTATCGCCGAATGCGCCGGACGCATTTTCCAGCATCCAGCTTTGGATAGCCGGTGGCATCCATGGATCTTATCCGGGAAACCCTATTTGTGAAGCCATTCTTTTTGTTGAGGATATTGCTCAGGTATATCTGAAACCCGCATACAAGGAATGCCCGACCCCGGATGCTGCACTAGTGGTTTGTTGCGAAATCCTGCCCCGGGCACTGCTTGTTCATCCGGCTTATGGACCGCTTCACCCACACTATGTGATGGACGTTCATCATGAACTTATAGTCGCTCATGGCGCTCTCGATTCCGTACCGGCGGTAGCAGAAGCGGTCGGTGTCCGGGTAATTCGGGCCTCTCATCATGGTTACCGAGCACTGTATGTTGTTGCGTATCAGAAGATTCCGGGTGTTTTCCCCGAAATCGCCCGCTTCACCGTTGGGATAGCTGAACAGGATGCACGGCCCTCCCGTGACCTCGCGCACACGGTCGATGGATGACTTGATCTCCTGCTCCTGCGCCTCTTCGGACAACAGGCTGAGGATCGAGTGGGTATGGGTGTGAGCGCCGAACTCGATGAGCCCGCTCTTGTGCATCTCCTGTATGTCACGGCTGTTCAGGATACGGAATGGGCTGTTCTCCGGAAGCCCTCCGCCTGGATCGAATCCGAGTGAAGAGATGATGTCTTCGACCTCCCGCACCAGGGCATCGTGCGGCATCTCCTTGAGTATTCCCTGGATCGTCAGGCATGCGTGAACCCGGTTTCGGGGGTTTGTCAGATCGAAACGCCTGTCCCGCCACACGATGCTTCTCTGTTTCGTCTCTGTGAACGCATGGTTCAGGGCACAGTACCAGATGGTGCCGGCGGTGTCTGTCAGGCCCGTAACGAGAAACACTGTTGCGGGGAGCCCCAGGTCCTTCAGGACGGGAAAGGCGTTGTCATATACATTCTGAAAACCGTCGTCAAAGGTGATGGACAAGATCGGCGGCCCCGCCCTCCTCTGTGAGACCCCCATGGCGAGCGCCTGAGAGAGCGGTACCACGGTGAAGTGCTGTTTGATGTAGAGCATCTGGCTGATGAACCTGTCCCTGGCGATGAAGCACTCGTCAGGGATTGCCAGGTCCGTATTCCTGACCCCATGGTAGGTGATAACGGTATGCGCCTTTTGGAAGAGCGTTCTGTTCAGAAACCGCGGCAGGCGGGTTATGGCAATCCCTTGATATAGCCTCTCTTTCGCTTCACGAGATAAGAGTTTGATTCTTTTATCTGTATGTTCCAAGTGTTTTTTTCGATCCCTGTGTATCTCGCCGGGCTGCCGATGTTCCTGCCCCCGGCTTCCTGCCCGTCGTTCACCATTCTTAAGATGCCGGCTTCATCCAAGCCGACATGGCTCCCGATCGGACCCTGTGATCGTTCTTCGACCGGTCCTCCTGTTCATGTGATCAGGCCCCTTCTTCCGCACGCGGCTGGGCCGGGATTCCGGTGCGGATCTTCCGGATGAGGTAGGGGCCGATCTTGTGCACATTTCGCGCCCTCTTCATCTGATACCTCATCAGCATCCACCGGGTTTGGAGCTCGTCGTACACCCTCCAGAACGCAGCATATTCGCTCATGGTGATGGGGGCGGACAAGACCCGCATCCGGGTCTCGAACCGGCCGGGGTTGTCGACTGCGGCGGGGCGCAGGTCTTTGCCGGTTCTGCACCCGGTGAGGCTCACCCGGTGGACGCCGGTCTCGGAGATTTCAGCCGTGAAAACAGCGGATTCTCTCCTGGCGCGATTGAGCTTCATGAATGCATGCACCACCTCGCCCTCACTGTTCACCCATCGCCAGTCGAGATCGGAGAACAGGAAGTTGCCGAGGCTGTAGGCGATGTGGCCCCGGCGATAGCGTTCGATGCCCTGCAGCACATGGGGATGGTGCCCGATGACGAGGTCGGCCCCCATATCGATGATCCTTCGGGCTGTGCTGACCTGATCGGGGGACGGATAGCGCCAGTCTTCCTTTCCCCAGTGCAGACAGACCGCAACGGCATGGACCCTGCCTCTGAGCAATGCTACTGCATTCGCGAGCTCCTCAAGGTCCAGCGGTGCTATGCCCCGCTCCTTGTCTGTGGCATAGAAAGGCGAGTCGATCGTCACCTCTGAGCGCGACAAGACCCCGAGCGAGATGCCGTTTTTTTCGATGATCACAGGCCGGTTCGCCTCCTCAAGACAGGCGCCCGCACCGAACCATCTGATGCCATGCGAGTCAAGGCAACCCATGGTCTCGTACATGACCTGCTCGCGGTAGTCCAGGATGTGGTTGTTGGCCAGCGACAGGGCGGTGAACCCCGCTTCTTTCATGCCCGCGGCATATCCCGGATGGGTCTTCAGGCACACCTTGAAGGGATAGGGCTCGCCCCCGAGGCACAGGGGCGCTTCGAGATTCCCGATCAGGATGTCGTGACCTTTGAGCGTATCCCGGATACGCTCGAACGGGTAATGGGGTCCCTTTGCCCGGTACAAGGCGTCGTAACTGTGGGTCAGGGCGATATCGCCTACAAATCCGATCTTGATCATGTCCTTGTCCTTGTCTTTGTATTTGAATCACTGAGGCAGAGGGATCAGCCTCTTGGCAAAGAGATACTTGCCGGACTTCTCGTGGGGTATATCGTCCACGAACTCGTAGGTGATCCGCATTTTCGTGCCGAAGAGCTTTTCCGCGATTCGGGACTGGTGGTCCATGACCTCTTTGCTTGGAATCATATCACGCGTCATCTTCAGGGTGATGTGGTCCACGGCATCCTGGATGGCCTGCATCTTGCCGAAGAACCCCGGGGCGGTGTTCACCATGTACATCACCATGGAAATGGTCGACACCAGTTTGCCCTCGGGCGTGACGAATACATCGAGCGCGCGGCCCACGATCTCCTTCATCAGGGGCAGGCCTCTGCCGCAGGGGCAGGTCCTGTTGCTCAGAACCGCGGCGTCGCCCATGGAGTAACGGATCAGGGGCATGCCGTAGTTCAGCAGGTCGGTGATGAGCACATCGCCGGCCTGCTCCCCGGATGTTGCCATGGGCCGGGGATTGTCCAGCTCCAGATAGAGGCACTCGGCATTGATGTGCATACCCGAGCGGGCCCCGCATTCCTGGGCCATGGGGCCTGCCTCGCGCGAGCGGTACGAGTCCTGGATATCGCAGTGGAACATATCGGCAACCAGCCGGCGCTGATGGTCATAGAGCGGCTCGCCGGTGGTGATGAGACCCTTGAGCCGGTATCTGTCGATTCCGTTTCTGGCCATATACTTCGCGAGCTCGTGGATGGGGCTGCTGAATGCCAGGATGGTGGTGGGTTTCTTCAGCTTCAGCCGGTTCAGGTATTCGCGGCACGCCTGGTCATCGATCACGGCGGATGCAAAGAGCAAGACCCGTTTGTAGAACACGTTCCGTATCCTCGCCTTGAGCGAGCCGAAGTTCTCGAAATCCTGATGGGCTGGCCAGACCAGCCCCAGATAGTCACCGAAATCCCATCCCGCCCACCGGTTGAACCGGTAGATGGCCGCCTCTTTCATGGACAGGCATTTGTTGTCGCGGTAAAACCGCATCTTCACATCAGAAGTCCCGCCGGTCTCGGCATAGTGGATATCTTGAGGGCGATGATTGCGGGCGATGAGACGGGGCATATTGTCCCGGATCTGCTCCTTGGTGAGCACGGGTATCTTGAGCAGCTGGTCCGGATACCGGAAGGTATAGGGGTTGAAGCCTGCTTCGTCGAACCTCTTCTGATAAAAGTCCGTGTTCTCATAGGCGTGCACCAGTATCCTTTTCAACCGGTCCCGCTGCAGCTCTGCTATCCGGTGATACGGCCAGAACTGGCTCTCTTCGAGGGAGCTTAAGTTTCCCATGATCCCGCCAAGACCCTCCCGCCGTGCGATGAGCGGGAAGGTGACGTTTTTGATCACGCTTCTGAACATGGAGAATCACTCCTTTGTGTGTCAGGTGTGCTGCAGGGGGATGCGCCTCTCCTGCAGCAGAATGTTCTGAACAGCCACGGTCAGGGCTGCCATAAGAAACCAGAACCAGATAAGGGAGCCGTGAGTGAAATTGCCTACAAAGAGCCTCACAAAGAGCCCGAGCTGTATGGCGGTGACGATGTTGAAATAGAATGCATCATGAGGACCGGCGCGCACGAGCACCCGCTTGATGGCCCCGGCTCGCCTGAAGACCAGATAGATGAGGTAGAACCAGGCAATGCTCCCAAGACCGAGCTCGCCCAGCAGCTCGCCGTAGAGGTTGTGGGCGTAGAAATAATAGTGAAAGAACTGCCTGCGCGCCTCTGCATAGCAGCCGATACCCACGCCGAGCACGGGCCGCTTGATCATCATGGAGATCCCGTTGACCAGTCCCAGATACCGGTCAGAGGTGGTCCTGCTCGCGTGGACTCCCTCCTGGATGGTGGACATGTGGGAGAGATAGTCGGACGCGGCCAGGGTGAGAAAGAAGACGACGAAGACACCTGCGATGAGCCCGGCCTTGAGCCGGTCGCGGGAAAAATAGACCACGCCCATGGCTGTCATCATGAGCCCCAGGAAACCGCCCCTGGATTTTGAGGCGTACACCCCGAACACCAGCAGGGCAAGGATCATGATCGAGGCGAGCCTTATAAACCTCTTCCTGTTCGTCATGGCAAAGTAGAGGAGCACGGGAATACCCTGATTGAGGGTGTTGGCCAGTGCCACATGGCCGGATGCGGCCCCGAACCTCCCGTAGGCAACGGCGCCGTACATCTCCTCGCTCACGACCCCGGAGAGATAGTTCACCACCGGCTCATAGGCGATCCACGCAGTGACCAGGAGAAAGGCCCAGAGGACCTTGGTGAGATTTGCAGACGAGCGGACCGTGGACACGATCATGATATAGAAGACCGTGACCTTCAGGAGAAAGTATCCCCCCTCGTTCCAGGAGACTACCGGGTTTACGGAAAAGGCCACCGAGACCATCCCCACCGCAAAGAGTACCCATAAGGCCTTGTTGATGGGATTGATCCTGGGCAGAAAATTGCCGAGCCCCTTTCCTGAAATGAGGATCCTCAATAGAACATATACCGCCACGAGCAGCTCAAACCGGATGGCCCCGAGTATGGGATACATATCGCCCAGCTTTGCGTTGAGGACGATAAAGTACGCAATCACTCCGTACACCGGATTCTTGAGCGACATGACCAGAAGCAGGATGCACGCGATGGGCAGAATGATCTGAATGGATTCAGCGGAAGGGAGCATGACGATCGAAACTCACCCCTCTTTTCTTGCCTGTTACATGCTCTGTCATCAAAGCCCGGAAATCATGGGCAGAGGGCCTCAAGGGCGGGGCTTGTCATTCCCATGGTCTCACCACGCCCTGTGCGGGCCGGAAGATCGATCCGATCCTGCTCTTTTCCCCGGGGGTGAAGAAATTCATGAGATAGAGCACGATAGGAAACGTGAAAACCAGCAGTGTCTTGATGGCGATGTCGGCATAGACCACAGCCGTATCGACCTGCTGCGATATGGCATAGACAATGAAGGCAGCCAGAAAAATCTTGCCCATCCGGATGAACTCGAAGTGGATCTTGAAGAACCGGTTGCTGAAGAAATACGTGGAGGCGGCCTTGTAGATGTATGCGATGAGTGTGGCGTACGCCGCGCCGTACATCCCGTACCTCGGGATGAGCAGAAAGTTCAGCAGCAGCGCGAGCGCCGCGTTGGAGACATTGATATAGGCCAGGTACTTGGTCTTTTTCTCGATGATGATGCCCATGTTGAAGTGATAGTGGAAGGTGAAGATCACGTTTGCCAGAACAATGATCGGGACGATTTTGTACGCCGGCCAGAAGGCCTTGTCTGCGATGAGTACCAGAATCTCCTCGGTGAGCACGGCCACGCCTAAGGCCGTGAACGAGATGAACAGGAGAAAGTAGGTGAATATCCGGCCGAATATCTCTTCGGCGTTGTCCTGATCGTACATCTCAAGCCTCCTGGGCTGCCAGACCTGGTTGAAGGGCTCGGACACGAAGGTGCCGGGCAGGACCCCGAAACGATACCCGAGCGAGTAGATCCCGGCCTCGGCAATGGAGCAGTAGCCCTTGATGAAGAAACGGTCCGAGAGGTTCACGATGAGTGTGCCGAACTGCGACGGGATCATGGGGAGACCGAACTTGAGCATGTCTTTGATGAGCTTCGGCGAATACTTAAGCCCGGCCTTGACCAGCTGTGGCACGTTGAGCACAAGAGACATGACGATTGAGGTGATGAGCGTGCTCAGGAGGATTCCCATGACCCCCATGCCCAGCACAATGATGAAATAGACGTTCAGGGTGATGGCCAGGATGAGTCTGAAGAGCGAGAATGCGACGAACTGGCCCGATTTCAGGGTCACCCTGAGGTAGTTGAGTCCGATGGTGTTGATGGTCTGGAACCACAGGGAGGCAAACGCGATCAGGAAATAGCCGTAGAGCCCGGAAGAGTCGAGAATATAGCGGGCCATGACCGGAGAGCCCAGGGAAAGGATGCCCACGAAGACCAGCCCGAATATGCCCAGGAATATATAGGATGAGCTCAGCACCATATTCCGGTCGCGCTCCTCGGTGTAGTCGAAATAGAACCGGTAGAAGGCGGATGAAATGGCGGTCGCCAAAAGGATCCCCAGGATGTCCGTGCTCAGGCCTACGAGTTCCTTGATGCCGTATTCCCGGGTGGTGAGATACTGGGTGTAGATGGGCAGGAGGAGAAAGCCCACGATCTTGTTGGCGCTCGTCCCGATCCCGTAGATGATCGAGTGTCTGGCCAGCAGCTTTGATTCATTCTCGACGCTTATCGCCACGTGCTTGGTCTTTAAAATGACAGTATGAAAGAATCAACGGGGCCGCCCCCCAATAGACGGAACCACTTATGGGGCCGGATGTTCCCCCTGAATCCCCGGCCGCCTGAGATTCGACTCGTTGAATATGTGAACGAGGTCCCTCACCTGGACCGTAACATCATACCGGGAGTTGTCGAAGCCGGTTAAGCGTTCCTCCTCTCCCTTTCCGGCCGAACCTTCCTTGAGATACGCCTCGTATGCATCGTCGAGCGCCTTGACGAGGGCTGGATAATCATCGTGCCTTGCGTGATAGAACTTGCCGTAGTCCCTTAAGATATCGAGGGCCTCGCTTTCCTTCATGATTGCAAGGATCGGCCTGCCCACCGCCATATATTCATAGATCTTGGAGGTAACGACCCCGGCGCTCTTGTCGTCATAACCGATGATGAGCAGCAGGAGATCCGCGCCCTTCTGTTTGCGGATGATCTCATCGTGCGGGATCAGGCCGCTCGTTTTCACGACCTTCTCGATCCCCAGATCACGCGCCAGGGCACCCGCCTTCTCGGACCCTGTGCCGTAGAATAGGGCCTGGACATTGTCCTTGACTGAAGGGGGCTTTGTCTCCAGCCACCGAGCCAGACCGCGGATGAAAAAGTCCGGAGTGATGGTCCCGTAGAGTGTCCCTGCAAACAGGATGGTGAACCTGTCGAAGATGTCCGGCTGAATATTGCGGAACAGGGCCGGATCGAAGCCGTTTCTGATTACTATAAACTTGCCGCTGTCCGCTGGATAGCGGTTCTTCAGGAAATGCCTGTGATACTCTGTGACTACGACCACGGTGTCTGCGAACCTGACAATGATCCTCTCCAACAGAGCGTGCAGCCACAGCTCGACACGGAACAGATTTTCGGTGTGAAAGTTGTCGACAATGGGGTCGCGAAAGTCGACCACCCAGGGCTTTCGGAAGATCTTTGCCAGGATGAGTCCGGCAAGGTGCTCAGAATGGGGGGGAGAGGTGGTGAATATCACGTCGAAGTCTTCCCTGCGCATGAGCCTGATGCCCCTGGCTACGGCAAAGGGGATCCACAGCAGCATGTGATCGGGTATGGAGAAGACCTTGAGCATCGCCGAGAGGGCAAACCTCTCGACCCTCTTTGCGGCCCTGACCACCCTGCTCAGTGGAACGTCCTGATCATTCAACACCGCGTGGGCGGCCTCTCTCCGGGCCTTTTTTGCCTGATATCGCCGGATGGCTCTCCAGAAGTCAAGAATATTGGTTCTGTGTATCTGGACCTCATCGGGTATCCGTTTCAAGAGACTGTGATCGTTGTAGATATCCTCCGACTCGTTTACCGTGATGACCGTGGGCTTCCAGCCGTTATCCGGGAGATACCGGCAGAAACGCATGGTCCGGTAGACTCCCGCATGCGCTATAGGCGGAAATCCGTAGGCGATGACCAGCACCTTTTTTTGTTCGAGATCCGGTGTATCCATATCATCTCGCTCCAATCTTCCGCGCGGGGTACCCTGCCAGAACCGTCCGGGGAGGATATTCCTTGCGCCCCACCACGGAGTTTGCAGAAACGACGCACCCGCTGCCCAACACGACACCCGGCATGACAAAGACATTCGCCCCTATCCAGACATCGTCGCCGATGATCACGGGCCGGAAGGTGTAGCCCTGAGCACGGACCGGGATGTCCGGATCTTTGTAGTTATGGTTCTGGGTCCATATCCTCGTATATGGCCCCAGAAGCACATTGCTGCCCATGATTATGCCGCCGCCTCCCTGAATATAATTGAACAGCCCGATGTTGACATAGTCTCCGCACTCGATGCACCCGGGGTTTAAGATTACGGTTCCCGGGTGGATGTTCAGATGCGTGCCTGCCTTTGCAAACCTCCCGGTGTACCACTTGCGCCTGAGAATGACGCCAAAGTCGCCCGGAATGTTCCGCAGCAGAGCAGCAATGTACTGGTCCCGGCTTGGGCGGGTTGCCATGTCCCAGTACAGGTATTTAAAGATCTCGATCAAGCCGCTTGCCGGCATCCTGTTCATTCGATCAGGTTTTCTCCGGAAAGGGATTGTTTGATGATATCGGTCAGGCCGTCTCTCCGCGCCGGGTCCGGCCCTCCGCATTCAGCCTGTTCATCAGGGATTCCACAATGATTCGCTCGAGGTCCAGCGAGATGCTCAAGGGAGGATCGATGTTGTAGTCATCATCATAGACAAAGGTGGGTTTTTCCCCGTAGGCATAGTGGTGCCAGACCGGCGAAAACTCGGAGATGAGGAAGTTTTCTCCCTCAGGCATGAGATCGAGGTTGACCCAGCTCGCCTGGAGTTCGCGGGCGAGCCTCTCCGAGATCTCCAGGGCATGGGGCGGGATATAGCTCCACCGGCCGATCCCTCCCCCGTCGATATTCACCTTCCACTGGTCCCTGGATGCCTGGAAGCGCCAGTGCCCTTCCACGACCTTTCCGTCTCCCACCACGGTTTTCAGATCGCGGTCCGTGGTGATGTATTTCTGGGCGAGAAGCGGCGGAGAAAGGAAGGGATAGGTCATCTTCCGTTCCTTGATCAGATTGTAGTAGAACATGCGCCGCTTGAGCATCCTGAAGAGATAGCTCAGGGCCCCGGAGTGAACGAAGTCGAGCTGCGAGAGCCGGTAGTATGACTCAAGCTCCGCCCTGTTGCGGACGAGGAACACGGCCCCGCCTCCCGCGCCGTAGCGGTTTTTCACCACCATGGGATAACCCAGCCGCTCGTGGGCGAGCGCAACCGAGACCGGCGAGAGCAGAGGAATGGTCTCGGGGATGGGAAACCCATGAGTTTTCAGAAAGAGATGCTGGCGATACTTGTCGTTGTAGAAATAGATCAGGGCGGGGTCCGGGTATATCACCAGATCGGGGCAAACGCGGTGGATGTGCTCGAGGTTGTCGTTCACCCGCCAGAGCGCCAGGGGATGATGCGAGGAGAACTCGAAGCTCGAATAAAAGATGAGAAAATCCACCCCGCTGTAGTCGAAATCGATCCATTCATGGCCGTCGAAGGACAGGATCACCGGATCGATGCCATAGCGCTTAAGCGTGCTCAGAAACGAATCGAACCGTTCCAGGGAATGTATCAAAACCGCTTTCATGCTCGTATTCAGGCCTCCCTTGCCTGCCGGACAGGTTTCCAGGATATCACCCTTTTGCCCCTCAGATAGTCGATGACACCGAACATGGCCGCCAGGTTGACCAGGATGAAGTAGTATGGAATGGCATACCACCTGCCGCCGGGGCTGCTCCGGGACTTCATGCCGTAGATTGACATGCCCAGGACGGCTGCCAGGCCGCTGAACGCAAGGAGATAGAACCTCCGGCCCATGAGGAACAGCGAGGAGATCAGCATCCCGACATAATAGAACCCCACCAGCCACCTGAGGATCTTGTGAGACAGGATCTGCCAGGCGAGCAGCGGATTTCCGGCGGGGTTGAGGAGCTTGGGGTGCCGGGAAATGCCGGTGAATCCGCGGGTCACGATCCTGCGCCTGGTGTTGAATTCGTCTGTGGTGCTGGTGGTCGCTTCTTCATAGGTGACCGCCTCGGGCTCATACACCACGCTGGAGCCTGAGCCGATGACCAAGAGCGGCGAGATGAAGTCGCTCATCATATCCTGGTCGAGGGGGGTGTAGAGGGATTTGCGGATCGCGTAGAGCGGACCGTCAACACCAACGAGCGAGCCCAGGGAGCTTTCGGCCTGTTTGAGAATCTGCTCGTATTTCCAGTACACCCCCTGGCTTTCGGTGGTGAGATTTCTGTTCTCCCGGGTGAACACCACCCTGCCTGCAACCGCCCCCACCCGGCTGTCGGCGAAGTTTGCAACCAGCTTCTTCAAGGAGCACTTCTCGCACATCGAGGCTGCATCCATAAAGACTACGATCTCGTGGGAGGCCTGAGAGACGCAGTCGTTCTGCACCATGGTCTTGCCGCGGTTCTCGGGAAAAGCCAGCAGACGCACCCCCCTGTCGGCATACGACCTCACGATCTCGTTGGTTCTGTCGGTGGAGCCGTCAGAGCCCACAATGATCTCGACGAGCTCCCGGGGATAATCAAGGGACAGGGTGTTCTCGATCTTCTCGGCGATTGTGTGTTCTTCGTTGTACGCCGAGATAATGATCGATACGGGGGGGATGATCTCGTTTCGGATATAGTGCCTGCCGATGAACCGGGCCAGTCTGGTGAGCAGGACTGGGTAAATGAAATAGACATACCCGGTCAGCAGGAAACAGGTCCAGAAGATTGCCGGCAGATAACGAGCGTGCATTGTCATGTTCATGAGCGGGAGAAGAGGTTGCGCTTTAGAGATCGGTCAGGCAGCGCTGTTCACAGGGTCAGGGTACTACTGCATCACGAGCCGGTAAAATAATTGCCGAGAAGGGGCATGAGCCGGGCTCCGAACATCATGAGCCTTTCTTCGTCACCGGCGGTCTCGTCGCTGAGCGCTACCGATATTCTCACCCATACGGTCGAAGGGTGTTTGCCGGTGATGCTGCGCATCACCTGGTAGAACCGGTTGACGCTGTTGCGCGGGATGGTTTTGCCGCCGGTCTGCCACCAAGCATAGACCAGCTCCTGCCTTCCCACTTTCTCGATCACCATCCGGTTGACCATGGCGTGCTGCGGGCCCAGTGTCCTCGGCACGATATCGTTCTCCTTCATGGTCCATCCCTGCCCCGTATAGCAGACCTCCGGGGCATGGACCATGTTCGCGGAGTTCACATCCTTATAATAGGCAAGATACAGGCTTACCTCATCCCTGCCATGCCGGTATGTCCTGAACACGACCCTCTGAGCGCCGATCGCCTCTTTGAGCCCCTCGATGTCGGTATCGACGTCCGAACCGACCCATGGGCCGATCGTGTCCGGGACCGTGTACATGCAGGTGAGTTCAGAATACAGTGCCCTCTTCAGGCAGGAGGAAGAGCCGTATACACTCAGCGCAAGAACCAGGATATATACTGCATTCTTTTTCGTTCTATCCATCTGACCAGGAAAACACCGCCCAGCAAGAAGACGAATGCGAAAGAGAAGGTTACCATGCCTGCCAGGGTGTGGGAGTATCCTTCAGCAAAGCCGGGAGAGAACCGGTAGACGATGAGGCCGGCAGTAGTGATCCTGAGGATGTTCCCGATCATGGCCACGGGAACGGACAGCAAGATCAGAAGCCCCCTCTCGACATTTGAGGAGAAGAGCAGATATCCCATCAATAGCGAGAGCGTGATAATGGAAATCAGAGAGCGGATTCCCGAGCACGCCACCGCCACCTGCATGGAGTAGTTCGGAAGGTGGATGAGATTCCCCTCTCTTAGCACGGGAATGTCGATCAGATTCAGGATATGCGCGGACAGGCCCGTGGTGACGGCCTGCAGCGGCGAGGTGAGCAGGGTATACACCTCTGCCGGGACAGGGAGCATGAAGATCAAAAACATGACGGGAAAGAGCACGGCCCTAGTGAAGTGCACCCCTGCGGTGAAAAGCAGGGTGCCCAGAAGAAACAGGATCAGAGAGCAGCACTCGAACATCAGTATCTGTGCGCCGGTCCCCAGCAGATAGAAAGCGGTCCAAAGGGCGAGAAACACGATTCCCAGCGGGCTTGAGTGGAGCGGCAGCCGCATGAGCTGCCTCCTCCTGCGCCACACGAGGTAGGCCGACACCGGGATGATCAGAAAGCCGTGATTGTAGTCCTCGTTTCCTGCCCACAGAAGAGCGAGCTCCATGAAGGTCGGCGCATAGAGGAGCATGGTGAGCATCACGAACAGGACAAGATACCAGGACGGCCTTATGATATATGAGGATTCAGCGGCGGATATCATGAGATTACAGCTCCGCTATTGCGGGTGAATTCGCCCTTTCATGCCTGCAACAATGGGCTCATCCCCGCATCTCGCAATCTAAGAAGTTAAATAGAGGGGCACTGGCGATTCTCAAGCAATGTTTCTTCTTGGGAACGGGTTCACATTTCATCATTTCACAAGGCGCTGCCCAAGACTCATCCCGGCGGGGCGCGCAGGACTATTCAGCGCATGCGGTGCAGGAACCGGCAGGGGCGATGAAGCGTTCGATATCCGGTCCGGAAATCCGGACGTTGGAGGGGGGAGGACTGGTTTGCGAATCAGAGGCCCAGGTAGGCCTGCTTGACCTTCTCGCTTTTCAGGAGGTTTGCCGCAGTGTCTTCAAGGGTGATGACGCCGCTCTCCATAACATAGCCCCGGTGGGCGATGCGCAGGGCCATGTTGGCGTTCTGCTCCACGAGGAAGATAGTGGTCTTGTTTTCCCGGTTGATCTTCTCGATGGTGGCGAAGATGAGCTGAACGAGCACGGGTGCGAGCCCCAGCGACGGCTCGTCAAGAAGCAGGAGCTTGGGCCTGCTCATGAGCCCCCGGGATATGGCGAGCATCTGCTGCTCTCCTCCGCTTAAGGTTCCGCCCAACTGATGGCGCCGCTCGGCCAGTCTGGGAAAGAGGTTGAAGATATAGTCGATGTCCTGCGCAATACCCTTCCGGTCGGTCCTTAAGTACGCGCCCATGTCGAGATTTTCCCTGACCGTGAGCTGGGGGAAGATCCTCCTGCCCTCAGGCACCTGCACGATGCCCAGGGCGAAGATCCTGTCGGGGGACAACTGGTGGATGGGCGTGCCGAGGAAGATTATCTCCCCGTAGCGCGGCGGGACGATTCCGGATATGGACATGAGCGTCGTAGACTTGCCTGCGCCGTTGGCGCCGATGAGAGTGATGATCTCCCCTTCCGGCAGATCGAACGATACGCTCTTGAGCGCGTGAATCCCTCCGTAATAGGTGTGGAGATTCTTGACCTTAAGCATCGAAAGTCTCTCCGAGATAGGCCTTGATCACGTTGGGGTTTTCCGCGATCTCCCTGGGTGTGCCCTGGGCGATCAGCCGGCCGTAGTCCATCACATAGATCCGCTGGGAGATGCTCATGACGAGCTTCATATCGTGCTCGATGAGCAAAATCGAGATCCCTTCGTCGTCCCTGATCCGGGTGATCAGGGCATCGAGCTCGCTGGTCTCCCGGGGATTCATCCCGGCGGCAGGCTCGTCCAGGAGCAGCAGAAACGGCTCGGTGGCGAGGGCTCTGGCAATCTCGAGCCTCCGCTGCGCACCATAAGGGAGCTCCCTGGCCAGATCGTTCACGTGCTGCTGGAGGCCCACCTTCTCGAGCAGACCATAGGAGAAATCCACAGTCTCCTGCTCTTCCCTGCGGGTGCCGGCGTTTCTGAAGATCGCGCCCAGAATTCCTGAGCGGGTCCTGCAGTGCCTGGCTACCATGACGTTCTCGAGGACGGTCATGTTCTGAAAGAGCCGGATGTTCTGGAAGGTGCGGGCCAGGCCGTGCTCGGTGATGACATTGGGTTTGAGTTTGTTGAGCTTGACTGAGGCATTCTTTCCCGGGCGGCGGGCCATCATCACGCCTCCGGTCGGTTCATAGACGCCGGTGACACAGTTGAAGAAGGTGGTCTTGCCGGCGCCGTTCGGGCCGATAAGGGCCACGATCTCCCCCTGGCGCACCTCCAGATCGACATCGTCGATGGCGCGCAGCCCCCCGAAGTCCATGGTGAGCTGCTTAATGTCAAGCACTTGCAGCATCTCTCTCACCTTGCTCCTCTGTGCCTTCCTTTTGTCTGAACCGGTAGTGCCGCCTGACCCCGGTGATGATGCCCTGAGGTCTGAACACCATGATGAGCACCATGCTGGCGCCGAAGACCAGCATCCGGTACTCGGAGAACGCCCTTAAGTATTCGGGCAGCAGGATGAGCACCAGGGCGCCCACGATCACCCCGATGATCGAACCCATGCCTCCCAGGACCACGATGGACAGGATGATGGCCGATTCCATGAAGGTGAAGCTGGCCGGATTGATAAAGGTGGTCTTGGCCGCGAAGATACAACCCACGAATCCCGCCCAGGTGGCGCCCAGGGCAAAGGCCGTGAGCTTGGTCTTGGTCTTGTCGATGCCCATGGCCTGGCAGGCGATCTCATCCTCTCTGAGCGCGATCCAGGCCCTGCCGATCCGCGAGTTTCTGAGCCGGCTCACGACCAGTATGGTGAAGGCCACCAAGGCCAGCACGATGAAATAGAGAAAGACCGTATGCTGGCTCAGGCTGAGTTCGATCCCGAAGAACCCGGGCCTGGATATGCCGGCGATGCCGCTCGGCCCCTGGGAAAAGGCGTTCCAGTTCTCCAGGACGAGCCGGATGATCTCTCCGAAGCCCAAGGTCACGATGGCGAGATAGTCGCCGCGGAGCCTCAGGACCGGGAACCCCAGCAGAATGCCGAATATGGTTGCCAGGCCGGCACCGATGGGAAGCGCGGACCAGAAGCCCAGGCCGAAATGATGGTTGAGCAGTGCATAGCTGTAGGCGCCCACGGCGTAGAAGGCCACATAACCCAGATCCAGCAGTCCAGCAAGGCCCACCACGATGTTGAGCCCCAGGCCGAGCATGACATACATGAGCGCGGATATCATGATCTGCGTCTGATAGCTGGAAAATATGAAGGGAAAGGCGACTACGAATGCCGCGAGCAAGGCCAGGATCGCAGCAGATATCTTCCGGTCGGCCCGTATCCTTTCGCCCAGCCTTTTCTGCCAGCTGTCCTCTCCATCCTTCGCGCTCCCTTGCTCCTTGCGCATCATGAGCCAGCGCCACACAAGGGAGAGCGGGAACACGGCCAGACCGATCCAGACGAGCCTCATCCACTGCCAGTCGATGGTCCTCTCCAGAGGATTGACCTTGATGACCATGATCGGGAAGGTGAGGAACATGAACCAGCAGGAAACCAGCAATGACCGGCCGATCTCGGAAACGGCCCTGCGGATGAATGGTATGCTCTGCGTATTCATGGCGTCTCTCTACACCTTGTCCGTCGAGGTGCGCCCGAGGATGCCGGCAGGCCGGAAGATAAGGATGAACACCAGTAGACCGAAGGCGAACACGTCTTCATAATCGCTCGAAACATAGCCCGTGGCAAAGCTCTCGGTCCAGCCCAGGATCAGCCCGCCAAGAACGGCGCCGGGGATGCTGCCGATCCCCCCGAGCACGGCCGCGGTGAACGCCTTGATGCCCGCGATGAAACCGATGTAAAAGTTGATCTGGCCAATGTGGTTCGAGATGAGAACCCCGCCGACAGCCGCCAGGCTGGAACCGATGATGAAGGTGACGGAGATGACCTGGTTGATGTTGATCCCTAAGAGCATGGCCATGGTCTTGTCCTGGGCCGTTGCCCGCATGGCCTTGCCCATCCGGGAGAATTTGATGAACAGGGTCAGCAGCACGGTGCACACCAGTGTGGTGAGGACGATGAGGAGCTCGGAGGAGCGCATGATATGCGACACCGGCTCCATGAATGCAAACTCGTCGACCAGCGTGGGGAACGAGAGAAAGTCCGAGGTCTGGGCGAGGAGCACGTAGTTCTGGAGAAAGATCGACATGCCGATCGCGCTGATGAGGGGAGAGAGCCTCTGGGCCGTACGGAGCGGCTTGTATGCGATCTTTTCGATGGTGTATCCGTACGCTGCCGAGTAGATCACGGCAATGAGGCCCGCGAGAACGAGAAGCGCAGGGCCGTTGAGCCCCAGCAGCGAGAGCGCACTCGCAGCGATGAGGGCCGTGAACGCACCGATCATGTAGATCTCGCCGTGGGCGAAGTTGATCAGCTGGATGATGCCATAGACCATGGTGTAACCAAGGGCGATGAGAGCGTAGATGCTGCCCCTGGTGAGCCCGCCGAAGAATAGTTCGAGAAAATAGTCCATGAGTGTCTACAGGTGTTCTCGCCTCTTGTGATGAAGAGGAAAGGGAACGGCTGCCCTGCTCCCTTTCCTGACTCCTTTTGCTGTAAAACCCAAAAAAGGCCTATTTCCCGACTTCTACATACTGGCCGTTCTGCACCTGGTATATGGCGAAGCCGATGCCCTTTGCATCGCCCTTCTCGTCGAAGCTGATCTTGCCCAGCGGTGTTTCGAACCAGTTGGTGCGAAGGGCCTCGGCAACGGCGCCGAATTCCGTTGATCCGGCCTTGTCGATGGCCTGAAGGAGGCACAGGGTCGCGGAATAGGCATTCAGATAGAAGGCGCCCGGCTCTGTTCCATATACCTTTTTATGCTGCTCGATGGCGGCGATCGCCATGGGGCTCTGCGTGGTATCGATGGGCCCGGTGGCATACACGCCCTCGGCATACTTGCCCGCGACCTTGATGAAGGTCTCGTCGCGCACGCCGTCATCCGAGATGAAGATGGTGTCCATCTTCTTCTTTTTCATGCCCGAGACGATCTTGGCGGCCTCGGGATGATACCCGCCATAGATCACCGCTTCTGCGCCGGAGCGCTTGATCTTCTGGACCACGGCTGAATAGTCCACGGCGCCGGGGGTGATCCCCTCAAACATGACCGGCTTGGCCCCGCGCTCTTCGAGGAAGCCGTATGCGAACTCTGCAAGCCCTTTGCCATAGTCGCCCTTGTCGTGGATGACGGCGACCTTGCTGACTTTGAGGGTGTTGAGGGCAAAATCGACCTGGAGCAGGGCCTGTGCATCATCCGGAGATATGGTGCGGAAGAAGTTGGGATAGTCTCCGCTCTTGGTGAGTTCCACGTTCGTGGCCGATGGGGACATGGTGATGATGCCCGCGTCCTTGTAGATGTTCATCGCGGCCTTGGTCGCACCGCTGCAGATATGGCCCATGACCACGTCTACCTTCTCGGCGACGAGCTTGGTGCCCACGTTTGCCGCAACCTCGGGCTTGCACTGGTCGTCCTCCTGAAGGATAACCACCTTCTTGCCCATCACGCCGCCCCGGGCGTTGATGTCGTCCACCACGAGCTTGGCTGCGTGCGCCGAAGGCAGACCGTAAGAGGCCAGATCACCGCTGTGCGCCCCGGGCACCCCGAGCTTGATGGTATCCTCAGCCATTGCAGCCCCTGAAAACAGGATGAAACATGCTCCCGTCAATATACAGGTAATCCTTTTCATCTTCTCCCCCTGTTAAGTTAGAGTGTGCCTGGTGTTAGAGAAAAGAACGTCTCAGGCCACGTACGCAGCGGGTAAAATAGCACTGCAGGTGGTTGTCTGTCAAACTGTAATCCCTTTGTAGGGCAAATCAGTCTCTTTTGACAAAACGGGATAAAGACGCGCAATATGAGAGGCTATCGCCACGGACCGAACAGACGCCGCCTCGGGGGGCGCAGCACCTCGGAAAAATAATGGGGCAGAATGATCCTCTCCCGCGCTTCGATGATATCGCGATCTTTTGCCTCGGCCATGTGCATGAGCCGTCCGATGCGTTTCTGCGTATGGGGGTGGGTCCTCAGGATGGAGGGCTGGGAGTCCCTTTCACCGGGGGCCACCAGAATATTCCAGATGCTGCGATCATAACTCTCCATCTTCTGCAGGGCCGAGGCAAGCCCCCTGGGGTCGCCGGTCAGGCGCACGGCGGTGAGGTCTGCATCGAACTCTCTGGTTCTGGACAGGGCAAGCTGCAGGATGATGCTGATCAGGGGTGCGAATATGAGTATCAGGATGAATGACAGCGGCGGACGGGCATCGGTGAAGAAGATCATGGGAAGGTAGAAGATAATGAGGATCTGACCGAAAAACGAGAGCATGGAGGTCACCCTGGTCATCATGTCTGCAAGGGCGTGCAGTCGCAGATCATTGCTTTTGATATGGCTTATTTCATGCGCCAGGACTCCCGCGAGCTCACGTGTGTTTAAGACCCTGATGAGCCGGTCGGAAAGCGCTATGGCTGCATTGTTTTTCGAGCCTACGCTGAATGCGTTCATTATCCGGCTCGGTACATAGTAGAGCCGGGGGGTATGCCGGAGATCGGCCCGTCGGGAAAGCTCGGATACGATATCGTAGAGGCCGCCTGCATCTTCCCGATACAGGGCCTTGGCGTTGTACATGCGCAGGACCAGCATAGGCGAGAGTTTCGGGGTTGATACCAGGATGAAGACCGCGATCATCACGGCCCAGAATATCCCGAATGCCCCGAATATCATCCAGCCGAGCAGGCTGAAGAGGGACACCATTGTTGCGAGTATGATCAGGGTCTGAAACGTGTTCTGAAACTTACCGGAAGCATAACTGGCGGAACTCTGCATCGCTGCCCTCGATCCCTTTGCAGACGCTTTTGGACGTTATCAGATCTATTCTAGGGGCCGTTGCGGCGAAAAACAACACCCTCGCCTTCGGGGACGGGTTCACATTATGATTTTTCAAACACTGCTTGATTTGCCGCCTTTCAGATAGGTGAGCATGAGGTTCACCACCTCTTCGAGCCTGGCCCCTGCGGCCTTCCGGTGGGCTTCAGCCTGCCGCCTGGCGTTTTCGATCATGATCTCGGCCTGCTCTCGGGCGGTCTGGACGATCTTTTCCTGCTCTTTTCTGACCTCATCCAGAGGGAGGCTGCGGGAAAGAATATCATCGGCCTGTCTTCTGGCTTCTTCGAGTATTGTCCTGGCCTCTGAGCGCGCCTGCTCCATCAGGGCCTCAGCCTCCTGCTCGATTTCCTTTACCGATCCGATGAAATCTTCTGCCATGGAATTCCTCCCGAAGTATACTCTCCTTTAGAGAGTGAACACGTATTGCGTCGTGGTCTTGAGCGTCCTGCGCATGGCCCCGAGCTGGGACCGATATATCCTGACGCCTGTTTTTTCCACGCTCGCCGGCATTCCCAGGACATTGGCGAAGACCTTTGCCTCCACCGCCCCTTCATCACCGCCCCTTGTGCTGCGAACCAGCATTTCGCTCATGCCCGAGTGCACCTCGATGATCATGGGCAGAAGCAGCTCCTCCCGCTCATGATCGTCCAGGATGGAGGCCAGATAGCGCAGCTCGTCGATTCTGAAAAAATGCTCCGACCCGTCGAGACAGCAGACCCGGGGATGTTCTTCGTGCAGGAGCTGGGAGAGCGTCTTGCGCTTTTTCGGCAGCTGGGAGTTTACCGAGCTGAGCTCGCTGCCCAGATAATGGGCCATCACATCGTCCTTTTCCTGCTCAATAGGCATAGGCCTCCCTCTTCTCGATCAGGAGCTTCACGTATTTCAGACGGGCCACCTCTTCACGGTCGCGCTCCTCGAACTTCATGGAAAGGTATTTGATGGTGATATCGAGCCCGGGTATCACCACATACTCCAGGGCGTTGTTGATGCGCTTGACCTTGTTGATCTCGTCTCCGAGCAGCTCCAGGGCGCTCTGGAGCTCGGCGAGCTCCACAGTGGCCGACAGGCATTTCCGTACCATGTCCGAGGTGTATTCCAAAAGCGAGGAATTCCCGGCGGGAAGAACCGCCTGGGGGGCCTCCCGATTCTCCTCCATCTGGAAGACGGGGAGCCGAACCCCCGCCACATTGCGGGTTGCGGCGTGCAGGCTGAAGGGCATCTCGGAGATCATGAGCGTCTGCTCCACCGGCGCATACCCGTGATAGCCTAAAGAGAGTGACAGTGCCTTGTAGGCGTCTTCATACTCCTTCTGGAGCCGCTCCTTCACCTCTGCGCTCTCTCTGACGGTCTGGAGAAACTCCATGACCAGGATGGAGAGCCGGTCCTTGATGATCTTCTGGATCCGCGTGGCGAGCCTCAGGCGCCGCTTCAGCCTGGCGAGCTCGATCTTCGTGGGTCTGGCGATGCGTATCTTTGCAGCCATGGTCTCTACTCGCTCCTTGATGGTTCGGGCAGGTATTTCTTGATGTATGCTTCATTGATGAGCTTCAAATCTTCCTCCGGCAGCATGGAAAAGATGTCCCACGCAATGCTTAAGGTCTCCTCCACGGTACGCCGGCTGTTCTCGTCCTGGGCGATGAACTCCCGCTCGAACCGGTCTGCTGCATTGAGATACACCTTGTCGCGATCGGTGAGCGCTTCCGAGCCGATGACAGTAGTGATCTCGCGCAGGTAATTCCCCTCTGCATACATGGCATAGGACTGCATGAATACGTTGTTGTGATCCTCCCGGGTCTTTCCCTCCCCTATTCCCTCCTTCATCATCCGCGAAAGCGAGAGGAACACGTCGATGGGCGGGTAGATCCGCTTGCGGTCGAGCGGCCTGGAGAGCACGATCTGACCCTCGGTGATGTAGCCCGTCAGGTCGGGTATGGGGTGCGTGATGTCGTCGTCGGGCATGGTGAGGATGGGAATGATGGTCACCGAGCCCTCCCGTCCTGAGATCCTCCCGGCCCGCTCGTAGAGGGACGCCAGGTCGGTGTACATATACCCGGGGTAGCCCCGGCGGCTCGGTATCTCGCCTCGCATGGCCGCAAGCTCGCGCAGTGCGTCGGCATAGTTGGTGATGTCGGTGAGGATGACGAGCACGTGCATGTTCATTTCCCAGGCAAGGTATTCGGCCGCGGTGAGCGCCAGCCGCGGAGTGGAGAGACGCTCGATGACCGGGGACGAGGCGGTGTTGATGAAGCCCACGGCCCGGCTCAGCGCGCCCGTCTCTTCGAGGTTGCTGATGAAGTGGGCGGCGTCGTCATAGCTGACCCCGATGGCACCGAACACGATGGCGAAGTCTTCGGACTTGCCCTTCAATGACGCCTGACGGATGATCTGGGCCGCGATCTTGTTGTGCGGCAGGCCCGAGCCGCTGAATATGGGCAGCTTCTGACCTCTGACCAGCACGTTGAGGCCGTCGATGGCCGAGATGCCGGTCTCGATGAACTCGGCCGGTGGCATGCGGGACGCCGGGTTTGCAGGAACGCCGTTGATGTCCTGGTATTTCTGGGAGATGATGGGAGGCCCTCCGTCGATAGGTTTGCCGCTCCCATCGAAAATGCGGCCGAGAATGTCGGGAGAGACCGGCAGCTTCAGGGTTTCGCCCTTGTACCTCACCTTGCTGTTGAGGAGATCGACCTCGCTCACCCCGCCGAACACCTGAACCACGGTGGTGTCCTTGCCGACCTCGATGACCTGGCCGCTGCGGATCTCACCCGTGCCCAGCTCCACATCGACGATCTCGTTGTACCGGATGCCCGGGATGCTCTCGATGATGAGCAGAGACCTCCTAGCCGTACTGATGGCCTTGGTCTGTCTGGTAAAGAGCTGCATGGAATCCATCACACCCCTCCTTCTCCAAGGGAGGCGGCCCCCCCTGCCATATCCTGCCGGATGGAATCGACATACTGATCGATCTCGTCGTCGGGCACATCCTTCATGCGGGAGATCCTCTGCTTGATCCTCGACGCGGAGATCTCGCTCACCATCATCCCTTCCTCGGCCAGGCCCCTGGCAAAATCACTGAACTTCATGATGGTGCTGAGCATCAGGTGCGACCGCTTGGGGTTGGAATAGGTGTCGACGGGATGATAGGCGCTCTGCATCAGAAAATCTTCCCTGATCATGCGCGCAATGAGGAGCAGCAGCTTGTCGTTTTCCGGCAACGCCTCGGGGCCCACCAGCCGGACGATCTCCTCGAGCTCGGCCTCCTTCTGGAGGGTGATCAGCGCCTGGTTGCGGACCTCGGTGTAGTCCGGGCTCACCTTCTCCCACCAGGCATTGACGGAGTCGACATAGTGGCTGTAGCTCTGGAGCCAGTTGATGGTGGGGAAATGCCTCCGGTTCGCCAGTGCTACGTCGAGTGAGTAAAGGGCGTCGACTATCCTGAGCGTGCTCTGGGTCACCGGCTCGCTGAAGTCCGCACCTGGCGGGCTCACCGCGCCGATGACCGTGGCGGAGCCGATCCGGCCGGGGCTTCCGAGGCTCTCCACCCTGCCCGAACGCTCGTAAAATGCCGACAGCCGCGAGCCCAGATAGGTGGGGAACCCCTCTTCGCCCGGGGTCTCCTCGAGCCTGGCTCCGATCTCTCGCATTGCTTCGGCCCAGCGTGAGGTGGAGTCGGCCACCAGGAGAATGTCGTAACCCATGTCGCGGTAGTACTCAGCCATTGTGATCCCGATGAAAATGCTGATCTCGCGCGCCACCACGGGCATGTTGGAGGTGTTGGCGATGAAGATCTCCTTCTCCTGCAGATACCGTCCCGTGGCAGGGTCCTTGAGCTCCTTGAAGCTTTGGAGCACGTCGGCCATCTCGTTGCCGCGCTCTCCGCACCCCACATAGATGTTCAGCTGGGTCTGCGACCAGCGGGCCATCTGCTGAAGGTTTACGGTCTTGCCCGTGCCGAATCCGCCGGGAATGGCCGCCTTTCCTCCCAGGGCCAGGGGGAAGAGATAGTCGATGACCCGGGTGCCGGTCACCAGCAGGTCCTGGGGGTCGAACCGCCGCTTGTAGGGCCTGGGCTTTCTCGCCGGCCACCGCTGCATGAGCGTAAGGGGCCAGGTTTTGCCGTTCGACTTGAGCAGGGCAACGGTTTCTTCCACCGTGTAGTCGCCTTCTTCGATGGCGTCGATGACTCCGCTCATCCCGGGCGGGACCATGATCCTGTGCTCGATGAGGCCGGTCTCCTGCACGGTGCCGATCACGTCTCCGCCTTCAACTTGGGCCCCCGCCTTCACCACAGGAATGAAACGCCACTTCTTCTCCCGGTCGAGGGCATAGGTCCGGACGCCCCGGTGCAGAAAGTCGCCGACCTCGTCCTTCATGGTGACCAGCGAGCGCTGTACGCCGTCATAGATGTTTCCCACGAGACCTGGCCCCAGCTCGGCCATCAGGATCTCGCCCGTGCCGGTGACCTTTTCTCCCACGGTCAGTCCAACCGTATCCTCGTAGACCTGAATCACCGCCTTGTCCTGCTCCAGCCCGATGATCTCCCCGTTGAGCCGCTCCTCGCCGATCTCCACCACCTCGTACACCTGGGAGCCGCGCATGTCTTCGGCAATGATCACAGGTCCTGATATTCTCCAGATCTTTCCCATAGGTTCAAACCCTCACAGACTATATTTCGATATTGAATCCGATGAGTTGCTTGGTATAGGCCTCGTAGAAGGCCTTCACGTCCATTTCGGCGGCCCGGTATCCCGAGGGCACGGTGATGATGACCGGGGAGTATTGTTTCCTCTCTCTGCGGGAACGGATGACATCCTGAACATGCTCGGCCCACACCTCGGGCAGCACGATCACGGCTATCGAGCCGTCCTCAAGAAAGCTCTCCAACGCCTGAAGCACCGACTCCGCCGTATTCTTCCCCTCATCGATCACCCGGTACTTCTGTACCCCGGCCAGGCGCAGGAGCGCTGTCTGGTCCCTGGTGCCGATGACCGCCATGTTCAGGTTCTCACGTCTCTTCATAAGCCCACCACCAGATAATCTTTGACCTCACCCGGGGGCAGCCTGTCTTCCATGGCCTTCAGGGCGACCCGTACACTGCGCACCTCGTACTCCTTGAAGATGAGGTGCCACAATACCGCGCAGGGAGACAGCGGCCGGGGCGAGAGCAGCTCGCGGATCCGCATGATCAGATCAGAGTCCATGATCCGGTCGATGACATAGGCGCCCTGCTGTTCGATCTGCCGGGCTATCTCCTGGACCATGGCATGATACGGGGTTTCCTCGAGCATGGCCGCGATCTCCGCTGCCTTGAGGCCCGCGAATTCCCTCACCATATCCGGGGTGAGCAGATACCCTCCCGATACTGCACCCCCTCCATCGACGGCGGACGCCGCCCCTGAGCCGGCGGCTCTGAGGATCATCCCCAGGATCTGGTAATCGAGAATGATGCCGTGCGCCCGCAGGAGGATCTCGTGATCGTCCATGTTTTGGAGCGTTTCCCGGAGTTTCTGAAGATACAACTGGTCGAGCCCCTTCTCCACCTGCCGGAGACTCCTGCGGTCGATCTCGGTCGTCCTGCGGATGGGTTCGGCGTATTCGGCCATGCCGCCCATGACGATAACTGAGACGGCTTCGCCCGGAGACTGCACCCGGGACAGGTCGTTCAGCAGCCCCTGATCGAAGAGGGTCCCAACAGGGATCATGTGCGCCGGCCTCTGAAAGACCGCTGCCCTGAGCGCGCTTATGATGTTGGCGACATCATACCGGTGCAGGTAGCGCTCGATGAGCCTGACCACCGATGGATCGGGCCTGAGCTTCCTGATCCTGCCAAAGTATCTGCCGAGATATTTCCAGAGCAGATCGTCCATCTCATCGAAACTCGCCGCTCCATACTCGGCAAGAAACCCGCCCAGGTCTGTGTCCTTCATGAAATCCACGGCCTCGGCCATGGACCCGGCGCGCAGGATGATCTCTTCGAGCGTATCGCGATCCACACCTTTTGCCTCCCGGGCCTTCAGGACGGCGGTGAGGAACGCGAATCGGTTGCTGGCAAGCCTCATTGTCTGCCGTCTCCGAACAGGATATCGCCCACCCGGGGCATGAGCTTGGGTATGAGCATTTCGAGCCTGGTGTCGTAGGTGTTGTCAACGCTCACCTTTCCATCAACGCTCTCGCAGATGATCCCGCCCATGCAGGCGGTCTCCTGCACCTCTGCTATGCGCTCCTTGAGCTTCGGGTCGCAGGAGATGATTTCTCTCACCTTCTGGATATCCTTGCCCGCGGTTTTGATCTTGAGCGGCTCATCTGACTGGAAGGCATCCACCGCCTCACCGATGAGATGCGACAGGGTGCCTGTTTCCGTGGTGTTGCCAATCAGCCGCTGCCTTACCCGGCCGATCATCTCCTTGATGATATCGTCCTTTTCCTTCAGGAGCTCCTGCCGGGCCTTCAGCTCGGCCTGGGCGATGATCCGGGCCGCCTCGCGCCTCGAATCGGAGAGGAGCCTCTGCTTCTCGGTTTCGAAACGCTGCCGCCACTGCTCCTTGGCCCTTAAGACCATTTCAGCGGCCCTGGACCGCGCCTCCTCCACGAGTTCCTGCGCCTCCTGCCGGGCCTTGGAGAGTATGGCCTCCCGCATGTTTGGGACTTCCATGGCGATTGCCCTCCCCCCGGCCTACATGAGCTGAAGGATGCTCAGGGCCATGATCGTAAAGACCAGCCCCAGAACACCGATCAGCTCGACAAAGACGGCCAGCATCATCGACGAGGTGAGTATCTGTCCTCTGGTCTTGGGCAGCAGGGCGATGCCCGATGCGCACACTGAACCCTGGTATATCGCGGAGAACAGCTCTGCAGAGGCAGCCATGATTCCGATTGCGAGCACGGCGACCCCGCCTGCGATGCCTTCAGTGAGGTTGGGCAGCACCACGGTGATAATGATGATCAGGATGATCAGCCCGTAGAAGCTCTGGGTCATGGGAAGAGAAGCCAGCACAATGACATTCCGAAGCTGCCCGGGCTCTTCCGAGAGGGTCGCCACGCCCGAGGATGCGGCATTGGCGATCCCGATGGCCGATCCGGCAAGCCCGCCTGCCAGGGCAAGCGCTCCACCTAATAGTGCCAGGGCCTGAATAAGGGTCATATTTTTTACCTCTCCTTCTCTTATGATTTTCTCCCCACCAGGACGGTACGCTGCTGGGGTATTTGAAATGGCGAATAATCTCTCCCCCCTCCCTCGTAGAACTTGAGCAGGAACTCAACGAAGCAGAGTCTCAAGGAATGGATGAACGCCGCCAGGGAGCCGAGCAGCAGGTTGAACACATGGAAGATCGTCAGCAGGACCACCCCGACCAGGAAACTCACTCCCGCCCCGATCACCCCAGGGACAGCGCTCCCCAAACCTGAGGAGACCCATTCGGAAAGGAGGTTGAACGACGATGCCAGATAGTAGGTTGCAAGCCCCACGCCGGCCAGCCGCGAATAGGACATGACATCGCCGAGGATTCCCGTGAGGTCGAAAACCCAGAAGATGGAGCCCAGCCCGCCCATCTGGAGAAAAGACCCGATGATGATACCCAGAATTCCCAACACAAGGAGATAGCCGAACACCATGTAGACTTGAGCGCTGAAAGGAAGGAGATCCATGCCCAGCATCACATGGAAGAGATAGGGTATCCCGAAGATCTGTACCGTGAAGAGCCCGAGCTTGTTGATCACGATGCCTGTATTGCGTTTTTTGAGACCCCTGATGAGACCCAGCATGTGGGCGATGTTCAGATGAACCAGGCCGATGATCAGGGAGAGTGCGATAAATGAGATTGGCTGCGAGAGCATGGACTGGACGGTCCTTGCAAGGGCGAGCCTTTCAGACGGGATGTCCAGGAAGCGCTCGAAGAAATCCCCCATGAAGCTCCCTGAGAGCAGACCCCCGGCAAGTGACACAACACCGCAGATAACGAGCACTCTCCGAAAGAGCCTCGTGCCCTCGGCGTGAGGGTCGTCAACAAGCTTATCCAGCACGAACGCCGCCAGAAGGAGCAGCCCGGCGGCATAGACCACGTCATTGAGCATGAGCCCGAAGAAGAAGGCGAAGAAATAGGCGATGGAAGGCGTCGGGTCCCAGTCGCCGTACCGGGGGGTGCTGAAGAGCTTGACGATGATCTGGAAGGGCCTGATCCCTCCGGGATTCTTGAGCTTGGTGGGGGGGTTGTCATGAGGGCTGGGGGGCCGCGAGTCGATGAAAACCTGTTTGCCGCGGGAAAACTCCGATGAAACCCTCTCGATGCCGTCCCTTGGCACCCAGCCCTCGAACACGGTGAGATACCGGGCGGTGGCCGCCATCTCCAGGATATCGAGCCGGGAATATTCCCTCTGGAGGATATCCCGGTAGAGTACGATATCTTGCAGCTGTTCTTCGATTATGGCCTGAATATCGTTCTCCAGTGCGTTCAGGCTTTTGACAAGTTCTTCCTTGATGGTGCGCCGGCGGGTATTGAACTCGCGCAGGGTCATGTCTTCGTCCATGGGAGGAAGCTGGCTTCCGCCCAGGTTTGCAGCCGTCCTTTCGATGCGGTCGCGGTCGTGCACCCGGGCGAGAAGATAGATCACGTCCTCACCGCCCGACTGCACATCCACGCGATGGAGCAGGAGGTCTCCCGCATCTTCCAGGAAAGGCCCGGTGGCCTCGCGCGGGAAGATGATCACCCGTGAAAAGAGATAGGGCCCTGTATAGCGGAGATCCGTAAGCGGAACATCTATGGCCAGAGCCAGCGCCTCCAGAAACCGGGCCGAGGCGTCAAGGGCGTTGATCCTGGTTCTGAGACCTTCCCTGCGCTCCAACAGGGATGAGAGCCTGCCCTTGAGGGCATCGACGCGGCTTATGGCATCGGCGGGCTCCATGGGCGTGGTCAGGGGCGGGATGGCTACCTCGCGAACACCTCTGAGACTGTCGAGAATTTCATCGATTTCCTGAATCGCCTTTCGCGTGCGCTGCTTCCTGGAGGCAATCTCCTCCACCTCCGGGGGCGAAAGCTCCTTGGCCTCTTCCACATGGAGCACACCCATTTTCTGCAGATCGGCGAGGGCCGCAGACGAGCTGTCTTTCAAGGCCGCTATCCTGACTCGAAGCATCTCTTCAGGATAATTGATGAGTATCGGGACCATATGCGATCAACCCTCACTTTCCGGCTGCCATATCCTTGCCGGGGGTGATAATTCGTGGTCTCTTAAGGCATGACTTGTCCCATCGCAGAGTTTTTACTCCTTAAACCCTCCACCACGATGAAATGTCAGGCTCCAACTCGCTAACCCGCTTTCTTGAGCGATTTACGCATTTCCTCCTCATAGCCCATGACGGCAAAATAGATTACCCGGTCGAAGAACAGGACTACCTTGTTGTTCAACTCCAGTGCCTGGGAAAGCTCGAACGATGAGGAAAAGAACTGATTTTCCATCACAAAGATCCAGAGGTGACGCTTGATGAGCAGCAGCATCATGACCAGATCGCTTAAAGGGATGTCTTCATTATAACTCTGTGCCCCGAGCTTGGTGTAGTGCTGCTTGATCTCGCCCTTCTTCTTGTCCTTGCTGAGCCATGAATCGAGCCTGCTGTACACATCGAATACACGCCAGTACACCTCTTTTTCGGGCAGGGTTTTATAGCTCCTGGTTTCCTCCCTGCTGAGAATGTCCCGCATCAGACGCTTGGTCAGATGGTCTGCGTTCGCCTGGATCAGTTCGACGATCTTCTGATAGATCATCTCAGTCATGTCTCTTTCTCCTTCCTAAAGAAGAATGATACTTCGTTGTCCTTAAGGCACCGCCCGGCATGCCGTTTCAGAGGCAGACCGGGCCGTCGGGAGTTTCACAGGCGGTACAGAGGGTAGCTAACAAACCTAGAGGCTCATCTCACCCCGGCATGATACAGGTTGAGCTCTGGCCTGTTTCTGTTCGTTCCCCCAAGGGCATTGATGACCACGTGCACGAGGCATGTCATGTAGAAGGACCTCCCATATCCATGCACAAACGCCAGGCACATCCCATGAAGATCCAAAAAGAAAAAACACCGCAGACTAAAAAACATCGAAAAGCCTTTGAATCCCTGGAACTAAAAAATAATGAGGGTTCCTTGAAAGTCAAGAGAGGCTTAAAAAAAGCCTCAGCATCAACATGCGGCTGATTTGGTGCATATAAAAATGGGTATAAGGCGCGGTGCGGGACTGAAGGTTTGACGCCTGCCGAAAGTCGGAAAATGAATGGAAGAATGCGGATTGAACAAGGGGGAGAGCAGTCCCTCCCCCTTGTTTCTGTCTGACGGATCTAAACGAGCAGCGGTGCGATAACCAGTGCGATAACGCTCATGAGCTTGATGAGGATGTTCATGGACGGACCCGAGGTGTCTTTGAACGGATCGCCCACGGTGTCGCCCACGACCGCTGCCTTATGCGCGTCGCTGTGCTTGCCGCCGAAGTGGCCGCTCTCGATATACTTCTTGCCGTTGTCCCAGGCGCCGCCTGCATTGGCCATAAACAGGGCCATGAGAGCACCGGTCAGGGTAGCTCCTGCGAGCATTCCGCCCAGTGCCTGTGCACCGAGGATGTACCCTACCAGGATGGGAGCCACCACCGCCAGGATACCGGGTTTGAGCATCTCGAGCAGGGCCCCCTTGGTGGCGATGTCAACACACCTGGCCGTATCGGGCTTGCCCTTGCCTTCCATGATGCCCGGGATCTCGCGGAACTGCCGCCTGATCTCCTCGACCATCTTGTATGCGGCCTTGCCCACCGAGGTCATGGTCATGGCCGCCACGAGGAACGGGATGATGCCGCCGATGAACAGGCCCATGACAACCCATGGATCCGTGATGTTGATATACTCAAGCCCCACTGCCTGCCCGAAGGCCGAGAACAGGGCCAGGGCCGTCAGTGCCGCGGAGCCGATGGCAAAGCCCTTGCCGATGGCTGCGGTGGTGTTGCCCAGGGAGTCGAGCTCGTCGGTGATCTTCCGGATGTCCGGGCCCAGACCCGCCATCTCGGAGATGCCGCCCGCGTTGTCCGCGACCGGACCGTATGCGTCGACCGCCATGGTGGCGCCCACGGTTGCGAGCATGCCCACGGCCGCGATGCCGATGCCGTAGAGACCTGCGAAGTAGGCCGAGAAGCCGATGGCCACCACGATGATGAAGAGCGGGATGGCGGTTGACTCAAGACCCACGGCAAGACCGGTGATGATATTGGTGGCAGGACCGGTCTGAGAGGCCTCAGCAATTTTCCGGACCGGGCTGGCGGAGCAGTACCACTCGGTTACCCAGCCGATGAGGGTACCGGCAATCATGCCCCAGAACACGGCCCAGAATACGCCATTGTGGACATGCATGGACCTCACCACGATGTAAGCAAGGATCAGGAAGAGGATAGCGGCGATAAGGCTCGAATACCTCAGTGCCGCAGCAGGACCCGCCTTGGCCAGGGCCTTTACAGCCCATACGCCCACCAGGGAGGTGATGAAACCAACCACGGCGAGCACGAGGGGCAGCGCGATGTAGGAGGACTGAGCGCCTTCCCATCCGAGGACTCCGAGGCTCATGGTGGCGGCAATGGCGATGGATGCGATGACCGCGTTCACATACGACTCGAAGATGTCTGCGCCCATGCCTGCGATGTCGCCCACGTTGTCGCCCACGTTGTCAGCGATGACGCCGGGGTTGCGGGGGTCGTCCTCAGGAATGCCGGCTTCCACCTTTCCCACAAGGTCGGCACCCACGTCAGCGGTCTTCGTATAGATGCCGCCGCCAACACGGGCGAACAGCGCCACGGAAGAAGCGCCCATGCCGAATCCGTTCAGATACTGAATCGTATCGGGGGCATTAAAGATGTAGTAGAATATTCCGACACCTATGAGACCAAGGGAGGCAACCGATATGCCCATGACCGCGCCGCCGCCGAAGTAGGAGACGTTCAGTGCAGCCTCGAGCCCGCCGGTCTTTGCGGCCTGGCTCGTCCGGACGTTTGCCATGGTGGCGGAGTTCATGCCGGTGAACCCGGCAGCGATCGAGCAGATCGCACCGCCCACATAGGCGATCGCGGTCTGCCAGTTGAGGCCCCAGAGCAGGAGCAGAGCCACAATGATGACGAAGACCGCGAGGATGCTGTATTCCCTCCTGAGGAATACCATAGCGCCCTCGTGAATCTGTGCCGCCAGATCCTGCATTGCCTCAGTTCCGGCATCCTTCTTCTTGAGATTGAGGTACATCAAGAAGGCGATGATGAATCCAACTACACCTACAATCCACGCCCAATTTGCCCATTGTTCCATACGACGTTAACCTCCCTTCACGTACTTGGTATATCTCTGTCCCGTCTGTTGTAGACGTTCATTGCCCTGGTGATTCCATCACGCAAGCATACTTCAACCGCTGATGCCGCGTCTTCGATCTGAGAGCGGATAACCGGCAGATCTTCTTGCGAGAAATGCCCTAGCACATAATCCCTTGCGTCGCAACTGCTTACCGGCCTGCCTATCCCGCAGCGTATCCTGACGAATTCGTTGCCGGATAGGGCCTCGACAATGGAGATGAGCCCCTTGTGCCCCCCTGTTCCGCCGCCTGACTTCACGCGGACCAGACCAAAAGGAATGTCCATGTCGTCGTGAATGACGATGAGATCTTGCATGTCTACGTCCATGGACCTCAAGGGTTCCCCGCTTAAGTTCATGTATGTGTATGGTTTGGCGAGCATAACGGGGGTCCTATCGACCCAGCCTTTTCCACAGACCAGTCGATTCTTCTGCCTTTTCAGGGAGATGTTCCACTTCTCTGCGAGAAAATCCGCCACGAGAAAGCCGATATTGTGCCGGGTATATTTGTATTGATCGCCTGGGTTCCCCAGACCGTATATCAATTTCATCCGCGCATCCAAAAAATGAATACTCATTCATCATCCGGATGTATATACCCAAACCCTATCGGTGTCAAGCGTACTTTCTGCGGGTTTGATATGATTATTCTTGGATTTTCTGCCACTTGCTCCCCGTTTTTTTCAGCGCCTTGACTGTGGCGGTATTCGTGGTATGGAGAAATTATGGCATTGACACCGGACCTCATCAAGAACCTGCCCCGCTCAACCGGCGTATACCTCATGAGAAGCGCAGCCGGCGAGATTCTCTACATCGGCAAGGCCAAGGACCTCAAGCACAGGGTGCATGCGTACCTCGGCCAGGACACCCGCCCGAACGTGCCCTTTATCGCCGAGCAGACCGTCAAGGTCGATTTCATCATCACCGGCAACGAAAAAGAGGCCCTGTTCCTGGAGAACCAGCTCATCAAGACCCACAAGCCGCGCTTCAATATCGACCTCAAAGACGGCAAGTCGTATGTGCGCTTTCGGATCAGCACGCAGGAGCAGTGGCCCCGGATATCCATCACCCGGAAGGTGCTCAAGGACGGGGCACAATATTTCGGCCCCTACTCGTCCGCCCAGGCCACCCGGCAGACCTTAAGCGCCATCGGACGGATCTTCCCTCTGAGAAGGTGCAAGGACACCGTGTTCAGAAACCGGATGAGGCCGTGCATGTACTTCCAGATCGGTCTGTGCACCGGCCCTTGCGCGAATCGGATATCCAAGGAGATGTACGACCAGCTCGTGGACGATCTCATCGCCTTTCTGGAGGGCAGGAACACGGTCCTCGAGCAGCGGCTCATCGAGCGCATGCAGAGGGCAGCAGCCCGGCAGAACTTTGAGAAGGCGGCAAAGATCCGCGACCAGATCTACGCCATCCGGACCACCCTCATCCCCCAGGTCGTGGTGGGGAACACCCGCACCGACACAGATGTCTTCGCGACCTACCGTCACACCGACCAGGTCCAGATCGCGGTGCTGCACGTCACCCAGGGGGTCATCGCCGACAGTCAGTCATTCGTGGTGAAGAACACCCAGGAGGACGAGTTCATGAGCAACTGCATCCTCCAGTTCTACCTCAAGGACAACGAGATCCCGCCTGTCATCTACACCGACACCGTGCCAGAGGACGTGGAAGACCTCCAGCAGATCCTCTCGGACCTGAAAGGATCGAAGGTCTCCATCCGGCGGGCCGTGAGGGGCAAGCCCAGGCAGTGGATGAACATGGCACGGGAAAACGCCCTCTCCCACGGGAAAAAGGCAGAGACCTCGGCACTGGACGACATCGCCCGTCACTTTCACCTCCCCGCCATACCCTACCGGATGGAGTGCTTCGACATCTCCTCTTTCCAGGGGAGCCACCCTGTTGCCTCAAGGTCTGTCTTCATCGGAGGCGAGGAGGACAAATCCCTCTACCGGCATTATCGCATCCGGGGTATCGAGGGCCAGGACGATTTCGCCATGATGGAGCAGGTCCTGACCAGGAGGCTCACAGGCGACGAGTCGCGGCCCGATCTCCTGGTGATCGACGGAGGCAAAGGCCAGCTCAGCGCCTGCTGTAAGGTGCTCGACAGTCTGGGCATGACCCACATCCCGGTGGTGGCCATGGCCAAGCCCAGGGGATCGAAGCAGGACCGTTTCTTTCTTCCCGGCAGGAAAGACGCCGTCATGCTGCCGCCCAGGAGCCAGGCCCTGAAGATGATGCAGCGGATCAGGGACGAGGCCCACCGCTTTGCCGTGACCTATCACAAGCACCTCCGCTCCAAGTCAGCCACAGCATTCCTCCAGAGCATACCCGGGATCGGCCCGAAAAAGGCCCGTTCGATCCTCATGCACACCGCCCGTCTGCCCGAGCCCTCCTCCTGGAAGCCCGAAGACCTTGCAGGATGCCCTTCCCTGACCCGGGAAGACATCGACCGGGTAATCGCCTATTTCCGCGAGACGAACTGAAACCCTCTCTGCATATAATCCTAATATGCACGGCCTCCTGCAGTTGTTAGCGAGACCTAGATGGGATTGGTTTATTCGCTCCCATAGGCCTAGGTTGCACGAGACCTGCTTGATTCGTGAGTGTTGCTTTTGGGGAGCTTTAAAGATGGGGGCGAGAATAGTGCTTGGGGAGTGTGGGTTCGAGGGGATTGCCGTTCGAACTGGAATCATCTCCTGATGCAGTCACGTATGCCGGCAGGGCGATCCCATCGACTCGCTAAAGCTCAAACAGATGGGATCGCTTTTCCTGCCGGCATAGCTGATGGCTGCATATGCAGGAGACGATAACAGTTCGCCCGTCAACCCCCTCGAACCCACATGACACCACGATCCCTTGATGCCTCTGAACAAAAGGAGGAGAAGAAGAAGAAGAAGAAGAGGAAGAGCCACAGGGAAAAGCAAAGATGACCGGGGAAGGGAAGGATGTCCTTGGAAAGCCTGCTAGGATCTGAGCGATTGTCTCTCCAGCACCATGCCCACAGAAATGACTGTATCCTTCCCCGCCTGGATTCACTATCCTCAGACAAGCTCATATCTCTTCCTGTCAGAAATCACTCCAGCCCATCCTCAAGTCAGCCTGTTTCTGCACAGGGTGCTCATGAAGAAGACCCTCTTACGGCTTGCCCACTTCCAGAAACGGATGCCTGGAGGCCATGCCCCAGCAGCCCAAGCCCACCCAGAGCCCCAGGGAGGAGGGGAGTTTACAGGGGCTCTGGAGCGAACCTTACAGCCCTTTCTGCGAATACATCTAAGGTGAAGACGGAAGGCGCTTGGCCCCGTACTGTCTGAGCGAAGCGAAGCGGAGCGAGTTTACGGGGCCGCCTGAAGTCGAACCGCGGATGTATCAGAAAGGGCTGTCCAGAGAGCGGAAGAGCCCCTGTAAACCCCCCTCCTCCCTCGCCGCTTTCCTGTAATGCTCTGCTACCAACCATGTCTTTGAGAACCCACGCTCCGCTTTCCTGGAATGCTCTGCTCTCGTGCCCGCTTTTATCTGCTCCTCCTCCTGTTGAGGTTCATACTCCGGCGTAAGTCAGCCCTTCACATGCGGGCAAGCATACCTGCCCAGCAGGGTTCCTGCTCGGGAGTGTCCGCGTGTGAAGGCGTTCAGTGAGAAAAGAATGGGTCTTCCCAAGGCTTGGGCCTTGGTCTATAATGACAGGTCCATGAGCACCAGAAAAAAAGGGTATGGGTTCATCCTCGAAGGCGACTATGGATTTCTCCTGGGACCGGTAGTGCGGCGGCTCTTCAGCCAGATCACAATACCCGACCTGTACAAGAAGTCCGTGACCGGGCTTGCCGAAAAGGGGCACATCGTCTTTGTGCACAGCATTTCCAGCACCATCGACGGCATGCTCATGAACTACCGGTTCTCCCGGGAAGGGCTCCCCTCGCCCAGAATCATCTTCGGCAGGAAGTTCATCCTCCTGCAGCCTATGCGCAGGCTCGCTTCGTTCCTCGTCTCGCCTTTCGGGTCGCCCTCTTCGCCGTTTGAAAGCGAGTTTTACAAGGAGTTTCTCCTGGATGAAGGCAATGCCTCCCTGATCTCCCTGGATATGGTGCCGGCAAAGCGCGGTACAGATCCCATCATGGAGCTCCTGAAGATACAGCGCGACACCGACAGGCCGATCTTTCTCCTTCCCCAGCGCATCGTCTACAAGCGGGCACCGCTCAAGGTAAAGGATGCCACCAAAGAGGAAAAGGCGTCCATCAAGGGCGTGCGGAAACTCATGACCCTTATGAGGGCCCAGGAGCACGGCTTTCTGGAGCACGGAGAGCCCATCAATCTCAAAGACGTGATCAGAAAGGCCCAGGGAAGCTCGAAGTTCTTCGAGGAGGTGGCTACCGAGGTACGCAACGATCTCATGCAGCAGCTCGCATCCCTGGGGAGGAACATCTCGGGTGCTCCCATCCGGGAGCGGGGGTTTTTGATCAGAAAGACCCTGAAGGATCCGGTGCTCCAGACCTTCCTGCGGTCGCATTCGGCGGAGACGGGCCAGAGCATCGAGAAGCTCGAGGGAGCCGTGTTCCGGTATCTCGACCAGATCGCATCCGACTTAAGCCCCTCGGTCATCGGTTTTCTCAACCGGACCTTGGGCTGGGTGTTCAACAATATCTACGAGGGTCTCGACGTGGACGAGGCAGGCATCCAGGCGGTCAGGGAGACGGCCAGGAACGGGTCCCTGGTGTATGTCCCCTGCCACAAGAGCCATATCGACTATCTCATCCTCTCCTACTGCCTGTTCCAGAACTGGATGAGCGTGCCGGTGATCGCGGCCGGGATCAATCTTTCGTTCTTCCCCATAGGCACCCTCCTGAGGAAGGGCGGGGCCTTTTTCATGAAGCGCACGTTCAAGGACAACCCTGTATACGCCCAGACCTTTGCCGCCTATGTGCGCACCATCCTCCAGGAACGGATCCCCATGGAGTTCTTCATCGAAGGCACCAGGAGCAGATCCGGCAAGCTCATGCTGCCCAAGAAGGGACTGCTCTCCATGATCATCCAGGGATGGGAGTCCGGGGTGAGCAGGGACGTCATCTTCGTACCAGTCTATGTGGGGTACGATATCGTGGTGGAAGAAGGTTCCTATATCCGCGAGATGAAGGGAGAAGCCAAGAAGAAGGAAAACTTCTGGCAGCTCCTCAAGGCGGGCTCCATCCTGAAGAACCGGTATGGCAAAGTCTATATCCGCTTCGCCAAGCCCATGTCCTTGAACGAGTTCATGAAAGGCAGAACTTCGTATTCCCGGATGGACAGCAGCCAGAAGGAAGACCTCTACGACGTGGTGGCAAACGAGATCATCTCCGCCATCTATCGGGAGACCGTGGCCACACCGTTTTCCATTCTCTCGTGCGTGGTCACCAGCAATGTTTCGGCCATCGAAGAGGACGCGCTGCGCAAGGGGTTCCACACCTTCCTCGATTATCTCTCCTACCTCGGATGCAACCTGTCAGTCACACTCTCCGACGAGCAGGCTGCCTTTGAAGAGGCCTATGCCCTCCTCAAGAGCAAGAAGCTCGTGAATCTCGACATGCCCGATAATGAAGAAGACCCCACTCTCCTGACGGCGGAGGGAGAGAATCGGATACACCTGGAATACTACAAGAACACCATCCTCAACTTCTTCGTGCCCGCCTCGCTGATCAGCAACGTGCTCCTCAAATACCCCGACGGGCTCGACGAAAAGGCCTTCAGAAAGCAGATACAGGGGCTTGCCGACCTTCTGGAGAACGAGTTTATCCTGGGCGTGGAGAGCCTTGAGAACGCGCTTGCATACATGCTGGAGAGGGGCATTGTCGTCAAGACCAAGTCCGTGTATGCCATTCATCCGGAAAAGCGGGACATCGCTCTCATGTTCGACGGCCTGCTTGAGAACTACCTCGAATCATACCTGTGCGCGGCCCGCTATCTCCAGAAGGTGAAAGACCTGGGAAAGAAGGATCCCTTGAAGTCCATCAACAAGTTCGCCTCGCGCATCTACAAGAAGGGAGAGATCCACCGCTACGAGGCCCTGTGTCTGCCCGTGTACAAAGGGGCGCTCGACACATTCAGGAAAAAGGGACTTGTCAACGACAAGAACAGGCTCACCGATGAAAAGGCTCTTCAGAAGCTCATCACCGATGTGGAAACCTTCCTGGAGAATTAGCCGCCTCGACCTTGTCCCTGTGCTGTTGTTCATCCTGCTTGCCTCGGGGTGCGCCTCGCTGCAGCCGGGCAGGAGCATCTACCAAGAGGTCGGGATCGCGTCCTGGTATGGCAAAGACTTCCACGGCAGGCCCACCGCTTCGGGCGAGATCTACAACATGTACGGATACAGTGCGGCCCACAAGACCATTCCGCTCGGCAGCACGGTGAGGGTCACCCATCTGGGCAACGGCCGCAGCATCGTGGTCCCGATCAACGACCGGGGACCCTTTGTCGGGGATCGCATCATCGACCTGTCATACGGGGCCGCCAGGCACCTTGGAATGGTAAAAGAAGGTATTGCAAAAGTACGGGTGGAAGTGCTACAGGTTTCACGCACATCCACAGCCAGATACACCTTGCAGTTCGGTGCATTTACAGAAAGGCAAAATGCCGTGACAGTGGCACAAAAAATTCAGTCCCTCGGTTACACCCCCAGCATTGAGGAGGCAATTGCCCAGGGACAACGTTTCTACCGGGTGCGGCACGGAACGTTCGATTCTTTCGATCAGGCCAGAAAGCTCGCAGATTCGCTGAATAGCCGCGGTGTGGTCTGCGTGGTCATCGGGCTTTAAAAACGAGCGGGAAATAAAGACGAAGGAGGAATATCCATATGAGTGAAATTCTTGATGTCATTGCCAGGGAAATTCTGGATTCACGAGGGAATCCCACCGTAGAAGTGGATGTATATCTCTCCACCGGTGACATGGGAAGGGCGTCCGTTCCTTCAGGCGCATCCACCGGTCAGAACGAAGCGATAGAGCTGCGCGACAGCGATGCAAAAAGATACCGGGGCAAGGGCGTTCTCAATGCGGTGGAAAACGTGAACGCTACGATCGCACCCCAGCTCGTGGGCATGGACGTATTCGACCAGGTGGGGATCGACAACCTGCTGCTCGAGATCGACGGGACCGAGAACAAGTCCAAGATCGGGGCCAACGCCACCACGGGTGTGTCGGTGGCCGTCGCCCGCGCGGCGTCGGTGTTTCTGGGCATGCCCCTCTACCGGTATATCGGGGGCGCCTTTGCACGGGAGATTCCGATGCCCCTCCTGAACATCATCAACGGCGGCAAGCACGCCGACAATAACGTAGACCTTCAGGAGTTCATGATCATGCCCATCGGCGCTCCCAATTTCCGCGAGGCCCTGCGCTACGCCGCCGAAACCTTCCACGCACTGCGCGACATCCTCATCAAGCACGGCTACGCCACGGGCGTTGGCGACGAGGGTGGGTTCGCCCCGAACCTGAAATCCAATGCCGAGCCCTTCGAGCTCATCGTGCAGGCCATTGAAAAGGCCGGGTACAAGCCTGGAGAGGACGTGGGCATCGCGATCGACGCGGCGGCGAGCTCGTTCTTCAAGGACGGCAAGTACATCTTGGCGTCCGAGACCGACCCGGAGCGCACCACCGAGGAGATGATCGACTTCTATGAAGAGCTGATCAAAAAATACCCCATCGTGTCCATCGAAGACGGGCTCGACGAGAACGACTGGAGCGGCTGGAAGCTCATGATGGAGCGCCTGGGCTCCAAGATCCAGATCGTGGGCGACGACCTGTTCGTCACCAACTCCAAGTTCCTCAAGCGGGGCATCGAGGAGAAATCGGCCAACTCTATCCTCATCAAGGTCAACCAGATCGGCACCCTGACCGAGACCGTCAAGACCATCGAGATGGCCCGGCGTGCCGGATTCACCTATGTGTTCTCCCACCGTTCGGGCGAGACGGAAGACAACTGGCTCGCCGATGTGGCGGTCGGCTGCAGCGCAGGCCAGCTCAAAACCGGCTCCGCATCCAGAGGCGAGCGCCTGGCCAAGTACAACCAGCTCATCCGCATCGAGGAAGAGCTCGGGTCCGACTCGGTATTCAGAGGCAAGGACGTGCTGTACAGCATCAAGTAGCTAGAGGTGAAAAAAGGGGGCGGGAAAAGCCGCCCCCTTTTCCCGCTCACCATGGAGAAACCCATCCCCCTTTTGAAAAAGACCATCTTCATTATCTTCATTCTCCTGCTCGCCTTGGGCGTGTCCATCTGGCACCGGGCTTCACTCGAAGAAACCCGCCACGCAAAGATCTTCATCATGGACACCTTTGTGGAGCTCATGGCCGAAGATTCACACGGACAGGCCGACGCCGCTTTCAAAGACGCAATCGCCGAGCTGCGCCGTGTGGATTCCCGGCTTGGTTACCAGAATTCCCTGATCGATGAGCTCAACAGCAGCCATATGCTCAAAGACCGGGAGGTCTACCATCTCATCCGGCTTTCCCAGGAGGTGCACGACGCCTCGTCAGGCGGGTTTTCCATCACCTTGCGGCCCATCCTGGATGCCTGGGGTTTCACCGGCACCCACCCCTACCGGCTTCCCACCGAGGACGAATTTGCCGCATGGAAGCGCCTGCCCTCGGACCATGCCATCGCCCTCGATCCTGACGGCCTCACCATCCAGACCCCGGAAGGCACCAGGATCGACCTGGGGGGCATCGCCAAGGGATACGCCGCCGACCGGGCGGCAGAGGCCATGAAAAAGGCCGGGGTCTCAAACGGCCTCGTCAATGCGGGAGGCGATATCGCCGCCTTCGGCGAAAGGACCTGGAAGATCGGCCTCAGACATCCCGGCGGCACCGGGGTCTTCGCCACCATCCCGGTCAGGAACCGCGCGGTGGCTACATCCGGAAGCTACGAGCGCTTCTTTACCGTGGACGGAATGCGCTACCACCATATCCTCGACCCTGCCACCGGGCTGCCTGCCCGGGGGCTCTTGAGCGCCACCGTGCTCGCGGACACCTGCGCCGAGGCGGATGCATGGGCAACGGCCCTGTTTGTCCGGGGTGATGAGAGCCTTGGTGAAGAGCTCGAAAAAAGGGGTATGGACTGGATTGTCATCGACCAGGAAGGCAGGGTGAGAGCAAGCGAAGCATTGAAGGAGTATTGCCCCGATCACCTGCCGGCGCCCCGATGATTCCCGGGGTCCGCTTCAGAGACACTCCTCCCCGGCACCCCTTGTGCTTTCTTCTTCAAAAAGGGAGCCGGAATATCCATGGCGGCCCTGTCCGGCTTAGGGAAGCATCTCTCCGTACCTTGCGCGCCCGCCTCCCGGTGCCTTGAGGCACCGTGATCATCTCCCGAACCAGAAAATGCGCTTTCTGATCTCCGGCGCCCTGGCCTTGGCGGCCTGATAGCCCTCCTGCATGTAGAGGCCGAAGCACCTGAAGTCTGACCAGTGGTACGAGCCGATATTCGGGCGGATGACGCAGTCCACCTCCCGGTTGGTATATACATTCGTGAAATCTCGGGTGATGTCATAGCTGCGAAACACCACGTCAAGGCTGTGATGGAGATCCTCCTCCTCCACGATGCTCTCGATCTCCCGCGTGACGTCTACCCCGATGATGTAATCGGGGTGGAAGGTCCTTGCCAGGAAGACCGGCATCATCTCGGCCACGCCACCGTCGGCCAGGAGCATCCCGTGGAGACTGACAGGCGGGAAGAAGCCCGGGGTGGCGCAGCTCGCCTGGAGGGCCGTGGTTAGGGGGCCGTCGGAAAAGATGACGGGTTGGCCGGTGATGAGATCCACGCTCGAGCAGCGGAAGGGGATGTTCAGATCGATGAAGTCGTGGTCGCCCACCAGCTCCCGGATGTGCAGAACAAAGGTCTCCGGCGTTATCACCGACTGGCGCCTGAGGGCCCGGGTGTAGAAATATCCCTTCTTGAGGGTCGCCTGGATCTTTTCGAAAAAACCCAGGGCCCGGTCCGACTGCGGAAGGTTCATGTTCTCGCTGGTCTCCTGGAACAGCGGGGAGGCCATGTATTCGCGGAGCTTGCCTTCCACTTTATCGATATCGAGATAGAGGCTGTACAGCGCGCCGATGATAGCCCCGAACGAGATGCCGACGATCGCGTCGATGGGAACGCCCTCTTCCTCAAGCGCCCTGATGACCCCGATATGGGCCAATCCCCGCGCCCCGCCCGCCCCCAGGGCGAGAACGATCTTTTTCTTCCGCCTGAATCTCATGGGATCTTCACGGTATACTCGTCGTTGTCCATGTCCTGGAGGTATACGGCACTGTAGTTGTTCCGCCCTGGTTTTTCGAACCAGGCCAGGCCCTGCTCCCTGCACCTGGGACATGCGCCCCAGGGGATGTGGACCGCCAGGATGTGGTACCCGGTCGAAGCCGATGAATCGATCTTGTAGGTCCCGGAGCAATTCTTGCACACCCGAACCGATTCCTGCTGGTTTTCCGAGATGCCGTCAGTGTCATAGAAGATGTTGCGGCTCCTCCTGACGATCTCCTCTCCCTTGACCTCGTAATTGTCCCGAGAATTCCAGAGATCCAGGAGGGTGTCTGTGAGCCGCTTGATGTAGTCGATGATCCGCGGGTCTTCTTTGATCCTTGCAGGATTCAGGTCGGGCTCCCGGATGTATGAGTAATCCACGCCTGCAAGGGCGAGGATGATCCCGGTGTTCACGTAGGGAAGCGCCGCCTCGATGGAGTAGCCCCCCTCCAGAACGCAGATATGGGGACTGAGCATTTCGTTGAGCCGGGCATAGCCTCCCGCGGTGAAGGACATGTTCGTGATGGGGTCTGAGTAGTGGTTGTCCTGGCCTGCTGAGTTGATGATCAGGTCGGGCTTGAACTCGCCCAGCACCGGCATCACGAAGTGCTCCATGACGTAGAGCATGCCCTCGTCGCTGGTCCTCGGTGGGAGCGGGACATTGAGGTTTCTGCCCAGCGCATTTGGTCCGCCGAACTCCTCGGGGAACCCGCTTCCCGGATAGAGGGTTCTGCCGTCCTGGTGCAGCGAGATGTAGAGCACGTTGGGATCGTGCCAGTAGACGTCCTGGGTGCCGTCTCCGTGGTGGCAGTCTGTGTCTACGACTGCGATCTTCTTGATATGCGGATAGTTCTTCCGGATCCATTCGATCATGACCGCTTCGATATTGATGTTGCAGAACCCCCGGGCGCCGTGCACCACCCGCATGGCATGATGGCCGGGAGGCCTCACCAGGGCGAATGCGTTGTCGACCACGCCCTCCATCACGAGCCGCGCGGCCTCGATACACCCGCCGGCCGATACGTTGTGCGAGGGCGTGATCCGCGACTCCACGTCCGGCACGCAGAAATGGGCCCGGCAGATGTCCTTTTCCGTCGCCAGGCCGGCCTTGAACTCGGTGATCCCCTCAATGTCGAGCACGCCCTCTTCCATGACCTGATCCTGCGTATACAGAAGCCTCTCCTGCCGCTCGGGATGCGACGGGGAGATCTCCCAGTCATAGGCGGGAAAAAAGATCAGGCCGGTCTTCTTCTTTGCGGTAATCATGCCTCACTCCATTCATCTATCACGCCGGGCTTTGTCTGCAGCTTGAGCCTCATGTTCTTCCCCGTGGTGCTGAATCCCCGCACGATGTTGAAAACCTGCTCTTCGAGAATGCTGATCTCTCCCTTGTCGAGGATCCCCAGACGGGAGGCGTTGTCCCTCAAGGCCTGCTCTCCCCGCTTCTTGAGTTCGTTCATGCTCATGGTGGGCGATATCTTTTCGTCCAGGCCCAGCTCCGGGCAGATCATGCGCTGAAGCTGTGTATCGGCCGTCAGGGTGATCTGCCGGGTGGTCCTGGCAAGGGCCGCGCCCATGGCATTGGCCACCATGGCGTTGTCCGGCACTGCGCACCTCATATCAAACGATTCTTCAATGAACGGGCTGAGCAGCGCTGCAGGCCCGCCGATGGCCATGACCCGGTCCGGTTTCACCACCTCGGGGTGGAGCATCTCGAAAATGGTGTACACCGGATACCGGTTCACCTCGTCGATGAATTCGCCAGCACTCTTGCGGATTACATCGATCATGATCGAGACGATCCGGCGAGACACCTCGGAGATGTCCTGCCCGAGCTGCCCGGCAATGGGGGCGATGGCGCGCACTGCCTTTTCCCTGTCACCCTTGGAAAACTGTCCGAGCACAGCCAGGGCGTCCATGGGCGTGGGAGACGGGCCGCCCATGCAGGCGGGCGGGCCGTCCCGGTGAGGACCGACCCTGATATCCTGCCCCGCAAGGCTGACGCGGGAATCGCCGCCCGCACCTACCGACATGACTTTGATGCCCCGCACCAGGGTCTTGTATCCGCCGATGTCGACCCCCCGAGGCTCAAGGACGGGGACGCCCTTTATGAGCACCCCGATATCCGTGGTGGTCCCTCCGATATCCAGCATCAGGGTGGTCGCCTCCAGGTCGTCGCACAGGGCGAGCCCTCCCATCATGCTCGCCGCAGGACCCGAGAGGATAGTCTCGACCGGATGCCGGTCTGCGGCCGAATCTGAGAAGGTGCCGCCGTCGGCCTTGAGGAAGAACAGGGGCGAGCGGATACCGAGTTCGGCCAAGGCCTTGCGGACCGACTGCACGAAACGTTTCTGGACCGGCATCACTGCTGTGTTGAAAAAGGTGGTGTGGATGCGCCTGGGGAAGTTCAGGTTGCCGCTTAGGGTGTGGCCGAGCGAGACGTGCTCGAACTCCTTCTCGATCAGGGAGGATATGCTTGTCTCGTGAGAGGGATTCCTCACCGAAAACTTGGATACAACTCCCACGCCGGTTATGCCCTTTTTCTTCAATCCGTCTGCGACCCGGGTGACCTCGGCGGGGTCGATGGGGACATACTCCCTCCCACGGTGGTCTATGGCGCCTTTGACCAGATGGAAATCATCGGTAAAGAAATATCGCCTCGGATCGATACCAGGCCCGGCAGACACGATCATGCCTGCAGGGGCGTATTTTTTCTCGGTAATGGCATTGGTGGAGAGGGTGGTGGACAGCACGGTGCGTCTAATTCCGGCATAATTGATTGAGAGCGCGCCGATGGCATCGCGGATGGTCTGGACCAGGTCGTCCCCGGTCACGATCTTGGCTGTTGCGATGATGTTCCTTCCCCTGATGCACACGGCATCGGTGTGCGTGCCGCCTATGTCTATCCCTACGATCATTTCCCTACCTCTTTTCTCTTAGGAGTGCAGCGCCCTATTCCCCTGCTCGTATGATTTCCCGAAACTCTGCACAGGCCCCCTGCCTCCGGCACTGCTGTTTCTCAATCCAACCCAAGTCCAAGGAATTTCTGCATGGAATTCCATGGATGAAAAAGGGGATGAAATCATGGTGATACCTTATCAGTATATGAGAAAAATGGCAATGAGTATGCCCGAAAGAGCCATCATCCCGATGAGCCGTCTACGGTACGTCAAGCTGATTCCTGAGACCTGACCCCATGATGATGACACTCTTGCCTGAAATAGAGCTATCTGCTAGGACATATGGGGAGAACGACTTTGGAGGGCATATTTGAGAACGATCATTCCATGGTATTTGCTGGCGTTTTTTATCTGGAGCTGCTCATCCTCCGATCCCTCCGTACTCAGTTCTTCCGCCTCAGACAGCAACCCCGTCACCGGGCAGAAGGTGCTGTTCCAAGTCTGGGGCTTGACCGACAATCCCCCCTTGCGGTATGCTTGGCATGCCGACAGCGGTGAACTTGAAGGGTGGGACGAGGAGCAGCCGTATGCCTACTGGATAGCCCCCGATTCCCCTGCCACGTGCTCGGTTACCTGCACGATAACGGACAGTGAAGACAACAGCTCTGTCCAGGTGTTCGAAGTCACGGTGAAACCGCGGGAGCTGAAGACCGTTTTCCGCGACGGCACGGTCTCGTGCCTGGAGAAGCAGCGCATCTCCCTGCTCGGAGGGGCGTGGGTGTCCACCCGTGACGGTCAGATCAGGTATGTATCGTCTTCCACGAACGAGGCATCATCGTGGACCGGCGTGTTCGGGGCCATGTATATCGATCTCTACGGCTCCTCCTATGCCCTCTGGGGTGCGCCGGTTTCAGGCAACCGGATATCCGTGCAGTCTTCAAGCGGCACAGCCGCCTTGGTCTGCCAGGAGTGTGCGTCCGATGGGACGATTCACGATCTCGCCGTGGACGTGCTGGATACCGATCTGCTGTGGATCGCATCCGACTCCGGGCTGCACTGGTACCATTCCAAGTCCGGAAACCACGGGACCTACGTAGCAGACGCCATAGGCAAGGCCTATGACCTCTTCCCGGGCAAGAGATTTGTGTACGTAGCCGCCGATACGGGCGTCTTCGCCATCGACGGTGTAAGAGACGATGAAGACGCTCTGCTGTATCCGGGAGACTCATGCGCAGTGCTGGAGATCATTGGCGACGACGCCACGACCCAGGAAACCGAAGACAGCGACACAGTCACAGTCTGGCACATCACCGGCGGGGAAGTGTGCAGGAACGGTCAGGCACTCCCGGACCAGCCCCCCGGCGGCGAAACGGTCTGCAGCCTCAGCATTGATCTGAAGGGCAACATCTGGTGCGGGAAATACCGGTGGGACGGCGAGTCATGGCAGGTACAGGCCGGGCTCGAAGGCGTGGACGTAGTGAAGTCTGCGGCGAGCAACGAGGGAATTATCTTTTTCCAGACCTCTTCAGGGGCACTTCTTCGCTGGTGACGAGGTCCTCTGCGCAATGTCGCGCGCAATGTGCCTGAGCAGGCCGTTGAGGAGCTCTTCTGGATACGGGGACGGCAGGTACATCCTGCTCAGCCAGGATACATGAAAGGCATCTTTGCCCGAAGACGCCCTCGAAATGCGGAAGAACCGGGTATGACCGTCAGAGGTGTTGATCACCCGGATGCTCACGCAGACCCTTGACGGCGAGTGGGTCCCTCCGTAGAACAGATACTCCAGCTCTCCCGACAGGACATAAGGGGTGTCGACAGTTCCTTTTTCATCGAGTACGATCCTCTGAAACGCCTTTTCCTCCAGGAGATACTCCTTCATCCGCTTCGCCGCGTAAATCCCCCACTTCGGGTCCTGGGCGTCGAAGGGCAGGATCGTGATCGCGCTCTCGAACGACTCGCCGCTCAAACCCCAGTCGATAGGGGTGACCTCGTCAAGGTGGCGGTCGGGCTTGACCAGGGCACAGCCCGTGATGAAGAGGCAAACGCTCAAGAGCGTAATCTTTCTGATGGAGCGGCAGGTTTCGGACACCTTACACCTCCCTGTGCTATTTTTCATACACTGCTGCCTGTCCCCTGCTCCTCACGAGATTCCCCACCCCTGCCGTCGTTGCAAGGACTACGGTGGCGGAGGCAATCACATCATTGTTCATAAAATCAACGGCCCGGGAGGTAATCACGATCTCATCTCCACGGACCAGGTAGGTGCTGGCAATGACCACGTCGGCCTTGAATTGCTTTCTGATCCTGTCCGCATCTCTGCTCAGGACAATCAGACCGTCCCGGCAGGTGATGTACGGTTCAGGTCTCAGCTGCACGTCGAGCACATTCACCTTCTCCTCAGCCAGCGCCCCGATGAGAAGCTCCTGGAGCGCAAGTCCGAAGTCGCCGGGTGAAAAACTGACCGCATCTACTGGGGTGCCCACGAGAACGCTGATCCCCTGGTAGGAATCCTCGAGCCCTCCTGCTATGCGTGCGGCAATGCGGTCCGCGCATCCTTCAAGGCTTCCGGCATGGCCTGGAAGCATGATGTGGGTGCAGCCCGAGAGAACGCATGCAGTTGCGAGCACCAGCCATATTCTCATGGAGCGCTCCGTATGGTAATGACGGTCGTTGTCCGGTAGCGGTACGAGCACAAGGCCTGGTTCCACTTTTCAGAGCCGTTGAGAAAACAGGCCTCCCCGGCGGCGATCACCTGTTCTCCCTGGGCCAGCGTCGCCAGAGTGAGAAGGGATTTCCGGGAAGGGGTCATGACCAGTGTGAGCCGGTAGGCGGTGTCGTCATCCCCGGTGCTCACAGAGAACCCCTTGCGAATCAGGCTCCTCTCGAACATGGAGGCCACGTATGCCTCTGCAAGCATGGGGGCATGCGGGTGCAGATTGTCGTACCAGACGAGACTGATGCTGTCCGGGCGGATATCCCGCATCACTTGGTCGCAGAACTCACGGACATCACGCTCCAGCCGGATCATATACCGGTCTTCAGGCCAGATCTGGTCTGAAGGTGTCCCTGATTCGGCTGCACAAGCCCCTGTCATGAGGAGCATCATGAATAGGAGAATCCACCGTCCCTCAATCACAGAACAAGGTATCGGGATTACACGGAGAAATCTTGAGGAGTCGGAATGATTATTCCGTTCGATCAAACCTGGTCGGAATCATCCTCTTGGAGATGGTTCTCCGGGACAGCGCGGCTGCTTGCGAAAGATCTCCGGCAGGATGTCGATTACTTAGGGCCTAAGCGTTGTCCACAGGTCCTCGTTCACCGCAACCGCTCCCCCGCTTAAGGTTCCTACCCTGCCATCGGAGTCGATTGCAAAGACGAGCGGAGCTCCGCTCACGTTGTCGACAAAGCCGCCGGCAGGGGCCGCGCTCGCGACAAAAGACATATTGTCTGCCCCGAGATTAACCGTTATCGCATAGTACTCGCTGGGCTCATAGACGCCGTCTCCGTCGGGATCAGGAAGCCCTGCGTTGGCGATGAGGTTTGCGATGGTGCCGTACCGCCCGCGTTCGGCCATGTGTTTTTCCTGATAGAGCGCAACGGTCTGGAGGGCAGTGACAGCCTCGGACCTCTTCGTCCTCTTGACATAACCGGTATATGAAGGAATGGCTACTGCCGCGAGGATACCGACAATCACCACAACGATCATGACTTCCATGAGACTAAAACCCTTATTTCCCATAAATGCTCCCGTGAAGGTAGAAGTTATTTTCTTTATCGGCATTTTCCCGGACCTGACAAGAACAAAATCTTCTCCATGCTCCCTTCAAGGCCATACCGGGTGTTGACTTCAAAACCGCGACGGGTCTATGCATATCAGCCATGAAAGGGTATGTGAAGATCTTCACCTACGGCTGCCAGATGAACGACCTCGACAGCCAGAAAATGTACTCCATGCTCGCACGGGATGGATGGGAGGCGACCGAATCCCTGAAAAAGGCGGATCTCATCATCCTCAACACCTGCTCGGTACGTCAAAAGGCCTATGAGAAGGCATTGAGCAATATCGGCAGGCTCAGGCCCTACAAGAAGCGGAAGCCCTCGCTCATCATCGCAATCACCGGATGCATAGCGCAGCAGAAGGGCATGGATATCATCTCGCGGATGCCGCATGTGGACATCGTGCTGGGAACCCACCAGCTTCACCGCCTCTGCGAGGCGGTCGAGGAAAAACGCGGAGAGAACCGCCAGGTCGTTGACATCCGGTTCAGCGAGTGCATACCCTCGCTCGACATCGTGCCCGAAAAGGCGTTCATAGCCCCTGCCCACCGGGCATACATCAACATCATGCAGGGCTGCAACAACTACTGCTCCTACTGCATCGTTCCCTATGTGCGGGGCAGAGAGATCAGCAGGGATCATGCAGGCATCCTGGAAGAGGTGCGAGGCCATGCAGCCCGCGGGGTGAAGGAGATCTTTCTCCTGGGACAGAACGTCAACTCGTACTCGGGCGGAATACGCTTTCCCGAGCTGCTCAGACAAATCGACAGGGTGGATGGGATCGAACGCATCCGCTTTACCACCTCACACCCCAAGGACATGAGCGACGAGCTCATTACCTGCTTCGGAGAGCTGGAGAAGCTCTGCAACCACGTGCATCTTCCCTTCCAGTCCGGCTCCGACCAGGTGCTTGCTCTCATGAACAGGCAGTACACCCGTAAATCGTATCTCGAGCTCATCGAGAAGCTCAGAAAGGCACGTCCCGACATGGCCTTCAGCGCCGATGTCATCGTGGGGTTCCCGGGCGAAACCGAAGATGCATACCGGCAAACGCTGAGCCTGATCCAAGAGGTCAGGTTCGACACGCTCTACTCCTTCCGCTACTCGGTCCGCCCCGGCACCGGGGCCGCGGCCATGGAGGACGATGTTCCTCCGGAAGAGAAATCCCGGCGCTTGAGCGAGCTGCAGAGTATCCAGCGCGCCATCACCCTGGAGATCAACCGCTCGCGCGTGGGCACCACCCCGCTGGTGCTCGTAGATGGGGTGAGCCCCCGCAACCCCGGCCAGGTCTATGGGAGGACCACCCAGAACGCGATAGTCAACTTTGCGGGGCCGCCGTCGCTCATCTCGGGCATGGTGAGGGTGCGAGTCACCCGGGCAAACCCAAATTCTCTGACCGGCGATATGGAAGCACCCGCAGCCGGGCAAGAGGCGCTGTCAGTCTAAAACCCGCAGGGTTCTTTGCTGCGCCGCAGACAGGAAGGGCCCTTCCGGGAGACCGCCCCTTCCTTGCCGACAGAGAATAAATGCACCTGTGAAATAGACCTGGAACAAACACCGGTGCAGTGCTATGAATCTTAGGTCATGGAAAAGCTGAAAAGATGGCCCACGATCATCATATTCATAGCGCTGCAGGTGGCGTGGATCTTCATCGTGGTCATCGGGGTCGTCTGGTATATCAGGAACAACGCAACGGCTTTGGGCCGCCCGATCGGCACCTGGGACATCGTGATCATGATCGAGGGATCGGTGCTGCTCCTGCTCATCCTTGCCGGCATCTATGTTCTCTTCATCCTCTATCAGAGGCAGCTCACCCTCATGCGCACCCAGATGCACTTCATCTCTTCCATCACCCATGCCTTCAAGACCCCTCTTGCCACTATGCAGCTGTATCTTGAGACCATCGAAAAGAGAGAGCTCCCGGAAGAGACCAAGGACCGGCTCCTCAAGGGCATGCTGGCTGAGAACCAGCGCCTCAAGTCACTGGTGGATAATTTTCTCGCCAGCGCACGTTTCAGCTACTCGCGCAGGCCCTATGTCTTTGCCCGGACATCCCTGTCCGAGTTCATGGACGATTTTCTGAAGCGGAGCGAGAATCTTCTTAAGGATGTGGATGTCCATGTCAATATCCGTGAAGACTCAGACCTCTTCATCGACAAGGGCGCCATGAATTTGGTGTTTTCCAATCTTGCGGAAAATGCTATCCATTATTCTACAGATATACTCCGGGTCGACCTGGAGGCATGGCGGGAAGGCTCATGGGCATACATACGATTTTCAGACTATGGAGCCGGCATTCCCAAAGAACGATATCGGGACATATTCAAAATGTTCCAGCGGCTGCCCGAGGCCATAGCCCTGTGGGGTTCGGGAACAGGAATGGGGCTCTACGTGGTGAAGATGATCATCAAGGCACATGGCGGCAGCATCAGGGTGAGTCCATGGCTGAAAGACCAGGGGACTTCGTTTCTCATCCGCCTGCCCGTGGTGAAGCAATGAGCATCCGGTGGCGGATCCTGGTCATCGAAGACGACCAGCCCATGGCCCTGGGGCTGATCATCAACCTCGAGGCCGAGGGCTATGAGGTGTTCCACGCCGTAAGTGCGGAAAAAGGCATCGCCCTGCTCGAAGACATGAGCTTCGACCTCGTGGTGCTGGACCTCATGCTCCCGGGCATGGACGGGATCGAGGCGCTCCGGCGCATCCGGAAAGACGATCCCCGGCTTCCGGTTCTCATCCTCACAGCCAAGTCCCATGCAAGCGACAAGGTGGAGGGCCTGCGGGCAGGAGCGGACGATTACCTCACCAAGCCCTTTCATCTCGAGGAATTCCTGCTCAGGATCAGGCGTATGCTTGACCGTTACGAGTGGTACAGGGCCGGAGACATCCAGAAGATCGGCGGGGCCGTGCTCGACTTCAACACCCTGGAGATCACCAGGGAAGACGGTACCACCTCCCGCATCACTCCGCACGAGGCAAACCTCATCCAGTATCTCGCATCGCACCAGGACCGCATCGTGACACGGGGCGAGCTGCTGAAGAATGTCTGGGGTCTCGACCCGACCATCGAAACTCGGACCGTAGACACCTTCATCTCCCGCATCAGGCGCTATATCGAAGAAGACCCATCAAAGCCCCGGCATATCATCAGCATCCGGGGCAAGGGGTACCGGTACATGCCATAGCGAGTCATTCTGCGCTCGCCGCTCGGGAACTTTTTTCAAACAGGCCCTGCACTTCGGTGGCCCGTCCTGCCTTTGTCTAATCAATCGTCTTCCTGAACCGAGAGACAGCGATAAGGAGAAAAGAGACCGCCAGGATCGTCTGCCAGAGGGCCGCCTTAGCAAGGGCCTGGATGCCTACCCCTTTGAGGACCACCCCCCGGAGCACCTCCATGTACCAGCGCATGGGGTTGAGATAGGTGGCGCATTGGACGAAAGGAGGCATGTTGTGGATGGGAAAGATGAACCCGCTCAGCAGGATTGAGGGCATGAGGACGAGAAACGCCGTGAGCAGCGCCTGCTGCTGGGTGCGTGAAGTGACGCTGATGAGGAGCGCTATGCCGAGGTTGCCCGCCAGGTAGACGCCCGTGAGCACGATGAGCAGGACTATGCTGCCTTTGATGCGGATGCCGAAGACGAGATAGGCGATGACGAACATGACGGCCATGATGATGTAGCCGGTGATGAGATAGGGCGCGGTCTTGCCCAGGATGAACTCGGCCTTTCCGATCGGAGTCACCATGACCTGCTCGATGGTCCCCATCTCTTTTTCGCGCACGATCGCAATGCTCGCCACCACGATGCTCACCAGGATCAGCATGACCCCGACAAGGCCTGGAACATAGTAATACCTGCTCTGAAGGTTCTCGTTGTACCAGGCCCGCTGCTCGATCTCGATCACTCCCGGCGCGGCCTGCGGGCCGAACTGCAAGGCAAGGCGCTCTTGGAGCTTTTCCTGGTTGTATTGGGAGACGATCTGGGACACGTAGCTGAATACGATCGAGGTGGTATTGCTGTCGGTGCCGTCGGCAATCACCTGGAGATTTGCGGTTGTCCCGCTCACCAGGTTTTCCTCGAAGTCGGGCGGGATGCGGATTACCACCCGTACATCTCCGGTATCGAGCAGCTCCACCATTCGGTTGTGGCTATAAATGTATTCCTCGATCTCGAAGTATCCGCTGTCCCCGAACTGCGCTGTCAGCTCCCGGGATGCCACGGTGTTGTCCTGATCATACACTGCAGTGGGGATGTCGGTCACATCCATGGTGAGCGCAAAAGAGAGGACCACGAGCTGGATCACGGGCACGCCGAAGATCACGACCCGCATGCGGGGATCTCTGAACATCTGCAAGAATTCTTTGATGAGCATGCGTTGTATCCGGTTGAGCATGGTCTACTCCAGCTTGAGCTTCAGCTTGCGATTTGCCAGGATCACCATGATCGCGGCATAGATGCCGAGCAGAAGCAGATTGAGCCAGAGGATCTCGAGCCCGATCCCTTTAAGGTAGATGCCCCTGAGCAGCGCGATGAAATTGCGCGCGGGTACAAGGTAGGTGATAAGCTGAATGAGCTCGGGCATGTTCTCGATGGCAAAAACGAACCCGCTCAGGAGCAGGGTGGGCAGGAAACCCGCTATCATGGCGATCTGGTTTGCCAACACCTGGGTCTTCATGACGATGCCCACGGTCATGCCGAAGAACAGTGCCCCGGTGAGAAAGATGGACGCGGAGAGAAAGAGCAGGCCCGGAGACCCTCTCAAAGGGACGTGGAAGAGCCACTCGCCAAGGGCTGCGGCAATGGCCACGTCGAGCAGGCCCAGCACGAAATAGGGAAGCACCTTGCCGAAGACGATCTCGGGCACGCGGACCGGCGTGCTGATGAGCTGTTCCATGGTGCCCATCTCCCACTCCCGGGCCACGGTCACGCTGGTCATCATCCCTGCGATCACCATCATGACCACGGCCAGTATGCCCGGGATGATGACGTTCTGGCTCTTCAAGTCCGGGTTGTACCATGCCCTGGGATGGAGCTCCACCGGCTCGGCCGGCTCGCCCCGCCCCATGAGGGCCATCCTCCTCGCGCCGACCTGCCGGGAAAAAATCATGCCCACGCTCTTTGCATAGGCCACGGCGAGGCGGGCCGTGTTGGAGTCGCTCCCGTCCACGATCACCTGGACATCGACCCGCTCTCCCTGCTGGACCTTCCGGGCGAAATCATAGGGCACCACCACGGCGATCATGGCCCTGCCCGAGTCGAGGTCGTCCTGTATGCGGGCATATCCGGTGTGATACTGCTTGACCGAGAAGTAGGGAGAGCCGTCGAACAGGCTCAGGAATTCTCTGCTCTGGGGCGTACGCGACTGGTCCCATACCACGGTCGGTACGTTCTTCAGGTCCATGTTCAGGGCGTAGCCGAAGAGCAGGATGAGCACTATGGGGATCGCGATGGCCAGGAACAGGCTGCGCCAGTCCCTGATAATGTGGATCCACTCCTTGCGGGCGACGGCGATGAATCGTCTGGGGCTGAACATCCCTTAAACCTCCCCCTGCCCGGATTCTCTGCGGTCAATCTCCTCGATGAGCGCCACGAACACGTCCTCCATGCTCGGAACCACCTGCTCCATGCTCTCCAGCGGCACGCCCAGACGCTCGAGCTCACGCCGTATTCTCCACCCGGCCTCGTCCGGGTCCATGACCACGGCGTGCAGTCCGGAGCCGAACAGGGCAGCCTCTCGGACTCCGGGCAGGGCGGCTATGGCATCCATGACCTCAAACGGGCGCGGGCAGTGGATATCGAGGATCGCCTCGCGCATGATCTTTGTCTTCAGCTCTGCCGGGGTTCCCATGGCCACGATATTCCCCTGGTAGATCAGCGCCAGGCGATCGCAATACTCAGCCTCTTCCATGTAGTGCGTGGTCACGAACACGGTCACTCCGGCCTGTGCCATGGCGGAGATGAGGTCCCAGAACCTTCTTCGGGAGACCGGGTCCACCCCGCTGGTGGGCTCGTCGAGGAAGATCACCGGCGGCTCATGCAGGATCGAACACGCCATGGCCAGGCGCTGTTTCCACCCGCTGCTGAGCACCTTGGTCATGCTCCGGGCATGGTCCGCAAGACCGGTTATCTCCACGGCCCATGCCTTGCGCTCTTCAAGCCTTTTGCCGGTGAGGGAATAGATGCCGCCGTAGAATTCGATGTTCTCCTCCACGGTGAGATCGTCGTAGAGCGAGAACTTCTGACTCATGTAGCCGATGTGCTCCTTGATTTTTTCGGGCTGCCGGGCGATATCGAAGCCCAAGACCTCGCCCCGCCCTCCGCTCGGTTTGAGGACGCCGCAGAGCATCCTGATGACCGTGCTCTTGCCCGCGCCGTTGGGTCCGAGGAATCCGAAGATCTGGCCTGCGGGCACCGAAAAGCTCACCCTGTTGACCGCGGTGAAGCTGCCGAAGCGCCTGGTGAGGTCTTCTACCTCAACCGCCGGTCCACCCGGGGCCTTCTGACCCAACGCTTGACCGCGAAAATCCGCCCGGGACACGGACGACCACGGACTGATCCCGGTCCCGCCGGTTTCCTTGAGAACCTGCACGAACACGTCCTCAAGGCTGGATTCCTGCCTGCGGATCTCGTCAAACAGCAGACCTTCACGCTCAAGGAGCATCTTTGCCTGCTGGCCCGCAGCCACCTCGTCCTGCGTCACGAGGTGGACCCTATCGCCGAAGGCATTGACATCCTCGTACAATCCGCTTTTCTCCATAAGGGCTTGCACCTTGCGGGCTTGAGGCGAGCGGATGGAAACGATTGCACCCTTCATGAGTTGCTTGATTTCCGCAGGACTGCCCTGTGCAAGCAGTGTCCCGCCGCTCAGCAGCCCTACCCTGTTGCACCGCTCCGCCTCGTCCAGGTAGGCGGTGCTCACGAGGATGGCCACGTCACGGGCCAGGAGCCGATAGAGAATGCGCCAGAAGTCCCTCCTGCTCACCGGGTCGACGCCGTTGGTCGGTTCGTCCAGGAGCAGAACCTTCGGGGTATGCACCAGTGCGCACACGAGCTGGAGCTTCTGTTTCATGCCTCCGGAGAGCGCCCCTGCCCTCCTAGCCTTGAACGGCCTCATGGAGCTGAAATCCAGCAGCTCTTCGATCTTCTCCTTTCTCCCTCGGGCCGGAACACCATAGAGGTCGGCGTAGAAATTGACGTTTTCCCACACGGTGAGATCCTCGTAGAGTCCGAATCTCTGGCTCATGTAGGCGATGTTGTCCTTGACCTGATCGGGCTCTTTTTGCACGTCAAAGCCGGCTATCTCTGCGGTGCCGGAGGTGGGGTTCATGATGCTGCTCAGCATGCGCAGGGTGGTGGTCTTGCCCGCCCCGTCCGGGCCCACGAGGCCGTAGATCTCGGCCGGGTGCACTTCCAGGGAGACGCCGTTCACTGCAGTGAGGTCGCCGAACCGCTTGGTAAGGTTCCTGGCGAGGATCGCGGGCTGCATCGCGCTATCCGTCACTCACTCAGTCTGATGACGGCATCGGCCGGCATCCCGGGTTTGAGTTCCTGGTTCGGATTCTTAAGGGATATCTTGATCCGGTAGACCAGGTTGACCCGCTCCTCTTCGGTTTGGACGGATTTGGGGGTGAACTCGGCCTCGGAAGAAATGAAGCTGATGCGCCCCTGATAGACCTTACCGGGATAGGTGTCGGTCGTGACCTCGACCTCCTGGTTCAGGGCTATCCTGCCCAGATCGGTCTCGGACACATAGGCGCGGAGCCAGGGACGCTCGAGGTCGGCAATGGTCATGACCGGTGTGCCTGGATTCAGGTACTCGCCGGCCTCTGCCGCCGTGCTTAAGACCACCGCATCCATAGGGGAGCGCAGAGTGGTGTACGAAAGAAAGAGCTCGGCCTTTTTCAGGGCCTTCTCGGCGCTCTCCAGCTGCGAGGCGGCCTGCTCGATCTTCTCCTTCCGAGGGCCCTCCTCGACAAGGCTGAGCTGCTGACGGGCAGCCCGCACACGCGCATCGGCCTCTCCATAGGCGCTTTGGGCCACGGCATATCTGGTGCGGTACTCTTCGAGGTCCCTGAGGCTGATCCCTCCCTGATCCTGGAGCTTGGAGAAACGTTCATAGTCCGACCGGGCGAGCTCGAGCTGCGCCTGAGCCGTCTCCAGTCCTGCCTGCGCCCTCTTCAGCTCCGCCCGTGCAGCCTCGACCTCCTGGGTTCTGCTCCCTTTTTCAAGCTCCCGGAGCACCGACCTTGCATAATTCACGTTCGAGCGGGCCTGCTCGACCGAGACCTCTTCATCACTCCTGTCGAGCTCGGCTACGATCTGTCCTTTCTTCACACGGTCGCCTTCGCTGACCGGTCTGCTCTGAAGCCTGCCCGGAATCTTGAAGCTCAATTGTACCTCGGTGGCCTCGATATTGCCCGACACCCGGATGACATCACGGTCGTTCCTGCCGGTGAACAACGCATACAGAATACCGCCCGCAATCAGCACCGCGAGAATCAGTATCGGAATCATCACCTGTCTTTTCATGTTCGCTCCCTCACACGCAGTATGACATGGAAAATCGCCCGGCTCCCGGCACCACGCCCTTTAAGCCCCAGCTCTCTTGCATACCGTTCGTGACGGTCAACTCTCCGCCTTCTCGCGGACCGGATGCCTGAGCTCTTCCGGGACCAGCCCGTTCATGACGAGGTCGGCCACTGCCTGCTTTCGCTTTTCGATCATCTCCGGGGTGAGCGGATCGTCGCCCAGGATCTTGGTGAATATCGGCGAGGCAATGATATAGAAGATATTCATTCCCACCACCGAGAATATAGTGTGCTCGGGAGACACCCTGCGGATTGCCCCTGCCGAGATCGCCTGTACAATCTTTTCCCGCATGAGCCTGAATGTGGGAATGATATGGTCGCGTGCAATGGTGTCCAGGTGCTGCCCCGAGAGCAGCTCCCACGCCATGAGCCGGACAAAGGACCGGTTGCTTGCCAGATATTCAATATAGAAATCCAGGAAGTTCTCGATGCTCCGGGCCGTGTCGCCGCCGGCGGCGAAATGCTGCGGGATCGAGTCTCTGATACCTTCGATAAACCGTCCGATCACGGCCATGAGCAGATCGTCCTTGCTCTTGAAATAGTAGTAGAGCATGGCCTTGTTCACCCCTGCCGCATCCGCGATCTCCTGAACCTTGGTCCCGTCGAAGCCCTTGTCTGCGAAGAGCATTGTGGCGGTATCCAGGATCTTCTCCTTGGTCACTCTCTCATCCTTCATTTTTCATCCCTTGCCCATCTCCTCTTCCATCCATGTCGAGCCCTTGACACCTTATCGGTTTAACCAACCGGTTGGTTAATCAATAGTCTTATTTCTCCTGGTGTCAAGAAGAAAAAATATCACTGGTTAAACCCGTCTGGATCAATCAGCTACTTGTTGCATCGCTGATTGGTGTCCGGGCCTGCCCTTTTCAAAGGCAGTGTATTTGGGTTGCTTCGAAAGAGTATCGGAGACGGGAATACAAAGTGGGAAAATCGTCCGGGAAAATCCCGGTTTGGACCGTTCACCATGCGCTTCCCGAACACCACCATCCCTGTGGTAGGAACCGTGGCTACCGGGCAGATTAAGAAACAAGGAAAATCAGAAAGATACCATTCCCCGGCATGGATAACAGCGGAGGAACAGATATGCGGGCTGGCCAGGGCTTACTGCATACCCTGACCAGCCCGCTGATGTTTTACGGACGGATGATCAGCAGATCACCGTAGATATCGCCCTCGACTCCTATTTTCAGGCTGTCAACGATAGTATTGCTCATGGTGTCGATCACATAGAAGTCATTCAAGCCCGTGCTGCCCGCCTTGTAGATCATATACAGCTCGGAAGCCGTTGGATGGATATCCATGCCCTTGAACTCGAGGAACTGATAAGGCAGTGTGATTGGTATGATGGCTGCCAGCCCCAGAGTATCCGTATCGATCACCGAGACCTCTGCCTGGAAATTTCTATCATGGTATGTCGCTACATAGACATATTCACCGCCTGGGCTCACCGCCAGACGTGCGTATACCTTATAAGCCTCCTCGATAACGCCAACTACAGTATTGTCAGTTGTATCCAGATAACTGAGGCCATCTGCTTCATTGGCTATGTACACCCGCGATCCATCCGGGCTGATAGCAAGGTCGAAGGGTTTATACGGGCTTGTAATAATCGTATCGACAATGGTGTTGGTCAAAGTATCAACCATTGAAATATAGTAGTTTTCATCTGCCGCACCAAGGGGGTAAACGCTGGACACATAGAGTATTGAACCATCCGGGCTCATGGCTAACGCTTTTGCATTGTTGGGCACATTGATCGTGGTGATGAGGGTATCGCTTGCCGTGTCGATGACTGCAACATCAGCTATACTGTCACCATCAAGCAGGGAGGCATAGACCGTGGATCCATCGGGAGTGATCTCGATATCCCTGGGCAGCTCCGTCACATCGATGGTTGCAAGCACCTCGCCGGTGAACACGTCGATCTTTTCGACCGTAGTGTGCTCAAGACAGGTCACATAGAGGTAATCGAGCGAAGGATGCGGTACCACGCCGAACGGCTTCTTTCCTATCGATTCGATGGTGTAGGTGACTGCCGGGATCTCCAGGTCCATAACAGCCAGGCAGTATGCAATCCCGGGATTGACCGTTATGGGGATATACGCGGCCTCACGGGGCACCACTCCCACGAAAACGGCAGCCACGGTGGGCATGACATCCCATGCTGCCGTGGCAGTGATGGTGTAGAGCGTGGGTATTTGCGGATACACTATCTGAGAACCATTCAGGGCGACAATGCCAAGTTCCGGATCGATGCTCACGGAGTCTGCATTGAGCGAGGTCCAGGTGAGCGTGACCGGATCGCCCTTGATGACGCGATCAGGCTCTGCTGTCAGGGTCACCTCTGGAGGCTGGTTCACGGTTACGAGCACACTCGCAGTCACCGTGCCTCCGGGGCCCTCTGCCGTGATGGTATAGGTCCGGGTGGATGCTGGATATACGGTCAGGGACCCGCTCGTTGCCACCGGCCCGATGCCCTGGTCGATTCTCACGGATGTGGCATTGGCCGAGGTCCAGGTCAAAACGGTCGACTCGCTCAGGTCGATGGGGTTCGGAGCAGCACCGATGCTCACCGCAGGCAGATCGCTCACGGTTATGGTGACACTATCAGTTGCCGTGCCTCCGGGACCGCTGACCGTGATGGTGTAGGTAGTGGTTGCTGTGGGCGTGACCGTGCTTGAGCCGTTGACCGATACCGTGCCGATGGTCTGGTCGATACTTGCCGAGGTGGCGTTGGTCGAGGTCCAGGAAAGTGTCGCTGATCCACCGGGATTGATCGCGGTGGGTGTTGCGCTCAGGGCCACTGTCGGGGCCTGGTTCACTGCGACCATGACATTATCCTGGGCCGTGCCGCCTGGACCGGTCACTGTGATGGTGTAGGTGGTGGTCACCAGCGGGGCCACGGTCATGGAGCCGTTTGTCGCCACCGGTCCGACGCCCTGGTCGATGGATGCAGATGCAGAGTTTGTCGAAGTCCAGGAGAGTGTGGAGGCCTGGCCGACATCGAGCAGGGTCGGACTGGCTGTGATATTCACCGTGGGCAGGGGGCTGACCGTGATGGTCACCGAATCGGTGGCCGTGCCATAGGCGTTCACGGCCGTGACGATATAGGTGGTGGTGATGCTTGGGGTAACGCTCATGGAGCCGTTGAGGGCCACGGACCCAAGGCCCTGGTTGAGGCTCACGGTATCCGCGCCGGAAGACGACCACGAGAGCGTCGTAGAGCCGCCCACCGGGATGGAGGTGCTGAGCGCTGAGAGGTCGACCGTGGGGGCCTCTTCTACCATGACTGTCACCGTGTCGGTCGTGTGGCCATGGGCATTGGCGGCCGTAATGGTGTAGGTGGTGGTGATTTCCGGGGTAATGCTGCGCGATCCGCTGAGAGCGACCGCGCCGATGCCCTGGTCTATCTCCACGGAAAGGGTGTTCGCCGTGCTCCAGGTCAGGGTCGTGCTGCCGCCTGACGCTACATTGGTCGGGCTTGCGGAGAGGTTCACGCTCGGAAGCTGGTTGACCGTGACTGTGACCGAACTCGTGGCAGTGCCTCCCGGGCCGGTCACGGTAATGGTATAGGTGGTGGTTGCAGCCGGTGATACGTTCATGGATCCGTTCACATCCACGGATCCGATTCCGCAGTTTATCGACGCGCTTGCGGCATCGGTGGATGTCCAGGTGAGCGTGGTGCTCTCACCCTGAATGACGGCTGTCGGAGATGCGGAAATGCTCACCGTGGGCTGGGGATGCACAACAACGGTTACGCTGTCGGTGGCCTCGCCGAACTCGTTGGTCGCCGTGATGGTGTAGGTCGTCGTCACTGTGGGGTTGACAGTCCGGTTGCCCGATGCGCTCACTGCGCCGATGCCCTGGTCGATGCTCACGGATGTTGCGCCCTGCGACGTCCAGGCAAGATTTGCCGAGCCGTCCGGGGCAATGGAGCCGGGTGTTGCGGTAATGCTCACCACAGGCGGGGTGCTGACCGTTACCGTGGTACTAGCCGTGGCGGTTCCGCCGGGGCCATCGACCGTGATGGTGTAGGTTGTGGTCACAGAAGGTGATACCGTCGTAGAGCCGTTTACGGGCACCTCGCCCACACCCTGGCCGATCACGGCCGTTGCGGCGTGAGCGGACGACCAGGCCAGTGTCGCGGTCTGGCCCTGGTCTATCCGGGACGGAGAAGCGGAGATACTCACGGACGGCGCCTGGGCCACGGTTACCGTGGCCGTCTCTGTGATGGTGGTTGAGCCGTTGACAGCCGTGATGGTGTAGGTGGTCGTGACGGACGGAGACACGGTCACGTATCCCTGGTTCACCGGATAGACATTGCCGATGGTGTTGTCGATGCTCACACTGTCGGCACCCGAGGATTGCCAGAACAGCACGGTCTTTTCGCCTGCGATGATCTGCTCGGGCGATGCGGTGAGGTTTACGGCGATGGAGTCGTTGGTGTGGATGGTCACGCTGTCCGTGGCAGTCCCGCCGGGGCCCGTTACCGTGATGGTGTAGATGGTATCGACGCTGACGGATTCAACGACAAAGGAACCGCTTGTATCAACCTCGCCTATGCCCTGGTTGATGCTCGCACTCTCGGCGTTTGTGGATGTCCAGCTCAGGGTCACGGACCCGCCGGTGAGGATATTCTCGCAGTCCGCCTTGATGACCACGGTGGGGACCCTGGTCACGGTGATGGTCAGCTCCTCGGTGACAGAGCCGTAGGCGTTGGTCGCCGTGATGGTATAGGTGGTGGTGGCTGAAGGCGGGACATCCCTTGTCCCGCTCAAAGCCACCGGGCCGATGCCCTGATTGATGCTCACGCTATCGGCATTGGTCGCGGTCCAGCTCAGGGTGCTCGTTGCCCCCTCGATGATCGAGCCAGCCGATGCACTGAAGGTTACGGCCGGAAGCTGATTCACATTGATGGTCACGCTGTCGGTGTCAGAGCCGTTGGCATTGGTTGCCGTGATGATATAGGTGGTAGTCACGGCAGGAGACACGGGCTGATATCCGCTCACCCCCACTGTTCCGATGCCCGGGTCGATGCTTACGGTGTCCGCATCCGTGGTTGTCCAGCTCAGGGTCGTGGTCTGGCCCTGGGTAATGGTCTCGGACGAGGCGGACATATTCACCGTGGGCACCCGGCTGACCAAGACGGTTGCGCTTGCGTGCACCGTGCCAAAGGCATTGCTCGCGGTGACGGTATAGGTGGTGGTGGCTGCCGGGGTAACAGTCTGAGTGCCGGTGGCCGCAACCGTCCCGATGCCCTGGTCGATGCTTACTGTGTCCGCATTGGCAGCGGTCCAGCTCAGTGTGGAGGAGCTGCCCTGGCTGATGAATTCCGGTGTGGCCGTGATATCGACCATAGGAACATCGCCTGTGATAACCGTGACCGAGTCGGTGACCGAACCGTTGGCATTCGTTGCCGTGATCGTATAGCTCGTGGTTCCCTCGAGCCAGACAGTCGCGGACCCGCTCAAGGGGACAGGATCCATGCCGATGGCAGGTTCGATGGTCACGCTCGTGGCATTGGAAGAGGTCCATGAGAGCACGGTGGAGCCGCCGGTTTCGATCTGAGCGGGATTGGCGATGATGCTCGCGGTGGGAAGCTGGGTCACGGTGATGGTGAGCAAGGCAGTATCCGACCCGTAGGCGTTCGTGGCGGTCAGGGTGTAGGTGGTGGTCACTGTGGGCGAGACCGTGTAAGTTCCATTTGGCGATACGGTCCCCACCCCGCGGTCGATGCTCGCGGAGGCAGCATTGGTTGTCGTCCAGGAAAGGATTGCCTCCTGCCCCTGGTTGATCGACAGGGTATCGGCGGTGAAGGTGTCGATGACGGGAAGCTGATTCACCTCAACCGTGACACTCGCGGTGGAGGGTCCGCTCTCATTGGTCGCCGTGATCGTGTAGGTGGTCGTCACCGAAGGCGACACGTCCGTGTTTCCGCTCAAGGCCACGGCCCCGATTTCCTGGTCGATGCTGCATGCAGTGGCACCCACGGATTCCCAGATGAGTGTGGTGGATTCGCCCTGGGTGATGGGTGACCTGGTGGCCGATATGCTCACGCCCGGCAGCTGACCGACGGCAACGGTGACAAAATCAGTGGCAGAGCCGTAGTCATTGGTCGCAGTGATGGTATAGGTGGTGGTCTCATTTACCGGGATTTCCAGCGAGCCTTCTTCCACAGGCGTCACCGGCCCGATGCCCTGATCGATCTCCACGCTATCTGCGTTGGTGGAGCTCCAGATCAACCGCACCTCACCGGGATTGAGGATCATGTCAGGTTCTGCAGAGATACTCACCGTCGGCATGGGCTGCTCGCTCACGGTTATGGTGACGGTATCACTGGCAGAGCCGTACGCATTCGTGGCAAGAATAGTATAGGTGGTTGTCACCGTGGGGGTCACACTCTGAGACCCTTCGGTATTGGGCGTCACCGTACCGATACCCTGGTCGATGCTCGCCATATCTGCGTTCGTGGTTGACCAGGACAGGGTTGTGGACCCTCCCTGGATAATGCTCGTATCATCCGCAGATATGTTCGCGGTGGGCACATTGTCCACCATGAGCGTGGCGGTGGCCGTGCTGGTGCCCACATCGTTCGTTGCCGAGATGGTGTACGTGGTGGTCTCGGCCGGGGATACCGGATAGGTGCCGCTGGCGGTCTGAACCCCGATGCCCTGATCGATGCTCACTTCAGTCGCACCCGTGCAGGACCAGGCCAGTTGCGCGGTCTCGCCTTCTTTGATCTTTGCCGGAGAGACAGAGAACGTCAGGACCGGGTAGTTGCCCACAAATACGGTTGCCTCGGCTTCCTGAGAGCCAAAGGCATTGGTGGCGATAACGTTATAGGTCGTGGTCACGACCGGGGCAACGGTCATGGACCCTTCCGTGGCTACCAGGCCGATTCCCTGGTCGATGCTCACGGTGTCCGCATTGGTGGATGACCAGGAAAGCGTGGTAGACGTTCCTTCGTCGATCGTGGATGGAGAAGCGGATATGCTCACGGTGGGGAGCACGTTGACGAAAACGGTCACGCTCTGGGTGCGGGTGCCGTATGTATTGTCTGCCGTGATTGTGTAGGTGGTGGTGATCGTGGGGGTCACGCTCTGTGAGCCCTGAACGTTTGCCGCAACTGTCCCGATTTCCGGGTCGACGGATACCGTGTCTGCATTGACGGATGTCCACGAAATATCAGTCGATTCTCCTGGGCTGATGGTCCCGGGTGTGGCCGCGATGCTCACCATAGGCAGATTGTTGATTGTCACGGTCACGCTCTGCTGGGACGTGCCGAAGGGACTGGCGGCGAGTATGGTGTATACGGTGGTGACAGCCGGGGATACCTCGAGAGTGCCGGTTGCCGTGACATTCCCGATGCCCTGATCGATGCTTACGTTCGAAGCGCCGGTGGAGCTCCAGGAGAGCGTGGTGGTCTGCCCCTCGGTGATGGTGGGCTGGGATACCGACAGGCTCACTGTGGGAGGAATACCCACGGTTACCATCACGCTTGCCGTCCGGGTTCCAAAGGCGTTCCTGCCTGTAATCGTGTAGGTGGTGGTCTCAGTGGGAGCAACGACCTGGGAGCCGGACGCATTGGGGATCTGTACGCCTACGCCGTTGTCTATCTCGACGCTGTCGGCATTGAACGAACTCCAGCTCAGGGTGGTCGTCTGACCGCCGGTGATGATTTCGGGCAGGGCCCCAATGCTCACCAGGGGCAGATTGTTCACGGTGATGGTGACGGCATCGGTGGCAGAGCCGTACGCATTCGTTGCCGTGATGGTATAGGTAGTGGTCACGCTCGGGTTCACTGCCTGGGACCCGGATAAACCGACTGCACCCACCCCATGGTCGATAAAGATGCTGTCTGCATTGGTGCAGCTCCAGCGCAGGATGCTGCTCTGCCCTTCGGTTATGGTAGTGAGATCCGCGGTTATGGATGCTGCGGGCAGATCGATCACTGTCACGGTTATGGATGACATCCGCGATCCGCCGCTCGCATTGGTGGCGGTGAGGATATAGGTAGTGGTTTCTGTGGGAGAAACTTCGAGTGAACCCGTAGGCCCCACCGAGCCGATCGGATCGATGCTCGTAGAGCTCGCACCTGTCGTGGCCCAACTCAGGAAGCATGACTCTCCGGATGGTATCACTTCTCGGGAGGCAGTGAACGACATAATGACCGGGAGCGGATTCACGATGACCGTGACGCTTACAGTGCTCGTTCCATAAGGGTTCGTGCCGGTGATCGTGTAGGTGGTCGTGGATGCCGGGGTAACATCCAGTGTATCAGCGGCACCAACCTGGCCGATACCCTGGTTGATGCTCACGCTCTCGGCATTCGTGGAGGTCCAGGAAAGGGTTGTGCCGTCTCCTTCGTTGATCGGATTGGGAGAAGCGGTGATACTCACCACCGGCTGGCTGCCTACGGACACGGTGACTGTGGCAGTGGCTGTTCCGTAGATATTCTCGGCAGTCAGGGTATAGGTGCCGGTTGAGGTGAGGGTTATGATCCTCGAGCCCGAATTGCCGACCTCACCGATGTCCGGATCGATCCTCACGGTGTCTGCTCCCGAGGTAGACCAGGAGAAGGTGCAGGGCTCTCCAACCGGTACAAACTCAGGATCGACGGTAAAGGAATCTATAGTGGGTGCCTGGCCGACGACGACTGTTACAGATGAGGTACGCTGTCCGTATTCATTGAAAGCGGTGAGGATGTAGGTAGTTGTCTCGGAAGGAGATACCACGGCTGATCCGCTCAACGGGACAGGATCGACTCCGATGGAAGGAGAGATGCTCACGCTCGTTGCGCCGGTGGTGACCCAGCTCAATGTCGAGCTTGCCCCTTCCCCGGCAGCAATGTTGGCGGGATTCGCCGTGAAGCTCTCAATGACAGGCAGGGAATTCACCGTGATGGTGACATTCCCGGTATTGGTCCCGCCGGGTCCTTCCGCGGTGAGGGTATAGATTGTGGTTATGGTTGGTTGGACCGTTATCGAATCACTCAGATCCACTGTTCCGATCCCCTGGTCAATGCTTGCACTTGTTGCATTGACGGTGGTCCAGCTCAGCGTGCTGGACTCGCCTTCGGTGATGGTGTCCGGTGTTGCGCTGATAGTAATTGTTGGCGGATCATACACGGTTATGGTTACGCTGCTCGTGGCGTCTCTGCATCCGTTGTCGGCAGTGGCGGTGAGGATATAGGTGGTGGTCGCTTCCGGACGGACCTCCAGAGAGCCTGCCGGATCCACCTCGCCCTCCGGATCTATGATCACGCTCGCAGCATTGGTCGTAGTCCAGCGCAGGGTCGCACTGCCTCCTTGAGCGATGGAATCCCTATCAACGGTGAGTTGTGCCGTGGGAAGTGGATTCACTGTGATGGTGACATCAGCGGTGACGGTTCCATACTCGTTCGTCGCAATAATGGTATAGGTGATATCGGCAGCCGGTGTGACCGTCGTGGTGCCGCTCGATGCCACCTCTCCGATGCCCTGATTAATGATTAGGGTGTCTGCATCGGTCGAGGTCCAGTTGAGCACTGCAGAGTCTCCACTACAGATAACAGGAGATTCCGTAGATATGCTCACGGTCGGCGGCTGATTCACTGTGACGGTCACGCTGTCTGTCCGTTCACCGTATGCATTCTCAGCAGTGATGGTATAGGTGGTCGTCACGTCCGGGGTTACGGTATATGTGCCTGTGGTATTGGGTGCCTGCACGCCTACGCCGTTGTCGATGCTCACAATGTCTGCGATCGAGGATGTCCACGAGAGCACCGCACTTCCTCCCCGGGTTATGGTGTCGGGCTGGGCAAAGATGCTCACCCTGGGCAGTAGATTGACCGTGATGGTCAGGTTTGCGCTCGCCGAGCCATGGTTGTTGGTAACGACAAGGGTATAGGTAGTGGTCACGGATGGCTGAACTGTGATAGAACCATCCAAATCAACCGGTCCCACGCCGTTGTCGATGCTTGCCGAGTCTGCGTTCGTGGTGGTCCATCGCAGGGTTGTCTGTTCGCCTTCCACGATGGTACTCATATCGGCCGTGAATGAATCGATGACCGGGTCATTGTTGACCGTGACCGTTACCTGGACTGTCGTGGTGCCGTTTGCGTTTTCCGCTCTGAGGGTATAGGTGGTGGTCGTGTCCGGGGTGACAACCATGCTGCCCATGGCATTATGGGCCACTGTTCCGATGGCTGGGTCAATACTCGCGCTGGTCGCATTGGATGTGCTCCAGTAGAGGGTAACGCTCTCACCTTCGGAAATGGCATTGGGCAGTGCGGTTATACTTGCCGTGGGGAGCTGGCCCACCACAACGGTGACACCCGCAGTACGGGTGCCGTAGACGTTCGAGGCGGTCAGGGTATAAGTAGTGGTCACCGCCGGCGTGACGTCCCTGGTGCCGGTGAAAGCCACGGTCCCGATCCCCTGGTTGATGCTCACCGAGTCCGCACCGCTGACCGACCAGCTCAAGGTGCCGGCCTGGCCCTCGGTGATCTCGGCAGGGGTTGCGGTGAAGGAATCGATTGCCGGCAGGTTGTTCACGTTCACGGTCACGCTGTCCGTGCGTTCACCGGCGCCATTGACGGCAGTGATGGTATAGGTTGTCGTCTGGGCGGGTGTCACGACCAACGATCCGCTCGGAGTTACCTCTCCGATGTCAGGACTAATGATAACCGTGTCAGCCAGGGATGATTCCCACTGAAGGGTGGTGCTCGCCCCTTCCACAAGGGTGGCGGGCGACGCTTTGATGCTCACCCTCGGCAGATTGTCCACATAAACAGTGACACTGGCGGTCCGGGTGCCATGTGCATTGTTGGCGGTAAGAGTGTATGTAGTGGTCAACTCTGGACGTACTACCCTTTCGTCAGTGGGTTCCACAGGGCCAATCCCATCGACGATATTCACCGAATCTGCTCCACTGACAGACCAGCTCAAGGTGACGGGCTGTTCCTCGGTGATTGCGGCAGGTGTTGCCGTAAATGAGTTGATTACGGGCAGGTTGTTCACGTTCACGGTCACGCTGTCCGTGCGCGATCCATAGGCGTTTGTGGCGGTGATGGTATAAGTGGTCGTTATCGTGGGAGATACATTGGCGGTGCCATTCACTGCAACCTCACTCACGCCGTTGTCGATGGATGCCGTATCCGCGTTCGTAGTAGTCCAGGAAAGCGTTGCGAAATCCAATCCATTATCTGTTATGGTGACTGGCGAGACCGTAATGTCCGCAGTGGGCAGATTGTTCACGGTCACGGTCGTGCTCACGGTCGAGAAGCCGCCAGGGCCGTCCACGGTCAGGGTGTAGGTGGTGGTAACAACTGGAGACACACTCACGGTCCCGCTGAGCGGAACCTCACCGATGCCCTGATCAATGCTGGCAAAGGTGGCGTCAGTAGAGGTCCAGCTCAGAACCGTGGATGTGCCCTCGGTGATGGGATTGATCGAGGCTGTCAGGGTTGCCGCAGGCGGGGTGGGAGTGATCTCGATCGCACAGACCGCGGCATCGTTCAGACCGCTGAAGGTGAGGTTCAGCACCCCGTCGGACACGGCCACGGAAGAGACCGTGACATCATAGGCCGCGTATTTGGCGACATGAGAGAGGATGTCCAGATCAGCAACGATCCGCTCGCCCTCGGCGATGATGTTGAATACTTGATCACCCGTATAATTGTAGTACATCTCCGAGAACCGGAAGGTGATGTCGTAGTTCCAGTTCGCGAGGGGAATGGCATAGGAGAAGTCGCTGCCGTATCCGTAGCGTTGGCTCTGATAGAGCACATCGTCCGAGGTGCCTGCGATCGCATGACTCGTGGAGTAGACGTTGCCGCTGGTATAATAGGTGTCTGCCACGTATCTCGTGCCGTCCAGTGCGGTGTACGCACCACCGCCGCAGTTGATGGCAACAGCCATCTGCGAGCTCAGGCTCACGGTCACGCTGTCTGATGCCGTTCCTCCCGGTCCTTCGACCCTGATGGTGTAGGTGGTGGTTACCAGGGGAGACACAGTAATCGTACCAACAGGGTTGACATGCCCGATCCCGGAGTTGATGGTGGCCGTGACGGCGTTGCTCGACGTCCAGCTCAATACTGCCGATCCTCCCGGATCGATGGTGGTGAGGTCGGAAGAGATGCTCACCGTGGGTACGGGGTGTGTCCTGACCGTAACGCTGTCAGTTGCCGAGCCCCCGGGTCCGGTCACCGTTATCTCATAGCTGGTCGTCACCAGCGGGGACACAACCAGCGACCCGTTCACACTTACCGGGCCGATGCCCTCGATGAATGCACTGGTGGCATGGGTTGATGTCCATTGCAGGGTTGTGGAACCGCCGGCAGCAATGTCTTCGTCTTCGGCCTCTATGGAAACCGTAGGTGGATCGTAGACTGTGACCGTTGTGCTGTGCGTGGCTTCACCACCCGGGCCATCCACGGTCAGGGTGTAGGTGGTTGTCTGAGCGGGAGAGACATCCATGGACCCGTTCAGAGCTACACTCTGGATGCTGCCAGTAACCGAATTATGGATGGATGCACTTTCAGCATTGGTGGAACTCCAGGACAGGGTGACCGTCTGATTCTGTCCGGCGATGATCGAGGCGGGGCTTGCCATGATTCCTGCTGTCGAGGGCTCATTCACTCTCACGGTGACATTGGCCGTGGCCGGCAGTCCACCCGAGAACTGGTTGCTTGCAGAGAGGGTGTATGTAGTATCGACAAGCGGCGTCACGGTCATTGTGCCGTCGGGAGAAACAGCACCATCATTGATATTAACCGAGTCCGCGCCTTCGGTATCCCAGGTCAGGGTAGTGGACGAGCCTCTGACAATGGACACCGGATTGGCGGTAAAGCTCTTGATGAGGGGCGGTTCATTCACCATGACCATAACCGATTTCTCACGTGATCCATAGGCATTGGTGGCTCTTATGGTGTATGTCGTCGTCTCGGTTGGAGTAACGGTGAGCGTTCCGCTTAGTGCATCTGATAGATTCCCCGGGTTGATAGTCACCGTGGTGGCGTTGGAGGAGGTCCAAGAAAGGGTCGATGAACTCCCGATGCTCACATTGGTGGGATCCGCCGTGATATCCACGGTGGGTAGAGCGAGTACATTCACGGTTATACTGTCGGATGCCGTGCCACCGGGGCCGCTCACTATAATGGTATAGGTGGTGGTAATAACAGGTGAAACACCCCTCTCACCGGTCGGGTCAACAGGCCCCACGCCGTTGTCGATGCTTGCGCTCGTGGCATTCTCCGAGGTCCACGACAAGATGTACTGATTCCCCTCTACTATGGAAGCAGACGAGTCCGTGAACATCACCGTGGGTGCAGGCGTGTTCACGGTCACGGTCACGCTGTCGGTGATTGTGCCGCCGGGTCCGTTCGCCGTGATCCGATAGGTGGTGGTGACTTCAGGGCTTACCGTTGTCGATCCGGAATCGCCCACGATCCCGATGCCTTGGTCGATGCTCACGTTCGTTGCATATTTAGTTTCCCATGAAAGGTTCACTTCCTGGCCCTTATTGATGGTGACGGGATCTGCGAAGATCTCTGCTGTGGGTGCCGCCAGGTTGACTTCTATGGCGCAGATGGATGCGTCGTGTGCCCCGCTGAAGGTGATGTTCAGCTCGCCATCCTCTACACTCACCGACGTTATGGTCACAGTATGAGCCCTGAACTTGCCGTCCGCCTCGTCCAGGATATCGAGGTTTCCTATATCAGGGCCGCTCTTGTCCTCTATGAAGACGTCGAATATCTGGTCACCCGCGTTGTCATAGTACAGCTCGGCAAAGTGGAGGGTGATGTCGTAGACTCCGTCGTCTATGGGGATGTTATAGGAAAACTCGCTTCCGAAGCCGTAGCGCTGGGTCTGGTAGAGGGGGTCGTCACCCGTGTTCACGATGTCCTGGGTCGTGGCATAAGTGCTGCCTCCGGTGAAATGGACATCGGCCAGGTACGAGGTGCCGTCGGATGCTGTGTATGCTCCACCGCCTGCATTGATGGCTACCACCGCTGCATGAGCGGCGGTCATCAGAAAAGCGATGGAAAGTACAAATGCAACAGTGGATAAAAAGAATCTTTTCCAGGTTACATTCATGAAAGACCCCCTAAGCCTTTGTGTCTGAAATCACTGACGGAAAATCGGGAAGAGAAATATGGAGAAAATATGGTGAGAAATGCTTATTCGTACTCCTCCAACCCATGACTGAAACTATCCCCCCACAGCCTGATCAGATATCATAGCCTCACTGAAGATAACGATTGAACCTACAAGACTTTGCATGATTTGTACCACGCGGGATATGCCATATTTTACAAGGTATATTCATGCCTTATAAAATATTCCTTTATCATTTCACGTTATCCCGGGAGAGTGTGAGAAAATTATTTCAATGAACTACCCCGCAGCAAGCTACGGGGTATCTGGTGCCTAGAACAAACGTAGTTGCTCACTATGAAGCTTTTTGTATTCTTCCTTTTTGCCCTGCCCTTCTGCATACTGGCGGACAACATCCTCATTCCCGTGCCTGCTGACCGTGTTGATGTAATATCCATCTGCCCAGAACTCACCACCCCACAGTTTCTTTTTCACAGCCGGCACCCTCTGAAATATCTCCCTTGC
>Ga0208461_1000100_pt1 | contig 84414 bp, 70 predicted proteins | sample AD_JPNTR4_MetaG_FD_184448 | JGI IMG/M metagenome (GOLD analysis project Ga0208461, IMG submission 184448) | Active sludge microbial communities of municipal wastewater-treating anaerobic digesters from Japan - AD_JPNTR4_MetaG (SPAdes) (version 2) | ecosystem: Engineered > Bioreactor > Anaerobic...
CTATCCAAAAGCCAGACAATATGCTCGTATGGCGATAAACTTTAATCCGAACCATGGAAAAGCTTACATGTTGATTGGCAGAGCTTATGCTGCAGGTAGTGCGGGTTGTGGCGAAAATGCTTTCGAACAAAAAGCTGTTAATTGGGTTATAGTTGACCAGTTTATAAAAGCCAGAAATGTTGATCCCAGTGTTGCTGAAGATGCTAACGAAATGATTGGAAGATATTCTTCAAGATTTCCTACTCAAGAAGAAGCTTTCTGGTATGATATAAAAGAAGGTCAATCTTATACCGTTGGTTGTTGGATTGGTGAAACTACAACTGTAAGATTTATTAAATAGTGAAACAAAAAACAATATCGAAGATTTTAATAATTTTGTTGCCGGTGATTTTTGCCGGCAACTTTCTTATTTCTTGTAGAAACGATATTGAAACAGTAAATAAACTCACAAACTACGAAGTATTACCAACTTTTGTTGTAGAAAACTTTGAAACAAATTTAAGTGATAGCGGTAAAATAAAACTGCGACTCAAAGCCAAAGAATTGATAAGAATTGAGGATGGAATAAATAGATATGACGAGTATCCTAAAGGTTTTCAAGTTGAATTTTTTGATCCTCAGATGCGAGTAACGGCAATCTTAAAATGTAATTATGCAAAATACCACATCGAAAAAGAATTATGGGAAGCACGCAGAAATGTTGAAGTTACTAATTTCGAGAAAAATGAAAAAGTTAATACAGATTTATTGTATTGGGATACTAAATCTGAAAGTATTTATTCACACAAGTACGTAAAAATTACAACCGAAACTCAAATCCTTTTTGGAATGGGCTTTGAAGCTCGACAGGATTTTTCAAAATGGAAAATTATTAACCCACGAGGAGTAATAAATATTAATGATGAATAAGAAAAAATTAAACGGTTTTTTTATAGTGGTTGAAATAGCTTGGATTGTAATGGCAGTTTTCTGTCTTATTGCAGGATTGTATTATCACTTTAAAATTGGTATTGGAAATGCATGGTTGATATATATGCTTAGCATAATTTGTATTGGAATGTTCCTAGTTCGCCGTCAGCAGCGAAAAAATACCCAACGTCGAAATAATAATTAATTCAATAGATGGAAGTTATAGTTATTATTCTGGCAATAATCTTTTCGGCTTTTTTTTCAGGAATTGAAATTGCTTATGTTACAGCAAATCGTCTGAAAATGGAAATTGCTTCCAAAGATCAAGGACTTCAAGGCCGAATTATTGAAGCTATAATTAATAATCCGGCAAAATTTATTGCAACAATGCTTGTTGGAAATAACATTGCTCTTGTAATTTACGGTATTTATTTTTCGGCTTTGTTAGAACCAATAATTCTCTCTCGAATAAATAATCATTTTTACGTGTTTTTAATTCAAACGATAATTTCAACAATTTTGATTCTTGTTGTAGCAGAGTTTTTGCCTAAAACAATCTTTCGTATAATTGGCGATAATGCAATAAAAATAATGACTATTCTGATAGGATTTTTTTATTATTTGTTCACACCGCTGGTACGTTTTATTGTTTTGCTTTCTTCGGTAATAGCTAAGTTGTTTTTTAAAATTAAAATTGATGATAATTTTCAAAATAAAGTTTTTACCAAGCATGATATTGAGGCAATTATAGATGACAGTAATGTTGAAGATCTGGATGATGAATCAAATATCAATGAATTAAGGATATTTCAGAATGCTCTGGATTTTTCTAAAATTAAATTGAGGGAATGTATTATTCCGCGAAATAAAATTGTTGCTGTTCCCAAATCGGCGTCAATACAATCGGTACGTGATAAATTTATAGAAACCGGTCATTCTAATATTTTGGTTTATAATGAATCTGTTGACGAAATTACCGGTTATGTAAATGTTAAAGATATTTTTAAAAATCCAAGTTCTATTGATGAAATTTTAAGGCAGGTTTTTATTGTTCCGGAAACCATGTCGGCACGTAAACTTTTTGAAAAACTTCTTAAATCTAAGAAAAGCATTGCCGTGGTTGTTGATGAATTTGGAGCTACAAGTGGCTTAGTAACTGTTGAAGATATTATTGAAGAAATTTTCGGTGAATTTGAAGATGAACACGATAATCCTGATGCTAAAGTTATTATTACAAAAGAAGGAAATTATATTATTTCAGGCTCTCAGGAGGTTGATTTATTAAATCTTGAATTTGATCTTAACCTGAGCGAATCAGATGAATACGAGACAATAGCAGGCTATATTCTCCATCATACCGGTAGTTTTCCAAAAGAAAATGCTCTCATTAATATTACAGATAATAACAGAAATATAAGGTTTAAAATTTTACGAATCTCAGGTACAAAAATTGAAAAAGTGCTTTTGTATAAGGATTAGGAATTTTGGTTTTTAATAAAATCGCTCACTTGTTTAGAGCTAAAATGGTTTAAAGATTCTTTGAACCAATAGGTATATAGCTGAGGATTTAGCTTTACTTCAGCACGGAGATTTTGAAAATTTATCCATATAAAATCATCAACTTCCAAAGTATTTATAGAAGGTTCAGAGTTGTAAATGCCAAAAAATACATGGTCAATTTCGTTTTCAATAAGGTTATTATCAAAATGTATTTTGTAATGAAATTTAAAGATATACTTTAATTCCGACTTAATTCCCATTTCATATACTAACCTTTCATGGGCATAGTCAACAAATTCTTTTCCTTCGATAAAATGAGAACAGCAGGTGTTTGTCCACAACAGTGGTGAGTGGTATTTCGATGCTGCTCTTTTTTGAAGGAGTAATTCCATATTATTATTAAAAATAAATATCGAGAAAGCTCTATGAAGAAGTCCTTGTTGATGTACTTGAATTTTATCGGCATATCCGATAATATTATCTTTAGTGTCGACTAAAGCGATTTTTATCTTAGTATTGTCCAAAATTATCCTAGATTATTAAAAATATTTTGTACTCTTTCTACTCTATTTCTGAGAATTTTTTTGTATTCTTCAAAGTCGTCAATATTAATTGTTGCAACTCCCGAATCCATTGCTGCTTTTGAAACTGCCGGAGCTATATATTCTATTACTCTAAGATCCAGAGGTTTCGGAATAATATAATCTTTGCCAAAAACGATTTGGTCTTTATGATATGCTTTACAAACATATTCAGGTACAGGTTCATGTGCAAGCTTTGCCAGAGCCTGTGCAGCAGCGAGTTTCATTTCTTCGTTTATTTTGTTAGCCCTTACATCCAAAGCCCCTCTAAAAATAAAAGGAAACCCAAGTACATTATTTACTTGATTTGGATAATCGCTGCGTCCGGTAGCCATTATTAAATCATTTCTTGTTTCAATAGCTATTTCGTAATTTATCTCGGGGTCGGGATTTGCCAAAGCAAAAACAATTGGATTCTTGTTCATGGTTAGGAGCATTTCAGGACTTAATACATTGGCTACTGAAACACCGACAAAAACATCAGCATCTTTTATTGCTTCGCTTAAGTTTTTAAGGTTTTGATCAGTTGCAAATTCAAGCTGGTGCGGGTTACTGACATTGTCTTTTCTAACAACACCTTTTGAGTCGCACATTATAAGATTATTTTTGTTTATGCCAAGTTTTACAAATAGTTTGGCGCAGCTTAGTCCTGCTGCTCCTGCACCACTGAAAACAACCTTAACGTCTTGAATTTTCTTTCCGGTAATTTCAAGTGCATTTAACAAGGCCGCTCCTGCAATAATAGCAGTACCGTGTTGGTCGTCATGGAATACCGGAATATTCATTTGATTTTTTAGTTCATCTTCGATATAAAAGCATTCAGGTGATTTAATGTCTTCCAGATTTATGCCTCCGAAAGTAGGTTCAAGGGATTTTACAATTTCTACAAATTTTTGAGGGTCTTTTTCATTAATTTCAATATCAAAAACATCAATGTCGGCAAAAACTTTAAATAAAAGGCCCTTACCTTCCATTACAGGTTTAGAGGCTTCTGCTCCGATGTTACCCAAACCAAGAACTGCTGTTCCATTAGTTATTACCGCCACCAGATTTGATTTTGCAGTATATTCGTAAACGAGGCTTTTGTCGTTTTTTATTTCCAAACATGGTAAGGCCACTCCGGGCGTATATGCCAAAGAAAGGTCCTTTTGTGTTGAAAATTCTTTGGACGGGATTACCTCTATTTTCCCTTTACGTTCCTTACTATGATAATGTAAAGCTTCTTGTTTTGTAAACAAAGTCATTATTCACCGTTTTTATTAATTTCTTCAATATCTTTTTTAAGTGCTTCGAGGTTAACTCTCTGGATTTCGAGAATCTGAAGAGCATTTCTGTTAAAATAAATATCTTTTGCAACATAAACAGCATTACGGAAAGATTGTTCGTTTGCAATTCCTTTTCCTGCAATATCATAAGCTGTTCCATGGGCAGGCGATGTTCTGATGATAGATAATCCGGCAGTAAAGTTAACACCGTCTTCAAATGCAATTATTTTAAAGGGAGCTAATCCTTGGTCGTGATACATTGCTAGAACTCCATCAAAATCTCTGAATTTCATTGCGCCAAAAAATCCATCGGCTGGGTAGGGGCCAAAAGCCATGATATTTTTTGAAACAGCTTCCTTTATTGCAGGAATAATTATTGTTTGCTCTTCCTGTCCCAAAAGACCTTCATCTCCGCAATGGGGGTTAAGAGATAATATTGCAATCTTTGGTTTAGAAATACCAAAATCCGATTTAAGGCTATCGTTAAAAATCTTTATTTTTTTTAAAATTAATTCTTTTGTTAGAACGGAAGGAATTTGAGCAATGGGAACGTGATTTGTAATGATTCCTATTTTAATTTGATCATTCATTAAAATCATAAGGTTATCACCATCGGAGAATTTTTTTGAAAGATATTCAGTATGTCCGGGAAAATTAAAACCTGCTGCTTGGATATTTTTTTTGTTTATAGGTCCTGTAACCAAAACATCAATATGCCCATCCTTGATGTCTGCACACGCTTTTTCGAGTGCTTGGTATGCTGCCAGACCTGCAATTTCTGTTGATTCTCCCATTTCAACTTTTATGTCTTCGCTGTTGCAATTAATAATATTTATAATTTTTGCTTTAGCCTGCTCAGCTTTAGATATTGTTTGATGCGGAAAATTCAGTTCAAAATTCTTTTTATAGTAGGCAATGACCTTTGGGGAACCGTAAACGATAAAAATATCATCTTCGTAAAATCTTGGATCATTAAAAGCTTTTAGTATTACTTCTATGCTTATTCCGTTTATATCACCCTGGGTTATACCTATTTTTAACTTTTTACTCATAATTAAATATTTAATGTTTTAAATTCGGTTTAATAAAAAATTGAAAATTAGTCTAACTCCAAAACCGGTGCCTCCAATGCCTCTATAGCTGTCGCGACTTTCGGAGTATGCCGGTCCGGCAATATCGAGGTGTATCCACGGATAATCCGTAAAATGTTCGAGGAATTTTGCAGCTGTAATTGCACCACCCCAGCGTGGTCCTACATTTTTCAGGTCTGCTACATCTGATTTTATTAGTTCTTTATAATCATCCCATAGAGGAAATTCAATAACGCGTTCCCATTGTTCTAATCCAATATTATAAAAAGTTTTAATTTCATTTTTGGCATTACCCATTATTGCAGAAACTTTTTCGCCAACTGCAACAATGGCAGCACCTGTTAGTGTTGCTATATCAATTACTAATTCAGGTGAATATTTTTTTGCATATGCAAGAGCATCTGCCAATATTAGTCTGCCTTCGGCATCTGTATTTAAAACCTCAACGGTAGTTCCATCGAACATTGTAATTATATCTTGAGGAACATAGGCATTATTTCCGGGGCGATTGTCAGTGGCAGGAATTAACCCGATAAGTTTTAAAGGTAATTTTGCCATTGCTACAGCACAAAACAATCCAATTACAGCCGCAGCTCCGGATTTGTCACTTTTCATAGTTTCGATAAAACCCGAGGGTTTTAAATTTATACCGCCTGTGTCGAATACCAAGCCCTTACCAACAAGAACAATGGGCTTTTCGTTTATTGAGTTCTCGGGAATATATTCCATGATTGAAAATGTGGGAGGCTCAATACTCCCCCGATTTACTGCCAAGATGCCACCCATTTTTAAACTTTCAATTTTACCTTTATCCAAAACTTCTGTTTTGAATCCATATTTTTTCCCGAGCTCAACAATAGTTTCTGAAAGTTTTTTTGCAGTCATATACGAGGCCGGTTCATTGATAATATCTCTAGCTTGATATACTCCTTCAATCAGGGCATTAAGTTTCAATGTTTTATCTTCATTTACATTTGTAGAAATGACTTTAATTTCTTTTAGAAAATGTTTCTTTTTATCGGCATCATTAAGATATTTTGCAAAATCATAACAATTCAAAGCAAGAGCTTCTGCAAGAACAAGATCGTAGTTGTTTTGGGAAATCTCGAGAATATTAATTTTTTCTATTTTTTCTTCATCAATGATTTTAATAATCTTATCGGATTGTTTGCGTAAATCTTCTTTAATCTTGTTAATATCCTTTTCTTTCTTTACAACAATAATAAAATTGAATTTAAAAAATGAATTAATAAACACGAAGTCTTTCTCGTTTTCTAATCTTTTTAAGGCGTATTCTTTTTCGTCGTTGTTTAATTGCAATTTATTCAATTGATCTTTGCTTTCAATAATATAAATGATGCTTTCTTCTATTTTGTAATTATCGGTTAATTTAATCATTAGTTTAAAGTTTAAAGTTTATGCAAAGATAGTCTGCAATATTCAAATTAACAAAAATTCTTATAAGTTGTTAAATAGGGTTTTAGTCAACATATCCTTTTTTCTGAACAATCTGACAAATATTATCTTCAAGTTCTGTATATCCGTAGTCGTAGCAATAATGGTATTCTTTGCCGTTTTTTGTTTTATAAATATTTGTCAAAAAGTCGAAATTGTAACCGTAACTTAATAGTTTCTCTTTATTGATTTTATTAATATTTCGTGAAAATAAATCATGTAGGATTTTACGGTTTTGTTTTAAAATACGATTAATTCGCCTCGAATAGTTGTTTATGTCTTGATATTTTTGATTGTTGAATGTATTTCTACAATAATCACTACAAAATTTTTTGTCTATTCTGCCATCGAATTCGGATTTACAAACAGGGCAAATTCGTTTCATGTTTTTTTTTCAAATATAAATAAGAGCCTGCAAATTTGCAAGCCCTTAAAATCAATATTTAAAACATTTTTACTGTTTAATAACTTTAGTGTGAGTTACTGAGTTTTCTGTGGTAACCATAAAGATATAAATTCCGGCAGGCAGGTTTTCTATGTCAATAACAGCAGTATTTGAATTTACACTAATATTTTTTAATAATTTTCCTCCAATAGAATAAACTTGAATATTTTGTATTTCTTTATTGTTCGTAACGAAAACTTTTCCACTGCTTGGGTTAGGGTAGATGCCAATATTTGATAATTCTGATTTTTCCAGAGAAGAAGGTATTAAACAAAAATCATAAGTGTATGAAGACCAGTTTCCACTTGCTGTCCAATCCCAAATAATATCACTTGTTGAAAGATTTGTGATTGTTATTTTTCCTTTTGCTGGATTAAACCATGTAGAACCGTTCATCCCATCGCCATAACTATCATAAACAGCAAAAGTATAACAACCAAAATTTAAACATAATTCATAACTGTACAATTCATTTCTGGGTGTTGATGGATATGGACCATCTGAAAATACGATATTTTGATTTGCATCAAATAATTTCCAAGAAGTTTCATTTGGATAATAATCTGTAAGAATGTCTATTTTTACGAGTTGTCCACTTGAAATTACATTGAAATCTGTAGAAATGTTTGTTCCGTTATTTGCTAAGTTAACTCCTCCATTAACTGAAATAATACTGAATACAATAGTATTTTCTCCTTGTGGGAATTCATTTTCGGGAAAAGTTATTGTTGCAGTTTGATTTTGTTCGAGATTTCCTGTCCAATTATAGCTGTCTTCAACGCCATTACATGAATAATGAATTGTTGCAGATGTAAGCGGATTTGAATCAAAATTTTTGATTTTTACTGATGGCGAAGCTGTGGTAATATTACATAAAGAACCAAGGGGACTTATGATTTCTGTAAGCTGTACATTTCCTGAATAAACTAAAATATTCTTTGATTTTGTATCATTATCAGGATATTCATCTAATTGACCATTAGGAGAAGAAACGTATGCAGTAATTATTGAATTACCTTGCGGTAAAGTAATTTCGGGGAATGTTACTGTTTCTGATTCTAGAAAAGCAAGGTCTCCTGTCCAGTTAATTTCTACCGGATCTTCATTATTTAATTGATATCCAACGGTAACAGAATTAAGATTTATTTGTCCGAGATTTAAAATTTTAAATTGAGGAGCAATTGTAGCATTTGAAATATGAATAACTGCCTCGGGATTGATTATTGTTTGCAACATTGCATCGTATTGGCTATTATTTGGAATAATTTGAATTGTTGAAATGTGTGGAGCTCTGAATTGCTTTGTAATAACAATATCTGCAGTACCTAGGTTTGTCATAGGAGGAAATTGTAGTTCAACAACGCCGGAGTTATCTGCAAGTTTTGCATCGAGGAGTTCTCCTTCTAAACTAATAGCTACATAAGCACCCGGTTCGGTGGTAACTTGTAATGAAGACATCCCTATTATTAATGTATTTATATAATCGGCATATACTTGTGGGGGCACTCCTACATAAGGCATCAAAGAGGGATCTCCCATTACATGGTAAATTTCGAAATAATATTTCTTTTCTGTTGAAGTACTTTGATACACTGCCATATTTCCAATAAAGTTAATTTGACCTGCAGATGAATATTCATCTTCTCCATTTAAATGAAATAAATGATCGTAGGCAGCTTGGGTCGTTTGTTCGTATGTAGGATTAGCGGTTATATTTGAAGTAATTCCAACGCTCCAATAGAAATCTTCGTTCCACATCGTATTATTTGAACCTCCAATATGAACAACAGCACCTTTTTTTGAAGCTCTTATAAGAGCCTCTCCAAAACATTCCTGTTCTTCGAATTTATTAGATTGACAGCAATTCCCTATACTAAAAAAATATTCATTTTCATTAGTCAAAGAAGGTATATTTGTGGTTGTAAAACTTGGACCTGCCCATCCACTTGAGGAACAATGAGCTGTATAGTTAACAAATCCCACTCCATTACTAATATTAGAAATTATCGCAGAGGCTTGAGAGTTGGATTGCGGGTATAAATAAGTATAGTCGGTAACACCTTGAGAAGAATTAAAGTAGTAATTATTAGCATAATTTATTTGTCCATTGGCATGAGTAGGACCATATGTAGCATCATCACCGGCAACCAAAACAACTTCAGCCAGATAATCTGGATTTGGAAATGTGTATTGTTCAAACATTAACGTTTTTTCAATAATAGTTTCGAGTTGGGTAGTATTAACTGCAGAAAAACGACCTATGTACATTTCCGGAATATAATCACCACCTTCGTCAAATTCACCAAAGTACATATCTGAAACATGACTTGACAACTGATTTGTTGCAACTTGTGCTACGTCACCAACAAGTAGCAAGTAGGTTGGAGCTGGATCATCTTCTGTTCCTGCTTGATAAAGGTTTTGTACAAAAGATTTAATGTTTGCGGCCGAGGTTCCAATTTCATCTGTGTATCCAACAATTACTTTAAATCCTTTTTTTGTTTTCCATTCAATAAAAGGTTGAAGTGTCGTTTCGAACATTCTGTTTGCCACTATCACATATTTTATAGGGTATTTTGATAATGCATCTTTCGAGGTTGGAGGAGTATAATTCCAAATTTTTCTGTAAATATTCTCAAAATGAGGAGAATATTTTGAAGATTTTACTTTTTCATAATTTGAAATTTCGGCATTTTTGAACTTTATTTCTGCTTGAATATTATTTTTAATTATCAGAGAGTTAGTTTCTATATCGTAAGAAAAAGGAGAAATAATAATGTTTCCTGTTTGAACACCTCTTATTTTGCTTCCGGGAACAATTCTTATTAGTTCAGTTTGGTAAAATTCATGATTTTTATATACAGCATCGGCTTTTACAAATTCAACTGAGGTAGGATCTTGATTTTTATAGAGCCAAGGTTGGTTAGGAAATATTTTAAATTCAAAACCTATTTCATTCAAATTTATTACTTGTTCAGTGTAACTTATTACATTAACAGTAATATCTGATCCTTCAGGAATTTCAATGATTTTCGAAATAACCGGAAGTTCGGGATAACCGGTTTTATTATCAGGATAAAATTCAGGAATAGATATTCTGACATAATTTCCATCAACTGTTTTTACATCAGTTAATTCTATTGTACCAATATTGCAACTAAAACTAAAAGATTCTTTAGTTACATTTCCAATTTCAGTACTATTGGTAATTGATTGGAGCTTTACAACTTTTTGCGATTGAAGAACAGAAATAATTAGAAAAAAACTGAATACAAATGCAATAAATTTTTTCATATAAATAGATTTTAAAAATTATTAAATGTAAAAATAAGCTAAAAATTTAAATTATAGTAAACAGACCATAAAAATTATAAATGGTTGCAAAAAAAGAGGCTAACTTGAAAGTTAGCCCCCATAAAAACTATTTAATTAAGAATTATTTAACAAGGTTAATTTTAAGAGTTGAAACTTCGTTTCCTTTAACAACTCTTACAAAGTAAGTTCCGTTAGCGAAGTTTGAAAGATCAATGCTGCTAATTTCGTATTCGGATTTAATAGATTTAACAACCTGACCCATCATGTTAATAACTTCGATATTAGCATTTTCTACGTTAGCAACTGAAATAATTCCATTGCTTGGATTTGGATAAACACAAACAGAACCTGCATTTTGAATTTCAACATTTGAAGGTTGCCCAACATTTAACCTGATTAATGAAACATGAGTACCTCCATAGTAGTACCATTGTCCTTCACCAGCAAAATACATCCATGTTTCAAAACCATTAGTTGGTGCAGTTCCATCAATACCTAATCTGAAATGACCTCCTGAACCCGGATAGTATTCAACTGCTGCAAGAATGTTAGTTGATTCGCCTTCCGGAACGTTAACAAATACTTCGTCTAGGAAAGTTACTGTATGCCATGTTCCTACTTGCTCTGTACTTTCGATAGTAATGAAGTCGCTGCTTGAGAGCTCTGACCATGTATTTCCACCTTCATCCCAGAACATTATCTTTGCAATGTATGAAGAACCAACAGTTGACATATCGCCAACCCAGAATGAAAGATGATTGATATTTGTTGTTTGGAAGAATTTATATTCAACACCAATTATGTCACCATCAACACAGCCACCTGTATAGTTACAAGTACTCCATTGACCTGTATAGTTGCCATTATCATGTGCAAAATCGTTATGTGTTACATAAACACTGTAATTTTTAGGATTATTTACCGGATTTTCATCATCTTGACCAATAATACCGGCTAAGAAATCGAATTTATATTCTCCGATTTGTGGGTTTGTCCAAACAAAGGCGGTATTAATATCTTGATAATCTGGTTTTAATGTGTCAAATCCTTCGGTTGTTAATGGGTTTGTCATGTTGTAGGTCTGGGTGAAAATTTGAGAATTTGCGGGATTTGTAACTGTTACATTAAGATTAGGAGTAACAGTTTCACTTCCAAGATTTTTGATTACACCACCGAACCAAATTGGTAAATCGCCAACAGATAATTGTTCTAATGGAATTTGTCCATAAAATCCGGAGTATCCATAATCTGCATAATCAGGCCAGAAATTTAATCTAACTTGTTGTAATTCTACATCATAATCCGGAGCATCGAACATAACAATATCATCAACCATCCATGCATAATCCCATTCACCAACATACCTGAATCTAAGATAAACGTTTGGTTGGTTACCTGCAATTGTAGTAATGTTTACTGTAACTAAAGTAGGATTCGGAGAAGACTGGTTTACATCTAAATTTGTATGCAATTCAAATTGTGTCCAATTTGTTCCATCAGTACTTACTTCAAGGTAAGGAGTTCCGTGGAACTTTCTGTAATAAGACTCAAACATTACAGCTACTTTTGGATGTTCTGAGCAGTCAATGGTTCCATTGTAAATAATTTTCGAATCTTGTTCTCCTACCTCAACACCAATTGCATCTGAATCATACATTGCAAAACCGTTTGCTGCTGTGGTTGAATTAATAGGACCCATGCCAGTTGAGAAGGATCCTGAAGGTCCTGAAGTTCCGATTACCCAAGGACCATCGTTTGGATTGCTTTGCATCCATTCCATTGACCATTCTGAAGGATTAGAGAAATCATTTTGCCAAAAAATACTTTTATTAGCGAGGTCTCTAGAATCTCCATCTTTAACAGGAGTGCTAATTGTTTTCTTTTCAAATGTCATTTGTCCAAAAACAATTACTGAAATCAACATTAAAGTTGCAAAAATCGTAGTTCTTTTCATATCCGTAAAATTTAGTTAATAAATTGTTTGCTTAATTCTTATGCAAATATAAGAATAATTTTTATTTAAATGAAAAAAAATAAAAAAAAATAAAAAAAAATCATAAATGATGATTAATCAAAAAAAATACAGACATATAATCTTTAATTCTAAAGCAAGGGTTTAAGTCAATAAACATTGTTTTTTTACTGTTATCCACTATTTTTTTTGATTTGCTATTGGATAGTTTTTTGTTTGTTTAACACAAGTACTGGATAATTATTATACAAATGTTTTTTTATTAAATCCGATTCCGAACCATGAAGGAATTTTTTATAAAGAAATTTAAATTCTTCTTTGGTTAGCGTAAAATTTATATTTTTGTTAACTTATATTAATATAATATTTTATGAAACAATATCTGTCGGCAAAAGAAAAATTATTTAAAACTCCTGATTCAATGTTTATGAAGCTTACTCAGGAAGAAAAAATATTTTTATTGGATAATACTGATTGTAAGAGTTATAAAAAAAATGAGATTATTTTTCAGGAGAATACAAAACCTTCGGGGTTAATTTGTTTAGTTGAGGGTAAGGCAAAGATTTTTAAGGAAGGAGCAGGGAACCGCGATCAAATAATTCGATTGTCGAAACCCGGAGGTTTTATTGGATATCGAGCACTATTTGCAGAACAAAATTATTCTGCCTCAGCAGTTGCTATTGAAAACTGCATAACTTGCACAATTGAAAGAAATGCTCTGTTTTATGTAATGAAAAAAAATATGGATTTTACTTTTGCTATTTTAAAATCTCTTGCTACAGAGCTTGGTGTATCAAATATGCGAACTGTAAGTCTCACTCAAAAACATATACGTGGGAGATTAGCAGAATCCTTGTTGTTTTTAATTGATCATTACGGATTTTATGAAGATGGCAAAACAATTAAGGCACTTCTTTCACGCGAAGATCTGGCAAGTCTGAGCAACATGACCACCAGTAATGCCATAAGAACATTGTCGGCTTTTGCTCAGGAAGGAGTAATTTCTGTTGAAGGCCGTCGAATTAAAATTATTGATCTTAAAATGTTGCAAAAGATTTCTAATTTGGGTTGATTTTCATGAAATTTTCTTTTTGTTTTTTATTTATATCTATTGCATTAATTCTTTCCTGTGGAAAATATTCAACAAATAGTAATTCTAATGATTTTTCGGAAGATTATAATTTTAAAGAAGAAATTTTATCTAAATATGGCATAAAAGTTTTTGATGAAATCGAAAACACTCAAATAGATTCTCTTCAGATAGAATATTTAAAATTTTTAGTGGCTTATATGCCATTATCTGATATTATGGAATTTGATTTCGAGTTTTTTAAAACTCAGGTTGATTATGCTATTCTTGCCAGAAAAAATTTTTCATGGGCAAAAGATATTCCGGAGGAAATTTTTAAACATTACGTATTGCCTTATCGTGTGAATAATGAAGTTCCTGATACTGCACGTATTTATTTTTATAATTTGTTTCATGATTTAAAACTATGGCAAGATAGCAGTGTTGAAAAGGTTGTTCTTGAAGTAAACAACAGGTGTCATTCAATGATTACTTATCGTGGAACAGATGAACGTACCATAAGTCCGATGGATGCGATTAAAGCTTGCTATGGTCGTTGTGGTGAAGAATCTACTTTTCTGGTAACAGCATTGCGTTCTGTTGGTATTCCTGCAAGGCAGGTTTATGTACCAAGATGGGCTCACACAGATGATAATCATGCCTGGGTAGAAGTTTATGTCAATGGCAACTGGAAATACATAGGTGCGTGTGAGCCTGCTCCAATATTAAATTACGGGTGGTTTTCTGAACATGCAACAAGAGCTATTCTGGTGCATACAAGAGAATTTGGCGGGAAAAATCAAAATTTAAAAACTTTGTCGGATAATCCTAACTTTAGATTTATTAATAGAACATCGGATTATGCTCAAACAAAAAAAATAATTGTTGTACCTGTAATAGATGGAGTTCCTATTTTAAATGCTGAAATAAAATTTTATGTTCTGAATTATTGTGAATTATATCCTATTCATATCTCTAATTCGGGATTTAAGGGTTACAGTATTTTTGAGATAGGATACGGCAGTCTTGATGTGATTGCAGTTAAAGATTCCTTATTCGGATTTGTTCATCTGTTGCCTGAAAGTACTAGTGTGATTAAAATTGATTTAAAACAAAATAATCTGCCTGATGAATTTTCTGTTTATTATGCTCCCGTTGGGTATAAAATTAGCAGACAGGAAATAGATTTTACTGAAACTCAAAAAAGAATTCATCATAACGATTCTCTAAGAAACAGTAAAATATCGGGATTTTATACTAAAAATATGGGAGATTTGTTTTGCAAAACATTTAAATATGACAAAAAACTTCAGGAATACCTTATTAAAGCAGCCGGGAATTGGCAGGAAATTGAGAATTTTTTAATTTCAGCATCATATAAAAACATACAGAAATATGCATCAGAGCTGATTTATAATTTGCCGGAAAAAGATTTAATTGACACTAAAACTGAAATACTTGAGGAACATTTATTTTATTCTTTAGAAAATAAAAATCCGCAGCTAGATGATGAATTATTTATAAAATTTGTCTTGTCTCCAAGGATTGAATTTGAACCGTTAAGGAAATATAGAAAAAATATTTTGGGCAGCATTGATGAAGGTTTGAAAAATCTTTTTTATTCTAATGTTAAAAACATTATAAATTACGTTGATACTGTAATTACTACTTTTGACCGTGTTGATTTTTCTGAATTGAATTCTTATAACGTGGCAATATCTCCTGCCGCTGTTAATAAATATAAAATTGCAGATGTTAAATCAAAGATGATTTATTGTGTTGCTTTATGCAGAAGTTTGGGTATCCCTGCATATTTTGATAAGGTTTTTAAGTCTGTGCATATATATGATATAAACAATAAGATTTGGTATGAGTTTTATAACGAATTAAGCAAAGACAAAGGAATATTAAAACTTAACATTCAAATTGGAAATCCAAATCAAAAATATTGGAGTGATTTTACAATCGCCAATATAGATAAAAATAAAATACAAACTCTAGAATATGAATGGGGCTTCTCAATTCAAAATTTTATTGAAGGAATAGAACTTCCTGAAGGCAATTATATGTTAACAATCTCCAAAAGAGATTTAAACGGGAATTCATATGTTAAAAGAACATACTTTAAAATTTCTAAAAATAAAGTTACTGTAGTACCATTTTATAGTCTGGAAGTTCCAAATTTTAAAATCGAGAAGAAAGTTTTGAAAAATAAAACTGTTTATAATAAGTATTCTGCTGCGATAAATTCATCTGAAATCCTGAATAAAAATGGGTTTACGGTATTGTGCTGGGTTAATCCTAATGAAGAACCTTCTCTGCATTTAATATCAGATCTTAATAAAGAAAATAAAAATCTACATCAACATAGTATTAAAACAATTTTTCTAATTGATGACAATAAAATTCACTTATCCGCAATTGAAAAATTTAATGTGGAGTTTTTTGTTGATAAAAATTATGAGCTTTTAAATTTAAACAGTGAAATTAAGCAACTTCCACTTTTAATAATTGTTAATAATAACGAGATTATTTTTCTACATTCGGGATATTTGGTTTCTATGGATAGATTGGTTAGTCAGTTAGTTAGTCAGTTAGTTAGTTAGTTGGTTAGTTGGTTGGTTAGTTGGTTAGTTAGTTGGTTGGTTGGTTAGTTGGTTGGTTAGTTGGTTAGTTAGTTGGTTGGTTAGTTGGTTGGTTAGTTGGTTAGTTAGTTGGTTAGTTGGTTGGTTGGTTGGTTAGGAAGTTTTATTGGTGATGATCTTAGATTTGTAAAAACCATTCTGAATAGAATTCATTTAAGAAATCATGCATGAAATTATGTCTTTTTTCTGCTAGCTGTTTTGCTTCGGGTGTGTTTAAAAGATTTTTTATCAGAAGTAGTTTATCGTAAAAATGCTGTATTGTTGAATTTTTTTCGGGATTTTTTGAGTAAAGATTATTAACACTGCAAAAAATAGGTCTATTTTTAAAACCTCCATAGCTGAAAGCTCTGGCAATACCAATTGCTCCAATTGCATCAAGTCTGTCTGCATCCTGAATTATTTTTAATTCTAAACTGCATTCGTCAGTTAAGTAACTGTTTTTCGAAAAAGAAATATTTTCAATTATGAAGAAAAATTCATCTATTTCCGAATGGTTGAAATTTTGATTAACAAGGAAGGTATAAATTTTATTTTTAATAAATTCCTGATTGTCGGAAAATTTAGAATCTGCCACATCATGTAGAAGTGAAGCAGCAATTATCAGATTATTTTTAACTGTATAATTTTGTGCAATTTTTTGAGAAAGATTAAAAACTCTTACCGAATGTAAAATATCATGACCGGGATCAACATTATTAAGATTTTCTTTTAAAAAATGTAAACAAACTTCTTTTAGTAAAATTTTATTCTTCATTTTGTTAATAATTAAATTTCAAAATAGCTTTAAAAATAACTAATTTAGCCAAAATAAAAAAATGATAAGTAAAGAAACAATAGAGAGAATAATTGAAACTGCGAAGATTGTAGATGTTATAGGGGATTTTGTTTCTTTAAAACGTAAGGGGGCAAATCACCTAGGATTATGTCCTTTTCATAATGAAAAGACACCTTCATTCACTGTAAGCGAAGCAAAGGGCATCTATAAATGTTTTGGTTGTGGCAAAGCAGGAAATGCTATCAACTTTATCATGGATTACGAGCACATGAGTTATGTAGAGGCTCTTAAATATCTCGCGTCCAAATATGGTATACCTATCGAAGAGAGAGAACTGAGCGACGAAGAAAAAAATCTCATAAACGAGAGGGAAAGCCTGATTATCGTAAACGAATTTGCCGCAAACCAATTTGCTGATGTACTATTTAACCACCATGAGGGAAATACTATAGGACTGTCATATTTTAAGGAACGGGGATTTACAGAAAAAATTATCAAGGAATTTCGGCTTGGATATAGTCCGTCGGAACGGAATTATTTAACTAAACTTGCATTGTCAAAGGGATATAAACTTGATAAACTCGAAAAATTAGGGCTTACGATTGTAAAAAGCAGTACGGAGAGTATTGATCGTTTTGCAGGTAGGGTTATGTTCCCCATTTTTAATCTTACAGGAAAAGTTATTGGTTTTGGCGGGAGAACTTTGAGCTCAGATAAATCCGTATCGAAATACCTTAATTCCCCGGAATCAATAGTTTACAATAAGTCAAAAGTTTTATACGGATTATTTCAGGCTAAACAAGAAATAATAAAATTAGAAAAGTGCTATCTTGTTGAGGGATATACTGATGTTTTATCGTTACACCAGAGCGGAATAAAAAATGTTGTTGCTTCTTCGGGTACTTCTCTTACTGAGGATCAAATCAGATTAATACACAGATTCACCGAAAATGTTACTATCCTTTACGATGGAGATTTTGCAGGTATAAAAGCTTCCATGCGTGGAATTGATATGTTATTGTCCGAAGGTATAAACGTGAGGGTTGTATTGTTTCCCGATGGTGAAGACCCTGATTCTTATGCAAGAAAACATGGAGCTGCAGAAACTTTAAAATTTATCAGCGAAAATGAGGTAGATTTTATTGGATTTAAAATTTCTATTCTGAAAGAAGATGCCAAAAATGATCCAGTAAAAAAATCAAATCTAATTAAAGAAATTGTTAAAAGTATTGCTGTAATTGACGATGATATTAAACGTACTGTTTATATCAAGGAATGTGAAATGCGATTAGAAATAGAAGAATCTGTAATATATTCAGAAGTTGCAAAAATCAGAAGCAAAATAATAAATGACCAGAATAAATTACAGCAAATAAAGGAGCGAACCATTGCCTCTAAAATTCCAAAATTGCCATCTTACGCTCCCGGAATTACCTATGAAGAACAGGAGAATCTTATCATAAGAATATTATTGCTTTACGGAAATGAAATAATTACATTTAGAACCGATAACAATGAAAAAATTGATATTAAAGTAGCAGATTATATTATCTATGAATTAAAAAACGATGAACTTGAATTAAAAAATGTTGTTCACGAGAAGATTTTTAAAATTATTGATGAAATTAATCAAAAAGGTGAAGAAATTCAGGTTTCATTTTTTGTAAATCATCCTGATCCCGAAATCTCCAAGACAGCTATTAATGTTATTACGGATAAATATAAAATAAGTAAGATCTGGGAAAGATTTAATTCCACGCCTGTGTCAGAGGAAAAAAATCTTGTTGAAATATTGTTATCTCTTTTTATACTATATAAACTCAAGATTCTTAGAGAACTACAACAAAAACTACAGTCTGAATTGAAATCTGCAATTGAAAACCACGATGCAGAAAAAAAATCGGAGCTATTAGTAAAAATCAACGAAACAGTGAAACTTATCAATGAACTCGCAAAACACGGGAATATTGTGATATTATAAAAGAAAAAAGACCATCTTATTTTTTGATGGTCTTTATAATTTTATGTTAACCTTTATTTTTCAAAGAAGTTTAATTTTCTGATGAATGGGTTATAACCCTGTTTTTTAAGATTTTCCAAAGCGTCTTTTGCCTCTTTGTACGAATTAAATTCTCCGACATAATATCTATACCAACCGTCTTCGCTTACGTGCATTTTTACACCAACGAGGTCAGCAAAATATTCGATTGGTTTTGGATTTTTAAGAGCGAATATCTGAATAGTGTATTTTTTACTTGGATCAACTACAACATTAGTACCACTAAGGTTATCAGCCATTGCCAGACTTTGATCCGGAGTTAAAGGTTTAACTACCAACAGACTTTCGTATCCTTGATTTAAAACTTTAAATTCAGCGCGTCTGTTAAGTCTTCTACCGGCAGGATTATCTCTCCCGTCAGGTGTTGTGTTGGCAGCAATAGGTCTTTCTTTTCCGTATTTTGTGGTAATAATGTTTTCTGGTTTAGCTCCTTTGTTAACAAGGAAGTCTTTAACAGATTTTGCTCTTCGATAAGATAGCAAATAGTTATATTCATTGGACCCAAGAATATCGGTATGTCCTTCGATTTCGATCTGAGCATTGGGATTATCAATCAAGAAATTAGCAAGAATTTCCAGATTTGGAATGTATTGCGGTTTAATGTTGTACTTGTCAAAGTCGAATAAAATGTTTTCAATAGTAATAGTTTTCTTTTCTTTGGTAACAATTTCTTCTTCTACAGGGAGGGTAGAAGCAATAAGTTGTTTGCGTTCACGAATGTCGAGGCCATAAACATCATTATAACCCTGTGGATAAGAACCATTGAGATAAATTTTGGATTTGTCAATTCCTTTAGAAGTTAGATACGAAATAATAGCACTCGATCTTTTGTTATCTTTTATTGGATCAGCTCCAACTATGGGTAGGTTAATATTTATTATAAGTCCGGCAGGGGATTCTCCTTTCCATTCATTGGATTTTTGAATAACTTTATTTAAAATTGATATAGCTTCATTATCTAGTTCCATGTCTCCTTCGTTAAAATAAACAAAGTCGTGCATCAAATAAGCCTGTAGCAGAACTGGGTCAAGTTCAATTGGTAAAAATGAAGTTGAGAATTTTTTTACATCATCGCGAGTAGGAGTATATTCAATAGAATGGATTAAGAATCCGGAAGCTTCATAAGAGATTTCATAAGAATTGTCAGGTAACAAGACAATCAGATACTTTCCGTCTTTTTTATTTGGTCTGTATATTCCTACATACTCTTCAGTCTTAACATCTCTAACAGCTACAACAAGATCCGAAGGAATATTATTGTTGATATCAGAAACAATACCGTCATAAACGATTAAATTGTTATCATAGACTCCGGATTGAATAATTTCGTAAATGTCGAGGTCTCCGAAACTGTCATCTTTAACAGTTGCAATATAACCTCTTCGTCCATCCATATTCATTACATAAGAAACGTCGTCATCTGGAGTATTTATTGGATAGCCTAGGTTAACAGGTTCGGTAAAACTTCCGTCTCTGTTCATTTTAGTATAAAATACATCATAGCCACCCATTGTGTTATGTCCTTTAGAACTGAAAAACAAGGTGATTCCATCGGGATGAACAAACGGAGATTCTTCGTCGTATGGTGTATTTACTTGATCTGGTAATAATTGAGGACGACTCCATTTTCCGTTTGGTAGTTTTCTCATCACATAAATATCAGTACCGCCAAAACCTCCTTTACGATCGCTTGTAAAAAATATTGCATTACCATCGGGAGTAATTGTTGCGTGAGTTTCGCGATATTTTGTGTTTACATCCTCACGTAATAATTTTGGTTCGCTCCAATTGTATCCATCTTCTGATTCAGTGACATATACATTCCCTGCAAGATTATAAGCCGAGCGATAGAAAAACAATTGTTTGCCATCAAGCGAAAGCCCGATAGAAGCTTCATTGTGTTCTTTTGTATTTACGGGGGCATCAAGTCTTTGTGGTTTTTGCCACTTGTAATTATTGCTCTTGCTGATAAAAATATCTTCGTCTTGATTTTGAGGAGCTTGACCATCGCGAGGCCTTTTAGATGTATAAATCAAAACTTTTTCATTAAAATCTATTACCGGTGAGTGATCGGCATAAGGTGAATTTATTTCAGGACCTAAATTTTTTAGATATGCTTCAACAGGATTGTTGTATAACTCAATTGCATTTTTCGTAATAAATTCTTCTCTATCTATCAATTTCAATAATTCCTGATCTTCTTTTTTCGCAGGATTAAGTTTACGTCTTAATATGTCGAGAGTTTCGAGGCTGAGCCCGAATTGGTAATTTATTCTATATGCAATTGCAAGGTATAGGTAAGATTCTAATGGCGTGGTTGTTTCGCGATGGTTGTCTGCTTTATAATTTGGATTAGCATAATCCACAGCTTTTTCTAAATAAATCTGAGCATTCTTTTTGTATAATCTTGTGTTGAGGTAACAATATCCTATTTTATACCATATATTAGGATTTTTTGGGTCAATTTCTTCTAACTTCAGCAGCAATTCCAATGCAGCGTCAAAGTTTTTTTCATACATGTACGCTTCAGCATCGTAGAAATTATTTACAAAAGTACGATCAGGATTTATCTCTTGTGCAAAAACCAGAGTTGCTCCAAACATCAATGTAAAAAAACAAAAAAGCTTTTTCATGTTAGTGAATTTGATTTTGGTTGTAAAGATATTATTTTTTTATTAACATTTTATCAACATTTTATATATTTTTTTAACAAGTTCTTGTAAAGAACTTTCATCAAATCCGCATTCTTTAATCAGTTCATCTTGAGTGCCGTGTTCAATAAATCTGTCTGGAATGCCAAGTCTAATAAGGTTTGTAGCATAGTTTTTATCAGATTTATACTCTAAAACTGCTGACCCAAATCCTCCCGATATTACGTTGTCTTCTACGGTTATTACTAATTTATGTTTATTAAAAATTTCATCCAAAAGTTTAGTATCAAGAGGCTTAACAAAAATCATATCAAAGAGAGAAATATTAATACCTTCATTTTTTAAATTTTTCACGGCTTTATAAGCAATATTTCCTGCAGTTCCAATAGAAATTATTGCGATATCGTTGCCTTCGAAAATTGTTTTGCCTTTACCTATTTCGATTTCGTGAAATTCTATTTTGCTTTTAGGAGATGTAGATTTACCTCTGGGATATCTAATCACAAAAGGGAATTTATTTTTTTCGAGTTGTGCAGTGTACATCAGGTCGCGTAGTTGGAATTCGTCTCTGGGAGCTGAAATTACTAAATTTGGGATGCATCTTAAAAACGAAATATCGAAGGCTCCATGATGTGTAGCACCATCTTGACCAACAAGCCCGGCTCTGTCGAGGCAGAACACTACGTGCAAATTCTGAAGAGCAACATCATGAATAATTTGGTCGTAAGCTCTTTGAGAAAAGCTGCTGTATATATTACAAAACGGAATCATTCCTTCTATGGCAAGTCCTGCTGCAAAAGTAACAGCATGTTGTTCCGCAATTCCAACGTCGAAAGTTCGTTCGGGAAATGTTTCCATCATTTTGTTGAGGCTACTTCCGGTAAGCATTGCCGGAGTAATCGCAACAATTTTTTCGTTGGCTTTGGCAAGTTCTACAATTGCATCACCGAATATGTCTTGGAACTTTTGTGGTTCATTTTCCGAACAGTCAGCATCAAGTATTTCCCCGGTTTGTATATCGAATTTCCCGGGTGCAGCATGCCAGAGAGTTTGGTTTTGCTCTGCCTGTACAAATCCTTTTCCCTTTTTTGTTATTACATGCAAAAGTTTTGGTCCCGGAATATCTTTTAAATCTTCGAATAGTCGTGAAAGTAAAACAACATCATGACCGTCAACAGGTCCGAAATATCTTATGCCAAGCGATTCGAAAAGATTGGAATTTCGCATGACAATAGATTTTATTGCATTGTCAATTTTTTGTGTAAAACTTTGTAGGCTTGGTCCAAATCTGTTTATTCTTCCCAAAAAATTCCAGACTTCGTCCTTAACCTTATTATAAGTTTTTGATGTTGCAATATCGGTTAAATATTCTTTGAGAGCTCCGGTATTTGAGTCTATAGCAATTTTATTATCGTTAAGAATAATAAGAACATTTGTATTAGAAGCCGCAATGTTATTGAGTGCTTCGAAAGCCATACCTCCGCTTAAGGATCCATCTCCAATTACAGCGATAGTGTTTCTTTTTATTCCTAAAAGAGAAGAGGCTTTTGCAATTCCAAGAGCAGCAGAAATACTTGTTGATGAATGTCCAACACCAAAACTGTCGTATTCGCTTTCTTTTGGATTTGGGAATCCGCTAATGCCTTTATATTTTCGGTTTGTATGAAATTTATCGCGTCTGCCGGTAAGTATTTTGTGACCATAAGCCTGATGTCCAACATCCCAAACTATTCTGTCGTGAGGAGTATTGAATGAATAATGAAGGGCAACCGTAAGTTCCACAACTCCGAGACTTGCTCCAAAATGTCCGGGATTTTTAGAGGCTGACTCAATAATAAAACATCTTAGGTCCTGACAAATCGCAGGTAAATCTTTAATATCCGTTTTCCTAAGATCTTCGGGACCATTTATGTCCTTCAAATATTTATATTTAGATGAATCGAACATAATAGCAAATATATTCAGAAAAATTTAATCATTGAAAATAAAATTTTAAAGAATTTAAAATTGAAAATAAATAAATGGTTGCATATCAGCACAGATGCTTTGATAAACAATGAAAACAACTATTGCCGAAATAAATGCTTGTTGCCAATGAGGTAAAGCTATAAATTTTTCCATCCATTTATCTTTGAAATTATAACTTAACCAGTGTGTGATAAAGCCAAAAAGCATAATTAACCAAACTTTATAGTATCCAGACATAATTTTTGGAATTAATTCAGGATGAAAATTATTCCAGATTCTGTGTAACATCGTTGAAGCTATTGGATAGTCCGGAGCTCTGAAAAATACTCTTGTAAATGTAATAAAGCTAAAAGTAAGAGCTATCTTCCAAATGGTTGCCAATCTTCCGTTTTTTTGTTCCCATGGACTAATTTTCCTCCAATATTTATACACTAAAATTCCAATTCCGTTCAACCCTCCCCAAATTAAAAAATTCCAGCTTGACCCATGCCATAATCCTCCAAGTAACATGGTGATCATGGTATTTATGTTTGTAACAATTCCTTTTCTTGCTTTATCGTTAAATTTATAAATCAAATAAATAATGATTACGAATGCGATTAGTGAAATCGTAGCTAAAGTATTAGCTGCAAGAAGAATAAAAATAAGTATTATCAGTCCAAAATTAATCCATGTACCTTTCGTTGCAGTTCGATTACCTCCAAGAGGTATGTAGAGATAGTCTTTCAACCATGTTGAGAGCGATATATGCCAACGTTTCCAGAATTCTGCACAATTTCGTGCTTTATAAGGGGAGTCAAAGTTTTTTGGCAGTTTAAATCCCATTAACAAAGCAACTCCGATAGCCATATCAGTATAACCCGAAAAGTCAACGTAAACCTGAAGCGAATAACCAATCATTGCCATCATACTCTCAAAACCGGTGTACATGCTTGGATTAGCAAACACTCTATCCACAAAATTTACAGCAATGTAATCCCCAATCATGATCTTTTTTATCAATCCTTTTAAAATCATGAACAATGCCCAACCGAATTCATATCTTGTTAGTGAAAACTTTTTGTAAATCTGAGGTATAAATTCCGAAGCCCTGACTATTGGTCCGGCAACAAGTTGGGGGAAAAATGATACATAAAAACCAAAATCCAGAATGTTCTTTACAGGTTCAAGTTTTTTGCTGTAAATATCCAGTGTGTAGGACATTGTTTGAAAGGTGAAAAAAGATATCCCTACGGGCAGAAATATTTTAGCGGTATCAAAACTTGTCCCTAAAAACAGATTAGAAAAATCTGCCAGATAGTTGTAAGCTACCAGCTTGGTACCAAACAAGTCGTTTATTGCGGAAGTGAAAAAATAAGTGTATTTAAAATATGACAATAGAAAAAGATTTATAAACATGCTTAGGAAAAGCAGAAATTTACGTTTACCTGGATTTTCGGTGTTGTAAATCCATTTTCCGATATAAAAATCAACTAAGGTGCTGAAAATAAGTAAGATAAGAAAGAATCCGCTGGACTTGTAATAGAAGAATAAGCTAACAAGCATTAAATACAGTGATCTGGATACTCTTTTGTCGGATAAAAATGTATATCCAATGAGTACAACTCCAAAAAATGCCCAATAAAAAAACTTTGTGAACAGTAAAGGAGAAGTTTCACTGTACGAAAAAATATTTTTGATTATTTCACTAAAATTTACCATTTACCTTATTGTTCAAATAATCCACAAAATCTTCCAAAAAAGCATTAAACATCAGTCTTGCAATAATTCTGTATCCTTCAGAGCTAAAGTGAATTTTATCTTTTGTTGCAAGATTATCGTTTTTCCATAATAGAATAGATTTTTCTCCCCCCATAACACTAAAAAGATTCCATACGACACAATCATTTTTTTCTGCGAGTTCTTTCATTACCGAATAAACTTCAGTGTAGTTTTTGTTTACGCCAGAGCGTGAATTATAGAAATCTGTATTTGTTGTCAAAATTATAGCACAGTTGGGATTATTGTTTCTAACTTTATCAATCAGGGTTTGATAATTTGCAAAATATTTGTTTCTATTAAAATCTTTTGCTGAGGCATCGTTAACACCGATAGAAAAAATAACCAGATCCGGATTTATGGCAGAAAGATGTTTATCAAAAAGTTCAGCTTTGAGATATGATGATGTTGAGGCTCCATTTATGCCGATGCTTATGAAATTAAATGAAGGTTTGAGAATTTCTGTTAAAATTCCGTAAAAAATCAACTCTGTGTTTATACTGTCCTTTTTACTAAAAAGAACAGAAATAGAATCTTGAAGTGTATTAAAATCAACAATAATACTACCTGTAATTGTATCAAATGTGATATTCTTCAAATTGGTATTACCATTAACTATTAGAGAATAAGAAAGTGTATCGCTTAAATTTGAAAAAATTCTAATTCTACTGAATTTACGTTTTTCAATTTCTGAAATTTTATTAAAGAAAAATTTCAGTTCCACAACACTATCCTGTGTAAAAGCTGCTATTCCACTTAATCCTACAAGGCATTTAAGTTCTTTATCCGTAATTCTTGTAAAATCCCATTTCCCCGAAAATTCACTGCGGTAAAATATTGGATGGTTAGTATTTGCTATTGAAAAAGGGAAAACGTATCCCGGAGTTCCTTCGGAAAAAGGACATAATTCTTCGAATTTTTTCTTTAACTCCCATGACCATGAACCACCTTGAACATGCGATGCCCCAATATGTAAGATTGTTACTTTCTCGTCACCGCACAGACATAAATTTTCTATTTTTTCGTAAAATTTACTTATTGAATTTTTAGCTCCATAATGCTGAAAAAAATTTGTATCATTATTGATATATATTTGTTCCGGGATGTAATAATGTGATCCGTTATTTTGAGCCATTAATTGAGTAGCAATTAAAATAAAATAAAAACTAAAAGCAATATGTATTAGTGATATTTTCACTTTTGAGCTGATTTATTTTGTTGATTTTTGTAATTAGTATATTCCAAAAATATAGCACTGTATAGCATATTAGCTGCAATCTGAGCACCTTGAGGAGTGAAATGAATAAAATCTGGAGCAGCCAGGGGCGGATTTGCATTGACCCATGCTATCATAGAATTTTTCCCTCCCATAGCTTTGTATAGATCCCAATAAACTCCCCCTGCTCGGTGAGTAGCTTTTTTGAGTTCATTAATTATGTTTTCTAGATTAGGATAAGATATATAGGCATCTTTTTCTTTATATGCCATATCGCTTGGACCAATTACAATAAAACAAGCATCGGGCATAATATTTTTCAGAAAAGCGATTTGATAATAGAAATAATTGGCGAAATTTTCAGCTGATTTTTTATCAGGTAATCCTGGAACTGAATTCCCTCCAAATTGTAAAATGAATAAATCAACCCCCAGTAAATTAAATGAGTTGGCCAATAACTCTGTATTTGTGGTAGTGAAAACAGTCCCGCTACTGCCTCTGAGAGCTATGTTGTCCACCACAACTCCTGTTTGGTCTTCGAGCGAAATACCATAAATGTCGGGACTATCGTAGGATTCAAACTCAAAACGGATTCTGTTCAAATAATCAGAATGTACATAGTTATATAAGTATGGACCTGCACCACTGTTGAGTGAGTCAGTTTTTATAATTTCGTTATTTGATTTTATAATCAGTTGTGTCTTTGTATTTGCATTTCCATATATAATTTGAATTTCGCGGAATTTTTTTGTATTTGAGTATGCCAGTTCGGACTCAAAAAATTCTACCCATGCTTTGTAAGGTTGAGAAGGAGTAAGGAATGGAGTATCAACGGGATAAGAATATCTGCAAAACGAAATCATAGGTCCGTAGCTATTATGACTTGCTGTGTAATTGCTATACCCAAATCCGCTGAAACGCATCCAGTTTTCGGAGGCAATTTGCTTGATGCTAAACTGTGCATAAATAGTTATTGGCGACAGCATTCCGCAACCAAATCCACCGAATTTTGATTGTAATCGGTTTCGGAGATAAGCGGTAATTCTATCTCCTTCGATTTGGGAATCGCCATAGTGCATAATTCTTACTTTTCCGGTTTGAGTTTCGTTTTCAAGTTTTGCAAAAAATCGGTCTAAAGCATGTGGATTATTTTCGGGAAATTCCAGAGGAGTAATTTTTGATTTAATTTCTTCTATATCGAATTCTTTGTTTTCGTCAATAAGTTCGTCAATATTTTGTTGCTTTTCTATTTTGGGAATATCATTGTCGTTTTTTGAAGTGTAAAACATTTCTTCGAATGTTGGAAAATACAGAATGAAATTATCTGTGATTTTTAGGCCATCTTTAGGGAATACTAAAATAATAATTCCTAAAATTGCAATTACGCCCCACACAAAAAACAAAACATCCCTTATTTTCATTTTTTCTTCCTGTAAATTTTTAGTTTTTGTCCAATCTGCAATTTTGATGGATCTGAAATTCCATTCCATTCAAGAATCTCATCGGCTGTTGCCCAGCTGTATTTTTGAGCTATTTTATAAGCAGAGTCGCCTTTTTTTACCTCATAAGTTTCTACAAGTTCGTATTGTGATGGGTCGAACTTTTGCGTATTTGTTCGAGATTTTACTTCATTATTAGTAATTTTATTATCAGCTTGATTGGCTTCGCCTTTTTTCTTCCATAAAACTATTTCCTGTCCGGCATAAATTTTTGTTCCGTCAATATTATTCCATTCCTGAATTTCTGAAATCTTTACTCCAAATTTTTGAGCAATGCTCCCTAAATTATCTCCCGAAACTATTTTATAAGAGATTTTTTCGTATTCCGGCCCCGGAACTTTATATATTTCTGTATCTTTAGAAGTGTCTGTACCATTTACTAAGACTCTTGGAAAATATTTTTCCGTATTGTATGAGCATATTGTATCATAAAGCTCGTAAAATTTTTGACCGTATCCTGTAGGAAGAAAAAGTATTTTTTCGCGTTTTTTCCCATCAATTATTTCTGAAGTAAAAACATTATTTAGATTTTTTAATTCTGCAATATCAATATTTAAAACTGTAGCAATCTGTTCAAAATGAATTTTATCAACTATTCTAACAGTATCAATACTTTTTTCGGGACATAAACAGAAGCTTTCTGTTATAGGATTTTCTTCAAACCAATAAATTAAGGCAACTAATCTGTCAAAAATATGAATAATATCTTCCTGCAAAGCAGAAATAATGTCTTCATCCCTTGTGGAATCAATAATTTTGTTAATGTAGATTGGTGATGTAAGATATGCAGCAATAGAATAATTCCATCTTCCGTATATAGTGTATAAGTGAGCCAGATATCTGGTAGCGGTTTTTGACGAGAATTGAGGATTGAGTCTGTTATCGAAGTTAATATCCCCGGGGAAATCGAATTTTGCTGCCGGTATATATTGAAGTCCCCAAACTCCAACACCTTTATAATTAGTTATGAAATTATTATCCAAACCACTAATTGCAATTGGCAATAGAGCAATTTCTTTTGGGATTGACCCATCAAAGAATGATACCTTAGTAAAGTAGAAGTAACAGTACTTTAATTTGCATTTTTCTGATAGTCTAAGTTTATCGAGATCGCTTTTTATTTTTGCTGCTTGGGAGCTTATGGCAAACTTTTCATTCCCAACATACACATAAGCGGGGGGTGAAGAATTTTTCTTGTGATAATAATTTTCGGTACAAGATGAAAAATATTCTTCGTTACAATCCTTGCAGAAGATTTTTAAGTTTTTCTTTAAATCATTCACACATGAAATTTGTGCCTTATTCTGAGAAGTTAAAATCGTCAATAAGCTAAAGTTTAGTAATATCAATAAAAATCTCTGCATTATGAATTTTCAAATCCGGCTGCAAAACTATTAAAAATTTATTTAAGTAAATTATTAATTAAAAGATTAGTTGCTTGGTTGGATATTTTTATCAAAAGAAAATTGTTTTACGGAATTTTATTTTTGCATTCTGCAGAGTAATTTTATGGATTTGAATTTAATTGTTGTAAAATTATATTCAATCAAATTTTTTTTTGTACATTTGTAGAAATTATTAAAATTTAAAGATATGGAAAACCTACAAGACCCTGCAAGACGAGTTCCGGATCCGGGACAAAGTGTACAACCAAATCAACCTGTTCCACCTCCTATTCCGCCCATTAATAATCCACAACCTTCACCTAATCCTATTTATCAACAGCCTTCGCAACAGCCTTTATATCAGCAACCATATCAGCAACCATATCAACAACCATATCAACAACCATATCAACAACCTACAAATCAACATTATCAACAACAAAATTACAGACAGAATAACGCTGAAAAATTATATCCTCCAGTAAAAATGGGAGAGTGGATGTGGACCATATTTGTAGCCTTTATTCCAATTGTTGGTTTTATTTTATTGTTGGTTTGGGCTTTTAGTTCAACAACAAATCCAAGCAAATCTTCCTGGGCTAAAGCAACTCTTTTATGGGGTGTTATCATAACAATTATTTATGTTATAATCTATATAATTATTTTCCTTATTGCTGGCGTTTCTTATGGATTTCTGAATAATTAACCTTTTTTTATAAAATATTCTTAAAAATAGAATATGATAATTTCAATTTTTTATTTGCATTATTTTAATGTAAATAAAATTTTTGTTGAAACTAAAATTACAAAAGTTGAATAGAATTTTGAGCTCATGATAATTGAAAAATGTATAGACTATTTTACAAATTTTTCTGATTTTAAGGATCTTAAGCTTGCTCGTGTCGTGATAGGTTTGCGATTTAGTTTCGTTGAGCTTTCGGATGGAAGTTTTGGAATTGCGGGAACGACAGATCTTAAAGCGGTCGAATCATTGAATCAAAAATACTACGGTAAGTTCTCGCCCGGAAATATATGTGGACAAAGTGTTTATGATTTGCTGACGACCAGGGATAATTTTTCGGTTTTAAATTCGTTGAAATTTGCATGTATCAATGCTCTGAATTACAGATATACTGATTTTTCAAAATATAAAATTCGTTATGATGAAGATCCAATTGAACTATTAAGCTTTAAAAACAAGCAGGTTGCTCTTATTGGAGCTTTCAGATCGTATATCGAATTTTTTGATATTAACGCAGTAAATTTTAAATTAATAGAGTTAGATTATGAAGCTATTCCGGAAAAATTCAGATCATATTTTGTGGATGTTTCCAAAACAGCAGAAACGATTGAAAATTCCGATATTGTAATTATTACCGGACTAAGTCTCGTAAATGACACTTTCCCGTTGATACAAAAATATTTAAACAACAGCAAAATTTCCGTAATCACCGGTCCTTCGGCTAATATTCCGCCAGATATTTTATTTCAAAATGGAATAAATATAATTGGAGGTACTGAATTTACCAACAAAGAAAAAGTGTTGAAATTAGTTTGTGAGGCTGCTTCGGGCTATCATTTTTTTAAGTCTTGTGCTCGCAAAATTACAATCGAGAAAGGAGTATAAAACTTATTTTTGTTTACGAAAAAAAACATAAATTTCTTCATTGGAATCTTCTTCCGAATATTTGAATCCGTTTATATTTAATTTTTTTAATTCGGCAGGGTCTTCTATTTTATTTTTAATAATTTCTCTTGCCATACATCCACGGGATTTTTTGGCATGAATAGGAATTATTTTTCGTTTTCCATCTAAAATATCATAAAATATGGGTTGAATTACTTTTGAGTTAAGTTTTTCTTTATTTATAACTTTGAAATATTCTTCTGAAGACAGATTTAGCAATATCCCTGATTTATTGTCTTTGTTGATTTCTTCGGTAATTTTATCTGTCCAAAATTTATAGAGGTTTTCAAAACCATCGGGTTTAATTTTAATTTTCATTTCGAGTTGGTATGGTCCAATAAGGTCAAGAGGACGAAGAATCCCATATAAAGCCGATAAAATTCTTAAATTTTTCTGGGCATATTCGAAATCTTCAGTTATAAAATCAGATGGATTTAAACATTTATAAACATCACCCGAATACGCTAATATTGCTTGTTTTTGTTTAACCCTTTTTGGAAAATATTTTAATTCGACTAGTTTCTCGTAATTTGATATTGCGAGTGAGTCGCTTATTCCCATAAGCTGCTTTAGATCATCATTTGAATAATTTAATAAAATCTCTAAAATTTTTTCTCTTTCATCTTTAAAAAAAGGAATAGTGAATAGTTTTGTTATATTTTGATTTTTAAAATCAGAAGATTTTGATGCAGAAATGATTGTTATCATGATTTTATTTATTTTTTATATAAAATAAACAATAAAATTATAAATTTGTTGAAATTGGAAAAAAAATTAATAAAAAAATAACATTTAAATTAATGAAAAATAATCAATTTATAAAAGCGGTAATTTTTGATATGGATGGAGTTATAATCAATTCAGAACCTTTATGGCAAATTGCTGAAAAAAATATTTTTTCAAAATTAGGAATTCCGGTTAGCGAAAAAGAAATTAAAGAGTCTTCGGCTCTTACGGTTATAGAATTATGCGAAATGTTTTACAAAAAATATCCATGGGGTGATAAAGATTTTAAGAAAATTGAAGAACAAATTGTTAATGAGGTGATTCAACTTATAAAAACTAACGACACTGAAATTCCGGGGGTAAAAAATATTCTGAAGTTCATCAGAAAACGTGATTATAAATTAGCTTTAGCATCAAATTCGTCTCATGATCTTATTGAAGTTGTTCTTAAAAAAGTTGGGGTTAAAGAGTATTTTGATTTTATTGTTTCTGCATCAAATTTACCAAAAGGCAAACCAGATCCGTCTATATATATTTATACGGCTAAAAATCTTGGGATTGCTCCTGAAAGGTGTTTGGTTGTAGAGGATTCTATTGTCGGAATATTAGCTGCAAAAAATGCCGGAATGTCAGTCATTGCAATTCCAAGAAATGAAGATTTTAACAAAAAAGATTTTGATTTAGCTGATTTGAAAATATCCTCATTAAATCTATTACCTCACATTTTGAAGATATTCAAAATAAAAACTAATTAGGTCGTTTCTTGATTCTGTTATTTCATGTTTTTCTTGAGGTTGTTTATTTTTTAATGATAAGAAAAAAATAATTAATTTTTTATTCTATACCTAAGTAGATTTTTTAAATCCTTCTTTTATTCTTAACAGAATATTTATTTTTTATTTAAAAACATATTTAAATAAACCAAACAAATTAAAAAATTATTTCAAATTAAGTTTTATTAAAATGCCCAATTTAGTATTCTTAAGTTGTTATTGTTTTCACACAAAAATTATTTTAACAGAAACCATTCTAAACGACTTATATAATTTAGGTTTTAAACCTTTTAATATAAAAATATTTTTTCAAACAATATTTTTTTAGTAAAATGATACTTTACAGGTAGATAATTAGAAATAAAAAGATAAAAACAAATAATAAATTCAAAATTTAATTCACATAAAACGCTGAAAATGAAAGATAAAAGCGTTTGTAAATGAGTGTAAGCGACGACAAACAAAATTTATTCGAAAATAAACGGTAAAATACCGAATCAAGGTAAAATGTCATCAGATCTTTGCATCGAAAACGTCTGGTAAACAGGTAGTTTCAGTGAAGTTGATTTTGTGTTGAATTTTAAAATTTAAAGTTATGAAAATTAGAAATCGTGTGCAGGTGATAGGAAATTTAGGAGCAGATCCAATTATCAAAGAATTTAAAAATGGCAAAAAAATGGCACGTTTTACGGTTGCATCAGATGAATTAAATCTGATAAAAAGAGCTGGTGAAGAAAAAAAACAATTTGTAAAAGTTACAACCTGGTTTAATGTAACTGCCTGGGGAAAAAACGCTGAAATAGCTCAAGAAAGGTTGTGTAAAGGAGATGAAGTCATTATTAATGGAAGTCTCGTAACTACATCTTTTACCGATAGAAGCGGTAATATACGTAAAATTTCAGAAGTTATGGCAGAAAGTATTTTATACAGAAATTATCGTTTCGAGATTGAAAGACATAATAACGAACAAAGTAATCAAAGAGCATAGTGTAATTAAAAAGTATTTAATTTAAAATTTGTGAGTTATGAATTTGAGAAATCATGTACAGTTAATTGGTAATTTAGGTTCTGATCCGAGAATCTATGTTTTAAAAAACAATGTGAAAGTGGCAAAATTTTCGGTAGCAACAACTGAGTTTTTCGGGAGCAAGGGTAAAGAAACTACTCAATGGTTTACGGTAGTTGCGTGGAATAAAGTTGCAGAAGTTGTAGAAAAAAAATGCTCAAAGGGGACAGAGGTAGTAATTTTAGGAAAACTGAGAAACAATAATTACACTGACAAAAGAGGACTAAAACGTTATGACATGGAGATTCATGTACAAGACATAATTTGTCGTAATCGAGTTAATAAAGCAAGTTAGTGAATAATTAAGCTTTTCCCCGAAAAAAACAGGGGAAGAGCTTTTTAAATTTTTTTGATTATGAATTTGAATAACAGAATACATTTAATAGGTGTTGTTAGCAGTACACCTATACTCAAAAGCGGACAAAAAAATTCAACAAGATTAAGTTTTACATTGAAAACTGTTGATACAATTATATTGAATAATAAAAAGATAGAAGATATTCAGTATCATAGTGTGGTTGCATGGAACGAACTAGCAGAACGTAATGCTGCAAAAATTATGAAAGGCACAGAAATGGTAGTTGACGGGAGAATGGTAAAACGAAAATTTAAAGATTCAATGGAAAACTTGCATGTTGTTTATGAAGTTGTGGCAGAGACCGTTCTAATAAAGAATCCTCCACTATGGGACATGCAGAGGTTAAAAACAGCTTAATTTGTCGAAAAAAAACATTTAACTTTAAATCAAGTTTCTGATTAAATCAAGAAAATTCTTAGCAAGATTGTCGGCATCGGTTAAAGATGTACTTTCGGCATAAATTCGAATAATGGGTTCGGTATTGGATTTTCTGAGATGAACCCATTCTTTTTTTTCGGGGAACATAATTTTTAATCCGTCGCAGGTATCTTTTGGAAATTCTGAGAATTTATCTTTAACAAGATTGAGGATATTTTCGAGATTAGTCCCTGGTAAAAGTTCAATTTTATTTTTTGATATAAAGTAATCTGGGTAGGTTTTTCGTAATTCAGAAACTTTAATTTTTCTTTCGGCTAATAGAGATAAGAACAATGCAATTCCCACGAGAGCATCCCGGCCATAATGTAAATCAGGGAAAATAACACCGCCATTACCTTCACCGCCGATAATTGCATTTACTTCTTTCATTTTTGCCACTACGTTAACTTCACCTACAGCAGCAGAGAAATATTTACCGCCGTAAGATTCTGTTAAATCTTTAAGAGCCTGTGTAGAAGAAAGATTTGAAACTGTATTTCCGGAATTTTTCGATAAAATATAATCGGCAACTGCAACAAGAGTGTATTCTTCACCAAACATTGTTCCGTCTTCGCAAATAATGGCGAGTCTGTCAACATCAGGGTCAACGACAAAACCAACATCAGCTTTATTCTGAACAACGAAGTTGCTAATATCCTTTAGATTTTGGGGCAATGGCTCGGGATTGTGCGGAAATTGACCGTTAGGATTGCAATATAATTCAAAAATTTGTTCAATGCCAAGTTTTTTTAGTAAAACCGGTAAGGCAATACCTCCAACAGAGTTAACACAATCAATAGCAACTTTGAAATTTGCTTTTTTAATTGCTTCTGTGTTAACGAGCGTAAGTTTTGTAATTAAATCAGCATGAATAAATTCATAACCACTTTTGTTGATAATTTTACCAAGATTATTTATTGTTTCAAATTCTATATCTAATGATTCGGAAATCTTTAATACTTCTTCGCCATCTGTAGCATTAAGAAATTCTCCATTATGATTCAATAATTTCAAAGCATTCCATTGAACAGGATTATGACTTGCAGTAATAATGATACCTCCGCAGGCATTTTCAGCAGTTACTGCAATTTCAACAGTAGGAGTGGTTGCTAGGCCGATGTTAATTACATCAAATCCCATTGAAGACAGGCAAGAGGTAACAATGCTCTCGACCATAAAACCGGATGGTCTGGCATCACGGCCGACAACAACAGACTTGTTATTAAAACTTTGCTTTTTTAACCATGATCCAAAAGCACAGGTAAATTTTGCAATATCAAACGGGGTTAAATTATCTCCTGTTTTACCTCCAATAGTTCCTCTAATTCCTGAAATAGATTTAATAAGGGTCATAAGTTATATTTTTATGCAAAGTAAATAAATATTAAGTTGTTTATAAAAAGAAAAATTATTAAAAAATTTCTTATAATAGTTTTGAACGGTAAAAAATTTGTTTTAATTTTGCAGCCCTGAAAAATAAATGTAACATAAAATTTTGAAGAAATGATAATTGTACCTGTTAAAGAAGGCGAAAACATTGATAGAGCATTAAAACGTTTCAAAAGAAAATTTGAAAAAACTGGTGTTGTAATGGAATTAAGAAGACGTCAGGCTTACGAAAAACCATCTGTAACAAAACGTCAGCAGAAATTAAAAGCTATTTACATTCAACAATTGTTGAATAAACAACAACAGAATTAATTTTTTATTGGATTTTGTAACAATTTAATCAACTTTTCGTATTAATCAATACAAAAGATTTGTGGAGATTAGTATGAAAGTTGATCTTTTTTTTAAATACCTTCAAAACGAAAAGCGATATTCCAAGCATACAATAAAATCATACCAAACTGATATTGAACAGTTTATGGATTTTTGTTGTAATGGGAATATAGAAATAACAGAACAAGAAATTTTGACATACCAAAATATAAGAGCTTGGATATACGATCTCAATGAATTGTCGGTGTCAAGTCGTAGTATAAATCGTAAATTATCTTCCCTCAAAACATACATAAATTACTTAAAGAAATACCATGGATTTGTAGGAGATCCCATGGCCAGAATAACAAAACCAAAATTGAAAAAGCGATTACCCGAATTTGTCAGTGAGGCTTCAATGGTACAATTGGAAAGTAGCAGTAAAAATTATTTTAGTGATGATTTCAGTGGTATCAGAGACAGGTTCATGATTGAACTGTTTTATATTACGGGTATGCGTTTATCCGAGCTTATAAACCTAAAGCATCGAGACATTGATAAAGCGTCTTCGACCATAAAAATTTTAGGAAAAAGAAATAAGGAAAGAATTTGCCCGTTGAATACCTATATTATTAATGTATACGATGATTATTTAAAAATTAAGGGAGCAAATGGTTTTGATACAGGAACAGAATCTTATGTATTTGTGCGAGATAATGGGGAACCAATGTATCCTAAATTTGTGTATAATAAGGTAAAACATTATTTGGGAATGGTAACAGGCTTGGATAAGAAATCGCCGCATGTATTACGACATACATTTGCTACACACATGTTAAATAACGGAGCAGATTTGAATGCCATAAAGGAATTGTTAGGACATTCAAGTTTAGCAGCAACCCAAGTTTATACACATAATACCTTTGCTAAAATAAAAACAGTATATAAACAAGCTCATCCAAGAGCATAAAAAGAAAGGAGTCAGCTATGAACATTAAAATTCAATCAGTGCGTTTCGACGCAGACAAAAAGCTTTTAGCTTATATCGAACAAAAAGTTGGTAAATTAGAGCAATTTGCCGGAGACATTTTAGATGCAGATGTTATTCTGCGACTTGAAAATTCGGAAGAAAAGGAGAATAAAGTTGCAGAAATAAAGATTAATATTCCAAAAGCTAACGATGTTTTTGCGAAGAAACAAGCAAAGACATTTGAAGAAGCAGTAGATTTAGCAACGGAAGCATTAAGGCGACAGTTAAAAAAAATCAAAGAAAAACAAAGGGGATAAAAAAAATAAAAAAAAATTAAAAAATATTTTGATAATAAAATAATAATTCATACATTTGCAGTCCCTTTTGAACGGGGGAATGTTCTTTAAAATGTATGAATTATTTTTATAAAGATTGGCCGGTGTAGCTCAGTTGGTAGAGCAGCTGATTTGTAATCAGCCGGTCGGCGGTTCGAGTCCGTCCACCGGCTCAATTTTTTGTAAAGGGGGGATACCAAAGCGGTCAACTGGAGCAGACTGTAAATCTGTTGGCGGAAGCCTTCGGAGGTTCGAATCCTTCTCCCCCCACAACATGCGAGGCGGGAATAGCTCAGTTGGTAGAGCATCAGCCTTCCAAGCTGAGGGTCGCGAGTTCGAGTCTCGTTTCCCGCTCAAGTGCCAATGTAGCTCAGTGGTAGAGCACTTCCTTGGTAAGGAAGAGGTCATGGGTTCAATTCCCATCATTGGCTCAATTTTTTATCATTTTAGTGATTAAAGTTTAATTATTAATATTTAATTATTTTAGACCATGGCTAAAGAAAAATTTGAAAGGTCGAAACCACACGTAAATATCGGAACAATTGGTCACGTTGACCATGGTAAGACCACTTTAACTTCTGCTATTACAAAGGTATTAGCAAAAAGAGGTTTATCTCAGGTAGTTGATTTTGATCAAATTGACAATGCTCCTGAAGAAAAAGAAAGAGGTATTACTATTAACACTGCTCACGTTGAGTATCAAACAGCAAATCGTCATTATGCACACGTTGACTGTCCGGGTCATGCTGACTATGTAAAGAACATGGTTACAGGTGCTGCTCAGATGGACGGTGCAATTCTTGTTGTTGCTGCAACTGACGGTCCTATGCTTCAAACTCGCGAACATATTCTTCTTGCTCGTCAGGTAAACGTGCCTAAAATCGTTGTTTTCCTCAACAAAGTTGATATGGTTGACGACGAAGAATTGTTAGAGCTTGTTGAAATGGAAGTTCGTGATTTATTAACATTCTACGAATTTGACGGCGATAATACTCCTGTTATCAGAGGTTCTGCATTAGGAGCATTGAATGGCGAACCAAAATGGGAAGAAAAAGTTGAAGAATTAATGGCAGCAGTTGACGAATGGATTCCAATTCCTCCACGTGATAACGAAAAACCATTCCTCATGCCTGTTGAAGACGTATTCTCAATTACCGGTCGTGGTACAGTTGCTACAGGACGTATCGAAACAGGTGTTGTAAAAACCGGTGACGAAGTTCATATTATAGGTTTAGGAACAGATGGACGTAAAACTGTTGTTACAGGTGTTGAAATGTTCCGTAAAATTCTTGATAGAGGCGAAGCTGGTGATAACGTAGGTTTGTTATTACGTGGTGTTGATAAAGATGAAGTAAAGAGAGGTCAAGTAATTGCTGCTCCCGGTTCAATAAAACCACACAAAAAATTCAAAGCTGAGATTTACGTATTGAAGAAAGAAGAAGGTGGTCGTCACACTCCATTTAAAAATCACTATCGTCCACAATTCTTCCTCAGAACTTTAGACATTACAGGTGAAATACTTCTTCCTGAAGGTGTAGAAATCGTAATGCCGGGTGATAATGTATCAATTACAGTAGAATTGATTTACCCTGTAGCTTTGAATGTTGGTTTACGTTTCGCTATCCGCGAAGGAGGCCGTACAGTAGGTGCAGGTCAGATTACAGAAGTAATTGACTAATAATAAATTGGTGAGAAAGAATTATAATTCTTTCTCACTTTTTACGGGTGTAGCTCAGTTGGTAGAGCATCGGTCTCCAAAACCGAGTGTCGGGCGTTCGAGTCGCTCCTCCCGTGCAAAGTTATTCTTAATAAGATGAATAAAATTAAGACATATTTCGTTGAAACGTACAATGAATTGGTGCACAAAGTAACCTGGCCTAAGTTGTCAGAATTACAAAGCAGTGCAGTTGTGGTAATGGTTGCTTCCTTGATAATATCCGTAGTAGTATTCTTAATGGATTTTTCGTTCAAAGAATTATTAAGTTTAATCTACGGTCTGTTTTATTAAAATTTAATTATCCAAAACTAAATTTCTTTGTCGGCTATGAGTGAAATAGCAAAAAAATGGTATGTTGTAAGAGCCTTAAGTGGGAAGGAAAAGAAGGTGAAAGAGTATATTGAGGCTGAAATAGCAAAGTTGAAACTTGAAGAACAAGTTTCACAAGTACTTATACCGACAGAGAAGGTATATCAGTTGCGGAAAGGAAAACCTATTCAGAAGGAAAGAAATTACCTGCCGGGTTATATTCTGATACATGCTGCTTTAGACGGTGAAATAGAGCACATATTAAAAGGAATCCCCGGAGTAATAGGTTTTATGGGAACCGACGGAAAGCCTGTACCTTTACGACCCGAAGAAGTTGCGAGAATTTTAGGAAAGGTTGATGAATTATCGGAAAATGTTGAAGACGTGAGTATTCCATTTTTTGTTGGAGAGGCAGTAAAGGTTATAGATGGACCGTTTAATGGTTTCAGTGGTATCGTGGAGGAAGTTCATGAGGAGAAGAAGAAGTTGATAGTAAGTGTAAAGATTTTTGGAAGAAAAACTCCTCTTGAATTGAAATTCATGCAGGTTGAAAAAGAGTAATCTTTTATTTAAGAAAAAAAGCTATGGCAAAACAAATTAGTGGTATTATTAAGCTACAAGTAAAAGGGGGTGCCGCCAATCCTTCTCCACCTTTGGGACCTGCATTGGGATCAAAAGGGCTTAATATTATGGAGTTCTGCAAACAGTTTAACGGTAGAACTCAGGATCAAGCCGGAAAAATTTTACCGGTAGTAATAACATATTACTCCGATAAATCTTTTGATTTCATTATTAAAAATCCACCTGTAGCTGTTCAAATAATGGAAATGGCCAAGATAAAGAAAGGCTCATCCGAACCGAACAGAAATAAGGTAGGATCAATAACATGGGATCAGGTGAAGGAAATAGCTGAGAATAAGATGCGAGATTTAAATGCATTTACATTAGAATCAGCAATGAGTATGGTTGCCGGCACAGCTAGAAGTATGGGGGTTACCATCAAGGGTGAATCTCCGATTAAAAAATAATTAAAGTACTTTTTGAAATGGCAAGAATAAGCAAGAAAAGAAAAGAAGCTTTGGCTAAAATCGAAAAGGGCAAGAAGTACGACATTCAAGAAGCGGCAAAACTTGTGAAAGATATAACTTACACCAAGTTTGATGCATCTGTTGATATTGATGTCCGTTTGGGAGTAGATCCAAGAAAAGCCAATCAAATGGTAAGAGGTATAGCAACTCTTCCACACGGAACAGGAAAAACTGTTCGCGTGTTGGTATTGTGTACTCCAGACAAGGAACAAGAAGCAAAAGATGCAGGTGCAGATTACGTTGGTTTGGATGATTATATCGAAAAGATATCAGGAGGTTGGACAGACGTTGATATTATTATCACAATGCCGCAAGTAATGGCAAAGATTGGTAAATTAGGTAGAATTTTAGGTCCTCGCGGCTTGATGCCTAATCCCAAGGCCGGAACTGTTACTATGGATGTTGGAAAAGCCGTTGAAGAGGTAAAAAAAGGGAAAATTGATTTTAAGGTTGACAAATATGGTATAATACATGCCGGTATAGGAAGAGTATCTTTTGCGCCTCAACAAATTGTTGAAAATGCACAGGAAATCGTTCAGACTATAATAAAATTAAAGCCGGCTGCAGCGAAAGGTACATACATTAAAAGTATTTTCCTTTCCAGTACCATGAGTCCCGGAATAGAAATTGATCCCAAGTCTTTTAACTAGTAATTAGAAAGAACCGGTTATGAAACGAGAAGATAAAAATGCCCTAATCGAAAGCTTAAAAGCGACCATAGAGGAGTATAATCAGTTTTATATAACTGATCTCTCAGGTCTTGATGCTCAACAAACATTTGAGCTAAGAAAAAAATGTTTCGAGAAAGGTATTAAGCTGGTTGTAGTAAAAAATACTTACTTCAAGAAGGCTCTTGAAAGAACAGGACGCGATTATTCAGGTATTTATAATGCTCTTAAAGAAAACTCCGCTGTAATGTTTTGCGAAGTTGCAAACGTTCCCGGAAAATTAATACAGGAGCTGAATAAAAAAAGCGATAAGCCAAAATTTAAAGCAGCATTTTTAGCAGAATCTGCTTTTATTGGCGAAAATCAGCTTGATGTAGTAGCATCCTTGAAGTCTAAAGAAGAGCTTATCGGTGATATTGTTATGTTGTTACAATCACCAATGAAGAAAGTTCTTGGTCAGTTACAATCAGGAAAGCACTTATTGGGTGGTTTAGTTAAAACCTTATCCGAAAGAGAGTAAAAATTAAATGTTATAACAAGTTAAAATTTTAGAAAAATGGCAGATCTTAAAAAGTTAGCAGAAGAATTAGTTAACCTGACTGTTAAAGAAGTAAACGAATTAGCTGATATTTTAAAAGAAGAATACGGTATTGAACCCGCAGCAGCCGCAGTAGCAGTAGCAGGACCAGTAGCTGGTGGTGCAGTAGGTGAAGAAGCTCCAGCAGAAAAAACCGAATTTGATGTAATTCTTAAATCAGCTGGTGCTCAAAAATTACAAATCGTTAAGTTAGTAAAAGAATTAACAGGTTTAGGTCTTAAAGAAGCAAAAGCCCTCGTTGATGAAGCTCCAAAAACACTCAAAGAAGGTGTTAGCAAAGACGAAGCAAACGCACTTAAAGCTCAGTTAGAAGAAGCTGGTGCTGAAGTCGAACTTAAATAAACAACTTTAGTTGTAAACTCTACAGGTTTAAAACCCAATTTTGGGTTTTAAACCTTTCGTTGTTAATGTTTAGGTTCATATTTAATTATTCCACAAATGGCAATTAGAAAAAAACAAAGAATTAGTTTTTCGACAACTAAAAAGCAATTACAGTATCCGGATTTTCTGGAAATTCAAATAGAATCGTTTAAAGAGTTCTTTCAAGTAGATTCCAATTCAGAACAAAGAAAAAAAGAAGGTTTATATCAGGTTTTCAAGGAAAATTTTCCAATTACTGATACAAGAAATACTTTTGTATTGGACTTCCTTGATTATTCTTTTGAACCTCCTAGATACAGCATTCAGGAATGTATTGAAAGAGGATTAACCTATAGTGTACCTTTAAAGGCGAAGTTGAAACTTTCATGTACTGATCCGGAACATGAAGACTTTGAAACTTCGGTACAAGATGTATGGCTTGGTGCAGTTCCATACATGACGCCGACAGGAACATTTGTAATAAATGGTGCCGAAAGAGTTATTGTTTCTCAGTTGCACAGATCTCCGGGTGTATTTTTCAGTCATTCTGTTCATGCAAATGGAACAAAGTTGTATTCAGCCCGAATTATACCTTTCAAGGGTTCATGGATTGAATTTGCAACAGACGTAAACGCTGTGATGTATGCATATATTGACCGAAAGAAGAAATTGCCGGTTACAACTTTGTTGCGTGCAATTGGTTTTGAAACCGACAAAGATATACTTGAGATTTTTGGTCTGGCTGACGAAGTAAAAGTTTCAAAGACTGCACTTAAAAAACTCGTCGGAAGACGTCTTGCTGCTCGCGTTGTAAAAACATGGTTCGAAGATTTTGTTGACGAAGATACAGCAGAAGTTGTTTCTATCGAACGTACTGAAGTTGTTCTTGACCGTGAAACAATTTTAGAAAATCATCATATTGACTTAATCGTTGAATCTGGTGCAAAAACTATTTTGCTTCACAAAGAAGGACAAAAAATAACAGAATACGAAATAATTTATAATACGCTTCAAAAAGACCCGTGTAATTCGGAAAAAGAAGCTATATTCCACATATACAGATTGCTCAGAAGTGCAGAACCTCCTGACGAAGCAACTGCAAGGGATGTTATTGATAAATTATTCTTCTCCGACAAACGTTATGATCTTGGAGAAGTTGGAAGATTCAGAATGAATCAAAAATTAAATCTTAACATTCCAGACGAAATAAAAGTCTTAACAAAAGAGGACATAATTGAAATTATAAAATATTTAATTGGACTATTAAATTCCAAAGCTGATGTTGATGATATTGATCATTTAAGCAACAGACGCGTAAGAACAGTTGGAGAACAGTTAGCAGGACAATTTAGTGTAGGTTTGGCAAGAATGGCTCGTACCATTCGAGAAAGAATGAATGTTCGTGATAATGAGGTTTTCCATCCTGTAGATTTAATTAATTCAAAAACCTTATCGTCGGTATTAAATTCATTCTTTGGAACAAACCAGTTATCTCAGTTTATGGATCAAATAAATCCACTTTCTGAGTTAACACATAAACGCAGATTATCAGCACTCGGTCCCGGTGGATTATCAAGAGAACGTGCCGGATTCGAAGTTCGTGACGTTCACTACACCCACTACGGACGTTTGTGCCCGATTGAAACACCTGAAGGCCCCAATATTGGTCTTATTTCTTCACTTTGTGTTTATGCTAAAGTAAACAGATTAGGTTTTATCGAAACACCATATAGAAAAGTAAAAGACGGTAAGGTTGATTTTGATGATATAACTTATTTAAGTGCTGAACAAGAAGACAATCAGGTTATTGCACAAGCAAATGCAAAGATAAATGATGAAGGGCTGTTTTTAAATACAAGAATTAGATCTCGTAACGAAGGCGATTATGTAGTAGTAGATCCATCACAATTAAATTTAATGGACGTAGCTCCTAACCAGATTGCATCAATTGCGGCATCGTTGATACCATTCCTCGAACATGACGATGCAAACCGTGCTTTAATGGGGTCTAACATGATGCGTCAGGCTGTACCACTGTTAAAACCAGAAGCTCCAATTGTTGGAACAGGAATAGAAGCAGATGTTGTGAAAGACTCTCGTATGATGCTGGTTGCCGAAGGACGTGGTGTTGTTGAATATGTTGATGCTCAGAAAATAATCATAAGATACGAATGTTCAGAAGAAGAAAGATTTTTGAAATTTACAGATGATCTTGTTGAATACAAAATTCCAAAATTTCAAAAGACAAATCAGAACACTTGTGTCAATCTGAGGCCAATAGTTCGCAAGGGAGATATTGTTGAAAAAGGAGATATTTTAACCGATGGGTATTCTACCGATAATGGAGAATTAGCTCTGGGTCGAAACTTAATGGTAGCATTTATGCCATGGAAAGGTTATAACTTTGAGGATGCTATCGTTATTTCGGAAAGAGTTGTTCGTGATGATTTATTCACTTCGGTTCACGTAACTGAATATCAATTGGAAGTTCGTGAAACTAAACGCGGAATGGAAGAGCTTACTTCAGATATTCCAAATGTTAGCGAACATGCAACAAAAGACCTAGACGAAAATGGTATTGTTCGTATAGGAGCTTATGTAAAACCCGGTGATATATTGATTGGTAAAATAACTCCTAAAGGAGAAAGTGAGCCATCCCCGGAAGAAAAACTTTTACGTGCTATTTTCGGTGAAAAAGCCGGAGATGTAAAGGATGCATCATTAAAGGCATCTCCATCTACATATGGTGTAGTAATAGACAAGAAGTTATTCTCAAAAACTATTAAAGATAAACGAGTAAAGAATCAGGATAAGATTATACTCGAAAATCTTGAAAGCAAATATCAAGAAGAATCTGCAAAATTAAGAGCAAGATTAATAGAGAAATTATTTGTTTTGGTTAATGGTAAAACTTCGCAAGGAGTAAAAGATAATTTCGATAATGAAATTATCCCTAAAGGAACAAAATTTACTCAAAAGATTCTGAATGATATTGATTATATCAATGTTAATCCTAACAGATGGACAACAGATAAAGACAGAAATGAATCCATTTCTAAGTTGTTGTATAATTACTTTGTAGAGCAGAAAAAGATAGATGGAGACTATCGTCGTAAGAAACTCGATATTACTTTGGGTGACGAATTGCCGGAGGGGATTATGCAGCTTGCAAAGGTGTATATAGCAAATAAACGTACGATAAAAGTAGGAGATAAGTTGGCAGGACGTCATGGTAATAAAGGCATACTTGCAAAAGTTGTAAGACCAGAAGATATGCCATTTCTTGAAGACGGAACGCCTGTTGATATTGTACTAAATCCTCTGGGTGTGCCATCTCGTATGAACCTTGGTCAGATCTATGAATCTGTATTGGGTTGGGCAGGAAAGGTGTTAGGATTACATTTTTCGACACCAATATTTGATGGAGCAAGTCTTGAACAAATTACAGAATATACAGATAAAGCAGGCTTGCCACGTTATGGAAAGACCTATCTTTACGATGGAGGAACAGGTCAGAAATTTGACCAGCCGGCTACTGTTGGGGTAATTTATATGTTAAAACTCGGACACATGGTTGAAGATAAAATGCATGCTCGTTCGATAGGTCCATATTCTTTAATAACTCAACAGCCTTTGGGTGGTAAAGCACAATTTGGTGGTCAGCGTTTCGGAGAAATGGAAGTTTGGGCACTCGAAGCATTCGGAGCAGCACACATTTTGCAGGAAATACTTACTGTTAAGTCTGATGATGTTGTTGGACGTGCCAAGACTTACGAAGCAATAGTTAAAGGAGAAAAATTACCGAAACCAGGAATTCCGGAATCACTCAATGTATTGTTGCATGAATTAAGAGGATTGTGCTTGAGAGTAGATTTAGATTAATTTTATTTTAATGAAAATTAATAGCTAAAAATATGGCTTTTAGAAAAGAAAACAAATTAAAAACTGACTTTACCAAAATTACAATTAGTTTGGCTTCTCCGGAAGAAATTCAGGAAATGTCAAGTGGTGAAGTTACCAAACCGGAAACCATAAATTATCGTACTTATAAACCTGAAAGAGATGGTTTATTTTGTGAAAGAATTTTTGGTCCGGTAAAAGATTATGAATGTCATTGCGGAAAATATAAAAGGATTAGATACAAAGGAATAGTTTGTGACAGATGCGGTGTAGAAGTTACTGAGAAAAAAGTCCGTCGCGAACGCATGGGACACATAAAACTCGAAGTTCCTGTAGCTCACATTTGGTATTTTAAAACCTTACCAAATAAAATAGGATATTTATTAGGCCTTCCGGGTAAAAAACTCGAATCAATAATTTATTTTGAAAGATATATAGTAATTCAGCCCGGTATCAAAGCTATTGATGGAGTTAACGAAATGGATATTCTTTCTGAAGATGAATATCTCGAAATCTTGGATTCATTACCAGCCGAAAATCAAAAACTTGATGATTCCGATCCAAATAAATTTATTGCTAAAATGGGAGCTGAAGCTATATATGATTTACTTCAGCGTTTGGATTTGGATAAATTATCATACGAATTAAGAGATAAAGCTTCAAAAGAAGGCTCACAACAACGTAAAAGTGAAGCTTTAAAGAGATTGAATGTTGTTGAATCTTTCAGATTGTCTAAAGGTAAAAATAAACCGGAATGGATGATAGTGAAAGTTGTTCCTGTTATTCCACCGGAATTAAGACCTTTGGTACCTCTTGATGGAGGACGTTTTGCTACCAGTGACCTTAATGATTTGTATCGCAGAGTAATAATCAGAAATAATCGTTTAAAAAGACTTCTCGAGATTAAAGCACCTGAAGTAATATTAAGAAACGAAAAGCGTATGCTTCAGGAAGCAGTAGATTCTTTGTTTGATAATTCAAGAAAGTCGAATGCAGTAAAAACAGATGCAAATCGCCCATTAAAATCGTTAAGCGATAGTTTGAAAGGTAAACAAGGACGTTTCCGTCAAAATTTGCTAGGTAAACGTGTTGACTTTTCGGCTCGTTCGGTAATCGTTGTAGGTCCTGAATTAAAAATGCATGAGTGCGGGATCCCCAAAGAAATGGCTGCTGAATTGTACAAACCTTTCATAATCAGAAAATTAATTGAAAGAGGGATTGTTAAAACAGTAAAATCTGCAAAGAAAATAGTAGAACGTAAAGATCCTGTTATTTGGGATATTTTAGAAAACGTACTCAAAGGACATCCTGTATTGCTTAATCGTGCTCCGACATTGCACAGACTTGGTATTCAAGCTTTCCAACCAAAATTGATTGAAGGTAAAGCTATTCAGTTGCATCCATTAGTATGTACGGCATTTAACGCCGACTTCGACGGCGACCAGATGGCAGTACATTTACCTCTTGGAAATGCTGCAATACTTGAAGCTCAATTGTTAATGTTGGCTTCACATAACATTCTTAACCCTGCTAATGGGGCTCCTATTACCGTACCATCACAGGATATGGTATTAGGATTATATTATCTTACAAAAGAACGTAAAGGATGTAAAGGTGAAGGTCAATATTTTTATTCCCCCGAAGAAGTTATTATTGCTCACAACGAAGGTAAACTTGATTTGCATGCAATAATAAACGTAAAGGTTGAAGATATAGATGAAAATGGCGAAAGCATCGTAAGGATGATTAAAACTACAACAGGACGTGTCATTTTCAATCAAATTGTTCCTAAGGAGTATGGTTATATAAATGAACTTCTTACAAAAAAATCACTTCGTGATATTATTGGGCAACTAGTAAGTAAATGTGGAACAGACGTTACTGCTAAATTCCTTGATGATATTAAGGAATTAGGCTTTATGAATGCATTCTACGGCGGATTATCATTCAATCTTGATTATCTGATTATTCCGGAAGAAAAAGCCGAACTAATCCAAGAAGGATACGAACAGGTTGAAGAAATTATGTTCAACTATGAAAACGGCTTTATAACTGATAACGAAAGATATAATCAGGTAATTGACGTTTGGACAAATATCAATGCCCGCCTTAGTTTTGCCGTTATGAAGAAACTCTCCACCGATAATCAAGGATTCAATTCTGTGTATATGATGCTTGATTCAGGGGCAAGAGGTTCAAAGGAACAGATTTCTCAGCTTTGTGGTATGAGAGGTCTTATGGCAAAACCTCAAAAATCTGGAGTTACCTCAACCAGTGAAATTATTGAAAACCCGATTCTTTCAAATTTTAAAGAAGGACTAACAATTCTTGAGTACTTTATTTCGACACACGGTGCACGTAAAGGGTTGGCTGATACCGCTCTTAAAACAGCTGATGCCGGTTATTTAACCAGAAGATTGGTTGACGTTGCACAGGATGTTGTAATTACAGAAGAAGATTGTGGTACTTTACGTGGTTTAGTAGCCACCGAATTACGTAAAAACGACGAAGAGGTAATAGAAACATTGTATGAAAGAATATTAGGCCGTACAAGTGTTCATGATGTATATCACCCTCAAACTGGAGAATTGATTGTTGCCAGTGGTGAAGAAATTACAGAAAAAATTGCCAAAATCATAGAAGAATCTCCAATCGAAAAAGTTGAAATACGTTCAGTGTTAACATGTGAATCACGTAAGGGTGTTTGTGCAAAATGTTATGGACGTAATTTGGCTACACGCCGAATGGTTCAAATAGGAGAAGCTGTTGGAGTCATTGCCGCACAATCAATCGGCGAACCTGGAACACAGTTGACATTGCGTACATTCCACATGGGTGGTGTTGCAGGAAGCATTACCACAGAGTCTTCAATAGTTTCAAAATACGATGGTATTCTTGAATTTGACGAATTACGTACTGTGTCTCATGACGAAGGCGATGGAAAATTCATTGATATCGTTGTTTCTCGTATGGCTGAAATGAGACTTTTAGACCCAAACACAAAAATAGCTATCCTTAATAAACCTGTACCTTATGGTTCTCGTTTGTACTTCAAAGCCGGAGATACAATTAAGAAAGGTGACAAGATTTGTGAATGGGATATTTACAATCTTGTAATTGTTTCTGAAAATTCAGGAAAGTTACAATACGAGGATTTAATTGAAGGCGTTAACTTAAAAGAAGAAATAGCATCTCAAACCGGATTTACAGAACGTATAATCATCGAAACCAAGGATAAATCAAAAATCCCGATGGCTAACATTCTCGATGAAAACGGAGATGTTTTAGCTTCATATAACTTGCCGGTAGGTGCACGTTTATTAAAAACAGAAGGGGAATATATCAAAGCCGGAGATATATTGATTAAAATGCCACGTGTTGTTGGTAAAGGTGGTGATATTACAGGAGGTTTACCTCGAGTTACTGAATTATTCGAAGCTCGTAATCCGTCGAATCCGGCAATTGTATCTGAAATTGATGGAGAAGTTTTCTTCGGAAAAATTAAGAGAGGTAATCGTGAAATTGAAATCAGATCAAAAGAAGGAGATGTTAAGAAATATTTAGTACCTCTTTCACGTCAAATTCTTGTTCAGCCTAACGATTTTGTAAAAGCGGGGACCCCTCTTATTGACGGAGCAGTAACACCAAGTGATATTCTTGCTATTAAAGGGCCAACAGAAGTACAGGAATATCTCGTAAACGAAATTCAAGATGTTTACCGTTTGCAAGGGGTGAAAATTAACGATAAACATTTTGAGGTTATCGTACGTCAAATGATGCGCAAGGTAATAGTTGAAGGACCCGGAGACACTCAATTCCTTGAAAAACAGATAGTTGACAAATGGGAATTTAGAGAAGAAAATGATAGAATTTTTAATAAAAAGATTGTTACAGATCCTGGAGATTCTACCAATTTCCATACCGGCCAGATGATTTCTTATCGTAGGTTGAGAGATGAAAATTCGATGTTGAAGCGAAAAGACTTACGCCTTGTTCAGGTACGTGATGCTGTTCCTGCAACATCAAGCCAAATATTGCAAGGTATCACAAGAGCAGCTCTTCAAACAAACAGCTTTATGTCAGCAGCTTCGTTCCAGGAAACTACCAAAGTTCTTAACGAAGCAGCTATCAGAGCTAAGGAAGACTACCTCGAAGGTTTGAAAGAAAATGTAATTGTTGGTCATTTGATCCCTGCCGGTACCGGGGTTAGAAAATATCAAAAAATAGAAGTTTATCATATTGAGGAAGCTAAAAAAGTTCTCAAAGAGGATGAAGAACTTGAAATTTATAAAGAAAAATAAAAAATAACAATATGGAAGATAAAGCAAAACAAAATCAAATCAACATCGAATTAGATGATCAGGTCGGAGAAGGGACATACGCAAATCTTGCAGTGATAACTCACTCTCCTTCGGAGTTTGTGATTGATTTTGTAAGAATTATGCCCGGATTACCGAAAGCTAAAGTAAAGTCAAGAGTGATCCTAACTCCTGAACATGCAAAAAGATTTCTTGGTGCCTTACAGGAAAATATTCAAAAATTTGAATCAGTTAACGGGCCAATAAAAATTAAGCAAGGTAATCCTATTCCGATGAATTTTGGAGGGCCAACAGCACAAGCCTAAAGTTTTTATTAATAATTAAACTTAAAAAGCCGGAGATGTTTTTATATCCCGGCTTTTTTTATTGAAATATTTTTTAACTTTGGAGTATGAAAAGTTTTCAAAAAATATTAGGGATAATTATACTAGTGTCTTTAGTTTTGAGTTCATGTTTTAAAATCGTAACTTATCCCGAAGTCCCCCAGGTAACATTTAATTATTTTGTAATCAGAGATTCTGTTGATATACTAGGTAACAGAGTTCTCAACGGTACACTGTCATTTAATTTTGTTGATGGGGACGGAGACATTGGTTTTGACACCATCGGAGAAAGAAAAAATACTATTTTTCTTGATAAATATAAAATTGAGAATGGTGTAGCAATTAAATTAGAACTTCTTGTTCCTTTGAGCTTTTATGTTCCTAAATTTGTTAAAACCGGTAATAATAAAACATTAAAAGGAGAAATGATTGTTAATGATCTAAATGAATACTATCCTTTAGACTATGACACAATAATGTACAAATTTTATATTATAGATCGAGCCGGAAATAAAAGCAATATAGATAGTACAGGGTACATTTCCCTATTAAGGTAAAAAAATCATAAGCATAAAAATCAATATAAGTTATTAGCTTACTTCAGATCCGTTATCGCAAGTGTCGTTAACCGTAACAAATTTTAATTTTCCATCTGTATCTTTAGCCATTAAAATCATTCCTTGCGATTCAATACCTCGTAATTTTCTGGGAGCTAAATTTATTAAAATACAAACTTTCTGACCAATTATCTGTTCCGGTGTGAAAAATTCCGCAATTCCGCTGACAACAGTTCTTTTGTCCAATCCGATATCAATGGTAAGTTTTAAAAGTTTATCTGCTTTAGAAACTTTTTCTGCTTCGAGAATAGTGCCAATCCTTAAATCTAGCTTAGCAAAATCTTCGTAGTTAATGGTTTCTTTTTGAGGAACAATATTTTTCATTTGTTTTTCATTGTTTTCTTTTGTTTTTAATAATTTGTTAATTTGTTTCTCAATAGCAGAATCGTCAATTTGTTCGAAAAGCAGTTCAGGTTTATTGAGTGTATGATTTACAGGAACTAAATCAAACTTTTCTGTTTCTTCCCAGTTATTCCTTTTGATATTCAATATATTTAAAAGCTTATTTGATGTAAATGGGAGAAAAGGTTCTGTAAGCACAGCTGAAATAGCACAAAGTTGAATAGAATAATAAAGAATAGTGGCAACTCTTTCGGGATCGGTTTTAAAGATTTTCCATGGTTCTGTATCTGCAAGGTATTTATTACCAAGACGGCTGATATTCATTGTTTCGCGGAGAGCTTCCCTAAAGCGATAATTCTCAATATTATTTTCAATTGCAAGTTTAATTCTGCGAATCTCATCTTTTATAGAGTTTTCGTATTCAGTAATGATTTTTGGTTCTGGAACTTTTCCTTCGAAGTATTTGTGAGTAAGAACCAGTGCTCTGTTAACGAAATTTCCATAAATAGCAACCAATTCAGAGTTATTTCTTGTTTGAAAGTCTTTCCATGTAAAATCATTATCCTTAGTTTCAGGGGCATTAGCACAAAGAACATATCTTAATACGTCCTGTTTTCCGGGAAACTCTTCGAGGTATTCGTGCAGCCACACAGCCCAATTTCTTGAAGTGCTTATTTTATCGCCTTCGAGATTAAGAAATTCGTTTGCCGGCACGTTATCAGGTAAAATGTAAGATCCTTCATGTTTAAGCATTGAAGGGAAAATTATACAGTGAAAAACAATATTGTCTTTTCCAATAAAGTGAACCAACTTTGTGTCAGGATCTTTCCAATATTTTTCCCAGTGTGGAGTCAGTTCTTTAGTGGCCGAAATATAACCTATAGGAGCATCAAACCAAACGTAAAGCACTTTGTTTTGAGCTTCTTTCAATGGAACAGGAACTCCCCAGTCAAGATCACGGGTTACAGCTCTAGGCATCAAACCGGAATCCAACCAAGATTTGCATTGCCCGTAAACATTAGGTTTCCACTCTTTATGTTCTTCAAGAATCCAATTACGAAGTTCTTGTTCGTATTTATCGAGTGGCAAATACCAATGTTTAGTTTCTTTGAGAACAGGTTTGCTTCCGCTAATTGCTGATCGTGGATTAATAAGCTCAGAAGGAGATAATGAACTTCCACATTTTTCACATTGATCACCATAAGCATCTTCAGCTCCGCATTTAGGACATGTTCCCAAAATATATCTATCGGCTAAAAACTGATTTTCAACTTCGTCATAAAATTGTTCTTCTGTTTTTTCAATAAGCTCTCCTTTATTGTAAAGAGTAAGAAAGAACTCCTGAGCTGTTTCATGATGAGTTTTGTTACTTGTGCGACTATAAATGTCGAAACTAATACCAAAATCTTCAAAAGACTTTTTAATAAGATTATGATATCTGTCAACTACATCTTGAGGAGAAACACCTTCTTTGCGTGCTCTTAAAGTGATAGGAACTCCATGTTCATCACTGCCACCTATGAAAACAACATCTTCACCTTTTAATCTTAAATATCTGCAATAAATATCTGCAGGAACATAAACTCCTGCTAAATGTCCTATATGTACTGGTCCATTGGCATAAGGTAATGCTGAAGTAACTGTATAACGTTTAAAATTTTTCATCTAAAAAAATTTTTGCGAAGATAATAAATAAAAAATGAAAGAATGCTAAAATTGAAAAACAAAGATTTAATGATAAAATAGTTAAATAGTTGGGGGAGGAAATATTAAGTAGATTTATATAAGGTTCTTATTCAAAATTATGTTGTTAAAAATTTTTATTTAAAGATATCGACATCTGTAATTTTTTGTACTCTGATACAAAATAATGTGGAAAAATTGTGATTTTAATTTTTCAAAAGCAAAATCAATTGAGATTCATATTCAAAATTATGTTGTTTAAAATTAAATGAAAGGTAAAAGAGAAAAGTGGGATTCCCGTATTTTGTGCCTTTAAGTTTATTTTAGATTTATATTCAAATTTATGTTGTTGAATTTATATTTAAAAAGAATTTAAGAGAGCTTTGGAGAAAAAATTTTTGATGAGAAAGTAATGTTCTATAATTCTATTTGAAAGTTGTGTTTGTAATTTTTTTTAACAAATAAACAGCAAAGAGAAAATATAATTTTTTGGTGTTAACTTTGGTACGATTTAACATTTAGGATATTATTCGAAATTATGTCGTTATAAATTGATTGAAGCTTGAAAGGAGTTTTTTGAGATCTAGGATTGCAAGTACTTCAAAAGTTTATATTCAAAATTATGTTGTTAAAGTATTTTTAGCGAAAGATCCGAAGTGAATTATTTAATAAATGCATTGATTAAAAATAATGTTGGGAAATTTGGATATTAATTTTCTAAAGTAATTGTTGTTCTTATTCAAAATTATGTTGTTATAAATATCAATAAAATTTTGACTTAGTAATTTCTGGAGAATTATATTTTATCATTATCAATTAGTTGTTTAAGCAAAGAAATAGCTTTATCTTCTTCTATGTTTTTGTAAACGACTTCTTTACCTTTGTAAACATGTACTTTGTTATTTGTAGCTCCCACTATGCCGTAGTTTGCGTCGGCCATTTCTCCTGGGCCATTGACTATGCAGCCCATGATAGCTATTTTAATTCCTTTGTATTCAGAGAAAGCTTCTTTAGCTTTTTTTGTAAGTTCTTCGAGATTATACTCTGTTCTTCCACACCCGGGACAAGAAATAAATTCAGCTTTGGAATATCGTATTCCTGTTGCTTGAAGTAATTGAAGACTTAATTCGAGAGAATTGATGACTTTTTCGTTTGTTTCTATCCAAATTCCGGAAGCCAGAATATCAATAAGCGCTCCGCCGGGGAATATACCTGCCTCAGCAATAGCTTTTTCATAATCTGTATTAAGAATTTTTTGCGTGATTATTACAGATGCTTTTTTATTGATTTTAGAAATTTCTTTGTAAAAGTATCTAGTTTCGCCTAATGGATTTTCTGTTAAAAATTCCAGCACAAAGCATACATTTGGTTGTGATAATATTTCGTAAAATTCTCTTTTTAAGACATCGAAGGATCTAATTTTAACAAAATAAAAATATTCTGATTTTAGTTTAGAAATATTAAGATCTACGATATCTATTAAGGGAAATAAATTCTTTAATTTTTTATTACCTTTCCATGTGGCATATGGAGTGATATAATTCTTGTGAGCAGAGAAATTTTCGGGAATTTTTTCTATAAATACAAAATCTGTATTCTCTGTATCATGGCGGGATATAATAGCAAATCTGTTGCAATTTAATATATTGGGATATTTTGATGAATGTTTGTAAGGATTATATGTATTTGTAATTTGACTGACAACCTGGAATTTGAATAAGCGATTATTATATAGTTCAAGAAATTTCTTTGCAAAAATAATTTCGTTAACTGGATTTTCAGTTAGTGAAACTCTGATTGTATCACCAATTCCATCGCTTAAAAGTGCTCCTATTCCTATTGCAGATTTAATTCTGCCGTCGGTTTCGTTTCCTGCTTCGGTTACACCTAAATGTTGTGGTAAAATTAAATGATTTTCCATCATTTTTGCATTTAGTAACCGGCAGGCTCTGGTCATAATAGCAGTATCGCTGGCTTTCATAGATATTACAAGATTAAAAAAGCTCTCTGCAGCGAAAATTTGAATATATTCCCAGGCAGCTTCTACCATACCTTGTACGGTATTGCCATAACGACTCATAATCCGATCACTTAAAGAACCGTGATTTGAACCAATTCTAATTGCTGTACCATATTCTTTGCAAATTTTTATTAATGGTAACAGTTTTTCATACATTTTTTCTAATTCAAGTTGATATTCAGTTTCGGAGAATTCTATTTTCTTAAATTGAGCTCTTTTGTCAATATAATTTCCGGGGTTAATGCGTACTTTTTCAACTACTTTCGCTGCTTCTTCAGCAACAGCAGGGTTAAAGTGAATATCAGCTATAAGAGGGTTATTATAGTTTTCTTTGCTGAGTTTCTTTTTTACTTCTTTTAAGAATTCAACATCCATTATGCGTGGAACGGAAATTCTAACAAAATCTGCTCCTGAATCAAAAATTTGTTTGCACTGATTGATAGTTGCTTTAACATTTTCAACTGGAATATTTGTCATACTTTGTAATCTGATTGGATTATTTCCGCCAAGCTCAACATTTCCAATTTTTACAATTCTGGTTGGAATTTTCTCTCTATTATGAATGTCAATACAATATCTGTCAGGAAAATCAGTCATTTTATTATCTTTTAGAAAAACTAATCGTGTTGAAACTTTTTAAAGGTAATATTTTATTTCAATATTTAGTTTTGTATTTGATTTTTTTTCGATTACACATTCTTTAAATTTTGGTGGACCAAAGTATAATGTAGGATTTTTTGAAAAACCAAAACCTTCGCTTGGAATTCCAAAAATGTTAGTATCAACTTTTTCATTATTATTTTCATCATGAAAAACAGATATAGCATAAAATGCATCAGGGATGTTATTTGTTTTTATTTTAATAGAGCCTTTTTGAGCTTTTACAGATCCGGCATCAATAAAACCGGTTTTTGTACTTAAAAAATGCTTTTCATTATCAAAAATTGCATATCTGATGTATCCTTTTGAATTCCTGATATTTGTAATTGTTAGTTCTATAGAACTGTTTTGAGCATGGAGATTAAAACCTTCACATACAAAAATCAATATTATTATGAAATTAAATTTCATTTATTTTTTATTAATAAAATTTCTTGAACCCGATAATTTCTCTTACTTCCTTAATAGTTTTGGAGGCACTTTCTCTTGCTTTTTCAGCTCCTAATTTAGCTACTTTAGCCAGATATTCGTTGTTTTTATCAATATCTTTAATTCTTTCGTTTATTGGTTTGATAAGTTTTATAACATCCTCGGCAAGTTGTTTTTTCAGGTCGCCGTATCTAATTGTGCAATTTTGGTATTGTTCTTTAAAGTAGTTTACGGTATCTTTTTCCGAGACTATTTCGAGAATGGTGAAAAGATTTTTTACCGGTTCGGTCATTTCCGAGTTAGGAACAGTTGGTCCTGTATCAGTAACAGCTCGCATAATTTTTTTTCTGATTGTGTTTTCATCATCAGCAAGAAAAATACCATTACCTTCGGATTTACCCATTTTGCCAGTGCCATCGAGTCCGGGAATTTTAATTAGTTCTTTTCCGAAATTAAAAGGTTGAGGTTCTTTGAAATATTCCACTTTATACATAGTGTTGAATCGACGAGCAAATTTTCTGGCCATTTCGAGGTTTTGTTCCTGATCTTTGCCAACCGGAACTTTATCGGCGTGGTGAATTACTATATCGGCTGCCATTAAAACAGGATAGGTAAGTAATCCGGCATTAACATTTTCGGGCTGTTTTCGGGCTTTTTCCTTAAAAGATGTTGTTCGCTCGAGTTCTCCAAGGTAAGCATTCATATTCAGGAGAAGATAAAGCTCTGCTACTTCGGGAACATCGCTTTGAATGTATAGAGTGGATTTTTCAGGATCAATTCCTGCTGCAAGATATTCTACCAAAACCTGACGAACATTTTTATATAAATTTTCAGGTGTTGGGTGAGTAGTTAAAGAATGATAATCAGCGATGAAAAAATAACATTTGTAATCATCTTGCAACTTTACAAAATTTTGAACTGCACCTAAATAATTTCCCAGGTGTAAGTTTCCTGTAGATCTTATTCCGCTTAAAACTATTTCCATAATTTATTCTACGCTTAATATTTTTTTGTATTCTGTGTCGTTTTTAGCTATCTCAACAGCTTTAATTATTTCAGGATCATTTTTTAAAGAATATTTTATCAGACCATTCTGATAATAATACTTAATAATAATTTCCTGAGCCAAAATTTCAGAAATTTCATCTTTAAACAATTGGAGATCTTTGTTTTTATCATGGGCAAATTTTTGTTTTAAGATATTTATTTCGTTTTCGGCAAGGTCGAAATATTTTTCATCTTTTGATTTTTGAATAAGTTCATTAAGTTTAATTTCGGTTTCGGTTTGATAATCAAAATCTTTATCTTGAAGCCATTCAACAAAGTCGTTATAGATTTCATCCGTGATTTTAAAATTTTCGGGAGATGCTATTTCAGGATTTTTTAATTTGAAATTTACGGCATAGTCGAAGGGTAGATTTTTTTGAATCAAACTAGAAGTAATATTGCTAAAATATTCAGGTTCGATTACAATGTCGGGATTTACACCTCCACCGTCGTAAACTTTACGTCCGTTTTTAGTTCTAAATTCTTTAATAAGAGAGTCGGGGACATGCCCAACAGATCCGTCGGGATTTCGGTGAGAATAGTCCAGTGCCTGAATACATCTTCCGCTAGGGATATAATATTTTGCTGTTGTAACTTTAAGGATAGTATTGTAGCTTATGTCTCTGGTTGTTTGGACAAGTCCTTTACCAAAAGTTCTTTGTCCTACGATAACTCCTCTGTCAAGGTCTTGCATACATCCGGCAACAATTTCTGAAGCAGATGCCGACATATTGTTTACAACAACAATAACTTTTATTTGAGTATCTAAAGGTTCTGCAGTTGTTTTGTATTCTTTATCCCATTGAGCAACTTTGCCACGAGTACTAACAACTGTTTCTCCTTTAGGAATAAATAGGTTGCAAATTTTAACAGCTTCAATCAACAAACCTCCAGGGTTACCCCGAAGGTCAAGGATAATTGTATTAAGCATGTTATTCTTTTTTAATTCAAGATATGCATCTTTGACTTCTTTTGCAGCAGTATTTGTAAAATCATTCAGGTTAATATATCCAATTCCGTCTTCAACCATCCCATAAAATGGCACAGACTTAAGTTTAATTTCTTCACGAATTATTTCTATGGTTTTAGTTTCCTTAGAGCCGACAGGCATAATTTTAATATTTACTTTTGTATTTGGTTCTCCACGTAATAGTTCAGAAACTTCTTCTGTGTCAAGGCCTTTAATAGATTTGGAATCAATTTCGAGAATAATATCTCCGGCTTGCAGGCCGGATTTTTGGGCAGGACTATTTTCGTAGGGTTGCGAAATCATCGTATATTCATCTCTTTTTTGAATTAAAGCTCCAATTCCACCGTATTGACCGGTTGTCATAAAACGGACTTCTTCAATTTTAGTTTCGGGAATATAAACGGTGTATGGATCCAGGCTTTTGAGCATTGCGTCTATACCTGTTTTAATAATTTCTCCCGGGACGATCGGATCAACATAATAAAGATTTAATTCTTTGTAAAGGGAGTAAAAAATATCAAGATGTTTAACTGTTTCGAAACTGTAATCATATTCCGGTTTATTGATTTGTGAATTTATGTTGATTGAAAACAAAAATAACAATCCTAAAATAAGACCCAAAACTCTGATAATACTATTATTCAACATGGCCAAATCTGTTTTTATAAATTTTCTGTAAAGATAAAACTATTTTTTCCTGGATTTCATCAAATGATGATAAATTTTGTGAATGAAAAACAATAGCAATTTTAAGGCAAAGTGCGTTTTGTAGATTCTGGTCTCTAATATCTTTAGAATTTAATCTCAGTGCTTCTTTTATTCTGCGTTTAATAATATTTCTTTGATAGGCTTTTTTTATGATTCTTTTTGGTACAGTTATCAAAATTTTTAATTCTGTGTCAGAATAATTATCGAAAATATAAAACACAGTTAGAATATCTGTTCGGATTTTATTTTTGGATTTAAGAACTCTGTCAATATCAGATTTAAGTTTAAGACTATTTTTTCTATTTAAACTGTAAGGATGAACAAGGGACATTAGAGATTATCTCATAATTATTTATTTTTTTGACTAAGGAAAATATCAATAGCAGTGGTAATTGAAGGAGCTTCAGGCGTTGGCGCTTTTAGATCAAGCCTTAGATTGTGGCTTTCCACAGCTTCGGCAGTTTTTAGTCCAAAAGCACCAATACAAATATCTCCCTGAACAAAATCCGGGAAATTCTGGAATAATGAAGCCACACCAGCAGGACTATAAAATACTATCAGGTCGTATTCCAATTTTTTTACATCAGAAAAATCAGCACTGACGGTTTTATGTAAAATTGCTTTGGAATATTTTATATTAGCTTTGGTAAGTTTACTTGGAATTTCTTGTTTATGAACGTCGCTTAGTGGAAGCAGGAGATTTTCGTCAGGGAATCTTTTAATCTGTTCAAGTAGTTCATCAAAATTACCATTAGCAAAGAAAATCTTTCTTTTCCTGTACACCACGTATTTTTGCAAATAATGAGCTATTGCTTCAGTAATACAAAAATACTTCCATGTATCTTTTGGTTGAATTTTTAATTCTTCGCAAATTCTGAAAAAGTGATCAACCGAAGTTCTGGAATTGAAAATTACGCCGGTATGTTCGCAAATATCAATTTTCTGTTTTCTGAATTCTTTTGCAGAAATACCTTCGACTTGCACAAACGGACGAAAATCCATTTTAACCTTGTATTTTTTTTCGATGTCGAAGTAGGGCGACTTTTCAGTTTCCGGACGGGGTTGAGAAATCAGTATGTTTTTTATTTTCATTTCTACTACAATTTACCTCAAAAAAACATTAACAACCTCAAGAATAAATAATAATGGCAAAATTTCTACGCTGCAAAAGTACAAAAATGAATAGATATTTAAAAATTTTATTTCTTTTAAATAATAAAAAAATATTATAGCCCTGAATAATAATGCCAAAATGAATAAAATAAATATCACCAAAGATAATATTTTCACCGTTTGATCGCTTGAGAATGGAATTAAAATTGTTGGAGGAAATACTGCTATTGAAAGTATTATAAAAATGTCTAAAGACTTTTCCGCATAATAATGAAATTGTTTTTTAAAATCAAACAAAAAACCAAATAATTCCAGACCTGATTTAAGTAACAAGACTATAAAGCTCCAAAACATTAACATAGTTATAAAAACAGTTGTCGGGGCAAAGTTTAATTTATGTGAAAAATAAGGGTGGTAGAAAATAACAGAAGATACCGCAACTGCAAGGCTAATAACTGATGCTACAGAAACCAGAATCCCTGCAAAAGTAATCTTGTTTTTTTCGAAAATATTCAAACTTTTTTGAAAAGAATATTTAAAAAGGTCAATATAAATATTAGATAAATATTTTTTATAAGCCACTTTGATAATTGCCCAAAGGTTTATGCAGATAAAAGCCCCTGTTAAAATTAGAATTTCTTCGTAACCAGAAACTCTTTCTATTACTTGCATGTTCGCCGAAATCAATATGGCCGAATTAATCATTTATTTTTCAATTGTGAAAAAGCTTTCTCCGATTTTGTGCCCGTCCATATAAATTTCTACCGTATATTTTCCTTTTATTAATTCTCCGGTAACATCATAGAAAATTACGACATCCAAGTTTTGTTTTTCGTAAATAATATCGCGAGCAGCAGAATAACTAATTTCTCTTTCTCGATATGTAAATGTTTGTCCTGAGCTCAAAACGTATCCGTCAGGACTGATAATTCTGAGATAAACTCTGCGTGGTCCGGCTTTAGCTAAGTCGTTAGCAACAAGTGTGAAACTCGTTTGGATTTTCTCAACTCGGCTGGAACGTTCGGTCTCTTTACCTCTCCGGTTAAGGAATTTTATTGTAATATGTGAAGTTTTAACTACACTTGCTCCTTCAATTACAAGTTCTAGTTCATCGTTTTTGGTAACCACTTCGTCGAATTCATTTTTAATGCGATTATGTTCTCGTTTAATTTGTACATTTTCGGAAATAAGTTGTTGATTTAACTGGTTTAAACTGTCAATTTGATAAACATAATGTCGCATTATTTTTCGGAGCGAAGCCATTTCCTGTTCGTATTTTTTTTGCATCTGATAACTGAAGTTTTTTGCTTTATCTAATTCTTCAATTAACAACCGAATTCTTTCCTTATCTTTTTGAATTTCACTATTTAAACTGTCGTTATTTGATTGTAATGAATTATATTCGTCAAGTAAGTCGTTAAGTTGCTCGCGTAATTTTTCTTTTTCTACGGTTACCTCTTCTTTTTTTACAATTATGGTTTTATTCCTTCGTGAAAGATCATAAACCATGTAACTCAGTATTATTACTGCAATACTTAATACGGAAATTAAGCCTATCAACACTTTTGTTGTTACATCTTTTTTTTCCTGCCTTACATCAACATTAGTCATAGCTATAAAAAATTTTTTTCAAAAATATAAATTTCAACGCATAGTTTAACAATTATATTATTTTTGAAAACAAAAGTTTAAGAAAATTTTTTATTAAAAAATTATTTGCATAAAATATGAAAATTAAAATATTGGAAACTCCGAATTTTCACATTGACGGAGGAGCTTATTTTGGTGTAGTTCCAAAAATTATATGGGAGAAAAAATACCCTGCCGACGAAAATAATATGTGTAAGGCAGCATGCCGCTCTTTGTTGATAGTAGAAGAAAATCGCGTTGTTTTGATAGATACCGGTATCGGAGATAAGCCTGCGGAAGAAAATGAAGATCTATATTTTACAGATTATTCTGAAAATTTAATTACAAATCTTGCAAATGCAGGCTTTTCTCCGACAGATATTACAGATGTTGTTTTAACACATTTACATTTTGACCATTGTGGCGGATGCTTCTACATAAACAAAAATACCGATTCTTACAAATTGTATTTTAAAAATGCAAAGCATTACGTTACACGAAAACAATGGGAAAATGCAATGTTTCCCAACTATAGAGAAAAATCTTCTTATCACCGTGAAAAACTTATGAGCCTGCAAGATGAAGGCTCATTATTATTTATTGATGAAAATTTTAGACTAACTAAAAATATAGAGTTAAGAATTTTTAACGGACATACGCCCGGTTTGATGTTGCCTGTAATTTATTCAGAAAGAAATACTTTCTTTTTCACTGGCGATTTAATACCTGCAATGGCATCAATACCATTAGCCTGGATCTCGGCTTATGATTTATACCCCTTGACTAGCATAGAAGAAAAGAAAAATATTTTGAACGAAGCAGACGAAAACAATTGGATTTTTATTTATCAGCATGATTTTTATAATGTTGCATCTTATCTAATTAAAACTGACAGAGGTATCAGAGCCGGAAATAAAATCGAAAAATCTGAGATTGAAACTTTATGAAAAATTTGTTGAAGTATTTATTTGTTATTTTAAGCATTTGGTTACTATCATGTTCGCAGGATTTTAACAAATCGAAAACAGAAAGACTGTTGGTTAAATATAAGTGGAGGTTAATAAATTTTGTTGATTATGATGCAAATATTTCGGCTGAATTCAGACCAGTAGATTTTTACTTTTTCACCGATGGATCTTTTATGAAAATTTATATGGTCGGAAATGATACAATAAAAGCTTCGTGGTCTCTTTCGCCTGATGGAGAGTTTTTAACAATAGGGTCAAATACTTTTAGAATTACAACTATTACATCTAATGTTCTTTCACTAAGATATGGTAACCTCGAAATGTTTTTTAAGACTATTCCTAAAGATTGAAAAAACTATTATTAAAATTAAATGCAGATGAAGAAAATAAATATTCTGTTGATTTTGTCTATATTATCAATTGTGGCAAAATCACAAATTATAGAGTTAAAAAGATATTTAATTCCATCCCCTAAAGAAATTACAATAAAAAATGAGAATTCGGAGATTATTGTGAATAAATTCAACTCTTTTTTTAAAAAAATTAAACAGACAAATTTTATCGGCAAGATTCCAACCATAAGATTTCTATATTCAATTTCAGAATTTGAAACACGAGTAGATTCCAGCTTAACCAGAAATGATGAATATATTCTTGAAATAACGAACAGAAAAATTTCAATTACCGGCAAGACTGCTGCAGCAGTATTTTATGGAAAACAAACATTATTACAAATAATTGAATATTCCGCGAATTCGGATTTATTATTACCTTGCCTGAATATTCATGACTATGCAGATTTTACACGACGAGGTTTTATGCTTGATATCAGTCGAGACAAAGTTCCAAAAATGGAAACACTGTTTATGATAATTGATAAACTAAGCTCATGGAAAATTAACGAATTTCAACTTTATACGGAACATACTTTTGCATATAAAAATCACAGCATCGTTTGGAAAGAATATTCTCCCATGACTCCTGAAGAAATAAAACAATTGGACAATTATTGTAAAGAAAGATTCATAGATTTAGTGCCTAATCAAAACTCTTTTGGACACATGGAACGATGGCTTGAGCACGATGAATATTTAGATTTGGCTGAATGCCCGGATTACTGTAATACTGTTTGGGGACCAATGAAAAGATCAAGTCTTAATCCTGTGAATCCAAGATCATTTGAACTATTGCAGGAACTTTATGCAGAACTATACAATTTAATAGAAGAACATAAAAGAGTGTGGGTTTATCGTAATAGAGTCGGTGGCTTGAAACAGTCTGCATCAAAACTCGAAGAAGTATTGGAGTATTATAAACAATAAATTTAAATATATTTCGATTTAGTTCAATAAATCTTGGATATTCCTATCAATACTCCATAATCTAAATGATGGAATCTGTCTTCATTTTTCCAGAATCTTTTTATACGATTAAAAGGTTCAAGAATCCCCGAATATTTTACAATAAAATTTACATACAAGCTTTCTGCCTGGATAAATTTGTACCAAACAGCAACTTGTTTTGTAAGATATTTTGTTTTATAATCTATTTTTTGCAAAATCAATTTTGCTAAAAAATTTGAATAGGATTGCAAATACTTTGTAGCCACTCCGCGACAAGTTTTATTAATGATTTGTTTTAAAAGTAATTCTGACGAGTTATCAAAAATTTTGTAATATTTAGAAAAATTGGACTTTTTCACGTGCGGAATTTCTATTTTTTCGCAGTTTAAAGATATTAAGAAATCAGAAATAGAAATATCTTTTTGAAACAAAACTTTATTTTCTTTACGCAATATTTTTTTGAAAATCTTGTCAAAGTCCTGTTTGTTAATATCTCCAAGTTTAGATAAGCGAGGGGCAAGGTATTTGGAATTGCCTGTTACAAACACATTAGCTGGTAAATTTTTTACTTTTGATGTAAATTTTTTGGAAATATTACGTCTGCCTTTTTGACTAAAATTAAAATTTAATTCCTTGATAAAAATTTCTTCATCAGGGATGTTAAAATCAGCATAGAACGCCATTAAGAATTTGTGTCGCCAGTCAAAAGCAGTTTGGGTAGCGATGTTAAGACGTTTTTTAATTTTGGCAATAGGGATTATTCCTTCATGAGCAAGAATTTTAAAATATTCTAAATAATTGTGCTTTTTATGAATATAATAAAATGCTGTCCCGGTTGTTGGAATAAATGTTTTTCCACAATCTTTACATTTATATCTGTCTAAGTGATTATACCTTCCATGTTTGATTATATGTTTAGACTGACAGTAGATGCAATTTTTAACTTTTATCGTTGACGTTAAATAATCGAAGTGATTTATTTCATGTATCAGAGTTTTATATTCTTTGCTATTAAGCTCTGATATTGCTTCTTTTATTTCTTTTATTGATAATTTTTTCATGAAGCAAAAATAATTAATATATAAACACAAAAATATAGAATAAATATTATTTTTCAAAAACTTTTTTTATAATTTCCAATTTTTCCCCAATCTACTTCTTTAACCACTTCCATAATACTTCTAATATAAACTCTGCTGGAATCGGTTTGGTTACATATTCAACGCAGCCTGCGGACAAGGCTTTTTCCTTATCTTCGGGGTATGCAAATGCTGTTTGCATTATTATCGGCAAATGCGGTTTATGTTTATGAATTTCTTGGGTTGCTTCAATGCCGTTCTTTATTGGCATTTTGATATCCATAAGCACAAGATCAATATTTTCTTTTACGCAAATGTCGACGGCTTCTTTTCCATTTACTGCTCGCTTTATTTTTATTTTTTCTTTTGCAAGCAGATTAAACAAATAGAGGTAGCTAGATTCATCATCTTCTGCTATTAATATTGTTTTTGTTTGGGTAAATTCATTTGTTTTTTTGTTTTTATTTGTTCTTGAAATTTCTGTTTTTGGGTTCTTTGTTATTTCTATGTTTGGTATTTCTACTATAAAAGTAGAGCCTTCTCCTTTTTTTGACTTTACCGAAATTTTACCATTTAGCATATTTAGGTATTCTTTTACTATGCTTAATCCAAGACCTGTGCCTTCATATTTTTTTGTATAGCCGGTTTCAACCTGGTAGAATCTATCGAAAAGTTTATCAATTAGTTCTTCATCTATTCCTATGCCGGTATCTTTTACAATTATATAAATTTTATCCGGATCTTTATGCAACTCTAAAAGTACTTCTCCTGAATCGGTGAATTTTATTGCGTTTATCAGGAGGTTATGGATTATAGATTCGAGTTTAGTTTTATCGGTATTTATGATCAGATGGTTATTGGGATAATTTATTCTCAATGAGATTCCTTTTGATAGGGCAGATTCTTTAAATAAAATTTCACATTCTTTTATTGTTTCCACTAAATCAAACTCCCTTTTCAATATTGTTACTTGTTTGGTTTCGATTTTTGAAATATCTATGATATTTGAAATTGTGTTTAATAATCTAAGACTGCTTTTTTCAATAATTTCCAGAAAATAAGTTCGTTTTTGTTCATCTAGTTGAGTTGTTTTGAGTAAATTTATAAAGCCAACAATACTATTAACAGGTGTTCGGATTTCGTGGCTCATGTTAGCCAAAAAATTTGATTTTAGCTTATTGTTTTGCTCTGCTTCTTCTTTTGCAGCAATTAGTTCTGATTCATATTTCTTACGTTCGCTTACATCTCTTACAATTGCAATAATTTGTTCTTCTCCAAAGTATTTTCCCTTGTTTAATGCAACTTCTACAGGAAAAATTTCACCTGACTTCTTCTTCCCCTAAAATTCTATTGTAGTTGGGATGCCGGTTTGAAATACGTTTTGCACTATTTTAAAAATTTTTACATAATTATTCATGTCATTTACTCCAACAAATTTCGGGTTTTTACCGATAAGTTCCTTTTTGGAATATCCAAACATAGTTTCAGCTCTTTTATTTACTTCTATAAATACAGAATTTTTATCATGGATGAATATTGCATCTGTTACTGAATTAAAAACAGATTGATAACTTTCCATTGAGGCTAGTAAAAGATCGTTTTTTTGTTTAAGCTCTGTAATATCTTCTTTAATTGCTACATAATTTATTATTTTTCCTTTATTATTTTTTATTGGTGCAATTCGTGCATATTCCCAATACAATTCACCACTTTTCTTTTTATTTAAGAATTCTCCTGTCCAAACTTTTCCTGATGATATCGTATTCCATAAATTTTTGTAAAAAATTTTATCATGTTCCCCTGATTTCAAAATTTTTGGATTTTTCCCAATTACTTCATCATAAGTATATTCAGTTATTTGTGTGAATTGTGGATTAATGTACTCAATTAGTCCATTTGTGTCTGTAATTACTATGCTTGCAGGATTTTGTTCAATAGCAATTTCAAGTTTCTGAAGTTTTATTTCGTTTAAATAACGTATAAATGCATTTGTAGTAATTCCTCCTAATGTCTTTAAATAAGTAAGATTTAATTCTTTTGTATTTTCATTACAAGCAATAATTATTGTACCTAGAAGATTATTGTTTTTAGAAAGAGAAATCCCATTAAGATAATTAATATTCAATAATTTTTGAATCGACTTTGCTAAAATTTTTGGAATTTGTCCAAAAGTTAAATCATATAAGGATTTTTTTTGAATTATTTTCTCTTCAGCAATTTGATTGTAGGTTAATTCATCTAATTTAAAGCTGATTTCTTTTTTGGATTGTTTACCTAATAGTTTTAGTATCTTTGTAAAGTTAATTTTATTAACAGAACTCTTTTTAAGTATTAATTTTTTTGTAATTTCATCGTAAAGAAAAATAAAAATTGCTGACGAATTTAGAAATCTTGTTAGTTTATTAGTAATAAATTCGAAAATTTTATCTAACTCTAAAGATATTAATTCGGTAGAATATTCATTTAAAAATTTATCAAATTCTTCTCTTTGTTTTTCTGCTGTTATATTTCTTGCAATACCTTCTATTGCAATTATTTCTCCAAAAGAATTATATATCGGAACATTTTTTTGTTCAGTCCATATTATTTCTCCATTTTTTTTAATCCATCTTATAATTAATGGCTTGTTAAAATCAAAATTAGCTTGAAATATGGATTCCAAAATATTTTTGTCTTCAGGGTGGACAATTTTCATTCCAAGAAAAGGATCAGCATAATGTTCGTCTGGTGTATATCCGGTAATTTCTGTAGAAGATGGACTTACATATACAAATTGTGGGTGAGGTTTAAATTTATAGCGGTAAATTAAATCTTTTGTTTTATCTGCCAATAGCTTCAAAATAAGATTCGATCCATGAAGTTTTATTTCTGCGTTTTTCTGAAATGTTATGTCGGTAATATATCCTTCTAATGCTACCAATTCGTTATTTTCATTGAATACTCCGCAGCTTTGTTCCCAAACCCACTTTATTTCACCGTTTTTTGTTATTATTGGATATTCAACTATAACATGTTCTTTTTTTGAAAAATTTTCTTTCCAAAGATTCCACAAAAATTCTCTATATTCAGCAACTATCAAATCATTAAATGAAATGACTTTATTTTCAATCAATTCTTCGGGAGAATAACCTGTAATTTTTAAACAGCCCTCACTAAGGTATTCCATTGTCCAATTTTTATCATATTTACAACGATATACAAAGCCGTTTAGGTTGCCTATGAGAGTTTCTAGTTTTATGTGTGTTTGATTCATCAATATTTTTTTACGAATTTAACAAAATTTTAACTAAATTGAAATGTGAATTTTAAAAGACTGTTTATTTTTTATTGTTTAACCTTTGTTCTATTTGTATTTTACCACCAAAAAATTATTTTTGTGTAATTTTGATAAAAATTTTATTTTATGCAAGTCTCTAAAACCGTTTATACAGGTCATCTGCGAACTATAAACACTCATTTACGTTCGGGAATGCAAATTGTTACTGATGCACCTATTGATAATAAAGGTAAAGGAGAAGCTTTTTCTCCAACAGATATGGTGGCTACAGCTCTATGTGCTTGTATATTTACCATTGCAGGACAGGTAGCTCAAGAACACGGATTTTCTATTGACGGAGCAACAGCATCAACTACAAAATTAATGGCTCAGAATCCATTACGAAGAATTGCAGAAATTATTGTGGATTTTGATTTCAGTATGTGTAATCTCGATGAAAAACAACGAAAATTCATTGAAAAAGTTCCGGCTTTATGTCCGGTTTCTTTGAGTTTACACCCCGACATAAAACAAACAATTAACTTTAAATTTGAGTAATATGGAAATCAACATTCAACCAGGAATAAAAGGACATCAGGAAGAAATTGTTACATACGAAACCACTGCTGCAAAATATGGTAGTGGTTTGGTTGAAGTTTATGCTACTCCAGCAATGATTGCTTTAATGGAAAATACTTGCATGAAATCTGTATTGCCGTATCTTCCTAAAGGTATTAGTACAGTTGGCACAAAGGTAAACATTGAACATCTGAAAGCTACGCCGATTAATATGAAAGTTTGGTGTGATTCCGAACTTATCGAAGTTGATCGTCGTCGTCTGGTATTTAGAGTTACAGCTTTTGATGAAAATGGCGAAATTGGTAGTGGAATACACGAAAGATTTATTATTGATATTGAAAAGTTTATGAGTAAACTCTAAATCTTTATCTAAAAATTTTACATTCAAATATTAGAATTTTTCAATTTTAAAAGTTTTAGATAAATTATTCCCTGAAATCTAAGATAATAAACCCAAATTGTCCATTATGGGGTATAGAAAGATATCGCATCAGTTTTCTCCCATATTTTTCTAATCCAACATAGTCGGTTCATTTGCAAAGCCATATTAAGAATGATTTTATCATTTTTTTCACTGATATATGAAGGGATAGAGAGCAATTTATATCTTAAAGAAGACAATCTTTGCCTTACTTTCTTTCCGATGATCATTTGTTTGAAAAGACTCATAAGATTATAAGCAATAGTCATAAGTATAAGAGATGCTTCGGTGCCATCAAAACTTTCTTGATTCATTTTATCTAACCCATAGTCATATTTTAAGTTCCTTGATACGGTTTTCACAATTTGCACGACCTCTGTATAATCGCCATACATCAGGATCGCTCAGTTTAAGAGTTGTTATATAGCAGGTATATCTATAGCCATTTATTTCCATATTGTATTCAAACAAACTTAATTGTTTGCCAATCGCTTTAGGTCTCTGTTTTATCTGTTGACGAACAGCCACCATACGTCTTGGCTTTAACCAATCTTGTGCCTGAAATTCAAATTCGGTAATTTCTATACCATTATCTAATTTTAGCCACGTTTTTGGGTTACTATTTTACGCTGCACATTAACGTACATAGGAACCGCCACTATATAATCAATGTGAACATCATCCCCTTCCAAATAATCAAATATCTTCTGGTCATAGAAGCCAGAATCTAAACGGAGTAATCCTATTTTTTTCTCTTTAAAAAATGACAATGTTTCTTCTAAGAATTCACGGAAGTTATTTGCCGTATGAGCATCGCCAGAGCGTAGCCAAAAGTTGGCAACCATTTCTACATCCGAAACAAAAGCAATAATAGGATGTTGTGATTTGCGTCCTGGTTTGTATTTATTGTATCCTTTTTTTGCACCTTTTTGTTCGCCATATCTGGTAAGAACAGAAGAATCTATATCTAGAGTAAAGTTATCAAACTTGAGATTTGAAAATAACCAACTATACAGTCCTCCAAAAACAGAGTATGTTGTTGGAATGTCAAATTTTTGAAAATATCTCTGAAATGCTTTGTGTTCAGGCATCTTTTTCCATCCAAACATTTTTTGAATTACAGGGTCAAAGCGAATAACATCTAGGTGTGAGTATCTATTGTCACCACACCAAACTGATGCCATAAATTGAGTGAAAATCTGTATCGGATTATAACCCCTATTTGAACCCTGCATTGGTAAAGGAAGGCTCATTAATGTTTTATTAAAACCAATGGTATCAAGCATTTTTTGTAAAATAGCAAGCCCGCCCCATTAGGTTATCTGATCATCGACCAATTTAATTTCCAAATTCATACATTATTAATGCTTAAATCATGTCAAATATATAGAATTAATGCAAACGTACATCTTAACTATCAAATAGTTATTAACTCGTTTTTCAAATAGTATCCATTAGAAAAAAGTAAAGGTAAAAAAAGCAAATTCAGACAATTGCTCTAATGGAAAATTTGGAATTATAACTATTACAGCATCAGGAGGAACACCTCCATATAGTGGTGTGGGTAATTTTAGTGTTTATTCCGGGCAGCATACTTTTATTGTTTCTGATATAAATTCTTGTACTACAAGTATTAATGTAGATATTCCGATGCCTCCGGCTTTAATAGCTGAAATAAATAATGTTAATGATGTAGATTGTTATGGTGGAAATAATGGAAAAATTTCAATAAATATAACTTCCGGGAATTCACCCTACCGGCTTGATTGGCATAATAGTTTTGAAATATTTACAACAAATAATTTTCTGAAAGAAGGTTTTAAAGCTGGTAATTATGAATTTAAACTAACTGATAACAATGGTTGTTTATTGACCAAAGAGATTACTATAACCGAACCAGCAAAAATTGAAATTTTTATTAATGCTCAGGGACCTTCTTGTATTGGTAATAACAACGGTTACATCGAACTATCAGTTAATGGCGGTACAGCTCCTTATTCTTATTTATGGGATTTTATACCCTCAAATGACTCAATTCTTTCAGGACTTCAGGCTGGTCATTATAGTGTTATAATAAAAGATGCCTATAATTGTGTTGCAGAATTTAGCGGAATAAGTTTAAAAGATTTTCCGGAATTGTGTTTAAAAATACCAAATGCCTTAACACCAAACGGAGATGGAATAAATGACTTATGGATTATTGAAAATATAGAGTTATTTCCTGATGCAATTGCATGGATTTATAACAGATTGGGACAAGAGGTTTATTATGATAATCCTTATAGAAATCCATGGGATGGTTTTTATAAGGGAAAAATTCTACCCTCAGGGACATATTTATACATCATTCAAACTAATAGAGGTTTGGGTTCGGTATACAAAGGGACAGTAACAATTATTTACTAAAACATTTAATTAAAAAAGAAAAAGAATCTGTAGCCTTTATTTACCAAATATATCTCATTTTTACTTCCACATTGGATTCTCCCTGTAAAACAACAAACTTAAAGTCATCAAAACTCGGACGGATGAGGCCTGAAGTGTAATAATTTGAAAAACCGAAACCTTCTTGTGGAATGCCAACAAGGGTGAAATCCATTTTGCCATTATCGTTTTCATCGTCCAAAACGGCAATTCCGTAAGTCCCAGGTTTTAGGTCTATCTTTATTGTATTTTTATTTTTTTTTATGTAGTTTTTATCAAAAAAACACTCGTAATATGGTTTTTCTTTTATAAAGTCATTATGAGATTTGAATACGGCAACTCTTATTTTACCTTTATTAGTGCGTATTCCGCAGATTTCGATAACAACGTTTTGGCTTAATAAAAAACTGCTAATTAAAATACAAATAAGACTAACAAATGTTCTCATAATTTTATTTTTCTAAATTTGATTGACTAAAATCAATTTCTTTCAGACTACACGAACCAACAAAATTTTCAATTATTAAAATTGATTTTCTGTTATTTTTTTCGTTTTTCATTTCCATACGAAAAGCAAAATATTTTCCATTAGTTTGTTTTCGATAGTCCGAAATAGTTTGAGTGCGGTCGAGTTTGCCGCTTTTGTCGTAATATTCTGTTTTGTAGGTTAGGTAGGTATTTTTATCAATAAATGAAATTTGTTTGCTGAAACCATATTCTTCTTCGAGTTTTGGAGATTTTGGAGTAGATTCCACAACATAACATTGTTTATCGTTAAACAATTCTGTTTTAATTAATTTATAATCAAAATCGTTAAGGTTCGGAATTGCCATATCGGAGTTTTTAAATTCAGAACCCATAAAATTTGCAGATTTCTCACTTCCCGAAATTCTACGAGTTTTTCGCATTGATGGGAGATAAATCCACATATCGGCAGGTTTGTCGTTGTAATTATAAATTAGTATGCTCGTGCCGCTGACATCTGCAGGATATGTAAATTTTATCAAGGTTTTGTTTATACCTTCAAAATTTTTATTGGCTGTAGTTAGTTTTCGAATTCTTTCATTTCCTTTGTTATCCAGAATTTTTAGTGTTGAATTCATTTCAAATTCATTTACTTTTATGGCATCTAAAGCATTATTGCTAATTGTTTTTGCATCCTGTGCCCTTAGAATAAAAGTAAAAATTAATAAACATAAAAAACTCAGTGTTTTCATAATGATTATTTTTTTTGATTAAACAAAAATTTTGGTTTCGTAATTACACATATTGCAGGAATTAATATTAGTGCACATACTAAACATATTAAAATAGAAAGGATAATTAAAACAGCAAATGACCTTATAATCGGGAAAGAGGAAAATAACAAAACCGAGAATCCTATTACAACAGACAACCCATTTATTATTATTCCTTTGCCAGTGTTTGAGATTGCATTTTTTACAGCTTCCTTTACAGTTTCTCCTTGAGCCGCTTCATGCTTAATTCTCCAAAAAATGTGAATGGTATAATCAACTCCCAAACCTATCGAAATTGAAGTTAATAAAGCAGTTACAATATTTAATTCAATATTCGTCCATCCCATAATTCCAAATGTGCAAATTATTGCTGTAACAAGAGGCAAGCTGCCGAGAAGCCCCGCATATACAGACCTGAAAATTATTATTAACATAATCATTATGGCAAAAAATGCAAAAACTAAAGAATAGTATTGACCTGTAACAACCGATTCGCAAATTTCTTTATCAACAAGACTATAACCTCCTGCGAAACGAAAGTTTTTATCATTTTTGGTAAGTTTTGAAATTTCTTTTAAAATGTTGTTGATTTCTTTTATGTTATTAGCTTTGAATTGAACACTCATTAGCAGGTATTCATAATTAAAATCTGTGAACTGTTCAATATCTTCCGGATTACCACTCATCGAGTATAGCAGCAGATATTGAGAAATTGCTTCGTAAGTGTCTGGAATTTTGTCGTATTTGGGTTCGTTGGGTTCGTGAAATACCGTGCTAAGTTTTTTTACTATATCTGCAAACGATACAATATTGCCAATATTTTTGTTCTTCTTCAATTCCTCGGCGTAATGGTCAAGGTTTTTTAAAATTTCTGGACTTCGAGCATCTCCTTGAAACAATAGGTACATAAACTTTGCTCCTCCGAAATTCTTATCAACAATTTCCACAGCTTTGTTAAATTCGTGTTTTTCAGGTAATACATTATTATTGTCTGCTGCAGTATGAAAAAATATTAGACCTAAAGACGAGACCAGAACTGTAAAAGCAATTATTAAAATTATTTTTACGGGTTGCTGTATTATTGTATTTAATATTTTTTGTGTTAGGATTTTGTTTTTTAATTGATATGTAAAATTTGTTCTGTTCTTTTGTTTATTAAAAAAAACAAGCATTGCCGGGATAAATGTTAAACTTAGCAATAAGGCGATACCAATACTTATGGACGCTATATAGCCCATTTCTCTTGCCGGTATTAAAATATGGGTTGCCAGACCAAGAATTCCGGCAATAGTAGTGAGTCCTGTAATAACTACCGGTTGTTTTAGATATTTTACACAAATTTTTACCAGATTTTCATTTTTTTCGTGTGGGTATAAGTCTTTTAATTCCCGGTACCGGCTTATGATGTGAATACCATAGTTATTTGCAATGGCAATCATCATTATTGGAATTAAAATGCCGATAAGGCTGATATCTTTATTCAAATATCCCATCAATCCAAATGAAAAAATTATAGAAATAAATACTATTGAAATCGGCAAAAAGACATAACTAAAATTTCTAAATGAAATGCTCAGAAATATTGTCATCAACAATAGTCCTAAAGGCAGGAGTAAAATTAAATCTCCAGCAATTTTGTTGTTGGCTTCATCACGTAGTATTGCCATTGAGTTAACATATATTTTTTCGTTGCCCGGGAATTTACTTATGACAGAGTGAATGTAATTATTTATTTCGTTATCCGGGAGTGTTTTTCTGTTCTCCAGAATTATCAAAGTATATTTAAAATCTTCAGAAACAATTTTTTTGTAAACGAATTCATTTTCAATGATTTTTTTTCGTATAGATTTAATTTCCTCCTCGGTTGAGGGGATATCCTGTAAAATTGGGTTAACAATCAAAAAACCGTCTTCGCTTTTAAAGTCTTTAGCTTGAAAAATGGAATATACATTGCCAAAGTTTTCGTTATCTTGCAACTCATCACAAATGTTTTTTATTCTAAACAATGTTTTGGGGTTTAAGACATCTTCGGTTTCAATCACTATTAAGACAGGTTCGCTTTCGCCAAAAATTTCGTGAATAATCGCAGAATTTTTTTTGAAATTCATTTCGTTCGGAATGTATGATTCCAGGTCGGGATTAATTTTTAAATTTGGAATTGGAATTATAAAAGCAATTGTAATGACAATAGTTAAGATTATTGTAATCAAAGATTTTGTTTTTAAATCTATCTTTTTCATAATTAAAAATTAGCTTTTAGTTCAACAGCAATTCCATTCAGTATTTTTGATGAATAGTTATAAAGCGAGTTCTCCGGACCTGATAAATATCTCCACGACAGTGAAGCCATCAGGTAATCGTTTATTTTATAGGTTAATCCTGAATTGATAAGTTTTTCTTTTGTTGTGAAATCATATATAAAACTGAAATTGGTTTCAAGAGTTTCGTATAAAAATGGTTTTGCAACAATAAACATCACAGAATAAGAATTAGATTTTTCTTGCTTGAAAATTTTATTGTTAAATTTTAATAATTCATATTCTGCTGTTTTTTGTGCATAGTTGAGCCAATCTTGAGGGTTTATGCTCCATGGCATTGTCGGTTGAGAAGGAATTCTGAAATCAAAAACATATTTGCCTGTCATCTGAACAATAAATTGCCAATCTTTTATTCTTTTGTCTATTGCAAGTGCAAGAATAATTTCGGGGTTTGGAATATGAATGCTGTCACGGTAATTTTTTGTATGATGATAAACTGCATCGAATCTAAAGATGTAAGATCCTAACATAAAATCTCCGTCAATGCCAAAACTTTGTCTTCTGAAAGTTTTTGCTTGAATTTCTAAGGAAGGGGTAAAAGTCTGCCACGAAAATGAGAAATTCTTTATAGAAAGGGCAGGGTTAATGCAATATGAGTACAGAAAATACAGCGATAATGTCGGATTTTTTAAGTTTATATCGGTTTTTATTCCATAATTTAGATTTTTTAAGTTGATTTCGGGATGGTATGGTTCAATAAAATTTGCATATTCAGAGTAATTATCCGGAGTTAATAATTCATACTTATATAATGACTGTTTAAAAAACGGAATCAAAATTAATTCCGGCACAATTATTTTATTCATTTTCAGTTTGGTACTTAAAACAAAATTTGAGATGTTCATATCATCCGGATTGACAGTCAGGAAAAAATAATTCTGAGGAGTAACTATGTTTAGCGGACTAATTGCATCTGTTTTTCCCCATGATATTATTTTATTTCCCACAGAAATGTCAAAATTTTTTGAGTTATATGTTATAAAGGCTTCTTTTATTTCTGAAATAAAAAAATACTTATTGAATTCTATTCCTGTCCTGAACCTTATATCAGAAAATATAAAAAATGATTCTGTTTTTTTCGAAATTGAGATTGATGTTTCAGCAAAAGCATTTGATATTGGGAATTGTTTTCCCCCAAAATAGCTGCATGACCTTATATAACCTCCGAAAATTTTGTCAATAGGGTCATTGTATTGTTCAATTGAACTATCTTGGTAGGTAGTTTGTGAGAATGAATTCTTTAGAAATAATAATATAAATATTAAAATCCAAAAGCTCCTCATTTTTGATTTTTTTTCGAAATTATCCTATTTATGGGGCTATGAGGTTTGGGTTTTAAATCTTGTACAATATATTGATGTACAACTTTTAAAAGTCGAACTCTTAGAAATGGTTTTGTTTAGTTGGCAGTAATAACGAAGCACAAGTTATGACGAAATTACCGTCTCAATCAGTTTCGTTATTTAGGGCAAGCATTGATAATATGTTAAATAGGAGACTGTCCAAGGTAAATTAAAAAGTTTTTTCAAAACAATCTACTAATCTGGATAGTCTTGATTTATCATAAAATTATTAAAACAAATATTCCAACCGGTAAAGAAAAATACCTCACGAAAATTAAACTCTAAACTTTTTTTGGTACTGATTGGGAGTAAGACCGGTTAATTTTTTGAAAACCGAAAAGAATGATGATTTACTGTTAAAACCACATTCGTATCCTATTGCCTCTATGGACCACTTAACATTTTTGTCGGTGAGTAATTTTTTTACTTCCTCAACTCTGTAGGAATTAACAAAATTAAAGAAGTTTTTACCAATTACGGTATTTAAAACTTCTGTTATCTGGTACTTTGGAATTTGTATTGCTTCGGACAAAAAATCCATATTAAAATCAGGATTAAGGTAAGGCTTTTCTTTTTCGAAAAAGGAAAATATGAGTTCTTTTATTTTTAGTTTTTGATTTTCATCGAGTATCGAAGTTTTATATTTATTATCTGAACTTATTTTTGTATTTGCAAAAATATGAGATTGAAAAACGCCGTAAAAACTCAAAATATAAATTATCCCAAGCAAAAAGTAATAATTATAAAAATGAGGGAGTAAAAGTCTTTTTTCTGTAATAATTACACCTATTGCGATAAAAAATGAGGAGAAACAATAAACGCTGTAAATAATTATTATAAAAAATAACCATCCGAGTGTTAATTTTTGCGAGAAAGATGAAAACTCGTCTTTTAAACTTTTTCGATGCCTGTGAAGCATAATATAACTCGAGATATTATATCCCATCCAGGACAGGATGTTAGCAATCCCAAAAGCAAGTCTAAAACTGAATGTGTTGTTAATTTCAAAAAATTCGTTAAGGATAATTTTTTCACCAAAAATATATGCAAGAATTTCAAAAATAAAAAATGGAGTAAGATGTAATAAGTGTTTGTATTTTAATTTAAAATCAGTTTTTATTAAGGATTTAACATAAAAATAAAAAGCAGGATTAAATAGGAGAAACGAACTCGAAAGAATAGGATATCCATAAATTTTGTAATCGGAAATACAGGTCAAAAATTCAATGGCAAATAAAAACAACCAGCCTGCAAGAATTTTATCACTGATAGTTCTTTTTTCTTTGTTCAAAACAACTATTGCCGCAAACAAACTCTGCGATACCCCAACCCATAATACAATTTCTAACATATTCTATTAATTATTGTAACAAATATAATGAAGATTTGAGGAAAATATTGCATAGTTTGTTTGCAAATTATCCACAACAGCATTTATTTTAATGGAGTAAATAGAAATCAAAAAGATTTTTACCTGCAACAATTTTAATTCAAATCAATTAATTCTCAAACTAATTTTATAGATTTGCTTTGTGAAAAATATACTTGTTTTTATATTATTGTTAATTGTTTTTTCATTTTCTTATTCTCAGGAAAATGAAGAACTAAAATTTGTGAGATATTATTATCCCACAGGTCAGGTATCGGCTGAGGGTTATCTTAGAAATGGTATTCCTGACGGCTACTGGCGTAATTACTATGATGACGGAACTCTAAAATCTGAAGGTAATCGAAGTTTTCACAAATTAGACAGCATCTGGAAATTTTATTATCCCGAAGGAAATCTGCAATCAGAAATTTTTTATCGCAACGACCTCAAAAACGGCTATCAGGTAAACTATGAATTTTATTATGATAAGGATTCCAACAAGGTTTATTATCTGGCTTCTAAAGAATTATTTTTAAACGGGAAACGTGAAGGGAAATCTTATTATTTTGACACAAAAGGAAATTTAAGGTTCGAAATAAATTTTAAAAACGATAAACGACACGGCGAAGGCAGAGAATATGATGAAGACGGAACTGTAATTACTTTGCTGAATTTTTTTAACGGTTACGAAATAGAAAATATTCGCATAAACCGAAAGGATAATCAGGGACGAAAGCAAGGCAGATGGATGGAGTTTTATGACAACGGCAACAAAAAACGCGAAATGGGTTATCTTAACGATAAGTTGCACGGATTTTACAGAGAATATGATATCGCAGGTAAAATTCTGCTCGAAAGAAGATACATTGACGGAGAAATTTTTGTTGCCCCACAGGAGGAAGAAATTAGTTTACAAGCCGAGATTAAAAAAGTTTTCTATCCAAACGGAGTTCTTCAATACGAAGGTGCGTTTATAGAAAATGTTCCTGTTGGTATTCATAAGGAATTTGACGAAAAAGGAAAATTAATTAAACTTAGCGAGTATGATTCCGAAGGATTGCTTCGCGGCGAGGGGCTTTTCGATGTTCAGGGATTACGCACCGGAAAATGGAGATTGTTCGACCCATATAATGAATACTATTATGCCGAAGGAGAATATGAGAAAGGACTCCGAACAGGTAAATGGATTTTTTACTTTCCTGATGGAAGTACAGAAATGGAAGGCTATTTTGAACAAGACAAGCCTGAAAAAGAATGGACCTGGTATTTCCCAAACGGGAATATTCGCAGGGAAGAGGTTTACTTTATGGGCAAAAGAGAAGGCCCTTTCAAAGAATTTGATATTGACGGGAATTTAATACTTAAAGGAGAATATTTTGATGGTGAACGTAACGGTGATTGGGAAATTAACGTTGGGGATGTTACTCAGAAAGGAAAGTTCAATTACGGCGAAAAAGAAGGAGAGTGGCAATTCGTATTTAATGACAATGGCAAACTTAGATTTATAGGGAACTTTAAAAAAGACGAACCCGATGGAATGCACAAATTTTATTATCCTAACGGAAATATAGAGATATTTGGAGCGTATCGTATGGGGAAAAAACATAAAGACTGGAAAAAATTTGACGAGTCAGGAAAATTACTGGTAACCTACACTTATAAAAACGATGTTCTAATAAAAATTGACGGTGTAAATATTCGAAGAGGAAAGGCCGGTAAAAAGTAATTGATTTGCTGAACCTGATAAAAATTTTTGTATATTCGCTTATCAAAAAAATGAAATATGAAAAATCTGATTTTAATTTTTATAATATTTTTCAGTTCTACTTTATTTGCTCAGGTGGTTCTTACAGCCGATAAACATTTGCCTGTTGCGGGAGATAAAAATGTTTTCGTTGAATATGAAATTCCACAGGTTGGAGGTCCCGGTAGAAATCAGATTTGGGACTTTTCGGCATTAAATACTACAGGCAATATTAAATTTAGTTATTTTAATCAAGGAGAAAAGAATTTGTTGGATGAGTTTAATATCCGGAATGCTTTGGTTCTTACTCAGGGTAAAGATAATTATTACCATCAAATAAGTAAAAATAATTATTCACTTGCAGGATTTAGTAACCAAGATTATATGATTTATTATGATAAACCAATAGTGCGATTAAAATATCCATTTGCATTTACTGATATATATGAATCTGATTTTGCTGCCAAAGCTATTTCTAGAAATGGCACTGAAACTGAAATTACAGGTAATTACAAAATCGAGGCTGATGCTTACGGAACTGTCATTTTGCCCGGCAATAATATAAATGCATTACGAATTAAAATTGAAAGCCTATCGGTTCAGGTAAGTAGATGTCGCGAGGTCAGAATTCATTCAATTAAATACTTATGGTATAGCGACATTCAAAAATATCCTGTTGCAAGTCTTTTGATGGAGAAACGGTATTTTTGCGATGGAAAGGAAACAGAAAGTCAATTCTTTTGGATAAATCAGAATTTCCTGGAAAAACAGACAGCCTCGACCTTGGAAAATACTTTGGAAATTGAATTAAGTTCTGATATGAGCGTATTTCCTAATCCGTTAAAAGACGAAGCACAAATCAGGCTTAGCCTTTTTGAGGATTCTTACTGTAAAATCTCTCTTAAAGGAGTTGCTGGAAATCATATTTCGGAAATTGTTAATAATCAATATTTCAAAGCCGGAACTTATTATTTTATGATAAACAAAAATCAACTCAGTTTGCTGCCCGGAGTTTATTTGGTTGAACTTTATGTCAATAATCAAAAAATTGTAAAAAAAATAGTTTTACAATAATTTTTCAGGTATATTCAGAATTCTGAAGAAAGACTAAAGTAAAAGAAATCCTGTATAAAATTTTTTAGGTAAATTGTCTTACAATCTTGTTCGTTCCGATAAATCGAATATTATCAAATAATTTTCTGTAGATGAAACAACAAGTAAAACATTTAAAGAATAATGTTATATGATAATTTGAAAGCCCAATTATCGATTTCCCTTGGCAGAGAATAAGGACCGTAGCGATAATAAACAGCAACACCGAAACCTTGAAAATTAATTTTAACCAAATTATTTAAGATAATTCCTGATTCAAAATATCCTTTGTTCATCTTCATAATATCGGAATTAATAAGATGATTGTTACCCCAGCCAGCGGCAGAAAATAATGCTATCTGTGGTTGCCATTTTTTAGTTTTAAAAAGCAGACTACCAAAATTGTGCAGTAAAAATACCGAAGCAAAACGGTCGGAAACAAATTCGTTTACACGCATGGTATTAAAACTGTTGTAAATGTTTAACCATGAATAGCTTCCCATGCCGTAGTATAAACTGCCGTAAGCCGTGTTCTTATCAGCAAAAGCTCCTATAAGAGTGATAAGGCTTTCACCAACAGTTCTCCAGATAAATTTTTTGGAAATATTAATTTCTGCCTTGTTATACTGAGAATAATTATTGCTAACATTTATCCCTCTGATGTAATTAATTTGAAGAATAGGATAATTAGTTCCGAGACTTAGCCTGTTTCCACGTGGAGTTTGAAGAAATTTTTCTTTATAAGCATATCTAAGATACAATCCTGCTTCGTAAAAAGTAGTATTTTTATGTATTTCGTTTATATAATCATATCTTTGGAGGTTAATAAAACTCTTTTCTATGTGAGAAATTTTAATTTCAGCGGTCAGATACTTAAGAGCATTAAATTTAAAATCGGCGGAATATATTTTTACAGAATCCATTTCAGATAAAAAGAAATCCCTTAAATTTTGCTGAGCAAAGCCTATTAAAGCATTGCTGAAAAAAATTTCATCTGAAAAAACTAAATCTTGTTTGTACGAAAACCTGAGTCTTGTTGTTTGTGAACGGTTAAAGAAAAAGTCAGTAAAAGCTCCATATTTCCAAGCTTTATCCCTAAAACCATAAGCAAAATAACCTCCAATTGAGAAATATCTAGAAAGTTTTTTGTTTGTATTTATGCCTAGTCCTAAACGATATTTTTCGTATTCGTTGAACCATAAAATTGATGATAAATCTATGTTGAAAATTGAAACGGGAATGTATCCTGAAAGCAGAAAGTCAAAAATATCCATTGTTTTGTCGAGATTAGCTTCTTTGCCAATGCTGTCAATAATCCGGTAAGTGCGAATTTCTTTTTCTGTAAGCATTTCTTTTCTGTATCTGTTCCAGAATTCTTCTGTTTTTTTATGTGCATCATCTGCAACAATCACATCCAGCTGGTTAAATTCTTTTCGTTTAATATCCGGATTGAGGCTAATATCATAAATATATGATTTCCCTATCCCCACCACAGGAAAACTGAGGGAATTGTTGCTTTTGCTTCCGCTGCTAAGAGATAAAAGATTAAAAATCAAATCTGTATTCAACTGAACAGGAAACCATTGAACACCATCAATAAGTTCATATTTTTGTTGAATGTTAACGTTAAAAAATCCATCTGGCTCGAAAGGACGAGCTATTACACTTTGAATGGCATAGCCCTTGGTATTTATGTGTAAAACTCCTTGAAGTCCGTCGAAATTTGTATCTTTTCGCGGTCGGAAAGATATTACAAAAATAGTATCTTTTAATTCGTTATACAGTGTGTCTTCAATAATAAAAAGGTAGCGTCTTGTGCTGTTTTTACTTATGGGACTTAAATATCGTTTGTCTAAAATACTTACAAACTCTTTGTAAAAAGAAAAGGATTGAAACTGATTAGTAAGCAGAGTAAAAGCAGGATTTTGCAAACCTGAAATTCTGTGAGCTAAAACTTTTTCTCGATTATTATCGGGATAGAGAAATCTCCTTTCAGTAACCGATTCTGTTAGGAATAAATATTGTTCGTCGAGAAATTTGGAAAGTTCCATTAAAGCTGAATCGTTTAACTCATTGTTTTTTGTGGAGCTGGTATCTTGCTTTACTGAACTTAAATCAACAGTAAAATACATTTTGTTGTAAGAAGTATATGTAAACGAACGAACTTTCTCGGGATTATTTTTATCGGAGTTTTCGATAACAAGATTAATGATTCTATGTGCTGGATTTTCACCGGGAAGAACAGTTACCTCCTTAAGAGTTAATGCTTGTCCCTGTAATTTTATTTCAATATAAGATTTGTGCTGAATATCTTCTTTTACAATAAACTTAGTTTCGTAACCGATAGAAGAAATTCTCAAAAACTCAATTTTATTTCTGTCAGGAATTATAAAATATCCATCAATATCGGTGGTAGTCCCTAAATTTTTGGAGTTATAAACAATATTTACAAAAGCAAGGTTTTCTCCTGTAACAGCGTCAGTTATTCTGCCAGTTAATGCGTTCTGAGAATAAGAATTTAATAATATTGAAAATTTTAAGATGAGAAATATCAAAAATATTTTAAAGAGATTTTTCATCGTGTATTTTAAAATTACAAATTTAAAAAAAATTGAATTATAACTACAGTGTGGAGTTTTTTAAATTTTTGTACTAAATATAAGACGAAATTATGAGTTATAAAAATTATAGAATTATAAATGATAGAAAAATATGACTTTGATTTGATGAGTAAGTGATTGAAAAATATAAAAAAACTTTCGAAGTATTTTTTTTATGTAATCAAATTATTGATTTGGGGATGTAATAAAATTAATGAAAAGGGGATAATAATGTACTTGAAGTAATAAAAAAATAATCTATTTTTGAATTGTGTTGTTATTTTAATTTATTTTATATTTTTGCAATAAGAAGAATTTTAAAATTAAACAAAAAAGCAAAAAAGTAAAACTCATTATCTTCCGGCAAGAAATTTTGCACCAGGCAATTAAGGAATGTCGAAATTGTGGAGGTGTATTTTTTAAAATTTTGAAGATGTATTTATGAATTGGAGAGATGTTTTTTTTAAAAATAAGAATATATTTCAAATATGTGTTGATAAATCATTTTACTTTTTATTTTGCAATAATTTGTTAATTGACAAACATTAA
>Ga0208461_1000103_pt1 | contig 83788 bp, 65 predicted proteins | sample AD_JPNTR4_MetaG_FD_184448 | JGI IMG/M metagenome (GOLD analysis project Ga0208461, IMG submission 184448) | Active sludge microbial communities of municipal wastewater-treating anaerobic digesters from Japan - AD_JPNTR4_MetaG (SPAdes) (version 2) | ecosystem: Engineered > Bioreactor > Anaerobic...
CGGACGAGGGGCTCACAAGGGGACGAAGTGAGGAAGCGTGAGGCTGAGTGCCCGGGGGCTGACTTATTGCGACCACCCAGTGGTCGCAATGGCGAGTGTAAAAAACGCGAAGGACGGGCGGGGGGCTCACAAGGAGACGAAGTGAGAGGACGTGAGGCTGAGTGCCCGGCTAAGCGAAAGTTTTACCCTCATCTTTGTGACCACTGGGTGGTCACAAAAAAGGGGTGCGCAATGGAGAGTGCAGGAAATGCGGGAAAGGGACGAAGGGCTTGCAATGATACCATGGTTTGATTTAGAGCGGTTTATTCGGGAGAAGGTGACGAGACGCGAGCGGAGCTTGCTGGCGGAGGATTTCGCGCGGTATGACACCGAGCTGCATGCGCGGATCGATGGGTGCCGCGTACTGGTGATTGGTGGCGCGGGCTCGATCGGCTCGCACTATATCAAGGCACTGCTGCGGTTTGAGGTGGCTAAGCTGGTGGTGGTGGATATCAGCGAGAACGGACTGACCGAACTGGTGCGCGATCTGCGCAGCGCGGGTACCTATCGGATTCCGCGTGAGTTCGTGACCTATCCGGTGAATTTCGGCGACCGGGTGTTCGCCAAGCTGTTCGCGGCGCACGGTCCGTTCGATATCGTGGCGAACTTCGCCGCGCACAAGCATGTGCGCAGCGAGAAGGATATTTTCTCGATCGAGGCGATGGTCGAGAACAATGTGTTGCGCGCGCGCGGCCTGCTGGATCTGCTTGTTCAGGCACCGCCGCAGCATTTTTTCTGTGTGTCGACCGACAAGGCGGCGAACCCGGTGAATATCATGGGCGCGAGCAAGAAGCTGATGGAGGAGCTGATTCTGGCGTATGCCGATGTGCTGCCGATCAAGACCGCGCGGTTTGCCAATGTGGCCTTTTCTAACGGTAGCCTGCCGCAGGGCTGGCTGGAACGGCTGGCCAAGCGCCAGCCGTGGTCGTGTCCGTTGGGCATCCGACGGTTCTTTGTCTCGCCGATCGAGTCGGGCGAACTTTGCCTGATGGCGTCGATCATGGGCGAGAGCGGAGACATCGTCTTCCCGAAGCTGGTTGCAGAGCGCGATATGATCCCGTTCGAGCAGGTGGCGCGCGATCTGCTGGCGGCATTGGGGATGGAGGCGGAGGTGTGCCGCAGTGAGGAGGAGGCGTTATTGCGACCACCCAGTGGTCGCAATGGCGAGTGTAAAAACGGGCGCGGGGCGGAGACCGGATGCGCGCGGGACATGAGATGGGAAAGTGCGCGGGAAGAGCCCGGTGATGGGCCGGGGAGACCACTCAGTGGTCGCAATGGCGAGTGTAAAAAACGAGAAGGGCGGGCGAGGGGCTCACAAGGGGACGAAGTGAGAGGACGTGAGGCTGAGTGCCCGGGTGGCGAAAGGTTTTACCCTCATCTTTGTGACCATTGGGTGGTCACAAAAAGTGGTCGCAATGGCGAGTGTAAAAAAAGAGACGCCTGGCCGGTGTACTTCTTTGAGTCGGACACGAGCGGGGAGAAACCGTACGAGGAGTTTTATACGCCGGGCGAGGTGCTGGATCTGGATCGCTTCGTGAATCTGGGTGTGGTGAAGAACGCCCCGCGACGGTCGCTGGCGGAAATCGACGGGATTTTCGCATCGTTACGTAAGCTGTTCGCGTCGGCGAATGTGACAAAGGCCGATGTGGTGCATGTGCTCAAAGACTATCTGCCGAATTTTGAGCATATCGAGACCGGCAAGAGTTTGGATCAGAAGATGTGATGTCCGCCTGATCGGCATAGGGGAGCAAAAATGACACGAATCCTGGACGTGGTGATCGATGATCGCGAACCCCAAGAGTTTGCCGCTTTGTTTACACGGGGCGGGGCGGATCATGTCAGCGTCAGGCGACTTCCGGTCGGGGATTTCGTGGTGAACAACCGTTGGGTGTTTGAGCGGAAGACATTGCCGGATTTGTGTCAATCGCTGGTGGACGGCAGGTTGTTCAGGCAGGCGGAACGGATGGCCAACGCCTCCGCCTATCCGGTGTTGATCCTCCAGGGTGGTGCTTACGATTTGGAGCAAAACCATGTCACACGTGCAGCCATACAGGGGGCTTTGATCACGATCAGTGTGTTTTTCCACATCCCGATTCTTCGTGCGCTGGACATGGCCGAAGTCGTCAGGCTGATTCAGTATACCGTGGTTCAAGATGGACGGTTCTGCCGGAATGTGGTGCATCGCGGCGGAACCCGTCCGAAGCGTAAAACCGCCCGGCAGCTTTATGTGCTGCAGGGGCTACCCGGCATTGGCCGTTGTAAGGCGATCAGGCTGTTGGAACGATTCGGCAGTATTCAGAATGTGATGAACGCAAGCGCGGAGGCGTTAGCGGAGGTGGAAGGGATCGGAGAGAAGAGCGCGAGGTGTATTCGGGATCTTATTGCGACCACTTAGTGGTCGCAATGGGGAGTGTAAAACGGGTGAGGGCGGGCGAGGACGCGCATGAGGCATGAGATGGGAAAGTGCGCGGGCATGCCCCGGTGGCGAAAGTTTTACCCTCATCTTTGTGACCACTGGGTGGTCACAAAAAGGGGAGTGTAAAAAGTGCGAGGGGCGGGCGGGGGGCTCACGAAGGAGACGATGCAAGGAGAAGGGATATGTATCCGGTTGTCAAACGGCTGATGGACGTTGTGTTGTCGGGGGTGGCGCTGCTGGTGTTGTTGCCTGTGTTGCTGCCGGTGTGTCTGGTGCTGTTGCTGACGGGCGAGCACGAGGTGTTTTATTTTCAGGAACGGATCGGACGGCACAATCGGAAGTTCAAGATCTGGAAATTCGCCACGATGCTCAAGAATAGCCCGAATCTCAATGGCGGATTACATACCACGCGGCGCGATCCGCGGGTGCTTCCGGTTGGTCGGTTTCTGCGCATGACCAAGATCAATGAACTGCCGCAACTGATCAATATCCTGAAGGGCGATATGTCGATCGTGGGGCCGCGTCCGCTGGTGGACAAGACATTCAATCCTTATCCGGATGAGGTGAAGCGGGCGATCTACAACGTGAGGCCGGGACTGACCGGCATCGGCTCGATCATCTTTCGCGATGAGGAGCACTTGCTGTCCGGGTGCGGCATGCCGACTGACGAGTTCTATGCGCGGTATATCGCGCTGGCCAAAGGGGCGCTTGAGCTGTGGTATCAACGGCGGATGTCGCTGTGGGTGGACTGCGCGCTGATTTTTCTGACCGCGTGGGTGATCGTGTTCCCGAAGAGCCGGCTGGTGAATAGAGTGTTCAAGGATCTGCCGGAAGTGGAGGTGCCGGGCTTATTGCGACCACCCAGTGGTCGCAATGGCGAGTGTAAAACGGGTGAGGGGCGGGGGCCGGATGCGCGTGAGGCATGAGATGGGAAAGTGCGCCGGGAGTGCCCCGGTGGCTGGCTTATTGCGACCACCCAGTGGTCGCAATGGCGAGTGTAAAACGGGCGCGGGACGGGCGGGGACGCGCGCAAGGCATGAAATGGGAAAGTGCGCGGGGAGTGCCCGGGTAAGCGAAAGTTTTACCCTCATCTTTGTGACCACTGGGTGGTCACAAAAAAAGGGGGCGCAATGGGGAGTGTAAAAAGCGCGAAGAGCGGGCGAAGGGCACGGAGTGGAGAGTGAAAAACAGGTGAGAATCCTTTGGCTGCATCAGTATTTCGCGACACCGAAAGGCTGGGGCGCGGTGCGGACGTATGAGTTTGCGCGGCGTTTCGTGCGCGCGGGGCATGCCGTGGATGTGGTGTGCTGCGCGGGGTATGACGACTCACTGAGGAAGACTGGGCGTGAGCCGCTGACGGTTGACGGCGTGCGGGTCTTTGTGAGCGGCACGGCGTATCGGCCGCAGATGGGCTTCGTGCGGCGGGTGATGTCATTCCTGCGCTTCATGGCAGCGGCCCTGTGGTTTGTGCTGCGCCATGGACGCGAGTATGACACGGTGATCGCGTCGAGCGGGCCGCTGACGCTGGCCGTGCCGGCGCTGGTCGGTCGCTGGCTGTGGCGCGTGCCGTATGTCTTTGAGGTGATTGACGTCTGGCCGGACTCGGCAATCGAGGCGGGGGTGCTGCGAAATCCGTTGTTGAAGTGGCTTAGTTTTCGGCTGGAAGCGCTGGCCTATCGTTATGCCGCCGCGATCGTGACCTGTTCGACCGGAATGACGGAAAGGGTGCTGGGGAAGATGCCGGTTGTTTGCGACCACCCAGTGGTCGCAAAGGGGAGTGTAAAAGAGAAAGTTCGAAAGTCCGAGAGGCCTGACGTCGTTACGATTTCGAATTGTTGTGATTTGGAGATGTGTGCGCCGGATGAGGCAGTGAGACGGGCGGTGAGGCTGAAGTACGGCGTACGTGAGGATCAGACGGTGGTGCTCTACAGCGGCGCGATGGGCCGAAGCAATGCGATGGAAGATGTGGCTGCGGCGGTGCAGGCCACCGCGGAGGACGATCGGATTGTCTGGTGGTTTGCGGGGGACGGGCCGGAGAAGGGACGGATTTATTGCGACCACCCAGTGGTCGCAATGGGGAGTGTAAAAAGCGCGAAGGGCGGGCGAGGGGCTCACGAAGGAGACGAAGTGAAAGGACGTGAGGCTGAGTGCCCGGGTAAGCGAAAGTTTTACCCTCATCTTTGTGGCCACTGGGTGGTCACAAAAAGTGGTCGCAATGGGGAGTGTAAAAAGCGCGAAGGGCGGGCAATGGACTCACAAGGGGACGGTGTGAGGAAGCGTGAGGATGGTGTGCCCCGGCGGGTGAGATGGTTTGGGAGGCTGGCGAAAGAGGAAGTGGTGGCGCTGGTGCAGGCGGCGGATGTGAATGTGGTGACGTTCAGGCATGAGCCGCTCTTTTTCGAGAATTCTCCCAACAAGTTTTTCGACGGGATCGCGGCGGGGGTGCCGGCGCTCTTCAACCGGAGCACGTGGCTGGAACCGTGGATCAAAGCATATGACTGTGGTATGGTCTGTAAAGGTGAACGGCCCGGAGAGGAGATGGCCGAGGCCCTGCGTGAGCTGGCCAGCCAGCCTGAAAGGCGGCAGCAGATGGGACGTAATGCGCGGCGGCTGGCGGAGGAGGTGTTTGACCGGGAGAAGCTGGCGCAGGTGTATGGGGAGATTATTGCGACCACTTAGTGGTCGCAATGGGGAGTGTAAAAAGCGCGAAGGGCGGGCAAGGGACTCACGAAGGAGACGAAGTGAGTAAGCGTGAGGATGAGTGCCCTGGGAGCGAGAGTTTTACCCTCATCTTTGTGACCACTGGGTGGTCACAAAAAGTGGTTGCAATGGGGAGTGTAAAAAGCGCGAAGGGCGGGCAAGGGACTCACGAAGGAGACGAAGTGAGGAAGCGTGAGGATGAGTGCCCTGGGAAGCGAGAGTTTTACCCTCATCTTTGTGACCACTGGGTGGTCACAAAAAGTGGTCGTAATGGCGAGTGTAAAAACGGGCGAGGGATATGAAACGGCTGTTTGACATTCTGGTGGTGGTGCTGACGGCGGTGGTGTGGGTGCCGCTGCTGCTGTGCACGATGGCAGTGGTGGGGGCGGCGTTGGGCCGCCCTATTTTTTTTGCGCAGGAACGGGCGGGGCGGAATGGACGCCCGTTCCGGCTGGTGAAGCTGCGCACCATGCGCGAGGGCGATGGCCCGGACGCCGAGCGGCTGACGCGCGTGGGGCGGTGGCTGCGCGCCACGAGTCTGGACGAGCTGCCGGAGCTGTGGCATGTGCTCACGGGCGAGATGTCGCTGGTCGGACCGCGTCCTCTGCCGGTACGGTATCTGCCGCGCTATTCACCGCAGCAGGCGCGGCGGCATGAGGTGCGGCCGGGGATCACGGGTTGGGCGCAGATAAACGGCAGGAACACGCTGACATGGGAGCAGAAATTCGCGTATGATGTCTGGTACGTGGACCACAGGAGTTTCTGGCTGGATCTGAAGATCCTGTGGCTGACGGTGTGGCAGGTGCTGGCGCGGCGCGGGATAAGCGCGGAAGGAGAGGCGACGATGGGTGAATTTTATTGCGACCACCCAGTGGTCGCAATGGGGAGTGTAAAAAGCGCGAAGGGCGGGAAAGGGACTCACGAAGGAGACGAAGTGAGTAAGCGTGAGGATGAGTGCCCTGGGAAGCGAAAGTTTTACCCTCATCTTTGTGACCACTGAGTGGTCACAAAAAGTGGTCGCAATGGGGAGTGTAAAAAAGGAGTGTTAGGGCAATGAAACGCATGGTGATCATAGGGGCTGGTGGCTTTGGAAGGGAGGCCGCGTGGGTCATTGAGCGGATCAATGCGGTGCGGACGGAGTTTGAGGTGCTGGGGTTTTGCGATGATGCGGCGGATAAGCGCGAGGGCGTGTGTGGCGGTTATCCGCTGTTAGGGCCATTGTCGGGTGTGAAGGCGCGGTTCGGAGCGGTGGGCTTTTTCTGCGCGATCGGCAACAACCGTGTGCGACAGGAGGTGATGGCCGAGGGGCGGGCGGCGGGGCACGAACCGGTGTCGCTGGTGGATCCGGGGGCCGTAATCGCACCGGATGTGGAGATCGGCAGAGGGAGTTACGTGGGCATCGGCAGTGTGGTGTCGGTGGGGGCGTCGCTGGGTGAAGGGGTGATCGTGAATCATCAGGTGTGCGTGGGACATGATGCGCAGATCGGCGATTTCGCGCAGCTTTGTCCGGGCGTGTGCGTGTCGGGCGGATGCGTGATCGGCGAGGGCGCGCTGCTGGGCACGCTCGCGGGCACCATTCCGCTGAAGCGTGTGGGCTCGTGGGCGACGCTGGGCGCCGGCAGTGTGGCGCTCAAAGACGTGGCGGACGGGGCGGCGGTCGTGCGGCTGACGCGGTGATTATTGCGACCACCCAGTGGTCGCAATGGGGAGTGTAAAAAGCGCGAAGGGCGGGCAAGGGGCTCACGAAGGAGACGAAGTGAGGAAGCGTGAGGATGAGTGCCCTGGGAAGCGAAAGTTTTACCCTCATCTTTGTGACCACTGGGTGGTCACAAAAAGTGGTCGCAATGGCAAGTGTAGAAACGGACAAATGAAAAGGGTGTGCGACACATGACAGGACACGGAGTCCATTCGGTACGCGGCATGTGGGAGTCCGTCAAATATGAGGCGGGGTTCTTCGCGCTGTTGCTGGTATATTTTCAGAACCAGGTTCCCGCCGTGACGGCGGTCAGAAGCGACGGCTGGTGGCTGGGCGGATTCTGGTACGTCACGTACGAGCTAGGGTTCATCTCGCGGGGCTTGGTCGGGAGCGTTGTGGCGCTGTTCCGGGGGCAGATTACACCGCAGGAAATGAACCTGGTGATCAGTGGCTGCTGGCTTGTTCTCGCGTTCTGCACGGCTCTGTTCTGTGGTTGGCTCGTCAAGCGATCGTCCGAGCGTGACCGTCTGGCGGTGCTGTATTGGGTGACGACGCTTTTGGTTATGCCATGTTCCATCACGCAATATTGCCATGCCGAGATGTTTGGCAAGTTGGATCTGTTTCACGCGCCTATTCTGATGGCGGCGGCTGGGTTGACGATCTGGGGACGGGCGCTTTGGCTGACGCCCCTGCTGGCGGCGGTCGGCATCCTGATTCATCCGTCATTTTTCTTTCTCTATTTTCCCTCGTTTCTTTTCTTGGTAGGTTATCGGACGAAATGGCGGCAAAGGGCTCTTCTGGCCATTTTGACGCTGACCGCTGTTGGTTTGTTCGCCGGTCTGCTGTTCTGGGGTAAGCCGAGTGGTGGGGCGGATGCGCTGGCCGCCTACGTGACCGCTCGCAGTGGCATTGAAAACGCTCTGAATAAAGAAGGGTTCTTTTATGCCTATTTCGCCTCTCTGAGCGACCAGTGGGCACTCTTCGTCAACCACGGGGCGCGTCCGATCGCGAATGCGTGCTTGGTGTTTCTGACCGTGCTAGCTCCGGTATGGCTGTTGCCCGCGTACCTCTGGCTGCTGACGGTCAGATGCGCAAGGGGGAAAGAGCGTAAGTTGATGTTCTTGCTCTGCCTAGGCCCGCTCGTTTGCGCGGCCCCAATTTTTCTTGCGCTGGACTGGACGCGTTGGTTCAGTTCATTGGTGGTGTGTCAGTTCGTTGTCCTGTTGACCCAGCACGCGGGGGGGGATCCGTGGGTGCGTGAGGCGGTTACGGTTTTCGGCGACAAAGTGCGTCAACGTCCGTTTTTCTTCGGGTTTATCGTGCTTTGGCTCGCCATTTTGCCGCGGGCGGAGGTTTCCGGACTGTTGCTGAATCCCGGGTTCACGTCCCTGTGGAAGTATTTGGAGCTTCCCTTTTGAGATGAAGCGATGCGGTTGAATGTGAAAGCTTGTGAGCCGACGCAGTTGGCGGTGTGGGCCGTGTGCCTGAGTGCTATCGCGTGCGCTGCGGCATCTTTGTCGTGGAAGATTGTGCACGATACGCCGGTTATGCTCTACCAGGCCAATTTGATGGTGGCGCACGGGCAAATGCCTTATCGCGACTTCTTCTGTATCAACATGCCGGGGGCACTCTGGGCTTATGCGGGCCTGATCCGTTTGTTTGGCCTCTCCGACATGGCTCTGCATGTGGCCAATGCGATGCTTGTCGGGATTATCGTTGCCCTTACGTGCCTGGCCTTTCCGCGTGAACAGAGGATGAGCGGCGGCCTTTTCGCCGCAGGGATAGGTGCGCTGCGTATCTACTCCGGTGAAAGCTATTTTATCTTGCAGCGCGAGTTGCTGGCCTTGGTGCCGCTTTCGGCCATTGCATGCGTCGGATTACGACGGCCGCTAAAGGGTCTGTGGAATGACGGTGTGCTCGGCGTTTTAGTGGGCAGCCTGGTGTTGGTCAAGCCCCAGTTTGTCTTGTTTGGCCTTCCGGCGTTCATCCTCCTGTGGATGGACGGCAGGACATGGGGCGAACGGATTCGGGCTGCGGTCGTTACCGGTGCCTTTTTTGCACTGCCCCTCCTGTTGTGTGCGGTCTGGCTTTATCGAAACGGTGCCATTCCACGGTTTTACGAAACCGTGACGTATTGGACGTTGTACGGGCAGATGACGCAGTCCTTCACCTTTCTGCCGCCAGCAGAGCGGGGGCGTGTGGTTCTGCGGCTGACGGCGGGAATGTTGTTTTCGCCATATACGGCTGCAGTTCTGGCCGCGTTGGTTTTAGTTTGGCGGGAGCGTCTGCTTGAGCGGCGGGAACTTGTTTTCTGGGGCAGCGTGCCGGTGATCGCACTGCTCGTGTTGGGGCTTTGCGGACAATTTTGGGGATACCACAAGCTGCCGTTTTTCTTCTTTTCGCTGGTTATCGCAAGCCGTCTGATCTGTTGCCGCAAGTTGGGCAAATGGTTGGCCATTGTCATGGCCGCGGCCTGGATTCCGTTTTCGGCGCAACGTGTGTGGCGGGAGACGACGGAGCCTTCTGTTGTGCGTCTCAAGCAAGGCGTCGCGGAATCCTTCAGGAAACATCTCCAAGGCACATTGAAGCCGGGCGAGACGGTTCAGCCCATGGATTGGACGTATGCCGCACTTCATGCCATGCTGCTGGTGGATGCGCCGCCCGCCACGCGGTTTCTTGAATACTCCTATTTTCTGCACAACGTCAGTCATCCACTTATCCGCGGGTTCCGGAAAGAATTCATGGTGCAGCTTAACGACCGTCCCCCTCGATTTATTCTGGAGGCGCGCGCCCAAAATTGGCCGAAGGGTCTAGACACTGAATCGCATTTCGTCGAATTTGAGACGTGGCGTGACACCCACTACCGTGTCGCTGGAGAGGCCCAGGCTTACAGAATCTGGGAATATCATATTCCAGACACGTCCTCCAAGTGATGGCGGCGCGAGTCTAGGAATATCAAAAGCAATGAGTGGATCGCAAATAGCATGGTTGAAGCGCTGGCGTGACGGCGGTCTGAAGGGGCTGTTGATCTCGGGTGCAACCCTCTTGGCCTGGATGAACCGCTTCGTTCAGGATGATGCTTTCATCTCGTTCCGGTATGCGCGCAATTTGGCTGACGGTCACGGCTTGGTCTGGAATATCGGCGAGCGCGTGGAGGGATACACGAATTTTTTGTGGACGATCTGTCTGGCGCCGGCGTATGGGCTGGGCGTGGAGATTGTCACATACGCGTATGTTCTGTCGTTGGCGGCTTTCGTCGGCACGCTGTGTCTCGCATATTCACTGGCGACGGAATTGTGGCAGGATCGCCGGGCGGGCTACGTGGCGCTCGCGTTACTGGGTACGAACTATTCGTTTAGCAGTTACGCGACAGGCGGGCTTGAAACGCAATTTGTCACGGCGTGGGTGATGGGGGCGATCTGGCTCATGGTTCGCTGGCAGGCGACAGGTCATGCAAAGATCCTGGTCGGTGCGGCGTTGGCATCCGCATGTGGCGTGATGACCCGAATGGACGCATCTGTGTTGCTCGCGCCTTTCTGGTGTCAGGTGGTGTGGCGTGTCTGGAAGTCGGGGCGCCCGGGGCGTTGGGGCACGTTGTCGTGCGCCGGGATGATTGGTGTACTGCCCGTTCTCGTCTGGTTGTTTTGGAGACATGGTTATTACGGCGCATGGGTGCCGAATACGTTTCTTATTAAGAGCAGCGGTGTGTCCTGGATCAGGGGACTCTACTATGTGGGGTTGTTTTATCTCGTGTACGGGCTCTGGATCGCGATCCCCCTGTTTTGGCGGCAGTTGGGGCTTCTTAGGAAATATGCGGGGGGAGGGGGGGGCTGTGTTGCGTGGTTGATGTGGCAGCTCTATGTGATCTCCATCGGTGGGGATTTCATGGAGTTCAGAATGATGATGCCGGCTTTTCCGCTTGCGATAGCGGTTCTTGCGGGATTGGTGATGGCGGGACGCGAAAAGTGGAAACGTATCGTTTTTTGTTGCGTGATCTTTCTTTTCAGCGTGTTGCATGTGGCAGAGGTCTGCCCGTATCCGGGCCTTCAGACGATTGCCGAATTGCGGAGGTGCCGTGGCGAATGGCAAGATGTGGCGTCGGTCCTGAATCGCGGCCTTGGGGTGGGGGGCAGCCAGGTGAAAATAGCGGTGACGGCGGCGGGCATCATCCCGTATTACACGCAGTGCTGGACGTTAGACCTGCTGGGGCTCAATGACCGCGATGTGGCCATGAACGGGGAGTCCGTGAGCCGCGGCAGATTGGGGGCTCGACCGGGACATGCCAAGATCGCTTCCTACCGTCTGGTGGTGGAGCGTGAGGTTGCCCTGTTGCTCAATTATCCGTGGGTTGTGAAGGATGTGCAATCCTTGAACATGACGCCGAAGATGATAGCCGAGCAGTGGTGTTTTGGTGTTGCTGCAGATCAGGTGCATCCGACACGGGTTCGTTGTGCGGAGGAACCCCTGCCGCGTGTCGTGGCTTGGCCGTTTGAAGATGGACGATATTTGGTCACACTGTACGTGACATCAGATCCGCATGTTGACGAGGCGATCCAATGCGGCAGAGCCATGGTTGTTGGTGAATAGAGAATGTTAGCGACATCTCCACAAGAGCGGCATCATCACTTGCGGTCTTGGCTGATCTGCCTGGCGGTGTTTGTCTTCTTTTTTGCTTTATATGCGGCGACGGCCCAACGAGGCGTGAGCTGGCAGGACAGTGGGGAGTTCCAATACCGTGTATTGGCTGGAGATTACGTGTGGCACTCCGGCATCGCACGGGCGCATCCTTTGTACATTGGGATGGCGCGGGGCTTTGTTCGCTTGTTTCCTCAGCCCGCCTGTTTTCATGCGGCTAACCTGTTTAGTGGGATTGGACTTGCGCTGGGGCTCGCGTTCTTGTCGGCGACTGTCATGGCGTTAACCCGGTCAACTCGGGCGGCGATATTGTCAGCCGTTGTATTGGGCTTCGCGCAGATGCCGTGGTGGCTGGGGACGATTGCGGAGGTCTATACATGGTCGCTGGCCTTCCTGATGGTTGAGCTCTATTGTCTGATCCAGTATTTCGAAAGGCGCAATGTCGTGTGGATGTTTGCGCTGTTTACCGTGAATGGTGCGCATTGGAGCGTGCACAACTTGGCGCTGCTCGACTTGGCAGTCCTGGTTGCCATGTTGGGACATGAATGGTGGAAAGGTGACCGCCAACGTGGCCGGTTGGTTTTGGGCAGTTTGGCGGGCTGGAGCATCGGGAGTCTGCCGGTGCTGGGGTTGACTGTCGCATCACTCATGGACGGCGGAAGTGCCATGGCGGTGCTCAAGAGCGTGTTGTTCGGAGACGGATACATGGCGCAGGTGCTGGGGACGGGAGGTTGCGGTGGCACATTGTGGTTAGCCAATCTGGCGTTGGCGGCGGTCAGTCTGCTCAATCCCATGTGGTTGTTTGCAGTGGCAGGTGTGCAGGGAGGACACGGGTATAGGCCAAGCCAGGCGCTACTGTGGCTGAAGATCCTGACGTTGGTTCATCTGCTGTTTTGGGTGCGTTATCGGGTTCCAGACCAGGCGACGTTTGTTTTGCCGACCTTAGGAATGATTGCGGTATGGGTGGGACTGGGCTGCTCACGTGTTGGATTGAGGCCAGCGAGGTGGGGGGTGCTGGTGATATCGGGGTGCTTATGTGCGTTAGTGGGGCCCTGCCTGTTGAGCGTTGCCGTGCAAAAGATGGGCGTGGCGGTGTCGCGTAGCCGGACGTTACCTTTTCGCGATGAAGTCACGTACTGGTTGCTGCCATGGAAGCATTCCGAGAACTCTGCGGCGCGTTTTGTGTCAGAAGTCGGTGAACAACTTAATTCCGGAGATGTACTGGTGGCGGATTCAACGGCAACCGGTCCGTTACTTGCGGCACGTGAGGCGTGCGTGATCGCGAAAGATTGGCGGCTGATGACTCCTTGGTCGGGCGAGACAGATGATGAGACAGTTTCGATTGCAGAAGAGGCGCTCGCTCGTGGCAGGAGTGTGTTCGTGGTGTCGCCGGTGGCGGGATATGTGCCGGCGGCTGTGCTTGGCGAGTTTGAGTTTGAGCGTGACGGCGTGCTGTGGCGGGTGGTGCAACGACGCTCAAGGGAAAATGGGGGATGAACGCGAATGAAATCCTGGTGTGGGAGATGAGAGGATGAGCAAACGGATTTTTTTGTCGCCGCCGTGGATGGGCGGCAGCGAGCGGGACAGGGTGGACGAGGCTTTCGCGTCCGGTTATATCGCGCCGTGCGGGCCGATGGTGGACCGGTTTGAGCGTGCGTTCGCTGAGCGGACCGGCATTCCGCATGCCTGCGCGTTGTCGAGCGGAACCGCCGCACTCGATCTGCTGTTTCACGAGCTGGGGATTGGGCCCGGGGATCGCGTGTTCTGCTCGGATCTGACCTTTATCGCGTCGGTCGCGCCGGCGGTGCGGCGCGGGGCCGAGCCGGTCTTCATCGATTGCGACGAGACAAGCTGGACGATGGATCCGGATCTGCTGGCAGAAGCGCTGGCGCAGGCCGCTGCCGAGGGGCGGCTGCCCAAGGCTGTGGTGGCGGTGGATCTCTACGGCCAGTGCTGCGATTACGGGCGTATCGAGCCGCTGTGCGAGCGCTATGGGGTGCCGCTGATTACCGATGCGGCAGAGGCGCTGGGAGCTGTTTATTGCGACCACCCAGTGGTCGCAATGGGGAGTGTAAAAAGTGCGCAAGACGGGCGGGGGGCTCACGAAAAAGATGATATGGGGAAGTGTGAGGCTGGATGCCCCGATGAGCGAAAGGTTTTATCCTCATCTTTGCGATCCACTGCGTGGTCGCAAAAAGTGGTCGCAATGGGGAGTGTAAAAACGGTGCGGAGTGCCGGAGATGCGGGCTGGGCTGCGGTGTTTTCGTTTAATGGGAACAAGATCATCACGACATCGGGCGGCGGGATGGTGGCGTCGCGGGATGCCGGGGTGATCGAGCGGGCGCGGAAAAGGGCACAACAGGCACGCGAACCGGTGGTCTGGTACGAGCACGAGGAGCTCGGATACAATTACCGGATGAGTAACCTCGTGGCGGCGGTGGGGGTGGGGCAGCTTGAGGCGCTGGAGAGGATTATCGCGAAAAAGCGGCAGATTTTCGAGTGGTACCGCGAGCGTCTGGAAGGCGTGGCGGGCGTGAGCCTGATGCCGGAGGCGGGGTATGGCAGGTGCTCGCGGTGGCTGACGGTGGCATTATTGCGACCACCCAGTGGTCGCAATGGCGAGTGTAAAAACGGGCCGGATGAGCGTGTGATGCGTGTGATTGAAGCGTTGGAGCGGGAGAATATTGAGGCAAGGCCGGTGTGGAAGCCGATGCACTTGCAGCCGGTGTTTCAAGGGGCGCGGGTGGTCGGTGGGGCGGTCAGCGAGCAACTGTTCGCGCATGGGATATGTCTGCCGTCTGGAACCGGGATCGAGCGGGCTGATGTGGAGCGTATTTGTAACGTGGTAATCAAGGCTGTTCGCACTGGTGCCGATGTGATTAAATAACGCACACTTCATGACCAACAACTGGAAAGAGCGTTTCGGGATCTGGGCTGGCAGACTGGGCGTCTATGCGGCGGATACGGCGGTGATGGCGCTGGCGTATCTGACGGCGTTTCTGCTGCGCTTTGAGTTTCAGGAGCCGTGGTGGGGCTGGGGCCGGGTGGCGGTCTCGTTCGTGACGGTGTGGGCGGTGCAGTGCGTGGCCCTGGAGCTGTTCGGCTGCAACCGGCTATTGTGGCGTTACGTCAGCGTTGGCGATGTGCCGCGGTTTGTGGGTGCCATCGGGGCTTCGACCGTTGCGCTATTAGCGTTGCGTGTGGTGCTGCCGCATCAGATGGGATTGCGGCCGCCTTATAGCATCACTTTCTTCAATAGCTTTCTGGTGACGGGGGGGCTGATCGGGGTGCGAATGCTGGGCCGCCTGATGGCCGAAGGGGCCACGTTGCCTTGGGGCGGAACACTGAATGGCCGTGTGCGGCGTGTGCTGCTGGTGGGCGCGGGGTCGGCCGGTGATCTGGTGGCGCGCGAGTTGCGGCGGCAGGGGGCGCGGCGGCAGGCGGTGGTCGGATTCTTGGACGATGATCCGGCCAAACGCCATGCGCGTATCCAAGGATTCCCCGTGTTGGGGCGTATCGACGAGTTGCCCGCATTGGCGCGTCGGCATGCGGTGGACGAGGTGATCGTCGCGATGGCGCGGGTGCCGCGTGACGTGATCCGGCGCGTGGTGCGGTTGTGCGAGCGGGCGCATGTGCCGGCGCGCATCGTGCCTGGCTACTACGAACTGATCGACGGGAGTCTGACCGCCTCGAAAATCCGTAACGTGGATGTCACCGATTTGCTGGGGCGTGAGGAGACGTCGCTTGACAGCCGTGCGGTGGTTGAGCTACTGGGACACAAACGGGTGCTGGTGACTGGCGCGGGCGGTTCGATCGGCAGTGAGCTGACGCGGCAGATCTTGCGTACCGGGCCGTCGAGCCTGGTGCTGGTGGAGCGGTCCGAAAACGCGCTGTACGAGATCGAACGCGAGATCCGCACATGCGGGGCCGAGACGCCGGTGACGGCGTTGCTGGCGGATATCGGCGACCGCATACGCATGGAGGCGATCTTCCGCAACTACGAGCCGCAGATCGTGGTGCATGCCGCGGCGCACAAGCATGTGCCGCTGATGGAGCATAATCCGGTCGAGGCGGTGAAGAATAATGTGTTGGCCACGCGTGCGTTGGGCGAGTTGGCGGTGGCGTGCGGTGTGGAGCGTTTTGTGTTCATCTCGACCGACAAGGCGGTGCGTCCGGTGTCGGTGATGGGGATGAGCAAACGGCTGGCGGAGCGCGCGTTGCAAGCGTTGAACGCCCACGGGGTCACGCGTTTCTCGGCGGTGCGGTTCGGGAATGTGCTGGACTCTTCGGGCTCGGTCGTGCCGCTTTTCCGCGAGCAGATCCGGCGTGGCGAGGCGGTGACGGTGACGCATCCGGAGATGCAGCGCTACTTCATGACGATCTCCGAGGCGGTCTCACTAGTTCTGCAGGCGGCGGCGCTGGCGCAGGGCGGCGAGATCTTCGTGCTCGACATGGGCGAGCCGGTGAAGATCGTGGAGCTGGCGGAGGAGATGATCGCGCTCTCCGGGTTGCGTCCGCACGAAGACGTGCCGATCGTTTTCACCGGCATCCGTCCGGGCGAGAAGCTGTTTGAGGAGCTGGACGTGAGCGAGCGCTCAGCGTACAAGACCGGGCATGCGCGGATTTTCGTAAGTAAGGAGACGACTGAGGAAAACGGCGCGACGGCGGCGATGCTGGCGGCATGCCGGCAGTTGGCGGAACGGGACGGCGCGACGGCGGAGGAGGTGCGTGTGGCGTTGCGTCAGTGGACGGCATCCAGTGTGACGGATGAGGGAGGGCCGGCGACCGACGGAGGAGGGGGCGCGTGACAAAGCGACTCGACTGGTTACGGCCGGCGGCGTTGGCGCTGATCGCGGTGGCGGCGGCGTTCAATTATCGCTACATGTTCGACTTCACGATGGTGATGTTCGCGGCGCCGATCGAAGACATGTCGCATGGCTGGGTGGTGCCGTTCGTCAGTCTGGCGGTGTTGTGGCGGCAGCGCGGTGCGCTGCGGGCGGCGGCAGGCTCGCCGAGTCTGGCGGGGGCGGCGTGGACGGTGCTGTTTCTGGTGATCGCCTGGTTCGGCGGACGTGGCGGGCAGTCGCGTTTGGAGCAGGTGTCGTTCATCGGCTTGGTGTGGGCGTTGCCGTATGCTTTCTGGGGACGCGGTGTGGAGCGGTTGATGCGCTTCCCGGCGGCGTTTCTGTGTTTCACGATCCCGGTGTCGTCCTTTATCGATTTCTTCACGATCCATCTGCGCATCCTTTCGACCTCAATCGCGACTGGGCTTCTGAACGGCATGGGGCTGGCGGTCGAGCGGTCGGGCACGGCACTCTTTTCACGGGTGCCCGGTGCCGAGTTCAATGTGGATGTGGCGGATCCGTGCAGCGGTATCCGTTCGTTGTTTGCGATGATGGCCTTGACGGCGGCGTATGCCTATTTCACGCAGCGGGGGTTGTGGCGTAAATGGCTGCTTTTCGTCTGCTCGCTGCCGATCGCGGTGATCGGTAATATGGTGCGCATCATGTCGATCTGCGTGGTGGCCGCATGGTTCGGGCAGCAGGTGGCCACGGGGTACTATCATGACTATTCCGGGTATGTGGTGTTTCTGGTCGGCGTGCTGCTGATGGTGCAGGCGGGAGAGTGGATTAAGGGAGGAAGGAAGAAGGAGGAGGGGGAGAACGCTGAACGCTCAACGCAGAACGCTGAACGCTCAACGGGGAACGCTCAATGCTCAACGCTCAATGCTCAACGCTCAGGTGGGGGAAGAGGAGATGGCATCGTCGTGGGGGTGTGTGGGGTGGTGCTGGCGGTGTTTGCTGTAAACATGTCGATGCCGCCGCCGGTGTTCAACACGGCCTCGTTCGTGGCGGCGGAGTTGCCGCCGCGTGTGGGTGAGTTTACGGGAGAGGTGCCGTGGTTTTGCCATGATCCGCAGTGCTTGGCGACGGCGGAGGAGCCGCTGTTGAAGCGCGGGGCGGAGGGGTTTGTCTGTCCCGAATGCGGCGGGAAGATGGCGACGGTTTCGCTGGGCGAGTGGAGCGATCTGCCCAAAGACACCGTGATCATCAAGCGGAACTATCGTGCGTCGGACGGACTGGCCTATGCGGTCAGCGTGGTGGTGGGCGGTCGGCAGCGGAACAGTATCCACCGTGCGGAATTGTGTCTGCCGGCACAGGGCTTCGCGATGCTGGATGCGGCGCGTGTGCCGCTTACGTTGGCTGATGGTCGCAGCCTGCAGGTGCGACGGATCAATGCGCAACGGCCGGGCGGGGCGCGCATGAGTCTGGTCTATTGGTTTTTGAGCCATGATCGCGTGTGTTGCTCGCACACGGAACGTATCCTGCTGGACGTGTGGGATCGCTCGATTAACAACAGGATCAACCGCTGGGTCATGATCGCGGTCAACGTATCGTCCGGGCTCGATTCACCTGAGGGGATCGAACGGTTCGAAGCGTTCTTGTCCGAGTTGTATCCCCAGATCGTGTTCGAACAGGATAGGGATAGCGAATGACGGTCAATTGGGTCACAGATTGGGTCAGGATGTCAGATGGCGTTTTTGCGCGCATCGCGACGGACGGAGCTAGATATGCGGCGGCCTTTTGCGGAGCATTGGCGATCTCGTTGCTGCTGACACCGTTTTTGCGTGAGACAGCGCGCAAGATCGGGATGGTGGATCAGCCTGACGCGCGCCGCATCAACAAGGTGCCGATTCCGCGCGGAGGCGGGCTTTCGATTTTTGTGGCCTTCCACGTGGTGCTGGTGGCGTTGGTGCTGTCCGAGGGGGCGCCGATCAGCCAACAGTTTTCCTGTTATTGGCAAGGACGGTTCCTGCTGGCGTCTGGACTGTTGGTGTTGATCGGTCTGGTAGACGACAAAAAAGGGTTGCGGCCGGTCGTCAAGCTGGCTGGACAGGTGGGGGTGGCGCTGATTCTATTTTGGTCCGGGATCCATTTGGGAGGCATTGTGGTGGCGTTTCCGCCTTGGTTGGACTGCCTTTTCACGGTGCTGTGGATCGTCGGGGCGGTGAACGCATTCAATCTGATTGACGGGATGGACGGGCTGGCGACGGGGCTGGCGCTGATTGCCTCGGCGGGCTTGGCTGGGACACTCTTGTTCACCGGGAACTCGGCGGCGACGCTGCCCTATCTGGTGCTGGCCGGCGCGTGTTTGGGATTCCTGCGCTACAACTTCCACCCGGCTTCGGTATTCCTGGGCGATTCTGGCAGCATGTTTCTGGGGCTGTGCATCGCGACGCTGCCGCTGGTGACCGGATCGCGCAAGGAGCTGGTGGCGTCGCTCGGCATGCCGCTGCTGGCGATGGGGGTGCCGATTTTCGACACGCTGCTGGCGATCTGGCGGCGGTCGGTCCGCTCGCTGCTGCCGCAGCCGCTCAAGGGGGTGGGGCACCGCGTACGCGTGATGCAGCCGGATCGTGACCATCTGCATCACCGGGTGCTGCGGCAGACGATGAATCAACGTAGAGCGGCGGTGTCTCTTTATGCGATGAGTGTGGGGTTGGTGACGATCGGGCTGGTCGGCACGTTGCTGAAGGGGCGAGCGCCGGGTTTTTTCCTGATTGCGTTCGTGTTGGCGATTGCCGTGGTGGCGCGGCATCTGGAGAGCGTGGAGTTGTGGGACACGGGACGCTTGCTCTCGGGGAAGCGGGGAACCATACGGCAGGGGCTGCTGGTGCCTTGTTACATTCTGGTGGATGTGGTGTTGCTGTGCGGGGTCTGGGTGCTGGCACGGTGGGAGATGGGATTGCCGATCGGTCGCGGGGCTTTTCTCGCCGAGTTGCCGCGCTACGTGGTGCCGGTGTTCGTGCTGCTGGTTGTGGCGAAAACGTATCAGCGCGTCTGGTCGCGTGCGCAGGTGTGCGATTTTGCGGTGCTGGGCCTGGCGGTGGTGGCGGGGGCTGTGGTCGGTGCCGGACTGGTGTGTCTGTTTTGCGAGTCGCACCCTTCTGTGACGCGATTCACGATCCTGTTCGGCACACAGGCGGTGTTCCCGTTGTGCGCGATCCGGTTGTGGCGCGATAGCGTGAGTGGCCTGACACAGATTTGTGAGCGGAGCATTCTGCTCAGCAAGCCCGGCACGCGGCGTCTGCTGGCCTACGGCGGCGGGCTCCGTTTCCGGAGCTATCTGCGGGAGATGCGCGAGCGGTCCGGGTTGAATGATCAAGTGATCGTCGGGGTGATCGACGATGACATCAATTTGCGCGGACGGATCATCTCCGGGTATCGGGTGGTGGGCACTCTCGACCGGTTGGACGGGTATTTGAGGCATCAACATGTGGATGGTGTGGTGATCACCTGTCTCATGGATGAGGAGAAACAGGCACGCGTGGTGCGCGTGCTGAGTGAAGCGGGATTGCGCGTCACGCTTTGGGCGTGTGAGGAAAAACCGCTGAGTACGGTGGGTGCCAAGGCCGTGCCGCGTGCGACGGTGGAGGAGTAGGTATGAGGAGTTTTCGCAAAGAGCTGTGGTTCAAGGCTGGGAGCCGACGGGCCTACATCAACATCACGCCTGAGGTTGAGGCCTGTTTGAAAGAGAGCGGGATCCGCGAGGGGCTCTGCCTGGTCAACGCCATGCACATCACGGCGAGCGTGTTCATCAACGATGACGAGCAGGGGTTGCACGCCGATTTTGAGCGTTGGCTGGAGCGTCTGGCACCTGAAAAGCCGCACAGCCAGTATGCGCACAACGGCTCGGAAGACAATGCCGACGCGCACCTGAAACGGCAGGTGATGGGACGCGAGGTGGTCGTGGCGGTCACCCATGGTCGGTTGGACTTTGGTCCGTGGGAGCAGATCTTTTACGGTGAGTTTGACGGCCTGCGCAACAAGCGGGTGCTGGTCAAGATTATCGGGGAGTAGATCGTGTTACTTAGCTTCATGAAGGGGATCACCTGGTGTTTGAGCCCGCTGGCACTGGCGTTGTTCGGTGTGTTGCTGGGCGGCTATTGGGTGTGGCGTGACCGGCTGCGGCGCGGCCTGTGGGCACTGGCGCTGTCGGTGTTGTGGCTATGGGTGTGGGCATCGCCATGGTTCTTTGTTCTGATTGGTGGTGTATTAGAGCGAGCTTATCCGCCCGCCAAGCCTGAGTCGTTGCCGCGCGCCGACGCGATCGTGGTTTTGGGCGGCGGCATCAGGTCGCCGACGCGTCTGACGCGCGATGCCGATCTGGACACGGCGGCGGACCGCGGCTGGTACGCGGCGCGCTGTTATCATGCGGGTCGCGCGCCCTTGATCCTGTTCTCGGGGGTCGGTGAGGGGCCGGGCATGCGGCAGTTTCTGATTGACCTGGGGGTGCCCGCGAAAAAGATTGTGATCGAGTCTGATAGTAAGAACACCTATCAGAACGGTTTGTTCACACGTGAGAAACTCAAGGAGATCAAGGCCAAGCGTGTCCTGCTCGTGACGTCGGCGTGGCATATGCGTCGTTCATTGCTGGTCTTCAAGCACATGGGGGTGGAGGTGGTGCCGGCCGCCACGGACTACGAGGCGTTGACGATGCGCGGTATGCTCTCGCCATCGTGTTTCGCCTACTATTTGCCCTCAGCGGATTGTCTCGACAAGAGTACGGCGGTACAAAAGGAATACATCGGGTATTGGGCGTACCGTGCGTACCTGATCCTTGGAAGGGACTAGTGCGGGAAAGGTTGCCCCGATGGTGTCGGATGGGGTATACTGCATCCCCGTAGTTCACAACAGACCATGACGGTCGGCAGACCGTTGTTAGTGGGAGTTTCTATGCCGAATACGATTTTGGTGGGTGCGCAGTGGGGCGACGAGGGCAAGGGCAAAGTGATCGATGTCCTGACGTCCCAGGCGGATGTGATTGTGCGGTACCAAGGTGGCAGCAATGCCGGCCATACCGTGATTGCGGAGGGGAAGAAATATGTGCTGCACCTGATCCCTTCCGGCATTTTGCACCCCGGTAAGCAGTGCGTGATCGGTAACGGTGTGGTGATGGATCCTTTCGATTTGATCAAGGAGATCGATGACCTGCGCGTACAGGGCTTTGATCCGTTGGGCCGCCTTGCGATCAGTGACCGCACGCACATGGTGATGCACTGGCACCGAGCACTGGATGCGGCGGATGAGGCGCGCCGCACGCAGGAGCGTAAGATCGGCACTACGGGCCGCGGCATCGGGCCGGCCTACGGCGCCAAGATGGGGCGCACCGGTCTGCGCGTCGGCGAGATGCTGAGCCCCCGGTTTCTGGAGATGATCCGGTCGGGTGTTGAAGAGGCCAACGCCACTCTAGCGAGCTGGGGCGCGCAGACCTTGGACGTGGAAGAGATGGTGTCGATCTACGCGCAGGCGGCCGAGGCGCTGAAACCCTACATCACAGATACGGTGGCGTTGGTGAACGCCGCTGATCGCGCGGGCAAGAATATCCTGCTGGAAGGTGCGCAGGGCACCATGCTGGATATCGACTTCGGGACCTATCCGTTTGTGACTTCTTCTAATCCCACGGCCGGGGGGGCCTGCACCGGCTCGGGGCTCTCACCGCGCAGGGTCGACCGGGTGGTGGGCGTGATCAAGTGTTACACGACGCGCGTCGGTGCGGGGCCGTTCCCCACCGAGTTGAACGATGCCGCCGGCGAGCACCTGCGTCAGAAGGGCGGCGAGTTCGGCGCGACCACCGGCCGTCCGCGGCGTTGCGGCTGGTTCGATGCCGTCGTGGGCCGTTACTCCGCGATGGTCAATGGCGTGGATTTCTGGGCCATGACCAAGCTGGACGTGCTGGACGAACTGCCGGTCATCAAAATCTGTACCGCGTATCTGCGCGATGACGGTGTGCGCTACGAGACTTTCCCGGCGGACCTGAGCGTTCTGGAGCGCTGTACGCCGGTTTACGAGGAGATGCCGGGTTGGCTGACGCCGACTAGCGCCTGCACGCGTTTTGAGGATCTGCCGATTAAGGCGCGCGCCTACGTGGAGCGTCTGGTGTCACTGATCGGAGGCCGGCTGGGCATCCTGTCAGTCGGGCCGGCGCGCGAGACCACAATGCGTCTCGGGCTGTGACGGCGGGCGGTCGCGGGCTTCTGGACGCACAACGCGGAAGGTGGGACACGCACGGTGGAAAATCCAGCCAACAGAGTGCCGGCGCATATCGCCATCATCATGGACGGTAACGGCCGCTGGGCCAAACAGCGCGGGCAGCCGCGCCTCGCCGGTCATGAAGCCGGTTCAGAGACGGTGCGTCATGTGCTCAATTACTGCCGCGACGCGGGAGTCCGCTATCTCACGCTTTACGCGTTCAGTACCGAAAACTGGTCGCGCCCGGCGGCAGAAGTGTCTGGACTGATGGCGTTGCTGGGTGCCTTCATCGACAAGTACGAGCGCGACCTGATCGAGCGCCAGGTGCGTCTGCGCGTGATCGGTCGGCGGGAAGATCTGTCCGAGCCGTTGCGGAAGGCTTTGGCCCGCATTGAACGGGAGACGGTCGCGTTTGACCGTCAGCTCATCATCGCTCTCAGCTACAGCGGGCGCAGTGAACTGGCGCGCGCCGCGCGGCGTATTGCGGAGGAGGTCAGAGCAGGGACGCTCGCGCCGGAAGAGGTCGATGAGGCGGCCATCGCCGTGCGCCTCGATGCGCCGGACGTGCCGGATCCGGACTTGATCATCCGGACCAGCGGTGAGCTGCGCATCAGCAATTTTCTGCTGTGGCAGTGCGCCTACAGTGAGTTCTACGTGACCCCGGTGTTGTGGCCGGACTTCCGCGAGGCAGACTTTCAGGCGGCGCTGGCGGCCTACGCTAAACGCGACCGTCGCTTCGGCGGCGTGGGGTCGGGTGCTCCCTGCGCGGAGTGTGGCGGGGGCTAAGCAGGAGCAAGGATCTTGACGAAACGAATTGTTACGGGTGTGCTGGTGGGGGCGGCCTGGCTCTTCGGCCTGTGCTATATGCCGGGCTGGATGCTGTTCGGCGCGCTGCTCCTGATGTCCTGCGCTTGCCAGAACGAGTTCTACCAGATGATGCGGCGCAACGGCCACCCGGTCAGCCGGAATGGCGGCATGGCGATGGGCGTGGTGTGGCTGACCGCCTGTTACGCCTTTCCGCCCTACGCGGCACGCGAATTGCCGATGGGGCATCAGTTCGAAACGCTGGTACTGGTGGCGCTGGTGTTTGCGTTGCTGCTGCGTGTGCTCTTTGATTCGCGGATTGCGCGACCGGTCGAGCACACGGGCGTCACGCTGTTGGGCTTCTTCTATCTGCCTTTCATGTTGAGCTTTTTCATCCGGTTGGCGCAGTGGGGGGCGGATTCCATGTTCGAAATTCCGTCTGCGCGTGTCGGCGTGTATCTGGCCTCCTATCTGGCGGCGGTCGTGAAATTCAGCGATGTGGGCGCCTTCGCGGTCGGGATCACATGGGGACGCCACAAGATGTTTCCGCGCGTCTCGCCGAAGAAATCATGGGAGGGTTTTGTCGGTGGTGTCGCCGCGGCCATGCTCGTGAGCGTGGGGATGATCCAGGCCGCGAAAAGGTATGACTGGCTGCCGGGCGGTCCGCTGGTTGAACTGAGCGTGACGCATGCGTTGGTCTTGGGCGCGGTGCTGGGTGTGGTCGGCACGCTGGGAGATTTGATCGAGTCGATGTTCAAGCGTTCGGCCAACACCAAGGATTCCGCCGGCCTGTTGCCGGGGGGTGGCGGCGGTATTCTCGACATGTTTGACAGTCTGACCTTCTCACCTGCAGTCCTCTACTTCTATCTCGCCTGGTTTGTCGGGCAGTCGGTGGCGTCATGAGGTCCGTCGTCATACTCGGGAGCACGGGCTCGATCGGCGAAAACGCGCTCAAGGTTGCCGAGTCGCTGCCGGACGCGGTGCGGGTGGTGGGACTGGCCACGCGGACGAAAGTCACGCGTGTGATCGATCAGGCGTTGCAGTTCGGCGTGGAGGTGGTTGCGGTCGAAGACCGGGCAGCCGCCGCTGAGGCCGCCGTTCTGGCGCGGCCGCATGGCATCCAGGTCTGGGCCGGCGCGGATGGCGTGACGGCGTTGGCCGGGCTGGCTGCGGCCGATACCGTGCTTTGCGCGCTGGTGGGTCTGGCGGGCTTGCAACCGGTGCTTACAGCGCTGGAGACGGGCAAGGATGTGGCTCTGGCCACCAAGGAGGTGCTGGTCGCAGCCGGTGAGCTGGTCATGCGGCGGCGCGCCGAGACGGGCGTCAGCCTGTTGCCGGTGGACAGCGAGCATAGCGCGCTGTTTCAATGTCTTCAGTCTCCCGCCTTTTCCCCCGTCTGCGTACGCACGCGCAACGATGAGCCGGCGGCCGAAGATCGCGTGGCGCGTCTCGTGCTCACCGCTTCGGGCGGGCCTTTTGCGGCGCAGCCGGACATCGATTTTGAACGGGTGACGCCCTCACAGGCGCTGGATCATCCGCGCTGGGCCATGGGGCGCAAGGTGACGATCGACTCGGCCACCATGATGAACAAAGGGCTGGAGATCATGGAGGCGCGGTGGCTCTTTAATGTGCCGGCCGAACGGATCGGCGTGGCCGTGCATCCCGAGAGCATCGTGCACTCGCTGGTGACGTTTGTCGACGGCACGCAGTTGGCGCAGCTTTCGGTGCCGGACATGCGTTTCCCGATTCAGTACGCATTGACCTGGCCCGACCGTATGACCGTCGCGATGCCGGCACTGGATCTCGTGCGCCAGGGCCGTCTGACGTTTGAGGCTCCGGACGAGTCGCGTTTCCCCTGTCTGCGGCTGGCGCGCGAGGCGGCGACCATTGGCGGCACGCTGCCAGCGGTGCTGAACGCGGCGGACGAGGTGGCGGTTGAGGCGTTTCTGTCGGGTGCGATCTCGTTTGCCGGGATCTGGCGGGTCGTCGAGCAGGTGATGGCCGAGCATGCGGTGCGTCCCGCCGCGACGCGTGAGGCGATTATGGAGGCGGATGCCTGGGCGCGCGTCGCGGCGTCCGAGCGATGCGGCCTGCGGGGCACGAACAAGGTGTAGGCCTGATTAACGGATCCAGGCCGGGAAAGAGTGGTGGCTGATTATGGAATTTGTATTGGCGGGCGTGTGTGTGGTTCTGCTGTTCAGTCTGGCGATTTTCATCCACGAGTTCGGTCATTTCCTGGCCGCGAGGTGGCTGGGGCTGAAGGTGGATGCCTTTGCGATCGGCTTTGGCCCGGCGATCTGGAAACGTACCGTCAACGGCGTGGAATACAAAATCGGTTGTATTCCGTTCGGCGGGTATGTGGCCCTGCCGCAGCTCGATCCCTCCGGCATGGAAAAGATGCAGGGCGGGAGCGGTGAGGTCTCGCAGGACCTGCCGGATATTGCGGCGTGGCGGCGGATCGTTGTCTCGGTGGCGGGACCGTTCGGCAATGTGGTATTGGCGGTGGCGGTGGCGCTGCTGATCGCTTGGATGCCGGGCGTACGGACCGGTGTGGTGGATACGCGCGTCGGCGCGGTGGCGGAGGAGTCCGCAGCTTGGGCGGCGGGGTTACGCGCCGGTGACCGCATTGATAGCGTCAACGGGCGTAAGGTGACGACATGGACCGATCTCCAGGTGGAGTGGCAACTGGCGGGCAGTTCTGGCGAAGCGGTTTTCGGTGTGCTCCGCGATGGCGTGCGTCGCGATCTGACTATCTCGTTCGAGACCAACAACGCTCTGGGGCTGCGGATACTGGCCGGCGTCTTTCCCGAGGCGCACTGTGAGGTGAACGAGGTGATTCCCGATTCGCCTGCCGCGCAGAGCGGACTTCAGGTGAAGGATGTGATTCTGGCGGTGGATGAGACGCCGGTACTGGGCGCGTATCATTTTTCATCGCTCATCGCCAAGCGGGGCGCGCAACCGGCCGTGCTTACGCTGCAGCGCGGTAACGAGCGCGTGAAGCTTGCGGTGACGCCGCGTTACGAGGAGGATGCCAAACGCTATTTGATCGGCATTCGTTGGATCGACGGGCGCGAGGGTGTGAAGCCGTGGATGATGTACCGCAATCCGTGGCAGCAGCTCAAATGGGATTCGCTCTCGGTGGTCCGTGTTTTGCAAGCGTTATTTGCGCCCAAATCGCCGGGTGAACGCAAGGCCGTTGCGCGCAACATCGGCGGTCCGGTGGCGATCGTGATGGGACTTTACAACACGGTGCGCGGCAGCCTGATCGACGGGTTGGGCTTCCTGCGTATGATCTGCGTCAATCTCGCGATCCTGAACCTGCTACCCTTCCCCGTGCTGGATGGCGGCCATGTCATTTTCGCTTTGTACGAGATCATCACGCGCCGCAAACCGCATCCCAAAGTGGTTGCCGTGCTGGTCAACACCTTTGCCGTCCTTCTGATCGGTTTGATGCTGTTGTTGGTCTACACTGACATCACGCGCAAAATCAAGACTAACCGGGAGTTGCGCGCGATGGCGCGCGAACAGGAGGCGGCGGAAACCGTAGCGCCTGATCGGCCGTAGCCGGGCGGCACGGCGGCAGGACGGAGACGTCATCACCATGCAGAAAGACGCTATACCGACAGTGCGGCCGCGCAGCAGGACGCGTCAAATCTTTGTGGGGGCCGTGGCGGTCGGCGGCGGCGCACCCGTCAGCGTGCAGACCATGGCGAACGCCGACCCGTATGATGCGCAGGCGCTGCTGCGCCAGATCGGCGAGGCCGCCGATTTGGGGTGCGACATTGTGCGGCTGACCGTGCCGGACGCTGAAGCGGCCGCCGTCTTCAAGCAGGTGCGCGCCCGGTCGCCGCTGCCGCTGGTGGCGGACATTCATTTCGATTACCGGCTTGCGCTCGCCGCGCTGGAGGCCGGCGCGGACGGGCTGCGCATCAATCCCGGCAACATCGGCGGCCCTGAACGTGTGCGCACTGTGGTGGCGGCCGCCCGCGGTCGCCGCGTGCCGATCCGTATCGGCGTGAACAGCGGTTCGCTGGAGGCCGACATCTTGGCGCGGCACGGGGCTCCTACGGCCGAGGCACTGGTTGAAAGCGCTCTGCGCCATGTCGCGTTACTCGAAGCCGAGGACTACCACGAGATCAAAATTTCGGTCAAGGCTTCCGATGTGCCGCGTACCTTGGCGGCCTACCGCCTGTTGTCGGCGCATACCGTTTATCCGTTGCATCTCGGTGTGACCGAGGCCGGCACATTCCTGCCCGGTACGGTGCGCTCCTGTGTGGCGCTGGGCGCTTTACTGTTGGAGGGCATCGGCGACACGATCCGCGTGTCGCTCACCGACGCGCCCGCGAAGGAAGTGCGGGTGGGCGTTGAATTGTTGCGCAGCGCCGGGTTACGGGCGCCGGGTGCAGCCGTGACCTCCTGTCCGACCTGTGGCCGCACGCGCGTGGATGTGACAGGATTGGCGACACGCGTTGAAGAGCGGCTGGAGCGTTTTTACCGCGAGCATCCTGACGCGCCACGGCCACATGTGGCGGTGATGGGGTGCGTCGTGAACGGGCCGGGTGAGGCCAAGGGTGCCGACATCGCCGTGGCTGGCGGGCAAGGGCGGTACGCGCTCTACGTGCGAGGCGAACGCGTTAAAACGGTGTCGGAGTCGGAAGCCCTTGATGAGATTGCCTCCCTGGTGGAGGGCTGGGGCCGCGGCTAGTCGAGGAAGCCTTGGGTCTCTTCCTGCAGCAGCTTGAGCGCCGCCGGGTCGTTGGCCGCCTTCTCGATCGCGGTCTTGAAATAACCCTTGGCCTCGGCGCGCGCTTTGTCCGCCCCGGCCGTGTCCGGGATCGTGTCCAGGATACCGGCAATGCGTTTGGCGTTGCGGCCGAGAATCCACTCGCGGCTGTAGGCGATGCCGCTGGTGGGATCGAACTCCTCTTCCTGGTCGGATTTGAGCCAGGTATCCATGAATTCACGGAAAAAGGCCACGGCCTCGCGCGGCTGGTTCTTGGCCATGGCGCGGTGCGCCTTGACTTTGGGCAGCGACATGTCATGCCAAGCCTTGTCTTTGCCGGGAATACCTTTTTCCAGCATGCTCACCGCGAGGTCGTAATTTTCGGTGATGAAGGCACCATCCAGGACCTTGACCTTGATCGAGTTGATGGTGTTCTCGTCGGAACAGGCCACGAGGATGCGCTCGCCGACGGCGCACAGAGCGCGAATGGTGTCGAGCTGTTCGGCCATCTCGTAAAAGTAACGGTCGAAGATGTTGCCGACCTGAACCGGAGAAATGCGGGCGGCCAGCAGGGCATCGAGGCGTTCCGGAAGCACGCGGGGGTTGGCGGCCACCCCGGTCTCCACCCAGACGCGTGCCGCGTAGTTGACCGAGTTGGTTTTGTCGAGGGCGTTGAACACCACCTTCTTGCTGGCCTGTTCGACCAGATCATTGCGTCCGTTTTTCTGGAGCGTCGTGAAGAAAGTGCGTGCGAGAGGATAGAGCGCGCTGTCCGGCAGTTGAGCGACGCAGGCGTCAAACTCGGCGGGTGCCGCGTCCCAATTCTTTGCGGCTAAAACGGTGCGCAGCGAAAGCGCCGCCAAAATCTGGCTGTATGCGGGATCCTTCAGTTTTTTGGATTGCAGGTGACTCAACAGGCGGCTGGCGAAGGCGTGCTTGCCGGCGTCGATCAGGCCTCCCACGGACTGTTGCACGATCGGTGCAGCCTTGTCGGCTGGCAGCCCATTGATCACGCTGTCGAGGTCGGACTGCGCAAGATCAGCGTCGGCCATGGCGAGCGAGGCCGCGAGCTGCCAGTTCAGCACCTGCGGCATCAGGTCGGCCGGTAAGCCGACATCGCGAGCCTGCAGGTCGCGGCACCAATGGCGGATGTCTGCGTGGCGGTTCATTTGCCGGTACGCATTGTGGACGTTGCCGAAGACGGCGCGCGCGGATTCCGGCGTCTTTTTCCACGCCTCAAGAATGGCGGCACGGGCGGCGGCGTCGTTGTCTTGGGCCAAGAGGACGGAGATTTTTTCTGTGAAGAAACGCGTCCGGTGAGCCGCATATTTGGGGTTGGCCAGGGCTTGATCGATCAGGGTCAGAGCTTCGCCGAGATTCTCATCGCCGCGCAACCGCTGGATGTTTTCAAATGTCCGTTCGATTTCGTGTCCGAGGAGCGCCTCGCGCGCCGCGATTTCTTCAGCGGAGGGCTTACAGCCTGTCACTCCCATCAGGCAGGCTCCGGCGAGGGCGAGGCCGATGACACGTACACACGCAAGATGTTGAACCGTTCCGTACATTTTTGAGCGCTCCTTTTTTCAATACCTAAAGAACGGCTTTACTATACAAAGCTTGTGGGGCTCCTGCAACTCCAATCCTTGACTGTTTGACCGCCTCAAAAAACCTACGGTGTCTATTCTGTTTGACGGACCGCGCCGGGAATGTTTGACAGTCAGGGGCGCCCTTTTGCATACTGACAGCGAGTTTGTGTTCAAGCTGACGGCATGCAAGGAAAGGGGAATATGTGAGAAGCGGGGTCTGCCTGGCGGGTCTGCTGGCGGTGTCGGCTTGGATGCTGCGTGCGGAACGGCCGTGTGAGAATTGGCTGTCTCCCTATGCGGGCGATGACGTGACCGGTGAGCAGGTGTTGGGCCTGTGGACCTTCACTGATTTGAAGGATGCGTCAGGCAAGGGGCGTGACGCGGTGCTGCACGGGGCCGTGCTGGCTTCGGATGCCAGCCTGGGTGGCTGTCTGGAGTCATTCTGCGGCTGGCCGGTGGAAGACAAGCGTCACGCCGCCGTTGTTGCCAACCATCCCACGCTCTCGCCCCGCAGCGCGTTCACGCTGGAGATGTGGATCAAGCCGAAGCCTGAATTCACCGACTATCCCGAAGCGTTCCTTGTGGATAAGAAGTACGTGGCGCACACGGATTACCAGTGGACCTTGGGGGCGGCGGACAAAAGCGGCCGCCGCCGCGTCTACCTGCGGCTCGGTTTCGGCGACGATTCGGAGAATTACGGCTCGGAACCGTCGGTGTTTGTGACGAACGTCTGGACGCACCTCGCGGTCACCTATGACGGCTCAGGCACGGTGCGCTTTTTCAGGGACGGCGCCGCGTTGGGCACGGTCACCCGAACGGGTCGCGGGCGCATCGCGCCAGGCCGCCACCCGCTGTCCATCGGCGACCGCATCGGCAGTCTTTATCACGGCTTTCCCGGATATTTGACGCGGGTGCGGCTGTGCCAGGGTGCCCTTGAATTCCGTCCGGTGACGTTGGCCTTGGCGTCAGACCGGAGCGTGTTTGTCCGCATGGAAAAGACGCCTTCCCTGCGTTTCACATTGGCCAATGCCCAGCGTCAGGTCGCGCGTGACGTGTCGGTGCGCTGCACGGTCGAGGGACGCGAAACCGCGCAAGACCGGATACCTGAACTCGCGCCGGGCGCGGTGCGGACGCTGGAGGTGCCGATCGACACCTCCCTGCGTCCTGGCAGTTACACGCTGCGTGTCCGCGTGTCGATGCCTTTGAAGGACGCGGCGCCCCCCTATGTGAGCGAGGAGAGCGCGACGTTCACGCTGGTGCCGCGTCGCCCGCCACGCATGCCGGTGGTGATGTGGGGTCTTTACGGCGCGGCCAACGTGTTACGCGAGCTGCCGCGCCTGACGGAAATCGGTTTTACGCACTGTTTGGGTTTTGGCGCGGACTACGGACGTGTTTATGAGGCGGGGAAACCGGTTGCGCCCGATACGCCTGAGCGTGTTGCGGAGGTCAAGCGGATGCTGGACACCGCGCTGGCGCATGATCTCGGCATCATCGCGACGCTCTCGCCCGGCCACTGGGCGGCCAACGCGAAACCGGAGTTCCGGCGCGTGGACAGCAAGGGGGCCCGCAACGACAAAAAACCGGCACTCTGTGTGGCGTTCCCCGAGATGCAGACCTTCGCTTTCCATGTGGGCGCATCAGTGGCGCAGGTCTACAGCGATTTCCCGGCCTGGCAGGCGGCTCTGTTGCACACCGAAGTGCGTGATGGCGCGAATGTCTGCTGGCACGCGCATGACCGTGAAGCGTTCCGGCGTGCGGCCGGTGAGGATTATCCGATGGATGCGCCGGGCAAGAGTGGCGTGGAGTATACGAAGCTGGCCGGTTTCCCGCCTGACAGGGTGATTCCGGACGACCATCCGCTGTTGCGTTTTTTGTCCTGGTATTGGAAAGAGGGCGATGGCTGGAACCGCATGAATAGCGAGCTGCATCGGGGGCTGCGTTCAACCGGCCGGGAAGGGCTGTGGACGTTCCATGATCCGGCGGTGCGCGTGGCGAGCGTCTACGGGAGCGGCGGGAGCGCAGATGTCCTGTCGCAGTGGACCTACTCCTATCCGGACCCGATCCGAATCGGTGTGGCGACCGATGAGCTGTTCGCCATGGCGCGCGGCGCCGCTCAGCCGCAGCAGGTCATGAAGATGACCCAGATCATCTGGTACCGCTCGCAGACGGCACCGGCCGCAAAAGGGGATGAGGTCAGGAAAGCGCCTGCCTCACCCTGGGAGGACACCGATCCCGATGCGGCATTCCCGACCATTGCGCCCATGCACCTGCGTGAGGCGTTCTGGACCAAACTGGCCAGGCCGGTGCGCGGCATCATGTATCACGGCTGGGGATCGCTGGTGCCGCAGAGCGGTGAAGGCTCCTACCGATATACCCATCCGCAGACACAGCATGAGTTGCGCCGCCTGATCCGTGAAGTCGTCGAACCGCTGGGGCCCGCTTTGCTGAAGGTTCCGGATCGGCCCAGCGATGTCGCGTTCCTGGAGAGCTTCGCATCGCAGATGTTTGCGCGGCGCGGAACGTACGGCTGGGGCAACGGGTGGTCCGGCGATGCGTACCAGATGCTGCTGTGGGCACATCTCCAGCCCGAGATCATCTACGATGAAACGGTGCAGACACGCGGGCTGGACGGATACCGTGTGCTGGTCATGATGGACTGCGATGTGCTGACAGCCGGCGTGGTGGCCGCAGTTAAAGCGTTTCAGGCGCGTGGCGGCATGGTGGTGGGGGATGAGCGCCTCTGCCCGGCCATCCGGGCCGACATGACGGTCACGCATTACACACGGACTCGCAAGGCGGATGAAGACCGCGCCGCCCTGATCGCCAAAGCTGCCGAATTGCGCGCGGCGATCGACACGCGCTACCAGCGCTATTGCGACGCCTCCACGCCGGATGTGGTGCCCCGTTGCCGTTCGTATGGTTCCACCGATTACCTGTTCGCCGTCAACGACCGGCGTGAGTTCGGGGACTACGTCGGGCAGCATGGCTTGGTGATGGAGAACGGACTGCCGGCAGAGGCGACGCTGTCGCTGGCGCGTAGCTCGGGCTATGTATACGATCTGACGGAAGGGCGTGCCTTGGAAACGCATGTGCAGGATGGACGGCTGACCGTCGCCCGGGCTTTCGATCCCTGCGACGGTTGCGTGCTGATGGTTACGGAGCGTGCGATCGCCGCGGTGCGCATAGACATCGCGAAGGAGACGCGCTGCGGCGGCCGCCTGTCCTGCACGGTGTCGGTGGAGGATCGGGAAGGGAAGCCGATCGACGCCGTGGTGCCGGTGCATGTCGAGATCCTTGATCCGGCCGGTGCGCAGGCGGAGTGGAGCGGTTATTACGGTGCCGAACGGGGGCAACTCGTGCGTGAGCTTGATCTGGCGCCGAATGATCGGCGCGGCCTGTGGCAGATCCGCGTGCGGGAACTGGCCTCGCGTCGTTGTGCCACGGCCTACTTCAGGGTGAAATAGGGGGAGAACGCCTCGGTTTGAAGCCGTTTGACGATATGCTATGATGCCGGCATCGAACCCATGTGGGGACTGCAAGGGAAGGATGTAGACGAATGAAGCATGCTTATGCGGTGATTTTGGCGGGGGGGAGCGGGGAACGGTTCTGGCCGCTCAGCACGAAGGCGCGTCCCAAGCAATTCATTTCGCTGTTCGGTGGGCGTCCGTTGCTCTCGCTGGCGGTTGAGCGCCTGCAGGGCCTGATCCCGAACGACCGGATTTTCATCATCACGGCGCAGCATCTCGTCGAGAACACGGCGGAGGCGGCCTGGAATGTGCCGCGCGCGAATATCATCGGCGAGCCGTGCAAGCGTGATACCGCACCGGCCATTGCGGTGGCCTGCGGACTGGTGCATCGGCGCGATCCCGAGGGCGTCGTGTGCATCTTGACGGCGGATCAGTTGATGACCGAGGGCGAGACGTTCCGCCAGACGCTGGAAGATGCGATTCAGGTGGCCCAAAAAGCGGACGCCATCGTGACGATCGGCATTCAGCCGACGTCTCCGGCGACCGGATTCGGCTACATCGAAGCGGGCGACGCCGTGGAAATGGGTGCTGTGACACGGTTTCATCGGGCGACGCGCTTTGTGGAGAAGCCGGATGCCTACACGGCGGCACGATATGTCGAGCGCGGCAATTTCTTCTGGAATTCCGGGATGTTCATCTGGCGGACACAGGTGATGCAGGCCGCGTTTCAACAGCACGCACCGGATTTGTCCGGGCTGTGTGAGGCGATCGCCGCAGCAGCAACACCGGACGATGTCGATGACGTGATGAACCAGATGTATCCTTCGCTGCGCGCGATCTCGATTGATTACGCGGTAATGGAACATGCGGACAACATCATGATGGCCTGCGGCGCGTTCGGTTGGGATGACGTGGGGTCGTGGCCGGCGGTGGCTGGGCACTTCAAGGCCGATCCCGCGGGCAACGTCGTGGTGGGTGCCTGCGAGCCTTTCGAGTCGACCAATAATATCGTGGTCTCGGAACATCGTCTGACCGCGCTGATCGGCGTGAACGGCCTGGTGGTGGTTCACTCCGACACGGCCACATTGATCTGTCCGAAGGAGCGGGCCGAAGAGGTCAAGAAGCTGATGCGCCGCATCGCGGATCGCCCCGATGGCGCGAAGTACGTCTGAACAGGATGGTTGTCTTGTCGGATAAAATCAAACAGGCTCTGCCCGTACGGCGTTTCAAGTTGACCCTCGCGTATGACGGCACGGCTTATGCGGGTTGGCAGGTGCAGCCGGACCGGCCGAGCGTGCAGCAGACGGTCGAGCGCGTCTTGGCAGGGATTGTTGGGTATCCCGTCAAGATCCACGGCAGCGGCCGGACGGATCAAGGCGTGCATGCGCGCGGCCAGGTCGCGCACGTGGATCTGACGTGCCGGATGTCGGCCCAGTCCCTCGGGCGCGCGCTCAACGCCCGCTTGCCGCAGGACATCCGCATCCTGAAGGCCAGTTTGGCGCGTCCGGATTTTCATGCCCGGCGCTCGGCGGTTGGCAAAGAGTATCGTTACGTCGTATGGAACGACACACTGGTACTGCCGGATAAACGGCTCTATGCGACGCATGTGTACCGTCCGCTCGATGTGGCGGCGATGCGTCAGGCGGCCGCGTATTTTGAGGGACGGCACGACTTCGCCTCGTTCACGGCCAATCCGAATCGTGTGGTCGAGAGCACGGTGCGCACGATCTTCCGTTTCGGCATCACGCGCCGGGGCAAAGAGATTGTCTTTCAGGTGAGCGGCGACGGATTCCTCTACAAGCAGGTGAGAAGCATGGTGGGGTTCCTGTTGCGGGTGGGCGAGGGGGCCGAGCCGCCGGAGGCGGTCAAAGAGTTGCTGGATTCCCATGCGCCGCGCAAGGCGCGCGTGCCGTCGGCCGCGCCGCAAGGGTTGTTCCTGTGGCGGGTCTGGTACAGATGATTACCCGCGCAGGACGCGATCCAGAACAGCATCACTGACAGCGACGCCGGTGCGGACGTCGCCGATCGAGGCAGGCAGAGCGAATTTGATTTCGCCGCCTGCCTTTTTTTTGTCCAGCGCCATCGCTGCCCGTACGGCGGTCAGATCGATCCCGGACGGCATCGTCACCGGCAGTCCGACCAGCGCGAAATGCGCGGCGAGCTGTTGCGCCAAGCCAGACTGCGCAAGACCGATCGCCTCCGCGAGCCTGGCCTCGAGTACCGTGCCGATGGCGACCGCTTCACCGTGACGCACGGCGAAATGCGTCGCCTTTTCGATGCCGTGTCCGATCGTATGGCCGAGGTTGAGCGCGGCGCGCACGCCCTTTTCAAACGGGTCCTGCTGGATGACGCGGATCTTGACAGCCATGGCGCGCGCGACGATAGACGCCAGCCAGTCGGCATGCGCCAGGCTCTGGCAGGGGACATCGTCGGCGCACTGAGCGCAGAAGGCAAAGCGCGGCAGTTCGTCCAGCAGGCCCGGATCGCCGATCACCGCGTGCTTGATGATCTCCGCCAGACCGCAGCGCAGTTCGGCGGCAGGCAGGGTGGGCAGCGTTGACGTGTCGGCCAGCACCAAAGACGGTGGGTGAAAGGCTCCGATCAGATTCTTGCCTTGCGGCAGGTCGGCGCCGGTCTTGCCGCCGAGCCCGGAGTCGACCATCGCCAGCAGGGTTGTCGGCAGGCCGATCCAGCGCACGCCGCGCAGCCAGGTGGCGGCCGCGAAGCCGGTGAGGTCGCCGACCACGCCGCCGCCGAGCGCGACCACCGCGTGAGTGCGCTCGATGCCCGCGCCGAGAAAGGCAGACCAGAGCGTCGAGACTGTCTCGATCGTCTTGGTCGCCTCGCCGGCCGGGATCGCAACTGTGCGGACCGCCATGCCGCTCGCGCGCAATGCGGCCGCCACACGTTCGCCGTGCAGCGGCAGGGTGTGGGCGTCGCCCGCGATGATCGTGCGGTTGCCGCAGCCCAATTCAGCCATGTGAGTGCCAAGCGTGTCCAGCACGCCACCGCCGACGCGGACGGTGTAGGCGGCGCCCATGCCGCTGATACGGAAGCGTCCGAGTGCGGCCTGCGCCTGATCCGCTGTCGCCTCTGGGGGCAGGTCGCTGATCCGCAGTTGACACGCGAATGACGCGTAGTGGTCGGCGCGTTCGGCCAATAGCAGAGCGATGGGTTTCGCTTGGCCGGGTGCGGGCGGAATGGCGCAATCCGAGCCGGGCGCGGCGAGCAGGGGCCGTTTGCCGGGGTGGCGGTTCACGCGCGCCTCCAACGTGGCGGCCTCGGCCTGCAAACAGAGGATGTCGCCGGTTGCCTCGGCTAGCGCACGGTTCGCCGCGCTGAGCAGGGCGCCGCCGCCGAGCGCGATGACGGCGGAGGAGCCGCGTGCGACCTGAGCGAGCGCGGTGGACTCACGCGCCCGAAAACCACTCTCGCCCTCGCAGGCGAAGAGGTCGGGGATACGCTGTTTGGCCGTACATTCGATGAAGGCGTCGAGGTCGATGAAGGGCAGATCCAGACGTCGCGCGAGGATCTGGCCGATGGTGGATTTGCCGCTGCCTGGAGGACCGTAAAGGTAGAGGTGCATGCGCGTGAATAAATCGGGTTCGGGGTTACGGCCAGAAAAGGTGGGGCTGGCCGGACATGCGTGTGTCGTCGAGGGTTGTACGCCGTAGCGAGGCGAAGCGGGGTGTCATTTCAGCCAGACTGTCACCGCCCAGTTTTTCCGTCAAAGCATCGGCCATGACAATCGCGACAACGGCTTCGAGCACCACCACCGCGCGCGGCACGGGGCAGATGTCAGAGCGTTCATAGTAGGTGAGGCAAGGCTTGCCGGTGGCGAGGTCGATCGTGTCTTGGCCTTTGCGCGTGGTGGGAATGGGTTTCATGGCGGCGCGCAGCCAAACGGGCTGGCCGTTGGTGATACCGCCCTCGATGCCGCCGCAGGCGTTGCTGCGGCGTTCAAGTCCGGCGGGGCCGGGCACGATGGCATCGTGCGCCTGCGAGCCGGGCTTGGCGGTACTGGCGAAAGCGTCGCCGATTTCAATTCCTTTTATGGCCGGCACGCCCAGCACCGCCTGCGCGAGTCGGGCGTCCAGACGCCGGTCCCAATTGACATGCGAACCGAGCCCGACGGGCACACCCTGCACGACGATTTCAATGATGCCGCCCAGCGTCTCGCCCTGGCTTTTGGCGCGATCAATCAATGAGACGATCTGCGCGGCGGTCTCAGGGTCGGGGCATTGCACCTCAGATCGGCGGGCGCGCACGACACGGTCGCTGAAGGACATGCCCTCCAAGCGGGCGGTGTGGCCGTTGATGGCTGCGACGTAACCATCCACCGTGATGCCGAAGGTTTTCAGAAAGGCACGGCAGATGGCGCCGACGGCGACGCGCGCGGCGGTTTCGCGGGCCGAGGCGCGCTCCAGAGAAGGACGGATGTCGGCGTAGCCGTATTTGACGGCGGCCGCGAGGTCGGCATGGCCGGGGCGCGGCGTGGTGTAGGCCGGCACAGCCTTGCCTTTCCAGTTGGCGTGGTCGCGGTTGACAAGCTGGAGCGTGATCGGGGCGCCGGTGGTCACGCCCTCCATCACGCCCGAGAGGATGGCGGCGCGATCCTGCTCGATCGCCATGCGGTCCCCGGCGCCGGCGCCGGTCTGGCGGCGCGCGAGGTCGGCGGCGATCATCTCCTCAGTGATCGGCAGACCGGCGGCCATGCCCTCGATGATCGCGGTCAGTGCGGGGCCGTGCGATTCGCCTGCTGTCAAGTATCGTAATGCCATAAGAAAATCCGTTCAGGAAGGTGTATCACAGTGTAGCGGGGCGCGGGAGGCGATTCAATGCCGCTTTTAGCGCCTGTGTTGAAAAAGCTGAGAGGTCGGCCTCGCTCCGGATGGTGCCGATGTCGTTGAGATAGTGGGCGTCGGAGGAGCGGATCACCGGCAGGCCAAGCGTCTTGCCGCGCCATGCGTCCAAGACCGCGTGGCGGCTCAATTCGACGGCGTCGAATCCCTCGTCGCCGGCAAGGCCGCCGAGCTGCGAGGTCACGCTGAAGACCGGGCGATCAATGTGTGCCGCAATAAAGAGTCCACCCAGCTTGTGGATGTGCTCACCCACCTCGTGCAACGGCAGGCGGGTTGGCGCACCCAGCAGACGCCACTCCAGCTCTTCCACGTTGTCGTCGGCGTCCACCACCGCCTGATATCCGAACACCTCGGGCTGGTTCACCCGCTTGGGCAGCGCGGCATAGCAGATTTCGGTCATCGCCGCCGCCTGCTCCAGCGTGTCGAAAACCGCCAGGCTGTGCACCTCTTCCGCCGATGTGATCTCCAGGCCGAACAGGCAGCTCAGTCCCTCGCGCCGGCAGGCCTCCGCCAGCGCCGGGCTGTTGCGTGACGAATTGTGGTCCGCCAGCATGATGCCGTTCAGCCCTGCGGACTTCGCCTTCTGCACGATCGCGCGTGGTGACGCGTCGAGATCGCCGCACGGCGAGAGGCAGGAGTGGATGTGGAGATCGAACGCGAACATGGTGAGAGTGTAGCCGCTTCCACAGGCGGCGGCAAGTCCACCGCCTGCGGAGGAAGAAGAAAGAGAGAACGCGGGACGCTGAATGTGGCTCGGGGAGACGGGACGGCAGTGCCGGGAGTACCGTTTAACCGTCTTCGTTGTTGCGCTGATCTGACGATGTGGATATGCTGAAAACATGTGTGAACTGTGTATGCCTTTGGTAGGGGTCGGGGCGCTCTGGCTTGTCACGAATCTGGTGCACGGGCTCTGGGTGGAAGTGCGCCGTCGGGCTTGGGAAAAACGCGTGCGGCGCGGATCTGACGGCCTGTTTCCGGATGCCGCGGCCTACCAGGTCGGCAACGGCCCCGTCGCGCTGCTTTTCATCCACGGTTTCGCGGACACGCCGTACATCTGGCAGCGCATCACGCGCCGCCTGGCGGAGGGCGGACGGTTTACCTGCCGAGCCATGCGTCTGCCCGGCAGCGCCGAGCCGGTCTCGTCCGCGCGAGGTCAGTCGCTGGCACGCTGGCGCACGCAGGTGGCGGACGAGCTGGTGCGGCTGCGCGAGGGTCATGATGCCGTATGGGTCGTGGGCCATTCGCTGGGCGGCGCGCTCGCGCTGGATGCGGCGTTGCGCCTGCCGGACATGGTGGACGGCGTAGCGGTCTTGGCACCGCTTATCGAGGTGTCGCGCACGCGGAGTCCGTTGCTGCCGCCGCGTGTCTGGTTCGCGCTGGCCCGCGTCGTGCTCTGCCTCTCGCCGACATTTGAGTCGCCTTTTGCCGCGCAGGGGGTTGCCGAGGATGATCCCTCTTTCATTTACCCTCGAGATCGCTTTATCCCCTTCTGCGTCTACCGTGCGCTCTTCAGGCTGATCCGCGACAACCGCCTTCGTGCGCCTCGTCTCGCTTGTCCGATTTTTGCGGTGACCGCTGCGCAAGATTCCGTCGTCGACACCGCCGCCGCCCAACGCTGGCTGGCCGCTTGCAAGGGGCCGTCGTCGATCCGCGAATTGCCTGAAACCGGCCATGTGATCCCGCTGTGCGCCGATTGGAAGCGTGTGACCGACGACATGGCGGCGTTTATTGAGGAGAATTTAGGAATGAGGAATGAGGAATGAGGAGTTGGGGCGAGTTGACATCGGCGGGGGAACGTACGACACTGGACGCATGAAGAAGCCGATTGCCCTTGTGGCTGCGATGGAGGAGGAGTTGCAGGCGCTGCTGGCGCAGTTCCCGTGTCATGACGCGCGCGTGCACTTCAACACGAGATTGTTTCACGCTCGCCACGGCGAGCAGGAGCTGGTGATTGCTCAGACTGGCGTCGGCAAGGTCAACGCCGCCTGTACGTTAGCCCTGCTGCTCTCTGACTTTGCGCCGGGGTGCGTCATCAATACCGGAACCGCCGGTGGCCTGCATGCCGGGCAGCGCATCCTGGAGCTGCTCGTGCCGGAGGAGATCGTCTATACCGATGTGGACGTGACGCCTCTGGGACTGGCGTTCGGACAGATGCTGGGCAGCGAGCCGCGTTTTCGCGCATCGTCCGAGCTGCTCGCGTGTTTCAGGGAGACACTGGCGGAGCAGCCCTCGCCGCCGGTCTGCCATCACGGGGTGCTCGGTTCCGCCGATTCTTTCATCCATTCGCCTGAACAGCTCGCCCAGATCCGTACGCGCTTTCGGGGCGACGTGTCAGGTGTCGATATGGAAGGCGGCGCGATCGCGCATGCCTGCACGCGCTTCGGCGTGCCCTTCCTGATTTTGCGCGCGCTGAGTGACGTTCCCGGCAGCGGCGACAATGCCCTGGACTTCAAGACCTTTTTGAAACGTGCGGCCGCGGAATCCGCCAGCCTCTGCCGTGCGCTGGTCGAGCGTCTCAGCGTACAGCCGGACGTGGACTAGTCATCGCCGTCCTCGACGTCGACGATCTTGCCGTCGAACTCTTGCAGCACCTGCTTCAGCAGCGGGTCGTCGTAGAGGCCAGCCGGGCGCGCCGCAGGTGCGGCGGGCGGGCGGGCAGTGGCAACCTGCGGCTCTTCCGACCGCAGCGCGTTCAGGCGGCGCAGCACCTCTTCAAGCGACACCGCGTTTGCGATGCGTGCGCACCGGATGAGCGTCATCTCGATCAGCGTGCGCACCGAAAGGGCGAAACGCAGCCGACCCTCCATTTCGGCGAGCTGGTCGGCGATCTGCTGCACGCGCGCGGCGTCCGCCAGCGACGCTTGCGCGGCCAAAGAGCGGATCTGCTCGGGCGTGGCGTCGAGCGTCGACATGGCGTCGCCGACGTACTGGTAGACCAGCAGGTTACGGAAATACTCCATCAGTTCCACCGTCAGACGGCGCATGTCCTTGCCGGCACTGTCAAACATCGCGACCAACCGCAGAATTTCGGGCATATCGCCTTTGAGCACCGCGGTGGCGAGCGCCTCGAGTGACCGGCGCGAGACCAAGCCGAAAACCGCCAGCACATCCTCTTCGGTCAGGGAATCGCCTTTGAAGGAAATGAGTTGATCCAGTGCGGAGAGTGCGTCGCGCATACCGCCCTCGGCGCCGCGCGCGATAGCCAGCAGCGCGTCGTCGTCGATCGTGATGTGCTCCTCCGTGCAGATGTGGCGCAGGCGCTCGACAATCAGCGGCGTCTGGATGCGGCGCAGATCAAAGCGCTGGCATCGCGAGATGATGGTCGGCAGAACCTTGTCGCCTTCCGTCGTGGCGAAGATGAACTTCACGTGCGGCGGCGGCTCCTCCAGCGTCTTGAGCAGCGCGTTGAAGGCCGCGGTGGAGAGCATGTGGACTTCGTCGATGATGATGATCTTGAAGGTGCCGTGGGTCGGGGCGAACTGAACCTGGTCGCGCAGGTCGCGCACCTGATCCACGCCGTTGTTCGAGGCGCCGTCGATCTCCAACACATCGAGCGAGTTGCCGGCCGCGATCTCGCGGCACATGCTGCACTCTTGGCACGGCGTGGTCGTGGGGCCTTTCTCGCAGTCCAACGCTTTGGCGAAAATGCGCGCCAGCGAGGTCTTGCCGATCCCGCGCGGCCCGACGAACAGATAGGCGTGCGCGACACGTCCGGTCTCGATCGCGTTCTTGAGCGTGCGCGTGACATGCTCCTGACCGACCACATCGTCAAACCCCTTGGGGCGCCATTTGCGTGCTAACACTTCATAAGCCATGACGGGGAATGAGTGTACCCTTTGTGCCGTGTGAAGCAAAGGGAAAAGGCGCGATTAGGAGTCAGGAATGAGGAGTCAGGAGTTAGGGGTTTGGGTGCCTTAGGCTCTGATTCAATCGGCGAAGGCAGCCGGCTCTTGGCAAACACGCAGCTCTGGCACACAGGCGCGGCAGGTCCATGTGCCGTCCGGCGCTTCGAATAAAGCGGCGCCGTGTAAGAACCCCACCCAGTCCTCTGCGGTATAGGTGCGGATTTTGAGGCCGGTCAGGAACGAGGCGACGAAGATGTCGTGGCTGATGAAAATGCCGAGCCGCGTGGTTGTCTGGTGGCGCAGCCATTCTGCGAGGTCATCGGTGGCCGGACCGATCGGCCGCGAGTAGGGGGCCGTGCCGTTACGCAGGTAATCGAGCATGAAGGCCATGTAGCCGCGCTGCTGCATCGCCGCCTGAACGGCGTAACAGTCCTCATAGAAAAAGCCGCGCACGCCAAGCTGTTCAGCGTCGGTGACGGTCGCGTCCGGCAGGCCCATGCCCTCGGCGATGTGCCGTGCGGTAAGCTGGCAGCGCGCCATCGGGCTCGCAAAAAAGCGGGCGTCGCGGATGCCGGCCAGGTGCGAGCCGGCGGCACGCGCCATCTCGATGCCGCGCGGCGTCAGGCCGATCCTGCGTCCGAAATCCTTGTCATCGGTCGGTATCGGCGGACGTTCGGAGTGCCGCAGCAGCAGGGCCACGCGGCAACCCTGATCGATTTTTGCGCGAATCTGTGGAAGATCAAGCGTTTCCAGAGAGGTTTTCACGGGGGCGCAGTGTAACAGGGGCGACGCCGTTTTCAAAGGAGGATTTGTGCTAGACGGGGCGGGGAAGGTTTGTTACCTTGTGCGCTTCCATTGCGGGAGCGGTGGATTTCACGATCCTGTACGGGCGATCATGGCTGGCTGCCCTGCGGGTTCAGGCTTCAACTACAGGACAAGGAGCGTTCATGCCTACGATGAAGACCAAGAAATCCGCGACCAAGCGGATTAAAATGTCGGCCACGGGTAAAGTGTTGCGCACGCAGGGGGGCAAATCCCACCTGAACGGCTACAAGCCGCGCGGGCGCAAGCGGAATCTCCGTGGGACCACTGTTGCAGACGAAACGTTCGCCAAGACTGCAGCGCGCATGCTGCAGGGCAATTAACACGGAGTAAGACCCATGTCACGAGCTACAAATGCACCCGCTTCACGCGAACGTCGCCGTCGGCGGTTAGAGTTGGCCAAAGGTTTCCGCGGTGCCCGCAGCAAGCTGTTCCGTCAGGCGACTGAGGCGGTCGACCGCGCCCAGCGTCTCGCGACCGAGCACCGCAAGCTGCGCAAGCGTGATTTCCGCCGTCTGTGGATTGCCCGTATCAACGCGGCGGCTCGAAATGAGGGGATGACCTACAGCCGCTTTATGGAAGGTCTGACCAAGGCCGGTGTCGCGGTGAACCGCAAGATGCTGTCGGAAATCGCGATTGCCGATGCCGCAGGCTTCAAAGCGCTGATCGAAAAGGCGCGCGCCGCACTGGCGTAATCGCATGGCTTGACGGATCAGTCATGAAAAAGAACCGCCTCGTTTCGGGGCGGTTCTTTTTTTGCCACCAATGTCGGCATGATGGATTGTAAGAAAGCGCTGACCGACACCAACGGCGATATGGAAGCCGCCCGAAAACCCGGCGGGAACACTGGGTTTTTTGGGTGGGCGGCGGTCCGTAACGAAAACGCGTGTGCTGGAATTTGACTGAACTGTTTCTAACGCGGGCGTAGCCCGCAACCCAATTCAATCTCACACAAAGGCACAAAGGCCACAAAGGCTTCTTTTAAAACGGCATCCACCTTCGTGCCCTTCGTGGCTTCGTGTGAGAAACAACTTGTTTTTTATTGTGCTTGTCGAGCCGCAAGGCACTAAGAGGGCCTTGTTTTTGCGGGTGAATCAACCATGCTGTCCCACAAGCGAGCTGGAAAAAGCCTCGAATCCCGGCAAAAACGGCTCTTTCGCGGAGAGTACGGGCCTGTGCGGGCCGTCGGCTGTCCCCTAGCAGCGCAGGAGTTCGCAGAGGTCGGTCTTGACCCACAGCGCGCTTCTGACGATCCCGGCGCAGCGCGAGAAGCTGCGGCCCCATCGCGAGACGTGGCGCAGGAAACGCAGCAGCAGGTGTGTCAGCAGCCCGGTCCAGACCTGCCACCTGACGGCCTTCTCGTTGGTCCCGACGAAGTCCCGCAGCTGGAGCGTCTGCTTGATCTCCTTGAAGAACAGCTCGATGGCCCAGCGCGTGCGGTTGGCGTTCGAGAAGGTGTTGCGCTTCGGGGCCGTCGCGCCGGGTTTTTTTATTTCAGCAACAACACCGCGCCGTGATTGGGCAGGAGCAATTCGCCAGCCCCGGCGATAGTCTCGGGGTGTGTCACCGCTGAAACGATACCGCTCACCAAACGGCCGCCGATCCGCAAGGTATGCAGCGGCTGCACCCCTGCAAAATCCAGCGCCAGACGTGCGTCCTCCGCCAGTTCGACTGTCAACCCCTCCGGGAACGGCGCGTATGCGTCTACGACCGGTAAACGCGTTACGCGCACGTCGTCTATGGCCGACGACCGGTCACCTCCGGCCGAATTGAGCCCCTGGAAGGCGAGCAGATATGACACGCCGGACTTGACATAAGGCAGACGGAACGTGTAACGCTCATGCAGGTAATCGGTCGTGGTCACCCGGCCGACCTCGGCACCGTTAAGCATCAGCGCAAAATCATGGCCCACGTGCGAATAATTGCCATCCGTGCGCGCGGCCGCCATGAACGAGACCGCGTAATAGCCATCCTCCGGGAAGGTCACCGGCTGCCGGATCGACGCCGTCTTCTGCAGCCAACCCGCCTGTCGCCCCATCGGCACCGCGAACGAGAAGGCGGTGCGCTCCACGCAGAGCCCACTCTTGGTATCGTTGTCGCCGCTGTCGGCGGTCGACGTGAATGACCACGCCGCTCCGCTGGGCGCAACCGAATAATTGCCTGTAACCGGATTTTCGAATCCGCCCTCCTGCACCACGGCCGGCCCCATGTAGGTCACGCGTACGTCATCGATCAAGCCGATACGCGAGTGACTGTTTGTGCCCGTAGTGCCCTCGAAGCCGATCACCGCGACCTGCCCCTGCGTCACGGCCGGCAACGTCACCTCATATAGCTGATAGCCCGGTGGGCCGAGCCGGATCGGCGCGATCTTGACGCCGTCGAAGGTCACATCCAGCGTGTGCCGGGCATTCACGCTCGGATAACTGCCGGCCCGCGAGAACGGCGACCCGCCGGCCCCGCCGGCCCCCAGGAACGAAACCCGGTAAACGCCGCCGGAGGGGAAGGTCACCGTCGTGCGCAGTTTGCCGTCCCCGAACAGAAAAGCCGCCCGCCCGCCGGACTCCGGGCTCACCATCCAGCCGCCCAGATCCTCGGCCACGCCCGCCGCCGCCACATTCGTTCCGAAGACGTTGTTGGCGTTCTGCAGCAGATTGGTCACCGCATCGGAGAAGGTCCAGCCGCGGCCGTCCAGCACCGAGCCGATCTCATAGCGCGTCTGGCCGTTGAGCCGCAGCGTGAGGTCGCCGGTCTCCTCGAAGGATCCGTCCTGCACCAGGTTGCCGTCATCCTCCAACCGCTCCAGCCGGATGTCGTCGATCAGCGACGTGCGGTCGCCCGCCTCGATGTGCACGCCGCGGAACAACAGGCTGTAGCTGCCGGCCGCGCGGTACGGCAGACGGATATCGCGTCGCGTGAAGAAATTGCTGTTCGCCTCAACCTTGCCCACCGTCACGCCGTCAAACACCACCTCCAGCAGATGCAGGCCCGAGCCCGTGCGCCGCGCATGCGCGAAGGTCAGCCGGTACGCGCCCGCCTGCGGCAGCGTGACCGTGCCTTCCACCGTGCCAGACCGCTGCACAAAGGCGACCACGCGCCCGCCTTCGGGCAGCGGAATCGCCGCCCCGAGCCAGGGCGAACCGGGCGTGGCCAGGCCCGATCCCTTATCGACCTGGTTCGTGACACCGATCTCCGTGATCTTCGTTGACGGCATGAAGGCCCACTCCGCACTGGTCGGGTTGTACATCCAGGCTCCTGCGCCCATCGAACCGCTGGTCTGCTCAAAATCCGCGTTCGGCACACTGCCCACCGTAAACGCCGCGCGCGGCACGGCCGGCGGCGCGAGGCACAGCGTGCCCGCCTCGACGCGCACCGTCGTCACGCCCTGCGGGATCTCCGCCGTGGACCACACGCCCGCCCCGTCCTTGGCCAGCACGCCCGCCTCGGCCAGCGTCTGCACGCCGACGCTGCCGCCCGCCGCCGTGACGCGCCGCCCGCCGACCGCAAAATCCACCGCGCCATTGGTCGTAACGACCACGTCAACATCGTCGCGCCGCACCAGCGGCCCCACCGTCAACGCACCCTCTGCCAGATACAGCGTGCGTGCGGGCAATCCGGCCTGTCGCCGCAGATGCAACGCGCCTGCCCCGTGCTTGACGAGCAGGCCATCGCCGTCCAGCCCGCTCAAGGTGAGCATTTCACCCTGCTCCACCCGGAACTCGGCCGCCGCGCCGGTACGGACGCTCACCACCCCCTGCTGCGTACGGTTGAACCATTTGCTCTGCAGATACGCCTCCACCGCCAGCCGGTCATTCTCGGAGAGCACGTTTCCGAACACCAGCACCTCCGCCAACTGGCCGCCGCCCTGACGGAAATTCGTGGTCGGGGGCATATAGTTGCGGTCATTGAAGAAATTCGAAAAATTCGCGGTGCCGGCGGGCAGGTGAACGCCGACCAGTTCATACCAGTCATGCGGATACTGCATGAACCCGTTGACGCGGCGTCCGTCCAGCGACACCCAGCCGTTGCGCAGGCTGTCCGCCGCCTCTTCGGCGAACAACGGCGATTGACCTGCGGTGGAAGACCCGGTGTGGAAATGCTTGTCTCCGTTGTTGCCGCTACCTTTCCAACTGCCGAAGAAGAACCCGTGATACTCGCTGCCGCCCTGTGTGCCGCGTACTGCGAAAAAGCTCTTGCCGGTCAACGTCTGGTTGCTGGTGACCGTTCCACCGTCGCCGGGCTGCATCAGAGCAAGCCAGCAGCCGTTGCTCTTCATGGCGCCGAACTCGAGATATTGCTGCGCCCCCAGCCAGGCGCGGCTGGCCAGAGCGGGGCCCGGCCCATCCCCATAACGCCCGGCGTACATCAAGGTCGGCACTTCCGTGTCGGTTTCACGCACATCACACCAGCGCAACACTTGGGCCGGCGCACCGCCATCCGTCACCACATTGGTCGTGGCATCGACCCACAGCAGCAGATTGTTGGTGAGAATGTGAGACGGCAACACGGTGGATGTTATCGAGCTGCCGGCATCCAGTGCCAGCGTACCCTGCTCAACTTCAATCGTGCCACCGGTAAAGTGCGATGACGTCACGGCCAGACGCCCTGTGCCTAACTTACGCAGCGTCCCGGCGACCACCACGGATTCCGTCTCGGCCGTCGCATTCGTCACCACCACCTCCGCCGTCTGGCCGTGCCCCACCGAGGGCACCTGCATCTGTACTGCCCACGTCACCCACACCGACGCAAGCACGCACATCGCGGTCACTTTGCCTCGTACGTTTCGTTTACTTGATGTCATCGCGTTCTCTCCCAATTGCCGACAAAACCCTAAACACCATATGGACACATTGTAGGCCTTTCCCTTTCCTTTGTCTAGAAGTCTAATTATCCTGTGGTAATCGGCAAGCGACAGGGGTATGCGAAGATCGTGCGTTTCTGGGGAAAAGGGGAGAGGCGAGTCGGGCGCACGGGCGTCCTCGCCCGCAACAACGTGTCGTGAAAAGGCCGAGCACGCATCCATCGAGCGCCAAACCGCGCATCCACATCGCGCAAAGCCTTTCACATCGCTGATGAGGCCGTCCGCACCCTGACATCCAGCATCAAACACGCGGCAAACTCGCATCTCTCTGTTGCTAACCGGATCTTTCGCAAATTTTAAAATCACACTTGCGTCGCAGGGGCCGTATTTGGTACAGTCAGCGCACTTTTGGGATTCATGGGGCGGTAGCTCAGTTGGTAGAGCATCACGTTCGCAACGTGGGGGTCAGGAGTTCGAATCTCCTTCGCTCCACCATGGATGAAAGAAAAAGGCCGCCGACCCAGCGGCCTTTTTTGCGTGTAATATGAAACTTTCCGTTAAAGATGCCGCTCTCTTCCTGAGCGTCTCGCCCGATACGGTATACCGATGGGTCAATCAGGATGAGATCCCGTACCACACGGTCAATGACCAGCTTCGCTTTAATCGCGCTGAGTTGCTGGAGTGGGCGACCGCCCGCAATCTTGACGTCTCGCCCGACCTGTTCACGCGGGAAGAGGCTGCACATGTTGAGCTTCCAACTGTCTCTCAGGCGCTCGCGAACGGTGGTATCGTGTACGACGTGCCGGGCGGTGATCGGGCCGCTGTTCTGAACGCGGTCGTCAACTTGCTGAAATTGCCAGCGGAGGTTGATCGCGAATATCTCTGCCAGATCCTGTTGGCGCGCGAAGGGCTGGGCTCGACCGGCATCGGCGACGGCATCGCGATCCCGCACGTGCGCAACCCGCTGGTGCTGCACGTGACGCAGCCGACGATCACGCTCTGTTTTCTGGCCACACCGATCGACTTTCATGCGGTGGACGGCAAGCCGGTGAACACCCTCTTCACGTTGATCAGCCCCACAGTGAAGACGCATCTCCACCTGTTGTCGTGGTTGAGTTACGCGTTGCGTCATCCCGCTTTCAAAGAGGCGGTCAAGCGGCAGGCGCCGCGCGATGAGCTGATGGCACGACTGGCGGCGGCCGAAGCCGCCATCGGCCGCTGAACGAAGTCTGCCGAAAGGGATACCGGTGTTTCTGATCCTCATTTTGCTGGCCATTATCGTGGCGGCCGCGAGTGGCCTGCCCGGTTTTGTGCTGCGTCGTCCGAAGCGTGGCGGCGAAGGGATCGCCGTCGCAGGCATGCTGTGCGCGGCGTGCGCGGGCCTGGCCGGCGCGGTCGGCGCGCTCTTGGGGCATGGCGTTGAAACGCTCGCGTTGAAGTGGCCGGCCGTCGGCGGCGGCAGTGTGGGGCTCGACGCGCTGAGCGCGTTTTTTCTGGTGCCGGTTTTTCTGGTCGGCGGCTTAGGGCCGGTTTATGGGCTCGGCTACTGGCCGCATCGGCGTCATCCCGCAAACGGTCGGCGTCTGCGGTTTTTCTGGGGCGTACTGGTCGCGGGCATGGCGCTGTTGGTGATCGCCCGCCACGCGCTGACCTTTCTGCTGGGCTGGGAGATGATGGCGCTGTCTGCCTTCTTTCTGGTTGCGACCGAAGATCACCGTTCCGCAAGCAGGCAGGCTGGCTGGATCTATTTGATTTCGACCCATTGCTGCACGCTGGCGCTGCTCGCGTTGTTCGCGGTGTGGCGCCAGGCCACCGGTTCGTTTGACATGGTTCCTGCTGCACTGCATACGTTTGGGCCGGGGACGGCGAGCCTCTGTGTGGGCCTGGTTTTGGTGGGGTTCGGTGTCAAGGCCGGTATGATGCCGCTGCATTTTTGGCTGCCCGGCGCACACGCCAATGCGCCCAGCCATGTTTCGGCGATCATGTCGGGCGTCGTCATCAAGATGGGCATTTACGGGATGGTCAGGTGGTGCGCACTGTTGCCGGAAGCCCCGGTCGCGTGGGGTGAGCTGGTGCTGCTCTTGGGTGCCTTGAGCAGCGTGCTCGGCGTGCTGTTCGCCATTGGGCAGCATGACCTCAAACGCCTGCTGGCTTATCACAGTGTCGAGAACATCGGCATCATTTTGATGGGCTTCGGCCTCGCGTTGTTGGGGCGGGCCCTGCATCGCCCGGAGTGGGTCGTGCTGGGTCTCGGTGCCTGCCTGCTGCATGTGTGGAATCACAGTTTGTTCAAGTCCTTGCTCTTCCTCTGCGCCGGCGCGGTGGCGCATGCGGCCGGCACGCGCCAGATGGATCGTCTGGGCGGACTTGCCAGGCGGATGCCGTGGACGGCCGTGGCTTTTCTCGTTGGTGCCGTGGCGATCTGCGGGCTGCCCCCCCTGAACGGCTTCGTCAGCGAATGGCTATTGTATATCGGTCTGCTGAAAGGAGTGACCGGCGCGGCGGGCGGCGCGTTTGCCGCCTTGGTCGGCGTGCCGGTGCTGGCGATGACCGGTGCGCTGGCGCTGGCGTGCTTTGTGAAGGTCATGGGGACAGTATTTCTCGGTGAGCCGCGCACACTGCGTGCTGCGCAGGCGCATGAAGTGTCTCGCTGCGAACGCTTGCCGATGGCGGTGCTGGTGTCCGGATGCGTGTTCATCGGGGTGTGCCCCTCTCTGGCGGTTCCCGCACTGAATGCCGCCGTCAGTTGTTGGTTACAGGGGTCAGACCTCGCGGTGACCTCCGTCGCGCAAGCGGTGCCGCTGGGCGTGATCCCGTTGATCGCCCTGCTGCTGTTCGTCTGCGCGGCCGGCATCGTCTGGCGTTTGCGGCTCTGGAAAGAGGCAGCGGCGTTGCGCGACCGTCTCACCTGGGATTGTGGTTATGCGCGACCGGATGCGCGTATGCAATACACGGCGAGTTCTTTTGCACGTACGCTGGTGTCGTTGTTTAGCGGTGTGTTGAAACCGATTGAACACCGTCCGCAGGTAGAGGGGCTCTTCCCGATGCCGACGCACACGCACAGCCATGTCGATGAGGCTGTCTTGGATCGGGTCTTGGTGCCTGCCGCACGAAAAGTTGAAGCGGCTTTCATTTGGTTGCATCGTTTCCAACGCGGCCTGACGCAACATTATGTCCTGTATGTGCTTCTGATGTTGCTGATGTTGCTGTGCACGTTGTGCCCTTTCAGGCACTGGGTTGCGGTCTGGCTGAAGCAATGAACAGAACGGCGTCCTGTTTCTGCCCTCATGATGTGATGTGTTGTTCCTGTCGGGACGCAAGGAGTCACTGACACATGCTGGAAATCTTGATTCATATCGCGGTGTTGCTGCTGATTCCGCCGCTCCTGCCGGGCGTGATCGCCAAAACCAAGGCGTGGTTCGCGGGACGCTCCGGGCCGCCATTGCTCCAGCCGTACTATGACATTGCCAAATGCCTGCGGCGTGGCTGGGTGTGCAGCAAGACCACCACCTGGATCTTTTGGGCCGGCCCGGTCGTCGCATTGTCGACGACCCTGCTGGCAGGCCTGATGGTGCCGTTGGGCCGGGCGAGTGCGCCGATCGCCTTCACGGGCGATCTGGTCCTTTTCGCCTATCTTTTCGGGCTGGCCCGTTTCTTCACCACGTCGGCCGCGCTGGATACCGGCTCGGCGTTTGAGGGGATGGGGGCCGTGCGTGAGGTGACCTTGGCCTGTTTTTCTGAGCCGGCCCTGTTTTTCGCTTTGATGGTGCTGGCCAAAATCTCAGGTACGCTTTCGTTGACGCCGATGCTGCACGCGCCGGCAACGGCTTTTTCCGTGGGCATTGCCGCGCCGCTGACGCTGATCCTCATCGGTCTGTTTATCGTGCTGCTGGCCGAGACCTGCCGCATCCCGGTTGATGATCCCAACACGCATCTGGAGCTGACGATGATCCACGAGGCGATGGTTCTCGACCATAGCGGGCCGCTGTTCGGTCTCATTCTTTATGCGGCGGCGATGAAGATGCTGGTGCTCGGTATGGTGGTGCTGCATGTGCTGGTACCGTTCCTGCCGGGACGCGAGTTGTGGCGGGGGCCGTTGTTCCTGACCCTGCTGTTGGCCTTGGCAGTGGGGATCGGTGTGGTGGAATCCGTGATGGCGCGCCTCAAAATGCGGCATGTGCCTTATCTGCTGGTCGGTGCGATGCTCTCTTGCGGTTTCGGTTTCATTCTTCTGATCAGGTGATCCGATGTCAAACTCGCTCAATTCTCTGTTGGTGATGGTTCTCATGCTCAACCTCTTCGCGCTGGGAACCAGCCGGATTTCCTCCGTGATCCGTACCGTCGCGATGCAGGGTGCCTTACTGGGGACGCTGCCGCTGATGTTGCACGGTCACATTTCGATCGGCGTGGTGTTCATTGTTGCGCTGACGATCGCGCTGAAAGGCGTGATCATCCCTGGCATGATGAACCGCGCGTTGCGCGATATCAAGATCAGACGCGAGGTTGAGCCTTTGATCGGCTTTCAATCCTCGGTGATGTTGGGGGCGCTAGGAGCTATCTCTGCCCTTTTGTTTGCCGGCCTGCTGCCTCTGGCTCCTCAGCATGCCGACACCTTGATGGTGCCGGCCGCCATCGCCACGGTGTTGACCGGGTTCATCCTGCTGATCACGCGGTTCAAGGCGTTGACACAGGTGATGGGCTACCTGGTGCTCGAAAACGGGATCTACATTTTCGGCATGCTGCTGGTCGACGCCATGCCGCTGGTGGTGGAGATGGGCGTGTTGCTGGACTTGTTTGTCGCGATTTTTGTGATCTGCATTATTGTGAACCGGATCAATCAAGCCTTTTCCTCTCTCGACACGCGCCGCTTGGCAGCGCTGAAGGAGTAGTCGTTCATGGCGTTTTTCTTCATTTTCTATCCCGTGGTGATGGCCGCTCTTGCGGCGCTGATCCCGTCGGACAGGTGGCGGCCGTGGCTGCTGCCGCTGGCCGGAACCTTGCACGCCGTGTTGACCGGCTGCGTGTTGGCGCGGCAGGATCCTTTGTCTGAGACGGCTTGGCTTGCGCTTGATCCGTTGGGCAAGGTGATTCTGCTGGTGGTGAGTCTGCTCTTTCTGTTCTGCTCGTACTATGCGGCCGGCTATTTACGTCTGCGTGGCGAGCGCCCCAACCGTGTCTTCTGTGTCTGCTTGCTCGCCTTCCTTGGTGTGGCCAGCCTGGCGGCCTGGTCACGTCATTTGGGATTACAGTGGGTGGCGATCGAAGCCACGACGCTGGTCACCGCGCCGCTGATCTTTTTCAACCGCACGCAACGCAGCGTCGAGGCCACTTGGAAATACATGGTGGTCTGTTCGGTCGGCATCGCGCTGGCCCTATTGGGCACGTTCTTCTTGGCCTATTCCGCGTTGCACGCGGAACATGAGGCGTCGCTGATGGTGCACGATCTGGTTCAACATGCGCCGAAGCTTTCCAAGCCCTGGCTACATGCGGCATTTGTGCTGCTGCTGGTCGGCTACGGCACGAAAATGGGCTTGGCCCCGATGCACACCTGGAAACCTGATGCCTATGGTGAAGCTCCCGGCGTGATCGGTGCCATTTTGGCGGGCGGTGTGACCAGTTGCGCGTTTCTCGCGCTCTTGCGCGCCTATCACATTTGCGTGGCTGCCGGTGAAGCGCCCTTTGTTTCGCGCTTGCTGGTGTTCATGGGGCTGTTCTCGATGGCGGTCGCCGGCCTGTTTATGGTCGGGCAGCGCGACATGAAGCGGATGCTCGCCTATTCCAGCGTGGAGCACATGGGGTTTCTGGTCTTGGGGCTCGGCCTGGGTGCGCCGGCGTTGTTCGGCACGCTGCTGCATGTGGTGAACAACGGGCTGACCAAGGGCATCCTGTTTCTGTCGGCCGGCAACATACACCGCGCCTACAACAGTAAGAGCACGGAGCAGGTGAGCGGTGCCATGCGGCGGCTGCCGCTTTCCGGCACGCTCTTTCTGACCGGTTTTCTCGCCATTACCGGTTCGCCGCCATTCGGCCCTTTCATCAGTGAGTTCATGATTCTTAACGGAGCGTTCGCAGCCGGCCATGCGGTGGTTGGAGCACTGTTCCTCGTGCTGTTGCTGGTGGTTTTCATCGGCATGGGGGCCGCCGTGTTAAAGGTGGTGCAGGGGCGTCCGTCCTCGGCGGCGCGCGGCACGTCCTACCGCGACTCCCTGTTGACCGGCGCTCCCATGCTGGGACTGCTGGCGGTGGTCGTGTTGATCGGCGTGGTGCTGCCTGCGCCGTTGGCGGCTTTGATTACCGACGCCGTTCATTTTCTGGAGGGCCAGCCATGAGTGCATCTCTGGCCGATTTTGTCAGCGTTGCGAATGGTCAGGCTGTTGCGCTGGAACGGGTTCCGGTTCTTCCATTAGAGAGCTTGCATGCAGCGATCGCGTCGGGTGTGGTGTCGGGTTGCCGCGTCAGCGCGTTGTTTGGCGCGGCTGCGCCGCAGCCGGGCGCGACGCGCCTGTACGCGGTTCTGGCCGATGACGGGCAGAATCGGCTGTGGGTGGCGGCGTCCGATGTGATCGGAGACTCCTATCCTTCGTTGACTCCACGCTGTGCGCAGGCGCATCTGTTTGAACGTGAGATCGCTGAGCAGTTCGGGTTGCGACCGGAAGGCCATCCTTGGCTCAAGCCGGTGCGTTACCGCAGTTCGTGGACCGGCCGCGATGTTTGGGCACGGCCGACGGAAGAAACAATCCTGCCTGCGGCCGGCGACTTTTATCGGGTAGAGGGAGACCAGGTGCATGAAGTGGCGGTGGGGCCCGTGCACGCCGGTGTCATCGAGCCGGGACACTTCCGGTTCCAATGTCATGGTGAACAGGTGTATCACTTGGAAATCGCGCTGGGCTATCAGCATCGCGGCGTTGAGGAGGCGTTGTTGAACGGGCCGGATGCGCGTACGATACATCGGGTAGAGACGCTCTCTGGCGATGCCTCGGTCGCGCATGCGACGGCGTACAGCCAGATTTATGAGGCGCTCGCTGGTCATGCGGCGAGCGCTCGTGCGCAGGCGCTGCGCGGCATTGCGCTGGAATTGGAACGCATGGCGACGCACATTGGCGATCTCGGCGCGTTGGCCGGGGATGTGGGGTATCTGCCGACCGCCAGTTTCTGCGGACGCATCCGCGGCGATGTGCTCAACATGACCGCGCTGCTGTGCGGCAGCCGCTTTGGACGCGGACTGATCCGGCCGGGCGGCGTGGGATTCGATGCCGACGGGGAGCGGCTGGCGGAACTGGGTCGGCGGCTTGATGCTTGTGAAAAAGATGCGCATGTGGCGATCGAGCTGTTGTGGAAAACGCCTTCGGTGATGGCGCGTTTTGAGGAGGTGGGCGTCGTTCCGCGTAAAGTTGCGGCCGAGCTGGGACTGGTCGGCCCCGCCGCGCGCGCCGCCGGTTTGGAGCGCGACATCCGGCGCGATCAGCCGTGCGGTATCTTTTGCTTTTCGCAGATTCCGCTGGCGACGTGTGAGTCCGGCGATGTTTTTGCGCGCGCGTATGTCCGTTGGCTGGAAATCCAATATGCCATCGCCTTCATCCGCGATCAGCTCCAGGCGTTGCCGACTGGCGCGGTGCGCGTTCCGGCGGGCGCGTGTGCCCCCGATCATTTTGCGGTGGCGCTGACCGAAGGCTGGCGCGGCGAAGTGTGCCATGTGGCGATCACGGATGCGCAGGGGCGTTTCGCGAGCTACAAGGTGGTGGATCCGTCGTTCCACAACTGGACGGGGCTGGCCTACGCGCTGCGCGATCAGGAGATCTCCGATTTTCCGATCTGCAACAAGAGTTTCAACCTGTCCTATTGCGGACACGATTTATAAGCCAAGGGCGCTGTTATGATTCAAGAGATCGTTGCGCGTTTGCAACAAAGGCACAGGACGATGCGTTATCCCTACGGCGAGCCGCCGCCGTTGCCGGACCGTTTTCGCGGGCGTCCGGTTGTGGATCCGGCGCGCTGTGCTGCGGGTTGCCACGACTGCGAGAAGGTGTGCCCGACCGGCGCGCTCTGCGCAACGGCGCCGGAGACCCTTGATCTCGGCAAATGTCTGTTTTGTCCGGAATGTGCCGCCGCTTGTCCGCATCAGGCGATCTCCTATGCATCCAGCCATCAGCTTGCGGCACGCGAACGCGCGGATCTCGTGGTGTCGCGCGAACGCGCGGCGATCGAGGTGAAGCGCGCGGCACTGGATGATGCATTACGGAAGCTGTTCGGACGCTCGCTGAAATTGCGGCAGGTCAGCGCGGGTGGTTGCAACGCCTGCGAGGCCGACAGCAATGTGTTGACGACGGTGGGCTGGGACATGGGGCGCTTCGGCATCCAGTTCGTGGCGTCGCCGCGTCATGCGGACGGCCTGCTGGTGACGGGGCCTGTCTCGCGGAACATGGTGTTGGCGCTTAAGAAGACGTATGACGCGCTGTCAGAGCCGCGCATTGTCATTGCGGTCGGAACCTGCGCGATCTCCGGCGGCGTGTTCGCCGGAAGGCCCGAGGTCGCGGACGGCGCGGCCTCGGTGGTGCCGGTGGATCTGTATATCCCGGGGTGTCCGCCGCATCCGCTCACCGTGCTCGACGGATTGCTGCGGTTGATCGGGCGTGTTCGGTAACGACCAATCTGCTAAACTGGCGGCATGGTGAAATCGTCATACGGCCAGATTTTTGGGGTATGGTGGGTCGGTGTGATGGCAGTTTGCGCGACTGCGACAGAACTTGACGACCAGTTCCGTAACCCTCCGCAGAACATGACGCGCGTGTGTGTGGCGCTCGCCGTGCGGCCCGGTGCCGCTGAAGGGGAATGGCTGGATCGACAGCTTGAGCGTGTGCGCGATGTCGGTGCCGGTGGTGTTTTGCTGACCGTGCCGACCGTCGACGAGGCGATGTGGCAAAGCTTAGAACGGGCGTTGGAGCGCGCCCGTTTGTTAGGGTTAGACGTCGGCTTCCGCGATTTTTGTGTCACGAAGGAAGACGAGGAAAAAGTCCCGCGCGCCAGAAAGCTGGTGTGGAGCTGCGAGGCTACACAGGCTGATGCGTCTGACGGCCGTGAAACGGCGCCGCAAGTGGCTGTTCCGTCCTCTTCTTCGTACCGGCTGATCGCAGATTTGGCCGTCCCTGATGGTGCCGCTGAGATTCAGCCGCATCAGCTTGTCGATTTGTCCAATGCGGCGTTGCCGACCAATGGCGCATGGCGGATTTGCCGTTTCGGGAGTGTTGAACTGGAGCCTCCGCGTGTCGATCCGTTTGCGGGGACGGCGTTTTTCCGTCACGTCAATCAGTGGCTCTTTGCTGCTCAGAGCCGTTTCGCGCGGACGTACGGAAGCACGTTGCTTTGGGTACAGTTTTCCGGGCATCCCCAAACTGAATTTGCCTGGCCTTCCGATATGCCGGAGGCATTTTTGAAGTTGAGCGGCTTGAATCTGCTGCGGCATCTGCCGGCGCTGGCGGGCGTGCCGGTAGGGAGCGAGTCAACGGCTGCTTTCGTGCGGCAACAGGCTGTCCGCACGGTCAGAGCGTTGTGGCGCGAGCGCTGCGGCAAGACCGTGGACGAGCTCGTGCATGAAGCCGGTCTGGAGGCGGCCGTCCGTATTGATGAAGTTCCCGTGGAGCCTGTCGAGGTGGCCTGGCGCTTCCGGCGTCCGATCCTTGTCGCTTCCGGACAAGAAGCGGCGCGTGAGGCCAACAGGCGAGCGGCGGGAGGCGCGCGCACCATGGGGCGCCGTTTTGTGATGGGGGAATTGACACCGTTGGATGGTGAGTCTTCTCCGGCGGCAGTGCTGCTGGCGTTTCCCTGGAAACCAGCGCTCGACCGTTTGTTGGCTGATGGTGCGACGCGGATTCTGCTGGATGTCGGCGGATCACTGCCGAGTGATGACGGTGTGTTCCGGCAACTTCGCGAAGGTTGCCGGTATGCGCACAGATGCCAGGTCATGCTTCAACAGGGAGCGCCGGCCGGTGATGTGCTGGTATGGTCCGAGCGCCCTGTGCCCGCGCTGGCCGCCTATTCGTGCGATACCGCAAACGAGGTTATGCTGGAGGCTGCGGCGGTCAAGGATGGGCGTATCCGGTTTGATTCCGAACGTGAATATACGGGGCTGGTGGTTTCTCCCGAGATTTTGCGGCGTCCAGGTGCGGAACGTTTGGTGCGGATGATCGCGTCGCGCGGGGTGCGGGTCTGGTTGATGGCGGGACGTGACGAGACCGAAACATCTGCACATGCACGGTTTGCTGATGCCGCGAATACGGTTTGGGTTCCTGAAGGTGTGCGCGGGTTGCCGGGACTGCCCCCCGATTGTGTCTGGCAAACCGATACATCGGGGATGCAGGTCAGCTTCGTACATAGGCGCACGGCAGCGCATGAGGTCTATTATCTCGTGAATGAGAGTACAGAACCGGGCAGTGTGTCTTGTACGTTCCGGGATACCGGCAAGAAAGCCCCAGAGCGATGGGATCCCGCGACCGGGGAGATTGAATTGCTGAAAACGGATGTGGCTCTCGAGCCCGATGGCCGCGTCACAGCCAAGGTTTTTCTCGGCGCACACGATGCCTGCTTCATCGTGTTTGACCGTTGAGCTGAATACGGTTGTCAGCCGCGCCGCTTTTTAGCATCATACGCCGCCGTGATTGAGTTCCGCAATATCGGTGTGCGCTATGGCACGCAACAAGTTCTGAGTGACGTCAATTTCCGCATCAATGCCGGTGAGCGCGTTGGAATCGTCGGGCCCAACGGTTCCGGCAAATCGACGCTTTTCCGCCTGATCTTGGGCGAAGCTGATCCTGACGTCGGCGAGGTGATTATCGAGCAGTCGCCGCGTATCGGGCACATCCGTCAGCACCTTCAAGCGGCGTCTGACTCCGAAACACTGCTCGAATACGCATTGCGCGGGATCCCCGGGCTTGCTGAGATGGAGCACGAGCTGCACGCGCTTGAGGCGTCACTGGCGACGGCAGAGGAGGGGGCGGAGCGCGCGAGGATTCTCGACCGTCTGGGCGAAGTGCAGACCGCCTTCGAACATCTCGGCGGCTATGAGATCGAGACCCGCGTGAAGGTGTCGCTCGGCGGGCTGGGCTTCTCGGTTGAGGAGTTCGGCAAGCCCTTTGCCAGCTTCAGCGGCGGGTGGCAGATGCGCGCGGAGCTCTCGCGCGTGCTGGCCTCCAAGCCCGACCTGTTGTTGCTGGACGAACCGTCCAACTATTTGGATCTTCCGGCGGTTGAGTGGCTGCAGCGTTTCCTGCGTGTGTATGACGGCACGCTGGTGCTGATCTCGCACGACCGTTACCTGTTGCGCACGCTGACCACGACGACGGTTGAGGTGGACGCAAACACGGCCACGCGTTACAACGGCGATCTGGACTTCTACCTGCGCGAGCGCGAGATCCGGCATGCCAACCTGCTCGCCGCCAAAGAAAATCAGGACCGGCGGCGCGAACAACTGGAACGTTTCGTCGAACGCTTTAAAGCGACCAGCTCAAAGTCCACCCAGGCCCAGAGCCGCATGAAGATGATCGAGCGACTGGACGAGGAGGCGATTGTCCTGCCCAAGCGTAGCCTGGCGGCCGGGTATCTGCGCCTGCCGTCGGCGCCGCACGCCGGGGCTGAAATCGTCCGGCTGGAACAGGTTTTTTTCTCGTACGACGGCCAGCGCAACGTCTTGCACGATGTGGACCTTTCGATCGCGCGCGGCGACAAGGTGGCGATCGTAGGCTACAACGGCATGGGCAAGACCACGCTGCTGCGCATCATGGCTGGCGTGCGCACCCCAACATCGGGCACCTGTACGCTGGGGCACAAAGTGATGCCTGGGTATTTGTCGCAGGAGTTTTCAGAAACGGTGCCGCCGGAGGTCTCCGTTTTTGAATGCGCCAAACGGTGTAAGCCGGATGCGACCGAACGCGAGCTGCGTTCGCAGCTCGGCGCCTTTGGCTTTTCTGCGGATGATATTGGGAAGCCGGCCGGCGTGCTGAGCGGCGGCGAAAAAATCCGTCTGGCCTTCCTGCGTCTGTTTTTGGCGCCGCCGAACTTCATGCTGCTGGACGAGCCGACCACGCATCTGGATCTTGAGGGACGCGCCACGCTGGAAAAGGCGATCCGGGCTTATGACGGCACGGTCTGCCTTGTGAGTCACGATATCGAGTTCGTGCGCAACACGGTCACGTCGATCATCGAGATCTCGCCTGCCGGTGTGCGTCGGTTCCCGGGCGGGTATGACTATTACCGCGAAAAAACTGCCAACGAAAACCGCGATGGGACACCGCAGGCCGCTGTTTCAGCGCCCGCTGTGTCAACAGAAGAAGTCACCGTGCCGGTTTCGTCCAAAGAGTTGCGTCGCGCCCGTGCCCAGGCGCGGGCCAAGCTGCAGCCGCAGATCCGTGCGCTGAAAGAGAAGGTCGCCAAAGCCGAGGCGCGTATCACCGAACTGGAGTCTGAACTGGAGGCGCTCTCCGAGGTGCTGTTCAACCCCAAGCCGGACACGGATTTTGCGGCGACGAACAAACGGCTCAAGCTGGTGCAGGACCAGCTTGAGGTGTTCTCTGAAGAGTGGGAGCGCGACGCTTCAGAGCTGGAACGCCTCCAGCGTGAGCAGGAGGCGGCCCTGGAAGAAGTTATTCCCACTCGATAGTGGCGGGCGGTTTGCTGGTGATGTCGTACACGACGCGGTTGACCTGCGGCACGTTGGCGGTGATGCGTTCGGAGATCGTCTCAAGGATGTCCATCGGGATCTTGACGAACCGCGCGGTCATGAAATCCGAGGTGCGAACCGCACGCAGCGCCACGGTGTAGGCGTAGGTGCGGGCATCGTTCGCCACGCCGACCGAGCGGTTGCCGGTCAGCACCGCGAAGTACTGGCTGGCCTGCGATTCAAGGCCGTTTTCGATGATTGCCTGCCGGAAAATCGCGTCGGCCTCGCGCAGGATGTCGAGCTTCTCCTTGGTCAGCTCGCCGATGCAGCGCACGCCGAGGCCGGGGCCGGGGAAGGGTTGGCGCATGGCGATCGAGGCGGGGATGCCCAGGGCCAGCGCGACCTGGCGGACCTCGTCCTTGAACAGATATTTGATCGGTTCCACCAGCCCCTTGAAGTCGATATGCTTGGGCAGGCCGCCGACATTGTGGTGGGCCTTGACCGGCTTGCCGCCGTCCCAACCGCTCTCGATGATGTCGGGATAGATCGTGCCCTGCACCAGAAAGTCGGGTTTACCGGCGGCGCGCGCCTCTTCTTCAAACACGCGGATAAACTCCTCGCCGATGATCATGCGCTTGCGTTCCGGATCGGTGACGCCGGCCAGCTTGTCCAGGAAGTGCGCCTCGGCGTTGACGTGGCGCAGCGCGATGCCGAAGCCGTCGCGGAACACCCGGCAGACCTCCTCGGGCTCATCTTTACGCATCAGGCCGTGGTCGACGAACACACACGTGAGCTGTTTGCCGACGGCACGATGGACCAGGACTGCGCAGACCGAGGAGTCCACGCCGCCTGACATGGCCAGCAAGACATGACGGCTGCCGACGGTCTCACGGATATTGGCGATGGCGTCCTCGATGAAGGCTTCGGTCGTCCAATCCTGCCGCAGGCCGCACTGCTGGAGCAGGAACGGCTCGATGGTTGCCGCGTCGCAGGGCAGGCCGTTGAGGTCGAGTACGGGGACGCCGAAAGAGGCGGGGGCGACGGCCGGTGCGCGTTCTAATGTCGCCTCGCCGCAGGCCGCGCCGCGCTGCAGGATCAGCGCTTTGGGGGCCAGCGCGGCGATCCGTTCGGCTGACGCCGTACAGGGGAGCACCTCGCAATAGACCTTGAGTGAACGAACAATCCTGGCTGCCGCCTGGCTGTTGATGGCGCCGAAATCGAGAATCACGACCGTGTCGTGCGTTGTCTTCATATTTCCTCCGAAAGTGTGTCCGGCGTGTGTCCCGCCAGAACGAACTGGCCGAAGTGTAGCAAGATGAAGGAGGAGGGAGAAAGGGGAAAGAGGGAGGGAGCGACGCCCTACGGCGAGAACCCTGTCGAGCCCGATCCCGATAGCGATTGGGAAAAAACCAGACCCAGCAAGGCGGTAGACACGACGGGATACCGCCGCCTCACCGCTGGCACCCATGATGGCTGGCAAATATAGAGCACATATTTGGTCAATGTTGCACATGTCAAACAGTTTTCAAGTTTGGCACTAATCGACTAATCTGACGTTGGTTTCTGGTGATGTGTGCAAACTGATAGCAACATGCGCAATCCGTTGAAAGGCCCTTGAAACATGCAAAAATACTCAAGACTCGCGATCCCGAATCCATCAGACCTCATTTTTGGCCGTGCGCCTCGCCCGGTGCGGACGCGCAGCGGCATGGTGATCGGCGGGGGCGACGTTTACCCCGAACTGAACTTCACGCTGCCGCCGATGGAGATCAACGCGGCGAACTGGCCGGAGATCCGGCGCCAATACCGGGAGATCATCACTGGTGCCACCCAGCGCGCCGCCGAACTCGGGGCCCCCGGTCTGGTCGTCGAGTTCGAGACCATGCCGCCCATGTGTGAGTGCCCGGAGTGGGCCCTTGAGCTGACCCGCATTCTGCTGGATGGGCTGGCGGAGGCCGAGGCGGATCGCGGACTCAAGGGTGTCCTGCGTATGACCCCGAACGACCTGCGCGAGATGAGCCGTCCGCCGCTCATGCGTCGCGGGCACTTCTTTGAAAAGATGATGGCCACTTTTGAAGGTGCTGCCGCTGCGGGTGCCGAGTTGCTGAGCATCGAGTCCACGGGTGGCAAAGAGGTGTGTGACGAGGCCTTGACGTTTTGCAACCTGCCCCAAGTGATCTTTGCGCTTTGCGTGTTGGGTGTGCGGGACATGCGTTTTCTCTGGACGGAGCTGCAGAAGATCGCGGATCGACACGGCGTGTTGTGCGCGGGCGACACGGCCTGCGGTTTCGGCAACACCGCCATGGTGTTGGCCGAGAAGCGGTACATCCCGCGCGTCTTTGCGGCTGTGGTGCGGGCCGTCAGCGCGGTACGGACGCTGGTTGGCTACGAGTGCGGTTGTGTCGGGCCCGGCAAAGACTGCGGCTACGAGAACATCTACCTGAAAGCGATCACCGGATGCCCCATGGCGATGGAGGGCAAGGCTTCCGCCTGTGCGCATCTGAGCCCGCTCGGCAATATCGCAGGTGCCGTGTGCGACACCTGGAGCAACGAGTCCGTGCAGAATGTGAAACTCCTCGCCGCGATGGCGCCGACCTGCTATGCGGAACAGCTCATCTATGACTGCCGCCTTTTCAATACCGCCACCCGTCACGGTCACTCGGCCGCTTGCACACTGCGCGACTGGATGGTCGAGAGTGACGCGCCTTCCGATCCCCAAGCCTGGGTCCTGCGGCCTGACATCGCTGTGGCGATCGCCCAGTCGATCGTCGACGCGCCCGACCATTATGCCGCCGGCCTCGGGGCGGCGGCGGCCGCGCTCAAATCCCTGCGCGCCGCGCATGCGGCCGGTGCACTCAGGATTGACGAACGCGAGATCCAATGGCTCGACACGATGGACGAGGCGTTGGCTGCCCTCCCGCGTGACGAGTCGCGGTTCATCGACCAGATGCTGGCCGAGGTCGACACCTCGAAGTTCGTTCTGTCCGAATACGGGCTCTAGCACCCACACATTTTACTTGTCCGGCCATAGGGAATATGGCACTCTCCCGGTATGCTTTTTTTGGGATACGCTTTTTGTGCCGGTAGGGGCGTGGGTCCCATAACGAAGGAACATCGGCAATTATCAGGATGGAGGCGATAGCATGAAGGGTGGCATGTGTGCGATGGCGTGTGCAATGGTGTTGTCGGTTTTTGCGGCTCGAGCGCAGGATGGTGTGCGCAGCACATGGGATGCGGCCAGCCCCGAAAACAGGCGGGCCAGCGTGACGCCGCTGATGCTTAGCATCTATACGCCTGTGGAAGCGCCGTGGTGGCGGCCCATCTGGGATGTTGAGGGGCTGCGGCTGTGTCTGCCTTACGGACGTTGTCAGGATTTCATCGGACTGGATGTGGGCGTTGTGACGCATGCGGCCAGCTCGTTTGGCGTGCAGGCTGCCGCCGTGAACCTGGTCGATGATGACGTGCGCATGACGTTGTCCGCCGGCTTGCTGGCGAACGTGGTGGGGGGCGCTTACACGGGGTTACAGGTTGGCGGTCTGGTCAACGTGGTGGGCGATGATGTCTCCGCGCTGCAGATCGGCGGTGTCGCGAACGTGGTGGGCGGCGCCTTCGAGGGGCTGCAAATCGGCTTTGTGAATGTGGTGCCGATCCAGGCGAAGAATGCTTGGCAGATCGGGTTCTGGAACCACAGCGGAGATATGGATCATGGCGGGCAGATCGGCGTGTTCAACTATGTGCGCGATATGAGCTCAGGTATTCAGATCGGTCTCATCAACATTATCGAACACAATGAGTATCCGTGCATCCCGATCATGAACTGCCACTTCTGACAGGGAGTTTGCCGGACAAAGATTGGAGGCGGACATGCATGCATGGTGGGGCGGGCTTACCGCGCTGAACCGTGGCTTTTTCTGTGCGGCGGTCTTTTTCGGCGTCCTGTTTGTCTGGCAATTGGTGGCCACGCTGTGGGGGTTGGGTGGCGACGGGCTGGCGGACGGCGACGTCCCCGCCGATCACATGGTTGGGGGGGACGCGACGGAGACCATGAGCGCGTTCAAGCTGCTCAGCATCCGGTCGATCGTCACATTCCTCACGCTTTTCAGTTGGGGTGGCGCGCTGTATCTGGCCGACGGATATAGCGTGCAGAAGGCGGTGGGGCTGGCCAGTTTGTGGGGGGCGGCCGGCATGCTGGTCGTGGCGTTGCTGCTGCATACGCTGCCGAAACTCGCGCATACCGGCAACTTGAGGTTGGCGACTTCGGTGGGGGCCGCCGGAAACGTCTATGTCGATATCCCGGCAGGGGGCGAGGGCGAGGTCCGGACCGAAGTTGACGGCGTGGTGAGCTATGTCAAGGCGCGCGCGGCGGATGGACAGGCCATCAAGGCCGGGACAGCGGTCGTGATTGAGCGGGTGGTGGTCGGAAATCGGGTTGAAGTGCGTGCTGTCGAAAAGACAGGCGGTTAATCCCGGGAGGAGAGGCAAGACATGATATCTGGCACGATATTCAACGGGCTCCTGGCGCAAGCGGCACATGCGGGAGGCAGCAGTCGAGGGCTGGTAAGCCTTGTCCTGGCCTTGATGCTGGGAGCGGGTGTGTTGGTCTTGCTGATGGGTTTCGCGCGCCGCTACAAACGCTGTCCCTCCAACAAGATCCTGGTGATCTACGGTAAGACCGGCAGTGGCGTGGCGCGCTGCATCCACGGCGGTGCGGCCTTTGTCTGGCCGTTGATCCAGGCGTACGAGTATTTGGACCTTGAGCCGTTTGTCGTGCCGATCGACCTGAAGAGCGCCCTCTCTGCCGAGAACATCCGCGTGACCGTGCCCACCACGGTGACAGCCGCCATCTCGACCGAACGCGGTGTGATGGAGAATGCGGCGATCCGTCTGTTGGGCCTCACCGACCAGCAGATCCGCGACCAGGCGCAGGACATCATTCTCGGGCAGATGCGTGCGGTGATCGCGACCATGCGGATCGAGGAGATCAATCAGGACCGTCAGGCGTTTCTCTCGAAAGTCAACGAGGCGGTCTCCGGCGAGCTTGAAAAGATCGGCCTGCATCTGGTCAACGTCAACATTCGGGACATCGAGGATGACTCGGGGTATATCATCGCACTCGGCCGCCGTGCTGCCGCCGAGGCGATCAACCAGGCCAATATCGATGTGGCGGAGCAGGAGAAGAAGGGGCAGATCGGTGTGGCGACCCGCCAGCGCGACCAGCGCGTGGCCGTGGCGGCGGCCAATGCCGAGGCTGAGATCGGCGAGGCGGAGGCCGACCGCAACCGCCGGGCGCGCGCGGCCCAATTGAACACCGAGGCGGTGGAGGCCGAATCGGCCGCCAACGCCAAGAAGGCCGAGTACCTCGCCAACCAGCGTGTGGCCGAGGAGCAGGCGCGCAATCGTGCCGAATCCGCGGCCCGCGATGCCGACGGCGCGATCCGCGTGGCGCAGGAAATGGCCCAGAAAAAAGCGGAGGAGGCGCGTGCCGAGCGCGAGAAGTCCCGCCTCAACGCCGAGGTGGTGGTGCCGGCGAACGCCGAGCGCGAGCGCGTGATCATCGCGGCGGACGCCGCGCGCGAACAGGCGGTCAGAATCGCCCAGGGCGAAGCCGAGGCGACGCTCGCCAAGATGAAGGCTGAAGGTCTGGGCGTGAAGGCGATCTTGGACGGCAAGGCCGCCGGTTACCGTGCGCTGGTCGAGGCGTGCGGCACCGCCCAGCAGGCCGCCTCGCTGCTGCTCATCGAGAAGCTGCAGGAGATCGCCGAGATTCAGGCGCAGGCCATTCAGGATCTGCCGATTGAAAAGGTGGTGGTGTGGGATGGCGGCAGCGAAAAGGGCGGGCTGGCCGGGCTGGGCCAGCGCCTGATGGGGGCGTTGCCGCCGATGCACGAGCTGGCGCGTCAGGTCGGTCTTGAACTGCCCGACTATCTCGGCAAGGCGGCGGGTTGCGCGCCGGCACCGAGTGCCGCAGATCAGCCACCTGCGGGCCCGTCTAAGCCTGCCGCCGGTTGACGAGGCCATGGGGGAAGGTGCATGGTGCAACTTTGTGAGGCTGACAAGATCTCCTATTTGGCGAATGTCTTCGCGATCTGCGGCGCCGACAGCCGGTTTTCGCCGCAAGAAGTTGTCGTCCTCAGGGATGTCGCCCGCCGTCTGAATGTGTCGCAGATGGAGGCCACGGCGGCCCGTAATTTGGTTGCGAGCGGTCATTACGAGTTGGCGTTGCTCTCTGAGGGCCGGGCGCGCCGCGACAATATGGAAGACATGGTCATGGCGGTGCTGGCCAATGGTGAGTTGCGGCCTGAGGTCTCCGCCCCGATCGAAAAGCTCGCCAAGACGTTACGTTACGCTCAGGTCGACATGGACATGATCGCGCGCCGTGCTCAGATCCGGCTGGACACGCTGCTCAAGGCCTCGCGGGATACGGACAAAAAGAGACCGTCGCCTGCGTCGGCCACTGTTGCGTCCGCGTCATCCGTGCGCCCCCCGATGCCGAAGGAGCCGTCTGCCGCGTCCGCGCCGCAGCCGGTCCCGCAAGAGGTGACTGACAGTGGCGCCGAGGAGGCAGAGCCGTCTGCGCCGCCCGAAACGCCGAGTCCGCCCGCGTTGCCGGATGACATAACCGCGTGTATCCGTTGCCGTGCCGCAGCGCAGGATGAAGAGGTGTATTGTTACGGGGAGAGCGAGTCGATGAATGTCTGGGGGTGCCGCCTGCTGCGGCAGCCGTGGCTGGCCGGCGCGACGTGGTTGAAGGCCGGGGCTTTCCGTCCATCAGGGTGTTTTGCGTTCGACCGTGAGGCGATCCGCGCGCTGCTGGTTCAGGCCGCTGTGCCGGTCAGGTGTTGTCCGCACTTTGATCCGGATGCGGTGGAGCGGGCGGTTGCCGCGCTGCCGTCGCTGGCATGGCCGGGCAGGTGTTGGGTGCTGCGGTCTCCCGAGGCGGGGGAATCGGGCACACCGTTGACGGTGCGGCGTTACCGCCAAGGCTGTGTGATGCATGCGCGGCAGGTGGTGGGTGGCGTGGCGCCGGTCGGCGAACGGCTGGCGCGAAGGATCATCCGCGACGCCCGTCGGAACCGGTAATTTTCTTCGGGGGCATGGTGTGTTGTTCTCCGTGTTTCAGGTTGACAAAAAAACAAAAAATGTCACTATGAGCGACGTTGTTTTCAACTGGGAAGGAACTTGAATGTTTGTCCACATCACAGGGACGGGCTCGTATTTGCCGGAGCGCGTGGTCACCAATGACGAGTTGGCGGCCAAGCTGGATACGACCGACGAGTGGATTTTCTCGCACACCGGCATCCGTAGCCGCCACATCGGTGCCGACGATGAGAGCACCTCGTCCATGGCGTCCAAGGCGGCGCGGGCCGCGTTGGCCTCGGCTGGCGTGGTGCCGGAAGAGCTGGGGCTGATCATTGTGGCTACTTCCACTTCTGACTACCAGGCGTTCCCGTCTACCGCCTGCCTGGTGCAGCACGAGCTGGGAGCGGTGAACGCGGCCTGCTTTGATTTGCAGGCGGCCTGCACCGGGTTCATCTACGCGCTTGAGGCGGCGCGCGGTATGATGCGCAACAACCCGCGACCGGCCCTGGTCATCGGCGCGGAGATGATGTCGCGTATTGTGGACTGGACCGACCGCAACTCGTGTATCCTCTTCGGTGATGCGGCCGGCGCGGTGGTGCTCGAAGCCAGCCATGATGTGCCGGGCGGCATCTGGCACTCGATCCTCAAGGCAGATGGTTCAGGGGCGCAGCTCATCGTGCGCGAAGGCGGTGCGCGCGGGCTGGCCGCTGGGCCGTGGATGCAGCACACGCTGCAGATGAAGGGGCGCGCGGTTTTCAATTTCGCGGTGAAGGTGTTTGACGATGTGCTTTGCGGACTGCTGAACCGGTCCGGCCACACTTTCGCCGATCTGGCCTGCGTGATTCCCCATCAGGCCAACGCCCGTATTGTCGAGGCGGTGGCGCGTCGCATGGAGGTGCCGCTGGAGACCTTTTACATGAACATGGAGACGATCGGCAACAGTTCCGCCGCCTCGATCCCGGTGGCGCTGGATATGGCGCTCGCCTCCAACAAGATCAAAGAGGGCGACCTCATCGCCTTGGTCGGTTTCGGCGCGGGGCTGACCTATGGCGGCATTCTGATGAGCTGGCGCGGGCGGGCGGTCAAACCGGCGCCCATGGCCTCTCCCACCGCGTGACCCTTTACGGAAACGAACGAGAAACAGAATAGGAGTAATCAAACAGCGTATGAGTGGCAACACCAAGGTTTTGATCACTGGATTGGGCGTCATTTCGCCTGTCGGCAACACGGTCGAAGAGATGTGGACCAGCATCCGTAACGGTGTCAGCGGCCTGTGCCGTACCACCAAATTTGATCCGGCGCGCGTCGACTCGAAAGTTTCCGCCGAGGTAAAAAATTTCGACATTTCGAAATATGTCGATCCCAAGGAAGCGCGCCGCATGGCGCTTTTCACCCAGTACGCTCTGGCGGCGGCCAAGCAGGCGTGGCAGGATGCAGGCCTCGCCGACGGCGGTGCCGATCCCGAGCGCGTCGCGGTGATGATCGGCAACGGCATTGGCGGCAAAGAGGTCGATGAGGAGGGGTACCACACGCTTTTCGAGCGCGGGCCTGGGCGTCTCTCTCCGATGCTCATTCCCAAGCTGATCGCCAACGAGGCGGCCGGCAATATCTCGATCGCGCTCAAGGCCAAAGGTGCCGTGCACACTGTGGTCACGGCTTGCGCCTCCGGTACCGACGCGCTCGGCGTGGCGTTGGACATGCTGCGTGCGGGACGCGCGGACGTGATTATCGCGGGCGGCACCGAGGCCACGATCACCGAATATTGTGTGGGCGGCTTCTGTTCCATGAAGGCGCTGAGCACGAAGTACAACGAGACGCCGGAGAAGGCCTGCCGCCCGTTTGATGCCGGCCGTGACGGCTTTGTGATGGGCGAAGGGGCCGCGATGCTGATCCTCGAGACCGAGGCACATGCCAAGGCGCGCAACGCCCGCGTCTACGCCGAACTTGCCGGCTACGGCGCTTCCGGCGACGCCTACCACCTGACCGCTCCCGATCCAGAGGCTTCCGGTGCCATCCGCGCCATTACGGCCGCGCTTAAAGACGCGGGCCTCGGCCTTGAGGATGTCGATTACGTGAACGCCCACGGCACCTCCACGCCGCTGAACGACCCCATGGAGACCAAGGCGATCAAGGCGGTCTTTGGCGAGCATGCGTACCGCCTCAAGGTCTCCTCGACCAAGAGCATGACCGGCCACCTGCTGGGTGCCGCCGGTGCGCTCGAGGCGGCGATCTGTGCGCTTGCCATTCATGACGGCTTCTATCCGCCGACGATCAACAACGAAAATCCCGATCCGGAGTGTGACCTGGATGTCGTGCCCAACAAGGGCGTGCAGGGACCGATCCGCGCGGCGATCTCGACTTCGCTCGGATTCGGCGGACACAACGGCGTGATCGCCCTCAAGGCGTATAAATAAGGTGCGCCTGTAACAGGGGAGTGAAGAAAAGATGAGCGAAGCGATCAAGAAAACCAAACCCGAGGCCGCGGATTATCAGCCTTACGCGGGATCGGTGGAGGATTTGCTGCCCCACCGCAAGCCCTTCCTGTTTGTCGACCGCCTGCTGCATGTAGACAAAACCTTCACGATCGGGGAGATGACCTTCGGCGAGGACATGTGGTTCTTTCCGGGGCACTTCCCCAAGTATCCGGTCGTGCCTGGCGTGATCCTGACGGAAACCATGGCGCAGTGCGGCGGTGCCGGACTGGTGGCCTCTGAGCAGATTCCTAGAGGTGCGGTCTTCCTGCTCGTCGGTGTGGATAACGCCAAGTTCCGCCGGCAGGTTCGTCCGAACGACACCGTGCGCATGGAGATCGAGAACATCCGCGTCAGTTCGCGCATGGCGATCCAATGCGGCAAGGCCTTCGTCGGCGACGAGCTGGCTGCCGAGGCCGAGTTCCGCTGCGTGCTGGGGCCGTCGTCGACGTAACGCACAGGGGACGGCGTCCGCCCGTCCTGGGCAAGCCGACGCTTGTCCCCGCGTGTTTTTTGGCGTCTATGGGTGGGTCTGCGGTGGAACCAGTTCCAGGTCGGCCCAGGCTCCCCAGTCGCCGTTGCTGTCGTCTTTCTCGCCCACATCGGTGAGCAGCAGCAGGCTCACGGTTTGCCCGGCCCACGGCGCCAGGTTGCCCTCCAGCGTATACCACGCGTGGGCGGCGACATGGCGCCGAGCGATTTCATGGCGCTGTCCCGCCTCATCCTCCACCACGATTTTGAACAGCAGGCCGTCCCCGGCAACACTGCCGTCCGCCTTGCCGACCGCGCAGCGGATCTGCAGCGCTTCGGACGGCAGCGTCAGGCTGTAACGCGCGAAAGCGTATCCGGTGCCGCCCCTGTAGGGCGGGTGCATGAAAAGCCCGCGCGGTTTGGTGTGGCCCCCGCAGGTCAACGACGACACATAGACATGTGCGCCGGTCGTTCCGTCCAATTCGCGTTCGGCCTGACCGCGCACGGCCATGCCGCGCGCGTACCAGGCGGGCAATGGGCACCCCGGTTTGGCCGTCGGGGCCGGAGGGGGCGGCGGCGGTTCTTCGACGGTGAAATCGATCCACGCGCCCTCGCGCTCGAACCAGAGCCGAGCGCCGGGGCGTGCGTCGTGCGGAATCGTCACCGCGTGCTCGGTGGTGCCCTGAATCAGAACGCGTTCGCCCGGCTTGACGACCTCGCGCGCACAGGTCAGGACGGATACCGGTGGCGTCGCACCACGTCGCAAGCGGTAACTGAACGCGCCTTTGACCGGCTGCACGTAACTGAGGCCGCGCGCGACACGGACTTCGGCGGTGCCGAGCACACTGTTGGAGGTGTCCAGCGCGACTGCATCGCTGAAGGTATACGGGAATCCCGCCTCGCGACAGTTGTGCATCAAGACTTCCACCCTGCCGTTTGTCAGCGCACGGCAGATCGCGACCCCTGCGGCCGCGCCCTCGGCAAACCGTGTGAAATGGCCGCGCCCGTCCACGTATGTGTAGGCCGGCGAGACGGAGAGGTCGGCGCGGCGGCCGTTGACCGAACCGCTGAACACACGCACCGCGCCGTCGCCGCTGCGTCCCCAGTAGCCGTTGGGCGGGAGATCGAGTGGCTGATCCTCCACCGTCACCACCATGCGTGCCTCGGGATGACCGTTGACCGCCGTGACCGTGCCGTCGGCGTAGCGGGTCACCACCTGCGAGCGCGTGTAGGCGCCGTTGGCCAGCGCGGCGGAGGTCTCGTGCAGCGTGCCGTCCGCATCCGCGTAACGGATCGTTTCAGCCTCGACTTGCGTGTACCGGCTGGCCAGCGCCTGCAGCATGTAGTAGCTGCGCAGCTCGCCGTCGCGTCCGTGCAGCAGGAAACCGGGATGGCCGAAGGCCACCGTGGCGGCCAGGAAACGGTCTCTGGCGACATCCGGATCATCCGGCGCACTCTTGCCGGGATAGAACATGTCGGGATTGCCCATGCCGAAGTTGCAGCAGAGCGGATGCATGCGGCGCAGGTCAAAGTCGACCAGCCACGGGTTTTCATGGATGCGGTAGTTCTGGTCCTGCGCATAGTTGCCGTCGGTCAGCCCGCAGTAGGGGAAATGGTTGTTGCCTTCCGAGTAGACCGGCCCGTCCCAAGCGGCCTTCTGCAGCAGCATGATCTCGCCGAACGCGTAGAAGACTGCGGCAAAAGTGCCGGCGCCCGGAACGCGCGCGTCGTAGTCCACGCGGCTCCAGGGCGTGACCGCGGTGTGGACATCGCAGTATGCGGTGCTGAAGCCGAACTTCTTCTCAATAATCGGCGCGAGGCGTTCACAATATTCGACCGCGCGGGCGGGCTTGGGCGCGTAGCAGCGCTCCCACGCGTGCTGCAATTGATTCTCGCGCGTGCGTGAAATCAGATCGATGTGCCAGAACCCGTTGACCGGCGCGAAATCAGTGAAGTTGTTGTAGGGCCCGTAGACAAAGCCCAGTTCGTCCTGCATGATGCGGGCGTAGTCATACTGGCCTTTGTCGCCGCCTTTTTTGGGCGCGGGGTCGGTGCGGAAGGTGAAACTCTCGTTGCCGTCGCGCCAGCCGGTTTCGTGATCGGTCACCACCAGTTCCGTCATGCCCCAGCGGTGCACCGCGCGCCAATAGGCCGCGTCGCGCGCGCGGTCGCTCGCCCCGTGCGCACGCCAGACCCGCGTACCGGTGACGCCCTTCCAAGGCGAGGGCGGGTTCGGAATGTTGGGCAGCACGTCGTCAAAACGCGGCGAGAGCGTCAGCACGAAACGTTCAAAGCACGGGTTGCGCCGGCCGTCGGTCTTCGGCACATAGCGCGTGCCGCCGTTACTGGCCAGCGAGCCGTCGAAGCGCACGTTTTCGGCAAACGGAGTGGAGGCGTTTGACTGCGTCCAGTCGATGTGCGCCAGATAAAAGAGCGGTGCGTCGGGGCTGCCCGACACGATCACCGTTGGCCGCGCCAAGCCGTCGGCATAGCCGTACGTGTAGTAAGGCAGCGTGGCGAGGCGCGGATTGACAAAGCCGCGCGTGGCGCCGAAACGCACCTCGCCGATCTCGCCCTGACCGGCCTGAACGTCCATCACCAGCGACTTGCCCGAGAGATGAAAGCGGAGGTGCGCCTCGACGCTGCGTCCGCCCTGCGTCAGCCGTCCCGCGTAGGTGACGCTCTTGCCGTCGGTCGTGACCGTCACCGTCTCGCTCTCAGCGCGCGCCAGCGCACCGGTCGACGTGGACGGCGCGAAGTACAGGCCGCCGCCCAACCCGACACTCGTCCAGACCCCGCCGTCGGCCCAGCGCACGGCCAGCTCGTCCCACGCGCCGAGCTGCGCGGGCAGACGGAATTCGAGGCGTCCGTCCTCGCCCTCGCGCACCAGATAGTAGCGGCCCGACTCGCCGCGACCGACACGGTTCACGGAGGGCGCGGAGTCGCGCGGCACGATGGTCAGCGGCGTGTTTGGAAAAGGCAGAACCGCAACACCGGTGTTCGCGCCCGGATCGCACGCCGGAAAGATTCGCACGCCGCGTTGCGGCCGCGGGGCGAAGGTGAGCGGCTCAAACCGTTCGGTGAAGACCGCCAGACTGTTCAAGAAGATCACCCGTTCTTCGGTATTGCGACCGTTGGTGATATCGATCGCCGTCAACGCGGCGCCGGCGGCGACGCGCTCGACCTGCGCCGGCTCAAGCCGGCGGTGGCAGAGGAACCACTCTTTGAAATGCACGCGGGCGAGCGGTACCGCGAAGCGTGCGCCGGTGCTGTCGGTGAAATGCAGCGTGACCGACACCGGCGGTGTACCGGGATCGGCCGCGTAGCTGTGGTTGTTGCCGTAGATCCAGCAGGTCACGGCGTCAAACGCGCCGGTCACCGCCACCGGTGCCGGCGGCCGGAGCGTGACGCGCGGCTGAGGGCCGGTGGCTCGGTAGGCGAGCTTGGCCACGGCGTCGCCGAAGAGCAACACCTCGTCCGAACGTTCGAAGCGCGCCTCGGCGTCGTTCGTTTCGACACGCCATCCCGTCACCTCGGTGAACGGGATCAACGCCGGATGGTCATCCTGCAGGCGTCCGGCCCGTACCCGTTCATAAGGCGGCTCACCGGCACCCCGCACACTGAGGGCCATCACACAGCATACAATCCCAAAGCACCTGTTCATGTCGTTCCCCCGTTTCAATAATGTGGTCTAAGTCAATGAAACAGTCTATGTGTTGAGGGGCAGGCTGACAACTGGTTTCTCGTCGCGGACGAGGCCGCCCGCGCCCCGGATTCCGCCCCAATCACGCAACCGACACGCATACTCCCCGACATCCTTAACCGATTACTTGCCCCGCCAACGCTTTCCGTGATACAACATTCACGTTGGAGGCTGGCCATGATTCCGCAATGGGTGATCGAAAAAAAACGTGACGGCGGTGCACTTCTGCCGGATGACATCCGCGCGTTCATCGCGGGGTACACGGACGGCACGATCCCGGACTATCAGATGGCCGCGCTGGCCATGGCGGTCTACTTCCGGGGCATGACGCCGGAGGAGACGGCGGTGCTGACCGACGCCATGATGCGCTCCGGCGACTGCGTGTCGTTCACCGGGTGGCCGCGTCCCACGGCGGACAAACACTCGACCGGCGGCATCGGCGATAAGCTGTCGCTGATGATCGGGCCGCTCGCCGCCTCGGCCGGTCTGGCGGTACCGATGATTTCAGGCCGCGGGCTGGGCATCACCGGCGGCACCCTCGACAAGCTGGAATCGATCCCCGGTTACAACGCGCGGCTCTCGATCCCCGAGTTTCAGCGCGTGGTCGCCGAGGTCGGCTGCTCCATCATCGGTCAGACCGCACGTTTGGCGCCTGCCGATAAAAAGCTCTACGCGTTGCGCGACGTGACGGGCACCGTGCCCAGCATCCCGCTCATCACCGCCAGCATCATGTCGAAGAAACTGGCCGAAGGCGCCGACACACTGGTCTTTGATGTCAAGTGCGGGCGTGCGGCGTTCATGCAGACGTTGGATGCGGCACGTGAGCTGGCACGCAGCCTGTTGCGTGTCGGCCGGGCCTTGGGACGCCGCATGGGCGCATTGATCACCGACATGGATCAGCCGCTGGGTCGCGCGGTCGGTAATGCCGTCGAGGTGGCCGAGGCGGTCGAGACTCTCAAGGGGGGCGGCCCGGCGGACACCCGTGAACTGACGATTGAATTGACCGCGCTGATGTGCGAGTGCGCGGGGGTGTTGGGTGACCGCGCGGCGGCGCGGCGCGCGCTGGCCGAACGGCTGGATGACGGCCGCGCGCTGGAGGTGTTCCGGCGCATGGTCGAGGCGCAGGGCGGTGACGCGCGCGTGATCGATGAGCCGCAACGCTTGCCGCAACCCGGCGCGGTGCTGGCGGTGCCGGCGCTGCGAGATGGGATTGTCGCTGCGGTTGACGCGCGGCAGATCGGGCGCGTGGTGCTGCAGTTGGGCGGCGGACGTACCGCCACCGACGACGTGATCGATCCGGCCGCCGGTGTGGACCGGCTGGTGCAGGCCGGTGAGGCGGTCGTGCGCGGTCAGCCCATGATGCGGCTGCTGGCGCGCGATGCCGCGTGCGCGGAGGCGTTGTTGCCGGAGGCTGCCGCTGCGGTACAGATCGGCGCGACGGCACCGCCTGCGCGGAAGTTGGTGCTCGAAGAAGTGGGCGGGAACGCTGAACGCTCAACGCTGAACGCTCAACTGGGTGGGAGAGAGCGCGGCCATGACACTTGATGCGCAGATGCGGCGGAAACTGATTGCGGCGGCGCGTGAGGCGGCGGCGCGCGCCTACTGTCCCTACTCAAACTATCCGGTGGGGGCGGCGCTGCTGACGCGAGACGGCCGGATCGTCACCGGCTGCAACATCGAGAACGTCTCGTTCGGACTGACCCTCTGCGCGGAGCGCGTGGCGCTGGTCAAGGCGGTGAGTGAGGGGCTGTGCGGGTTCGCGGCCTTGGCGGTGGTGGGGGGCGAGCAGACCGCGGCCGCTCCGTGCGGCGCATGCCGCCAAATGTTGGCGGAGTTCTGCACGCCGGAGATGCCGGTCTATTACGCGCGGCTCACTGGCGGCCGGTGCGTCGCCACCACGCTGGACGCGTTGTTGCCGCGGGCGTTTTTAAAAAACTAAAGGGATGACACCATGCGACGCATTGTTTGGGCGATGATGCTGATGGCGGGGATGGCGATGGCGGATATGCCAGATGGTTTGGTTCTGCGCTTCACCTGCGACGAGTTGCGCAACAACGGCACGCTGCTTCCCGAAGCCACGGGCAGTAACAGCAACGGGCGCGCCACGGGTGTCCGCTATGCGTCCGGCGGGCGTCTGAATGCCTGTTGTGAATTTACCGGTGTCAAGAGTTCGGTGCTGGTCACCAACTCGCCGATGTTGGAGAGTCGGCAGACGACGATCGGTTTCTGGCTAAAGACGAACAAGACCGAGTGGCCCGAACGCACGCTGGTCGAAAAGCATCTTGAGACCGGGTATGCGTTGCGGCTGGTGACCGGTAAAGAAGCGGCGAACAAGGGCAAGCTGCGCGCCACGGTCGCGGGCAAGGCGATCCTGAGCGATGTCGCGGTGGCCGACAACAATTGGCACCATGTGGCATTGAGCATCGACAGCGCGAATGCGGTTCTCTATGTGGATGGCGTGGCGCAGAAACAACGGATCGTGCCGGGCGGCGATTTCAGCACGCAAGGTGCGGACCTGTTGCTCGGCGCGAGCCGTGTGCCGGCCGATCCCAAGAACAGAGAGGTGACCTTCGAGGGCATGCTGGATGAGGTGGTGATCTTCAAGCGTGCGTTAAACGAGGCCGAGGTCAAGGATGCCATCGCCGCCACCAAGCCAAGGTTCACGAAACAGCAGGTCGAGCGTCGTCTCAGGGAGCTGCAGGATCTGTATGATCGCGGTTTGCTGACACAGGCGTTTTATGAGAGTAAGGTCAAAGAATGTGAGGTTTCGCCGTAGGGGTTGCCGTAGAGACTTGCGTTGAACTGTCTGAAAGGGGTATCCTCTCCGTGTTTCGTGAACCTTTGAGGGTATGCCATGTTAGACATTAAGCGGATCCGTGAGAATTTTGATGAGGTGGCCGAGGGCTTGCGGCGGCGTGGCGCGTCGGTCGAAGGGGCCGAGCGCGCGCGCGACTTGGATGCGCGGCGGCGTGCCCTGGTCATGCAGTCCGACGAGCTGAAAACGCTGCGCAACAACCGTTCCAGGGAAATCGGCGCCCTGAAGAAGGCCGGTCAGGACACCACCGCCGTGCAGGCCGATGTGCGCGCGATTGGCGACCAGATTGCGGCGCTTGACGCGCAGATCCGCGCGATCGAGGCTGATCTCGAGGCGGTCATGCTGCTGATCCCCAACGTGCCGTGCGCGACGATTCCGACCGGGCCGGACGCTTCGGCCAATCGTGTCGTCCGGATCGTCGGCGAGCAACCGTCGTTCGCTTTCAAGCCGCTGGATCACCTTGCGTTGGGCGAGCGGCTGGGACTTTTCGATCTGCCTCGCGGCGCCAAGATAACCGGTTCGGGTTTCCCGCTGCTGCAGGGCGCGGGTTCCAAGCTCCAGCGTGCTTTGATCCAGTACATGCTGGATATGCACACCGAACGCCACGGCTATACTGAACTGTTGCCGCCTTTCGTGGTCAACAGCGCTTCTATGCGAGGCACCGGCCAGCTTCCGAAAATGGCCGAGGATATGTACCATTGCGAGGTCGATGATCTTTGGCTGATCCCGACCGCCGAGGTGCCGGTGACAAATGTCTACCGCGACGAGATCATCGACCGCCCGCTGCCGATTTATCTTACCGCCTACACGCCTTGTTTCCGGCGCGAGGCCGGTTCGGCCGGCAAAGAGACGCGCGGCATCCTGCGCGTGCATCAGTTCGACAAGGTCGAGATGGTCAAGTTCGTCGAGCCCGAGACCTCGTACGCCGAACTGGAGACGCTGGTGGCGAATGCCGAGGAGGTGCTCACCAGTTTGGGTCTGCACTACCGCGTGCTGGAGCTCTGCTCGGGCGACATCAGTTTCTCGGCCGCCAAGTGTTATGACATCGAGCTGTGGGCGCCTGGCCAGCAGGCCTGGCTGGAGGTCTCCTCCTGCTCCAATTTCGAGGATTTCCAAGCACGCCGCTTGAACTGCCGTTACCGCGACGCCAACGGTAAGACGCGTCTGGTGCACACCCTTAACGGGTCGGGCGTGGCGTTGCCGCGGCTGATGATCGCGATCCTCGAGCAATATCAGCAGGCCGACGGTTCGGTGTTGCTGCCCGAGGCCCTGCGTCCGTACCTGCGTGGCCTGGAACGGCTGGTGCCGCAAAAATAAAAATGTCGAATGAATCGATGAAGTCGATTGATTCGATTCAATCGATTCCCTCGATGTGATCGATTTCCCGAATCTTTCGATGCTCCACTTCTTTCAAGACCTCTGGGCATATCCTTTCCTGCGTAACGCGGTCGCGGCGGCTCTGCTGGCGGCGGTGGCGGCGGGGGTGACGGGAAGTCTGGTGGTCGTGCGGCGCTCGACTTATCTGGCCGGTGCAGTCTCGCACAGTGTCTTGGCCGGGCTGGGGCTTGCACGTCTGCTGGAACGGCGTTTTGGGATCGGCTGGTTGCCCCCGATGGCCGGTGCAGCGCTGGCGGCGGTGGCGGCGGCTTTGTTGCTGGCCTGGCTGACGCTGCATGGCCGGCATCGCTCCGACAGCGTTTTGAGCGCGGTCTGGACCGGCGGCATGGCGCTGGGGGTCTCCTTCGTGGCCGCGACGCCGGGCTATCAGGACGATCTGATGAGTTATCTGTTCGGGTCGATTCTGCTGGTTCCCGGTATGGATCTGCTCTGGATGCTGGCCGCCGATCTCGTGTTGCTGGCCGTCATGGCCTTCTGTTACAACCGCTTTCTGGCGATCGCCTTCAACGCTGAGTTGGCCCGGCTGCGCGGGGTCTCCACTGGGCGCTATGAAGTGGTCTATTACGTGATGACCGCGTTGACCGTCGTGCTGCTGGTGCGCGTGGCGGGAATCGTGTTGGCGGTCGCCCTGCTGACCTTGCCGGCGGCTGCGGCCGGTCTGCTCACGCGGCGCCTCGACCGGATGATGACGCTAGCCGTCGGCATCGGTGCGGGGGTCAGCTTGCTGGGGCTCGCGCTCAGTTATGGCCCCGGCTGGCCCCCCGGTGCTATGATCGTCGAGAGCGCAATCATCGTCTATCTGGTCGTGGCCACCGCCAAAAAACTTTATTCTCGCGCTTGACCTTCTTGCGATGGGGTGGCAAAATAAAAGTCATCAAATGAGTCAAGGCAGTCCGGGGACCGGCTGCGTGAAGGAGACAGAAATGAAAACGCATGGTAATCAAGGCTTCACCCTCGTCGAGCTGCTGGTCGTGATCGGCATTCTCGGTATTCTTTCCGCAGCGCTTTTCCCCGCGATCGGCAACGCGGTGATGCAGGCCAATATGACGGCTGTCGGAACCCGAGGCAAGGACATCTTTGTGGCGATCACCTCGGCCAACATGGAGCGCGAGCCGCTGGGTCTTGGAAGCGTGTGGCCGCGTGATGACTTTGCCAATCCAACGGAAGAAGAGCGCGATCTCGCCAGCCATTCCAGGTCATCTACGGAATATTTTAAATGGCTTTATGATGAGGAGAATAAGAAAAGTGGGCAGAACTGGAGTCCGGTTGCCGATGGTTTTGATTACTCCAAGCTGGCGGGCGGCGGTGTGCCGACGTGTAACACGGACTCCCTGAGCCAGGATTACAACATGTGGACGATTGCCTGCAATGTGCGCGACGAGATGGAAGACGTTATTCCCATTCTGGTCACACGGAATGTTGACGAGAACTCGCTCAAGAAGGACCAGTTTGACCCGGCCAGCGATAGGTCGGCAACGTTGGAGTGGGCGTCGGCGGCATGGCGGAAAAAGCCGTTCTCTGACAAGGGATTTGTGATGGTCCGTAAGGGCGGCGCCATCTTTAAGGGGCGCGGCCGTTATCGTCAGTTGACGGTCGTTTACAATAATCAGTACTTTGATTTGACCAGTGGCGGCGGTGAAAACACTTTCAAGTACATCAGCCCGGGCGGCTAAGAGTCCCACAAGACCGCTATCATAGTGGGTGATGATGAGAAAAGGGAGCGGCGCGCACCGCTCCCTTTTTTTTGGGTAGAATCCGGTTATGATCGCGCGTGTGGCCACAGAGGTTTCCGTCGGACGGCTCTTCGACTATCGGGTGCCGGACACGTTAGCAGCGCGTTTGGCCGTAGGGCAGCGCGTGCGCGTGCCATTCGGCGGCCGTACGGTCGCAGCCTATGTGGTGGAGATTGTGGCGGATGCCGCGCCTGAGTCCGGGTCGGCTGATCTGTTCGGGTGGTCGGACGGGTCAGACAGGTCTGACGCGCCGGACGTCGCCTGTCAGGGAAGACTGCGGACTGTCATCGCGATTGAGGACGCGACGCCGTTCCTCTCGCCGGTGCTGTTGAAGCTGGCGCGCTGGATGGCCGACTACACGTGTGCGACCCTTGAATTGGCGCTGCGCTGCATGTTGCCCGCCGCTGTGCGCAGCCGCACGGTCAAGGCCAAGGAACGCCTCTATGTTACGCCGTGCGAGGGGACTTTCGATCTCACGCCGCGCCAGGCGGAGCTGCTGGCCAATTTGCGGCGTGTCGGCGGCGGTTGGATGCACGGCCTGACCCGCGAGTTCTCCTGTACGCCACAGACGCTTAAGGCATTGGCAGAGAAGGGGGCCGCCGTGATCGCGGCACGCCAGATGCGGCGTGACCCGCTTGCCAACCGTACCGTGCTGCCCACGCGTCCCCTGCCGCTCATGCCCGAGCAGGCTGCCGCGCTGGCGCAAATCATCACGGCGGTCGATGCGGGGGCGCGGGCACGGGCTGGGGGCGCGGACGGCTCGCCCGCGATCCAGACGAGCCATCACGCGGACGGGGCCGTCCGCGCCCCCGGCCCCGTCCCTCCCAAACCTGTGTTGCTCTTCGGTGTGACCGGCTCGGGCAAGACTGAGGTCTACCTGCAAGCGATTGCGCATGCGTTGCAGCGCGGGATGGGCGCGATTGTGCTGGTGCCCGAAATCGCCCTCACGCCGCAGACCGTGCAGCGTTTCGCCTCACGGTTCGGCGCACGTATCGCGGTGTTGCACAGCGCTCTGAGCGACGGCGAACGCTATGACGAGTGGCACCGTATCCGCAGCGGCGAGGCGGTTGTGGTGGTGGGGCCGCGCTCGGCCGTTTTCGCGCCGGTCAAGAATCTCGGACTGATCGTGGTGGACGAGGAGCACGAGCCCTCGTACAAGCAGGACGAGGCGCCGCGCTACAACGCGCGCGACGTGGCGGTCATGCGCGGCTGGCTGGAGCGATGTGCCGTGGTGCTCGGCAGCGCGACACCCGCGATGGAGAGCTGGCTCAATGTCGAAAAGGGCAAATACGTGGCAGCGCGTCTCACGCAGCGCGTGGCCGGACGTCCGATGCCGCGTGTGAACATCGTGGACATGCGTGTCGAGACTGCCAAGGCGGGGCACGTTCAGATCTTTTCAAGTGTTCTGCTGGAGGCGCTCAAGCTGCGTCTGGAGCGCGGCGAGCAGTCGATTCTCTTTCTCAATCGCCGCGGCTATGCCACTTCGCTGGTCTGTCCCAAATGCGGCGCGGTGGCCGAGTGCCCTTCATGCAGTGTGGCCTACACCTACCATCAAGCCGACACCTGTCTGCGCTGTCATATCTGTGGCGGATGGCGACCTCTACCCGAGGTGTGTCCGGGGTGCGGCGATCCGGCATTCAAGTTCACCGGCTTCGGCACGCAACGCGTGGAGATCGCCTTGAAGCGCTGTTTTCCGCAGGCGGAGGTGTTGCGCATGGATGCGGATGTGACGGCGCGCAAAAACAGCCACGACGAGCTGCTGGCGATCTTCAAGAGCGGGCGTGCGGATATTCTGATCGGCACGCAGATGATCGCCAAGGGACTCGATTTCCCCAATGTCACGCTGGTTGGCGTGCTGGCGGCTGACGCCAGTCTGCACATGCCGGATTTCCGTGCCGCGGAGCGGACCTATCAGCTGTTGGCGCAGGTCTCGGGACGCGCGGGACGCGCGGAGCTGCCGGGCGAGGTGTTTGTGCAGACCTTCTCGCCTGACCATCCGGCTGTGCGGGCCGCCGCCTCAGATGAGGGTTTTGCGCCGTTCGCGGCTGCCGAACTGGCTGAGCGCCGATCCGGTGGCTATCCGCCCTACACGCATCTGGTGTGCGTCACCTTCAAGGGGCCGGATGAGGCCAAGGTGCGGTTTGTGGCCGAGAGCGTGGAACGCGGGTTGCGGCGCGTGCTGGCTGACTCAAACGTCTTGCTTTCTGAAGCCTGTCCGGCGCCGCTCGCCAAAGCCAAGGGCCATTACCGCTATCAGCTTTTGCTGCGCGCGCCGACGGTGCGCGCCATCACGCGCCCGCTGCGCGCGCTGCTGGCCAAAACGCGACCGGCGCCCGACGTCGCGCTGGCGATCGATGTCGACGCGCTCAGCATGATGTGACCGCAGACCATCAGCCCTTGAAGATCACAAATTTGCGCATCGCGTAGTTGATGAACAGTGCGCAGATGATGTTGGCGCCGAAGGCGAGGGTGGTCTGAACACCGGCCTGCGTGATCAGGAACGTCTGGATCGTTGTGCCCAACACCATGCTGATCCCGGAAACCGCGAAGAAAAGCAGGAACTCCATGATCCAGTGGTGACGGCCGGGCTTGAAAACAAACAGTCGGTTCAGGATATAGCAGAAGGTGTTCGACAGGAAGAAGCCGATCGCATTGCACAAGCCCGCATTCCAGGCGCGCGTGGCCTGAGTCAGGACGGGGGCGGTCAATCCCAACAACCTGACGACGGGATCATCCTGCGTCAGGCACGGCAGCAGAAACCAGCCGCACAGGAAAAAGGTGATGATATGCAGGGCGGTCGCCATGCCGCCGACGACCCCGTATTTGATGAACTGTACCAGCGGGTGCGCGTCGTGGCTGAGGCTTTGCCGGATGAGCTCTTTCAGCAAAGCGGCCCCCGCGGGTTGGGAATGAAGTTCTTTTTCGAGCAGGCGGGTTTGGCACGGCAAGGGGGCGCCGGCGGGCGGCGGCAAGCGATCCGCCACGCGGACAAGCAGCACCGAGACATTGTCCTCGCCGCCGGCCTGCAGTGCTTGGTCGATCAGCAACCGGGCCTGCTCCTCCAGAGGCCGTCCGCTTTTACGGGTCAGCAGGGCCGCAAGCTGCGTATCGGTCACCATCTTTGAGAGGCCGTCCGTACAGAGCAGATACAGATCATTCGGTCGCACGTCGAGAAAGGTCCGATCCAATTCTACATCCGGTGCCGAACCGACCGCCCGCGTGATGACCCCGCGGAAGCGCACGGGCAGGCTCTCTTCCTCTGTGATTCCGGCCGCTGCCGCCAACGAGTGGTCTGCGGTCAACCGGCTCAGCAGACCGTCGCGGAAGCGGTAGGCGCGACTGTCACCGGCGTGGAGCACGCAGGCGCGCGCAGGCGTGGAGCGGTCAAACGCCAACACCACGACGGTTGAACCCGAATCGGCGAGACCGTGGGCCGCCGCATAGGCTTTGATCGCCCGGCTGGCATTGTTGACGGCACGTACCAACAACCGCGCCGAGGACTCGGCGGTCAATGCGAACGGTGCATCCGGCGATTTAGAGAAGGCCTCGCGGATGGCCTCAACGGTGAGACGGCTGGCAACCTCTCCGGCCGCCGCGCCGCCCATGCCGTCGGCCACCGCGAACACGCCACACTCCGGCAGGATCAAGGCGGCGTCCTCATTGTTTTCGCGGCGGCAGCCGATGTCGCTCAGCACCGCCGCAGTCAAATATGGAAACGCTTCACTCACGTTTTATGACACCAGTCTAGCAAATTGCCGGGCACGGGGGAAGGAAGAAGAAGTTGCGAGTATGCTGTCGGCATCAGACCGTGCTAAGTCGAGGTTCTGAGTGTTACAGTGGGCTTTGACACTGCGATGGGCATGCCGAGGAGTGCCCGTTATTTGAAGTGGAATCAGAGGTTTGCTGGGGGAGTTTGGGATGAGTGCGCCAAGCAAAGCGTGCGATATGCAGTCGGTTAAAGTCCGACACAGGGAAAGCCTAACCAGCACCCTGTTACCGAATGTGCAGACGGGGAGGCAACGAACCGGCTGAAGCCACAGGAAGG
>Ga0208461_1000118_pt1 | contig 78366 bp, 64 predicted proteins | sample AD_JPNTR4_MetaG_FD_184448 | JGI IMG/M metagenome (GOLD analysis project Ga0208461, IMG submission 184448) | Active sludge microbial communities of municipal wastewater-treating anaerobic digesters from Japan - AD_JPNTR4_MetaG (SPAdes) (version 2) | ecosystem: Engineered > Bioreactor > Anaerobic...
AATAAATAAAAAGCCATCCCTTGTAAGAGATGACATTAAGTGCGAAAGGGGGGACTCGAACCCCCACACCTTGCGGTACTAGATCCTAAGTCTAGCGCGTCTACCAATTTCGCCACTTTCGCAAAATTCAAATTAGAACTAACAAAAATAATAAATAATTTTTTAAAAATCAAGTATTTAAATATTATTTTTCTTTAATTTATCTAATAAAAGCTATAACTATATATTGAATATAAATATAAACTAATTTTCCCCATATTATAATGATAAGTATAAGTGAGTTATAAAAAAATCGGTCGTTTTTAATCAACGACCGACTCAATAGATTTGAATTTATCTTGAGTATATTTTACTAAACCGATTTACTATAAAATTTAATTTATCAATATTTAAAGCTTATTTAATACAATGGCAAATTACTTTCTACTAATACCAGGAACTCCAAGATGACCACCAAATCTTACTTGATTTGTTTTATCTCCCATTCTTAATTCATATTTACCTGTACCATCTAATTGAATATTTATAACTTTAGTAATAGTTTCTTCTTTATATGAATCACCTAATTTATAAGATACAACAGCTTCATAAGTACCTGCAATTGTTCCACTTAATTTATTTTGTAGTGCTAATTTATTCTTACGTGGTCCTGTAACATCTTGAAATGTTAAGTCAAGTTTATAGTTATGTGTTTTTGTTAAATTTCTTGCAGCTACAGTGTCAGAACCCTCTCTTTTCATTGTACCATTAATTGTAACAATAGGTTTATTAGCATTTGTAATTGTCAAATCTGCAACTAAGTTTAATAATCTATGAATTAAAATAGGATTTTTGAAATAACTTGTCCCTTCCAATATTTTAAATCTTATTGTATAAGCTGTATCATTACCAACTTTCCAATACATCATTGGTTCATTATTTTTATCTAAATATTGAATTGTATAGACACGGGTAAAAGTAAAAGTCACTCTCGTAGATCGGTCGGGAACTTTTCTATCTACTGTCACGGTCCATAATTTATTATCATTATCCCAGACGCGTGTTTTGAATGTTGTATCTTTACCACCATCTAACATTTTAGCAAAAGATGTAGGGAAAGCAAGTGTAAAAGCATCTCCGATTTGATCTGAAACGCCAGAAGCACTTTCACTCAATTGTGTAGATACATTATAAGCGGCTTCTTCTGTTGTTGATGATAAATCTGTTATTGTGGTTGGCTCTGTTGAATTTTCTTTACAGCCCCACAATGAAAAAACTGCTAAAATAACCACTGCTAAATACTTTTTCATTTTAACCTCCTCTTAGGTTATTAATTTTCAAAAAAATTGGTAAATTCTATAATTATGACAATTATCAAATAACATAGGTTTAAAATCAAAACTTATTTTTATATTATTATGATAAATATCAAATTCAAATGTAATTAAAGATATTAAATATTGCTAATTAAGTTTTTTTAAACAAAATTTAAAGCAATTATTTAGATATTGAATAGGTATTTAGTTGTTTATTTAATGACTTTTATTTATATTTGTGTAAGTATTTTTTTATGCCCCCGTAGCTCAGCAGGATAGAGCAGCAGTTTCCTAAACTGTTGGTCGGACGTTCGAATCGTCTCGGGGGTACTTTTTTTTAACATGCAATCGTTTTCTTAGTTTTCTCATCAAAAATTCACTCATATCTAAACATATTTCGTTTGAATTTAATTATTTTTTTTCTATAAAACAAATAAATTTTTATTTTAATTATTTAATTTCTTCTTTATATTACATATCAAATATATTTTAATATTGGAGTTTACTATGTTTAATGAAAAAAAATTACAAGTAGTTAAAAAATTAATTGAGGAAAATAACATCGAATTTATCGACCTCAAATGCACAGACCTTATTGGTCATTTACGCCATGTTACACTCCCCTATAAAGATGGTTTACTCGAAAAACTAATGAAAGACGGTGTTGGTTTCGATGGTTCTAGTTACGGTTTTATGAAAGTTGAAAATAGTGACATGATCCAAATTCCAGATCTTGATACAGCTGTTATAGATCCATTTAGAACAGCTAAAACTCTTAGTTTTTATACTCATGTTATATTAACAGACGATAATAGAACTCCTTATCCACAAGATGTAAGGAACATTACCAAAAAAGCACTTAAACTTTTACAAGATGTTACTCAATGCGATGAAATATTATTTGGCCCTGAATTCGAATTTTACATATTCTCCAATGTTATGTTTGATACACAAAACGCTTATTCTTATTATAAAGTTGAACACAATGAAGGTTTTTATAAAAATGCTTATCATGCATGTAACCCATTCGATGTTTATGATGATTTCCGGGATGAAGCCGTTAAACTTTTCAAACACTTTGGTATCGATGTAAAATATCACCACCACGAAGTAGGAGAACGCGGACAGCAAGAAATCGAAACATATTTTTCTGATATGATCAAAACAGCGGATAATATCGTTACCGCTAAATACATTTTATTTAACCTTGCAAAAGAAAAAAACCTTTACGTTACATTTATGCCTAAACCAATTTTTGAACATGCTGGAAGTGGCTTACACGTCCATATGTTTTTAAGGAAAAATGGTAAAAATGCCTTTTATCAACAAGGCGAATATGGTAATATGAATCAATTAGGCAGATTTTTTATCGGTGGTATTCTTAAACATGCACCTGCTTTAAGTGCAATTACAAATCCTTCTACAAACTCATATAAAAGATTAGTTCCAGGTTTTGAAGCTCCTGTGGCTATAACTTACGGAATGGGAAATAGAGCATCAGCAATCAGAATTCCAAAATATGTAAAAAATCCAGATGAAACAAGATTCGAATACCGTCCACCAGATGCTACTGCCAACTCTCATCTTTTCTTAACAGCTTTAGTATTAGCTGGTATAGATGGAGTTAGAAATCAAATTGATCCAACTAAAGAAGGTTTCGGTCCTATTGATACAAATGTATTGGATGAAAGCCTTAGAGATAAAATTAAATTTTTACCAAGAAATCTCTCCGAAGCCCTTGAATGCTTAGAACAAGATTACGAATTTTTAATCAAAGATGGTGTTATGGACGAAGCTTTAATTAAACAATGGATAAAAGTTAAAATCGATGAAGTTAGAGCTATCCAAAAAATGCCACATCCTTACGAATATAAGCTATATTTCAACTTATAATAAATTTCCCTCCAGTGCAAAACGCTGGAGGGATTTTTTTTTTGAATCTTTAAAAGTCTTTTAATACGGCCATAAAATTGTTTTTAAGTCTTTCATTATAATATAATTTAATTTTGGGATGCTACAAAAAAGAAAAGCATAATTACAAATTTTCTAAGCTTTTTTATTATTAGTAAAAAATTATGAATAAGATTTAAATTTAAATTGAATGAGATAGAAAAGGATATTTAATATCTAAAAATAACTTACTACTTTATTAAAATAAAATTTTTCACTGTTCAATTTTATATTGTATCCTTTGGCCAATCTTATATTTTGAATTTAATTTTGCAGTTTCAACTATGCAAGCGTTGGTTATGTTATGTGAATCACCATTGACATTTCTTACAGCAATAAAATCGACAACATGGTTTATTGATTTTGCAGTGAGTATTGGAACTACAAAACTTATAATTTTTCCATCTACAATAACAGGTAACCTATCTTTCCAGATTTTTCTTTCAAGATTACTTAAAAATTTTGCATACTTTTCCCAGTCATCAAACAAAATATTTGTCTGATTTATTTTTAATAAATTACATTCTATACCCTCTAATGTTTTGATTTTCTCAAGGTTAGCATAGACTTTTCTTTTTCCAAAATTATCAAAATTTTCTTCTGCAAGTAACTTCAGGATAATATTTTTGAAATCTGGGAATAAAAACTTTATTAAATCATCGAATTTTCCAAACTCAATCTGAAAGTTATCATTATCAGTTTTAATTGGCACTATTAAATTTTTCAGAAAATAATATTCTCTTTGCAAAATATTGCTCTTTTGTTGAATATGATTAACATTGCCAATCATGTGAATATTATTTTCGTAAATTACTCTGCCGGTAAATGCATATATTGGTTTAACTCTATGTTGCATAACCAGGGATATCAAGGCAACAGCCATAGCTAGTTCAAGAGAATCACCTTTCGTTTCATCTATTTTTTCAATTTTATCATTTAAATCCTTTATTTCAACACTGTAATCATCAAAGCCCCAGTTAAAAAACATGATATTTTTTATTTCTTTATAAAGATAATCATTTAAAAAATTAGCAACGAATTTTTTTACATTATTCCAGCTAGATGCTAAACCGTATTGAACTTTTCCACCAGAATTGCTAACTTTAATAATTCTAAGACCGCTAAGATTAAGATTCATTGCATTAATTACAGGAAAATACGCTTCACCAAAATTTAAATTTTGTAATTGATTGTAATAATGCCGATATAACACCAACTTATCATTAATAGCATAAATATCTTCAGGATCTGATGATTTCTCTTTTTCTTCTTCCAATTTAGCTATAATTGTCTAAAAGTTCCAGTATTTTTCTAACTCTTTTATTTCCTTCATAATGATTTATTTTTTTAAGTTCATATTGAAAGTTTTCATCATTAATTTTGAACTCTAAAATTAAGTTTTCATCTGGCTGAGCTTTGAATTTCAATGGCAAGAAAAATCTTTTTTCAATAGTTACAGTTTCTGCATAATTAAACCTAAGTTGCTCATCACTTTTAATAGATACATCCCCAAATTGAATTTTCCCGGATAATGCTATAACAATTAAATATAATCCGCCATCAAGGTTAGAGATTCTAACACGATATAAATCATTTTCAACAAGTTTAATTGAATTTTCTTTAACCTGTGTTTCTTTATCCCAGAATTCAATTAGTTCTATTTGAACTTCATCACTAGCAGCAGCCATTGTAATTGGTTTATAATCAAAGTTTTTCATATTAAACGGGATAAAAATCTCATATTGATCAATAGAGTTTTCATAATCTTCAATAGCTTTTTCTCTTATTATTTGTAAATTATCAAGAATTTGTTTAATTATTTTAATTTGCAAATCATTGTAATTATATGTTTTAATTTTTAGACTGGCTAAAATAGCCTCAAAAGTTGATTTTTCCTGTAATTCTTCTAAATATACAAGAAGTTCAGATATCTGGACTGGACCTGCTGTAATCCTTAAAGCTATACGCTCTCTAATTAGCTTATCATTTTTCAAAATGATATCAAACCCATCATTATAAGAAGTCAAAGGACTTAGTAAAACAGCTTTAACGCATTTATAGTTATCTGATAAAGATGCATCAAGTATTAGCACATCTTAATCCAGAGATTTTAGACGCCAAATTTGCCCATTTTTGATTTCTGGCTTTTTCAAATTTTGATAAAATAATCTTGATAACATATCTCACCTCTATGTTAAATTATCAATTATATCAATTTTTCAATTTTTTATCAATAACATCTAGTAATTCTGTAATAAATTTTTCAGTATTATCAATCTTTAAACTTTGAATTTTATTTTTAATAATTTCTATAATTTCCTTAGTATAATTATCAATCATAGATTTCTTTTTATTAGTAATCTGCATATCCACAATCTCTTGTAATACATATCCATATTTATATCTTAGAACAAATATTTTATATTTGATATATCTTTCCTTATCATCTTTCAACTCTGTTTCTAATTCATCATATAATTTTTGAGCAAGATCGATATATTACAGATCATTTTCAAGATCATAATCTTTATTTCTCACAATATCAATCAACTGTAATTCTTCGTCATAGTCATAAGTATCAATTAATGAGCAATATGTTAATTTGCCATAACCAGTATGATTAGAAATTATATCAAAAAATAGTAATTTGACCCTTTTGCAGGAAGTGGAACAACACTTATTGCAGCAAATCATACTAACCGCTTTTCTGTTGGCCTTGATATTGACTTAAAATGTTGCAATTTAGCTAAGGAAAGAATAATTAAAGAAACAGGATTATTATTTTAGGTATCATTATGAAAAAAGTCAAAAATCAATCAATGATTTAGTTATTGAATATTTCAGAAATCATCAATGTGAAGAATTACCACACGGTCCAGTTGTAGATTGGGTTGAAGAACAATATTTGAAACTTTATAATAAAAAGCCAAGAGATATCTCTGGCGTGCTATTAGATATCTTCATCCATAAGGTTTTTTAATTAAAGTCAAAAAAGGTGTTTATAAATATGATCCACAATTTGAAACTCAAAAAGAATTAGAAGATTTTTCAGATGAATTAAAAAAACTTATTCTTCAAAGAGATGGTTATAGATGTGTAATTTGCGAAAGAAGCAATAAAGAAGGTTACGAATTACATGTTGACCATATTTTTTTTACCTAAAGACAAATGTGGAAAAACAACATTGGAAAATGGACAAACTCTTTGCTCAGTATGTAATTTTAGAAAAAAAAATTATAACCAAACTGAAAGTGGTAAAAAATGTTCATTAGATTACTAGAAACTGCAATATCAATAAATGATACTTTAACTGCAAAATTTTGTGAAGAAATATTAAAAGTATACGATAAATATAATATTAATGGTCATATAGATTGGAAAAATAAAAATGATAAAAAGCAATAATCGCAAGATAGACTAATAATTTAAAGTACTTTGTAAAATTTTCGGGCTATCCAAAATTTTATTCTTGAATAGCCCGTGTGAAAAACTCAAACTCTACCAATAATTAGTCTTAGCGGATCAACCTTTTCGCGTAAAATGTATAATTCTTCATCCGTTGGTTCTTGTGTAATTTCATATTTTTCAGGAATTAGCATTTCAAAACCGGTGTTATTTTTTACATCTTCTAAGGTTTTTCCATTGTGTAATGAAAGTAACATCATTTGTTTAGTTTCTGCATGATAACCATAAACGCCAATATCAGTAATAACTTTGTAAGGACCTGTTCCAAGTGGTAGCCCGGCTTCATATCTTGAATTTCCACCAGTTAAATATCCGGGTGATGTAACAAAATCACATTTTTCAACAAATCTTTTATTGTTTTGTGGAGTCATAACCATAGTTCGCCATGTAAGAGATGCTAAATCATTTGCGCCACCGGAGCCGGGGAATCTTGTTTTTGGTTTATAATAATTATCGCCAATCATAGTAGAATTTAAATTACCATATTTATCTATTTGTGCACCGCCCAAAAAGCAATAATCAACCATTCCAGCCTGGCAATATTCCATTATTTCAGCCATTGTAGTAGCTTTCAATCCTTTGTGCGTAGTTCTGGAGTCACCCACAGAAATTGGCATAGTTGGAAGTATTGGCCCAATTCCACCTGCTTCAAACATAATTGTTAGATTAGGAGATTTAGTCATTTGAGCAAGCATTGCAGCAGCACAAGGAGCACCAGTTCCAACCACAACAACAGCCCCGTCTTCCAGATTTCTTGCCGCAATAGTTATCATTAGTTCCATGCTATTGTATTTTTCCATAATTCACCTCAACCTATTAATAGTTCTTTTTGACGGAGTTTAATCATTTTTTCTATTCCGCCGTTTAATTGAAGGTATTCATAAAAATCTTTTGTGTTATAAATATATTTATCGAGAAACTCTTTAAACTTTTCTGGATCTTGCTCAGCTTGTAACCACTCTGCTAAATGTTCTTCATCTGAAAAATACTCACCTGGCATATTACCTGGATAAGAACCAAATGGCACTTCTATAACAGCATCTACAAGCCAGTAAGGAATTAAAGTTCTGTTAGGTTCTCTTCTGATTTCATCATTAGAAATAATTTTTTCTGTTGTAATTATAACATGCTTAGATGCTTTTGCAATGTCGTCATCCGCTACAATTATTCCATCAACTTGTGCGTTACCGTAAACATCGCAACGATGAACATGAATAAATGCAACATCTGGATATAAAGCTGGAACTGCCGCTAATTTTTTCCCTGTGAAAGGACAAATAATTTCCTTTGCTGCCGAATATTTATAAGTATCTGTGCCTAACATTGATCTTATAGGTAGAAATGGCAATCCCATAGCTGCTGCCTTATATCTCCATGAAAGTGCAGCATTAGACCATTCAGTAACTTTTAATTTACCAGATTCAAAAACTCTTCTTGCATTTCTTGAAAGCCCTCTTGCTTCCAGACCTACTACATAAGCAATATCAACTCTATCAAAACACTCGCCCGCAGCTAATATCTGGCAATCGTGTGTTGCTACATGCCCAGAAAAACCGAGATTTTTCTTTTTTTGTCTTACAATTTCATGCAAAATTGCAGTCGGAATTCTAACCCCACCAAATCCTCCAATTGCAATATAAATTCCATCCTGCACATATTTTTCTACAACATCTTTAATTGTTGAAAGTTTAGGAATCATTTTTTTAGGTTTGTTACGAAAATATTCCCTTTGTTTATCGGGATCAACATCGGTGAAAATTTCACCAATACCGTTTTTAAGTTCCTCGTTCATATGGCTCACCATTATTTAATTTTTTCTGAAACAACTTCTAATGCTTCTTTTATAGATTGAATTGTATAATCTAGATCTTCATAACTATGACGATAGCAAATATAACCATGATGGAAAGGCTGCTGGAATACTCCTCTTCTGATTAGTTGAGTATAGAATTCTGTTCTTCTATCTTTATACTTCTTTTCTTTATCTCTATCAAATGTAATAAAACTCATAGATGGGATACCAGTAATTTTAACACCAAGATGAGAAAAATCTCTTAAAATATCTTTAACTTTTGCAAGATAATATTCTCCTTTTTCTCTGATGTTTTCTAAGACATTATCTCTTTGTAAAATTTCAATGGTTTTTAATGCCGCAACTATACTATCTGAGTTTGAAAAAAATGTAGAAGAAACAAATACATCCTTTTCAGCTTTTTTCATAATATCGGCTTTACCAGTTACACATCCTATGGCATAACCATTTGCCATTGCTTTACCAAAAACAGCAATATCCGGAGTAACTCCATAATGTTTTTGAGCCCCGCCAATCGATACTCTAAATCCACTTCTAATTTCATCAAAAATAACAATTGAACCATTTTTATGCATAATATCGATAACTTTTTCTAAAAAATTATCCTTAGGTTCTTGCATTTCTTCAGCCAAAGGATGACCTACTGGAGTTACAATAATGGCTGCAATGTCATCATTATATTTTTTTACAAGTTCTTCTAATTCGCCAATTTCGTTGTAATGAATTTCATGAATATCTTCATAAAGTTTAGGTGGAATACCTCCTTTAACTTCAACGCACCAATCGTGCCAACCGTGATAGCCACATCTTATAATCTTAGTTCTGTTGGTATAAGCTCTTGCTAATCTAACAGCAAGTGATGTAGCATCTGAACCAGTTTTAACAAATACAGACATTTCTGCACAAGGTATCAACTCATTAATTTTTTCTGCCAATCTATTTTGCAAAGGCTGGCTCAATGAAAAACAAAAACCTTTTTCTCTAATTTGTTCAATAACAGCTTCATCAACTTCTTTTTCTTTGTAGCCTAAAATAATAGGCCCATAAGCACAAAGATAATCGATGTATCTATTACCATCAATATCATAAACATAACCTTTTTCGCCCCTTTCAAAGTAAACAGGATACTCGCCAGGTACAAAATTATATGGCCTTCGTATCCCAAGAACGCCACCTGGTATTAACGATTTTGCATACTCAAATTCTTTTAATGATTTTTCAAGGTTGAGTTTTGGTGCATCTTTCATATTTTTTATTCCTCCAGATTAAAAATTATTCTTCATAAAAAACTTTATTTAATAAATTTTGATTATCTTTTTTGATGTATCGAGAAATATAATCTTTTAACAAAATCATAAATTTAGGACTTAAAATTAAAATTGCTAGGACATTTGCAAAAACGGGCAATGCCGTTGAAAAATCTGCAAAAACCCAAATTTCTTGACTTGGCTTTTGATAAAAAACCGAGTATAAAACAAGCCATAAACCAGGTAACGGATATAACCATTTATAAGTTTTTAAAAAATTATCTTTAAATTTGCTTTCTTTACCGAGTAAGTAGCGGAAAATAATATCATAATAAGTATACCACCCAGATGTTGTTGTGATACCAAATAAAAATATTCCAATTGTTAAAACAATTCTTCCAACTGTGCCAATACCATATTCAAATGCAGTAAGAGTTAAAGTTGCCCCACTCAATCCAGTTTGCCATTTTGATGTAATAATTATAACAAGAGCAGTAACAGTGCACACAAATAAAGTGGAAACAGTAACTTCAGCAACTCCCCATAGACCTTGTCTTATAGGATGATCTGTTTTAGCAGTTGAGTGTATCATAGGAGAAGTTCCCCAACCAGCTTCGTTGCTAAATACAGCACGAGCCAGCCCCTTTTGCATTGCCATCCAGAATGTAGCACCTACAAAGCCACCAACAGCAGCTGTCCCGTTAAATGCATCATGAATAATTAAATATAATGTGGCAGGTATCAAATAGTAAAATTTTAAAATAATAAATAAACCACCTGCAAGATAAAACACACACATAAAAGGAACAATCACTTCTGCTATTTTACCAAGTTTTTTAAGCCCACCGGCAATCATTAAATAAACAATCGTTGTATAAATCAATGAATATATTGATTGTGTGTAATTTAAATTACTATTCCAATTGAATTTTTCCGAAAAATATCGGCCTAAGCTATCATTAAAATTAAAAGTACTGGCAATAGCCTCGGTTACTGTATAATTTTGCATTGTTATAAAAATTGAAGATATCATCCCAAATAAAAATAAAAATGAAAGTATTTTTTGTAAAATTGGCATTTTGTATTCAACACAAATTCCTTTTTTCATATAATAAGTAGGACCACCAAAATGGTTACCTTTTTCATCTTTTGAACGATAATAAACAGCAAGAGTAACTTCTACCATTTTGATAATTTGCCCAACAAGACCAGCAATAATTAGCCAAAATAGTGCACCTGGACCGCCTACCGCTATTGCAGTTGCAACTCCTCCTATATTTCCCACTCCGATAGTTCCACCTATAGCAATACTCACAGCTTGCAAAGGAGCTAAAATTCCTTTTGTTTGTTTATCTTCAACTTTCTGTTTATACATTTTTCCAAATGTATTTGCCCATATATGCTTGATATAAGCAAACTGGAAAAACTTAGAAATAAAAGTAAAGTAGAACCCTACACCTAGTAGAGTTACAATAAGTGGTATCCCCCACATTAAATCTGTTATGAATTGGATTTTTTCAAACATAAAAGTATCTTTTAATTAGTTAATTCCCCGATATTATAATGCAATATTTTATTTTGTTCAACTACTATATTGCCCTTCAAAATAACATATTCAATACCATCAGGTGATAAGGATGGATTTTCAAAAGTTGCGTTATCTTTAATTCTATTAAAATCCCAGATAACAATATCAGCATCCATCCCTTTGACTAATTTTCCCTTTTGCAAACCAAATTTTTCAGCTGGCAAAAAAGTCATTTTGGATATAGCTTCATTTAATGATAGTATGCTTTTCTCTTTAACATATTTAGCGATAACTCTTGGAAAAGTTCCAGCCGCTCTTGGATGCCCATTAAAATTATACATAAAACCATCACTTGCAACAAAAACATTTGGATGCTTATAAGCTAAATCTATATCTTTTTCATTCATCAAATGTGCAATAGTAATAGTTTCAGGATGCTCTTTTCTTAATTTAATAAATAATTCTTCAGAACAACGTTGCCCCTTAAATTCGCCGCTTGCAATTTCAATTTTATCATAAGATGTATTATATCTTTCCAACCAGCCGTCATCATAAGTTGTTTCACCAATTTTAGTGCTAAAGGCTGTGTAAGGATAGCAATCACAAGAAACATCAAACCCATTTGATTTATATTCATCAACCAAAGATAAAGCTTTTTCCATTTGTCCAAAGCCAGCCATATTTCCAATATGTGAAAGTTGTAATTTAATTCCATCAATCATATAAGCAAGATCTAAAAACTCTATTATTGAACTATATACATTATTTGCATCATCTCTTATGTGTGCAGCAACAACTTTATTATATTTCTTAACAACTTTCGAAAGTGCAACAAGTTCATTATTTGAAATTCCGGGGACATATCTAATTCCAAATGAAATGCCAACAAAATTTTGTTCTAATAATTCATCTGCCAAATTAACCATTAATTTAATTTGCTTTTCACTTGCAGTTTGGTATTTATTAGTTAAGCCAATAGTGTTTCTCAAAAATTCGTGTGAAAGAAACATATTAAAGTTAGCGGGCAATTTCAATTCTCTAACTTTATTAATATATAATATTGGATCAATCGGTCCTTCGCCGCAGTTGCCACCTATACAGGTAGTAACTCCCATTTTAATCATACATTCAAAAATACTTGTTTCAAATTTATTATCATCTCCTAAAAATTTTTCTTCATGCATATGAATATCAACAAAGCCTGGTGTGACGAAAAGATTATTAGCAAATATAGTCTTTATTCCTTCTTTTTCAATATTATTCGCTATGTGAAGGATCTTTCCGTTTTGTATTAAAATATCTTGTTTGCTAAATATTTTTAAAAATGGATCCAACACAGTTCCATTTTTGATAAGTAACTCCATCATTACCTCAACAATTGAAATTTGAATTATATAATAATATTCTCTTATTAAATATTTTGTAATTTAACAATTTTTATTTATATTAAAAAGTTAAAGAAATAAGAATTAGAGGGGTTTAAAATGGATCAACTACTAAAAGAAACACAACACAAAATGGATGTTACAATCGAAACTTTCAAAAATGAATTACATACTATTAGAAGTGGAAAAGCATCAACTGCATTACTTGAACACATCAAAGTTGACTACTACGGAGCATTAACACCATTAAAACAAGCAGCTAATGTATCTGTTCAAGATGCACATACTTTAGCAATTACTCCATGGGATAAATCTTTAATAAATGCAATTGAAAAAGCAATATTACAATCTGATTTAGGATTAAATCCACGCAATGATGGACAAATTATCAGAGTGCCAATACCACCTTTAACAGAAGAAAGAAGAAAAGATCTGGTTAAAAATGTTAAAAAATTAGGAGAAGATGCAAAAATAGCTATACGTAACGTAAGAAGAGAAGCAAATGAACATGCTAAAAAACTAGAAAAAGATAAAAAAATCAGCGAAGATGATAGAAAAACTCTCGAAGAAAAAATCCAAAAATTAACAGATGATCACATCAAAAAAATTGATGAAATGATTAAAAATAAAGAAAAAGAAATAATGGAAGTATAACCATGAAAAACATATTAGTAACAGGCGGTTGCGGATTTATCGGAAGTAATTTCATCCGCACTATATTACAAGAAAGAGATGATATTCATATTATAAACCTCGATAAATTAACATACGCAGGCAACCCTGCTAACTTAAGAGAATTTGAATTTGACCCATATTATACATTTGTAAAAGGTGATATTTGTAACGCTGAACTAGTAGATTTCATATTCTATCATTATAAAATCAAATATGTGATTAATTTTGCAGCTGAATCACATGTTGATAGAAGTATCCTTGGCTCTCAAATATTTTATCAAACTAATGTATTAGGTACCAATGTTTTGCTCGAAGCTGCAAGAAGATATGAAGTAGAAAAATTTTTACAAGTTTCAACTGATGAAGTTTATGGCAGCTTAGGAGAAACCGGATTATTTACAGAACAAACTCCACTTTCTCCAAACAGTCCTTATTCTTCCAGCAAAGCTGGGGCAGACTTAATGGCTCTTGCATTTTATCATACATACGGATTGCCCGTTGTAATTACAAGATGTTCCAATAATTATGGTCCTTATCAATTCCCTGAAAAACTAATACCTTTAATGACAATAAATGCTTTAAACAATAAAAAACTTCCAGTATATGGCGATGGATTAAATGTGAGAGATTGGATTTATGTTATAGACCATAACAAAGCTATTGAATTAGTCTTTGAAAAAGGAAAAATCGGTGAAGTTTATAACATTGGTGCAAGCCAAGAAATGAAAAATATAGAAATTGTTAAATTAATCTTAAACTATTTAGGTAAAGATGAGTCACTCATAGAATATGTAAAAGATAGACCAGGGCATGATAGAAGATATGCTATAGATTCAACAAAAATTCAAACTGAACTTGGTTGGAAGCCACAGTATAAATTCGAAGATGCTATAAAAGAAACAATCCAATGGTATATCAATAATAAAACCTGGTGGCAAAATATTATTAATGGTGATTACTTAAAATATTATGAGGAACAATATGGTAAAATATAAATTATTATTTGTTCTTTTATTTATATCCCTCAATCTTCAAGCACAAAATTTATTACAAAACTTCAAAACTGGTGAAGTTGCTACTGTTCAACAAATTTCCGTAACCGTAAGCGGAGATTTTCCAGTGAATGGAACTTTTTCCGCATCTATTACCGAGAGGTTCGATGAATTTATTACCAGACTTATAGAAACCGAAAAACAATCTTTTAGAGCAAGTACTCAGCCTTGGCAAGCGAATAATTTAAAATATTCTACAAGAAATATTAAACTAATTCGTGATGGTAAAACTTCAATTATAGATTTACATAAATTCCGTATGACTGGTGATATGTCAAACAATCCTTTCCTTAAGAATAATGATGTTATTGTTTTCCCAAAAAATGATTTAGATTATAATTATATTTCTGTTGAAGGAGCTGTTAATAAACCCGGTAAATTTATGTATGTAAAGGGGGATAAACTAGAAGATGCTATAAATCTCTCTTTAGGATTTAGCGAATTTTTAGAAGTAAAAGAAATTTTAATTTATCGTTTTAATCAAATTCAACCAATTAAATTATCACCTAAGGATTTAAGTTTTGAATTACAGCCAGCCGATAGAATACTTGTACAAGCTGATTTTAATTCAAGAAAAGATAGAAGAGTTTTAGTAATAGGTGAAGTTAACAATCCTGGTTATATCCCTATAAAATATGATAATAACAATTTACACCAAATCATACAATCAGCAGGCGGTTTTAGAAGTAAAGTTGACTCGATGAATATTGAATTACTGAAAAACTCCCCCATTTTCTATAATTATCAAACTAAAGTGGATTTAAATTTTGAGCAACTTTACTTAAATGAATTTAAAATACAACAATTAAAGTCTCAAATTGAAGCTTTAGAACTTGAACGCATGGCTTATTTATACCCTGAAGATACCTCCGGTTTTAGTAACGACTTAAAATTAAAAATTCAGAAATCTTCATTTTTATTCACACAAGAAGAAATTAATGGTGATACTATTATTAATAAAATTGAGGACGGTGACGTAATTATAGTTAATCCAAAGCCTGATAATGTTTACTTATTCGGTCAAACTGGTTTTGTTGGTAATATTAAATATTCACCAAATAAACCAGTAAGTTATTACCTTGATATAGCTGAAGGTTTAGGAGATTATGCAAGAAAAGATGAAATTTATTTAATTAGTTATAAAACAAAAAAATGGACAAACGTTACCAAGACTCTAACTTCAACAATTGTAGAAGCTGGTGATTATATTTGGGTACCTAAAGAGCCAAGACATGAATTAACATATTATACTCAACGTATTTCGGCAATTGCCCAAATAGTATCTGCTTTAGCAACCACAATAATAGCAGTTGTTGCTGTTTTTAGAAAATAATTTTCCTAAACCCTTTTTGTAGATTGCCAGTATCCCGTATTTCTTTTAGCTAAGGTTTTTAATATACCATGTAAAAATGCAATATTTGTTAAAGCAAAGTAATACGGGATATTGAATATAAATAAATTAATTTTAAGCTTGTTAAGTAGCCAACCAATCAAACTCATCAAATAAAATATAATTTGTAAAGTAAATATAATTTTATAAAAATATCCTAAATGTAAGAGATAAAAATTTGTAATAAATAAAATTAATAACAAGATTGGTGAAAACCATCTTAAAATTTTATGAAAAAATAAAGAAAAAGGGACTAAACATCTAGTAGGACTTAATAAATTTAAAAAATATAATAAAGTTATAATATTTGTTGAATTCATTCGAACTTTTCTTTTATATTCACTTTTTATATCAGGAGATGCATCTTCATATGCTTTAGCTTCAGATGAATAAATAAAATATCTTTTTGCTTTTAAGATTTGTAATCCAATAAATAAATCATCAGTTAAAGCTTTATTTTCTGGTATAGGTTGATATAGTTCTCTTCTAATACTATATATTCCTCCATTTGCTCCAATTAGTACACCTAGGTTACCTTCATTCATTTTAATCCAAGTTTCTATATCCCAATACATTTTCTCTTTATTACCTGATTCAATCGAAGATTTATTATCAACCAATACTAATTTACCGCATACTCCTCCTATCCTATCATCTATATAATATTTAACCATTTCAGAAATAGCATCTTTTTCATACATAGTATTAGCATCTGCGAAAATAATTATATCATTTTTTGCTAATTTTACCAAATCGTTTAATACACATGCTTTACCTCTTCTATTATTAAATATTATTCCTCTAACTATATTTGGATATTTATTTTCAAATTCCTTAATAATTTCATTAGTTCTATCTATTGAACAATCAGAACCAACAATAATTTCAATTTTATCCTCTGGATAATTAATTGATAAGAAATTTTTTAATGTTTTAGCTAATACAACTTCTTCATTATAGGCTGATATTATAATTGATACTGCAGGTTTAAAATCATAGTTATATTTAAAAGTTTTTTTGAATATTCTTGCCAAAATCCAAATTATCACTGGATAAAGAAAATAAGCCATAACAATAAAGAATAAAAATATCCAAAATAGATATATCATTTTTTCCTCTTAAATAAACTCATCAATAGAATTATTTCTTCTTTATTAATGACTCTAAGTATAAAAATTAAAGTTATTCCTAGAAAAAAATAAATGAAAATAAAAAATAAAATTGGAATACTACTACTAATTAATTGCGAAATTATTAAGAAAAGTAATGTGAAAAAGATAATTTTCAAAGTCCCAATTTTAATATTAAAATCTAACTTATATGCTATATATCTTAAATACATAAAACCAGCAAATAATGTTAAGGCCCTCACTATGGATGTAGCATAATAAGAAAAGAAATGTAAAAGAACTAAATTAAATATAAGGTTTGTAAATACAAGTATTAACGAATAATAATTAATATACTTTTGTGAATTTTTTGCTATAATTAAATTTATCAAGTAAAAATTATAAAACAACGGTATAATAGATATTGATAAAATTTTTAAAGCGTTACTACCAGATATATATTTATCCCCATAAACAATATGTACAATTTCGTCGCTTTTTGCAAAAAGTAATACTGTAATAAAGACAGAAATTATAATTAGTAATTTAATAGAAAAACTAACAATATCTATATTCCCAAGTTTTGTTCTTTTCTCTTCTCGTGAAAGTACAGGAAAAATATTATTAACATAAGCTGTTGCAATAAAAAGAAATGGAAATACAAGTCTTATCAGGGCAGAATATATACCAACTTCATAATTAGTGTAATAAAATTTTAGTAACATTACATCTAATTGTTGTGAAATATTTTCAGAAATTACACATAAAAATATTGGTAGTGATAATTTAAATAACTCCCGTATATTATTAAATTGAAAATTGTATTTATATTCATATCTATTATATAGTAAGTATACAAGTACAAATAAACTAGGCACACTTACAATAAAATACAGGAACGAAAAACTTATTATACCATAATTAAACTTTCTTATAAAAAAAACTCCTACCAATAATAAAATATTTTCGATAAAAACCATTAAAGATGAGTAATATGTTGTATAATGAACTTTAAAAGGTATATCTATGAGTTCTCTAATATGCAAAGACTTATATGAAATCAAAGCAGAAAACATCAAAAAGTTAAAAATCATCAAGATAGAATTCGATGTTTTAAAAAAGATTAATAAAATATTACTTATGAACAATAAAACCAAAAAAGATATTAACCTAATATTAATAGAGACATTTAATAATTTATAATCATAATAATTTTTTGATAGTTCTCTAAAAACAATAGGTGCAAATCCAAAATCTGTTAACTTTATTAAGATAAAAGTTAATGATAAATAATAACTAAAAATACCAAAATTATCTACTCCAAGATGTCTTGCAATAATTGAGAAGGAAATAAATGTAATAAGATTAGATATTATCTGAGCTGAAGAAATAGAAAGAAAATTAAATAAATATTTAATTCTGTTTTGATACATCTTTATTAATTATATTTCTTAAATACTCAAAATATTTGACAGCAAAATATGTAAAAATCATGCCAATAAACCATTTTGATGATCGAGTATACATATCCAACCATGTCATTGTACTAACAATATAAAAATAAACTAACCAAACAAGATTAACCAAGTTGGGATTTTTATGATACCTATACCATAAATATGTAATAAAAAGTCCTAACAAATATGGGACAATAAATACTCCTAAAATGCCAAAATCTTCATAAATTTCTCTGAGATACGTACCTGTATTTGACCATTGTGGTATAAAATATCCTTTTTGGTAAAATGAAGGTTTTGGAAGTAATTCGAATTTTGCCAAAATACTATGGATAGGTAAAAAAGTTTGTGCCCCAAAAACATTATTTTGAGTAGGATTTTCAAGATACTTAGAAAAAACACCTATATGTGAGCTAAAATAAAAATACAAAGACGGGGGAACAAAATCTGCAATTGTAGATTTAGTTAAAATATTACTTGTTCCCTTAAATCTCTCGTATACACCTCTTGTTCCACGTACAATATTGGCACCAGTAATTGCTAATATTAAAAATAACAAAATAATAATGACATTTTTTTTGTTCTCTTTAAATTTAAATATTTTTCTGCCTGTTAATGATTTAGTAGTAAATAAAAAGGAAAAAATGAAAACTAATAAAGCTAAAAGTATTCCTTCTCTTCCAAAACCTGCAACATCTTTCATAACTATAGAAATAAAAGCTATTAACATAATAATTTTTAACTTATTGGTATATGCCGCATATATTCCAGACAAAAAAACACTTACATATCCTAATGTATAAAAATATGGGATAACTTCAGGGAGATCACCTTCAATTCTCATTCTATATATTTTATTCGCTTGGATAAAAACATTCGTAATGCTGCCAAACTTACTAATTAAAAATTTCCAATTTAATATTGAAATTAATAAATTAAGAAATGCAGTAATAACAATAAACTTATAGAGTATTTTAATTTCATTATTATTAATACTGATCCTTTTATATATGATTTTAAATTTATCGGGATCATTTTTATAAAAATAATATGTCAAAACCCCAAGAAAATAAAAAAAACTACCCAAAAAAATTATAAACCATGCTTCATTAGTGATATTTACAAATCTTATAAGTTTTAATTCATAATTTGAACAAATAAAAGCCCAACTTACAGCATATATACTTAAATGATTAAAATAACTTCCAAAAAGTTTTTTTGAAATAAATGTGTATAAAGTTGCAATAATTATTATAATAGTTATTGACATTACTGGATTTTATAAATTTTTATAATTTTTGAATAAAAATTCTTAATTTTTTGTTCAAATTCACTATCTTCAACTTTACTACTTAAAATATTAGTAGCATTAATAGCTAATAAGATGCTAATAAAAAATGAAATAAAAGCACCAGCAAGAATTATAAGTGATAATTTAGGATAGTATTTTTGAGTTGGGGGATAAGCTTTATCGATAACCGTAATTGTTGGTATAGCTTTATTTTCTTCAACTTTTGCTTGTTCATACATTGGTAACAATATTTCCATTATTTTATTTTGTACTTGCATATCTCTATATAATCTCAAATATTCTATACTAATATCCGGTAATTCTTTGAATGGTAACAAAACATTAGAACTAGTAATTTTATCTGCACTTCTTAGTTCATCTATTTTAGATTTTAATATATTCATTTGAGTAAGCATATTTTTATATTGGGGGGAATTCTCACCTGCTGTCTCTTTTATCAAGTTAGCTTGAATTTCTTGTTGTAAATATTGTGCTTCTAATTCAGCTGCCATTTTAAAGGATACTTCTAATTGTTCAGGGACAACAATAACTTTATATTTTTTTTGAAATTGATACATTTTTTCTTCAATTGCTTTCACATCTTTTAAATTTTTTAAGTACCTTTGTTCAATAAAAATTCTATTGTTTCGGGCACTTTCGTTATTTATTTTAATATTTAAACTATCCAATAAATAGACAAAATAATTTGCCATTTCTGCAGCAACTTTTGGATCTTTATTAATCACAGAAATTTCTATAAAATCAAATTCGTTAGGCTCAAAAACTAAATCCTTTGTAAATTTTTTTAATAATTTATCATGGTCCCAAGTATCAACTTTGTAGTAATCATATAAATTAAATTTTTTAGCAACTTTTAATAAAACAGTTTTGCTATTTAGTAATCCATAAAGAAAATCATTATTTGCTCCTCCAATGCCAAACATTTTTGCACCAAGTGAGTTACCCCCCGTTTTACTGGAAATAAGCCCTGTTAAATTTGAAAGCACTGAAAAATTTTCTGGAGGTGTAGTAACAATCGTGCTTGCTTTATATTCTTTGGGAATTAATATCCCAATAAATAAAGCTATGAAAGAGAATATAATAGTATTAATAACAATAAATTTGCGCCAATTATAAATTATGCTAATAACTGATAATTTACTATTTCCCATTTTTACACCGAATTATTTATCTACTCAAATTGTTTTTTTATTATTTCAAGATAATAACAATATTCAAAAAAACTGTATGTATTATTTATATCTATCTTATCAAATAAGCAAAAAAATATTAAATACTTAGAACTATTTGAGCCATTTAAAATTAAAAAAATACAAATTTTACCATCATTTTTTAATCGTTAGTAAACAGCGATATTATATAAAATAAATTCATATCTTTCTACTACTTTTTCAATCGTAATAAAATTGCCCAAAGTAAAGATTTTTTATTAATATGTTTAGATAATTTTTTTGATTTTAAATACCTAACGAGAATTTTAAATATATCTATAATTTTATTTGAATATAAACCTGAGGAAAGAATATTCCCAGTTATAGTTATAAATCTTTGATTCTTAATTTTCAATAAATCTTCAAGAATATCTTTTTCATCTTTATTGATCACTAATTCAGTTTGAAGAAAGTCATTAAACCATATCTCAAATTCATTTAATCCATAAATTTTTTTCTCTATTTTACCACTTTGCGATACAGTTATATTTGAATCTCTATAATAAAATAAAGTCATAGGAATATTAATTATTCCATTAATATTAGCAATTTTAAACCAAGTAGCATCATCAGTATACCAGGCATCAGGAAAAGGTATAAAACCTCCAATTTTTTTTAAAGTTTCTGTTTTTACGATAAAATCTCCAGCAAATTGCATTCTGTAGCTTTTAAATCTATGCCAGATGAAATCAACCGCTGATTCATATTCTGCAGCATTTGTTGTAATTTGCTTTAATTTATCATTTTCATTTATTATTTTGGTTCTAACTTTAAAGATATTATTGTTTGGATATTTTTCGATAAATTTTTTGACAGTTTCTAAAAAAATAGGTGAGTATATATCATCATCAGAAAACAATACAAAATATTCTCTATTTGAGAATTCTAAACATCTGTTCCAATCTTTTATAATACCATTTGATTCAAATTTATAATATTTAATTCTACTATCATTATATTTTTCAACAACTTTTTTTATTTCGTCATTTTTACTATAATCACATAATATTATCTCAAAATCTTTGAATGTTTGATTTATTAAACTTTTTAAAGCAGATTCAAAATAATTCGCTTTTATTGCTGGAATTCCAATCGAAAACAATTCCAAAACCTTAAATTATTTAAAATTTAAATATAATGTTTTTTTTTTAATCTTAAAAAAATTATACGGATTATTTTAATTTTTTCATAAAACTTTTAGCTTTTTCAACTTTCGGTTTTACTACAAATTGGCAGTAAGGTTGGTTTGGATTTTTTTGGAAATAATTTTGATGATAATCTTCGGCTGGATAAAATTTTTTAAACGGAACAACTTCTGTAACAATTTCCCCTGTATAAAGACGCCTTATGCTTAAATCTTTGATATAATTCTCAACTGTTAATTTTTGAATATCATTATTATAAAATATTATTGATCTATATTGCGGCCCAATATCATTCCCTTGCCTATTAGGTGTCGTTGGATCATGAATAGCAAAAAACAAGTCTAGTATTTTACCTAATGTAATTTTATTTGGATCATATTTTAGCATAACTACTTCAGCATGCCCAGTAGTACCAGAACAAACTTGTTCATAAGAATTTTGGATCTTTATTTATCACAGAAATTTCCATAAAATCAAATTCATTAGGTTCAAAAGAAAGGTCTTTTGTAAACTTTTTTAATAATTTATCGTGATCCCAGTCATCAACTTTATAATAATTGAATAAGTTATATTTTTTTGCAACTTTTAATAAAACACTTCTACTATTTAAAAGTCCATATAGGAAATCAGTATTGTTGCCACCAAGACCAAACATTTTTGCGCCGAGGATATTACCACCGCTTTTTGTAGACATTAAACCAGCTAAATTAGATAAAGCTGAAAAATTTTCAGGGGGCGTTGTAACTACTGTTTGAGCTTTATATTCTACGGGTATTAAATAAGCTACGATTGTTGCTAAAATTGTTATAACGATAGTTATAGTTATTATAAAACGTTTCCATAACAATATTATATTGATGAAGTTAGAAAATCCTTTTGACATTTTATTTTACCGATTTTATTACATAATTTAATAATTTAGCAACTGCCTCAAAAGAGTAATTATTTTTTATAAAAATTTTTGCGTTTTCTGTAATTTCTTGTTTATTTATTTTGTTTTCAAATACTAATGAGATTTTATCAACAAATTCTTGTGGTGTATTAGCTATTAAAAGATGTTCACTATCTTTGATATCTATACCTTCTTTTCCTATATCAGTTGAAACAATTACTGCGCCCCATGCTAAAAATTCTAGAATTTTTATCCTGATACCACTTCCTATTTGTAAGGGAACAACTAAAACTTCTTTTGATAATGCATGTTTTTTTATATCATCTACAAAACCAACTATTTCAATATTGTTTTTAAAATCATTTGGAATTTTTATATTTCTATTGGCTAAATTTCCATATATATAGAGCTTAACATCCGTGAATTTTTTTATAAGTAAAGGCATTACATTATCAATAAACCAAATAAGGCTTTGATAATTCGGTTCCCAACTTAAACTTCCGACATGAGCAAGAGTTTTTTTTTCAATTTTTTCTATAGACTTTTCTACTTCTGTATTAACTGCAGACGGAATTGAAAAAGTCTTTATTCTCGGATTGTAATTTCTGATGTTTTTTTCATCTTCTTGACTTATCATTATCACAGCATCAAATTTTTCTGTTATAGATGTTTCATATTTCAATAATCTTTTATATTGAATATATGAATATATTTTTAATAATAAATTTTTTGTATTTTGATAAAATCTATACATTATAAAAGCTTCAAAATTTTCTTCTCTTAAAATTATTTTTGCATCAGGAACTTTACTTTTGATATAATCGTATAGCCAAGCCATATGAATATTGTTCAAGAATACAATTTCAGGTTTATTATTTTCAAAATATTTATCAAAAACTGGTAAAATATCGTAACGGTGATATTTTTCTACATTATATGGAAGATTAGAAAAGAGATTTTTTATTGCACCTGTTATTGTATAAGGTGTATCAATATCTAGAAAATATGGATTACAAATCTTTTTAAGTTCATCATATGCTTCATTTTTCTTGGTATTTTTAGCGTATGCAAAAAAATCTATATTATGTCCTAGAAGTGCTAATGACTTAATTGATGAATAAATACTAATTTTCCCGCCATCAGTTAAAGGATACGGAATTTGTGGTGATATATATAAAACTTTCATTGACTATTTCTTAATTTTTTATAATATAGTGCTAATGCCCAAAATAGTGATTGTAAATTTACGTGTTTTGAGTATTTTTTTGTTTTAATCCAACGTAAAATGATTATAACGAAACCAAAATATTTCTTATTTTCTATTCCAATTGATAAGATGTTACCAACAATTGTAACAAATCTATAATTTTTTATTTTTAGTATATCGTTATAAATAGAAATTTCTTTTTCATCGGTTATTTTTTTATTTTGTAAAAATCTTTCAATCCATATTTCAAATTGATTGAGCCCGATTATTTTATTAACTAATTTCCCAGTTTGAGAAATTGTAGCTCTTGAATCCCGATAATTAAATAATATATCTGGTATGTGTACAATTCCGTTTTCATTTGCAAGTGTAAACCAAGTTGCATCATCACTATACCAAGCATCAGGAAAAGGAATAAAACCACCAATTTGTTTTAATTTTTCTGTTTTAACTATAAAATCTGCTGCATATTGAAATCTATATCCTTTAAATCTATGCCAAATAAAATCTAAAACATTTTCGTACTCGGCAGCATTAGCACAAATTTGTTTCTGTTTTCCAAAATCATCAATTATTCTAGCTCTAACATTAAATATTGATACTTGTGGGTATTTTTTTATATATTTTTCAACGGTTTCAAGAAAATTTTTTTCATAGATATCGTCATCTGAAAATAGGATAAAATATTCCTTTGTAGCGTAATCTATACACCTATTCCAATCTTCGATAATACCTTTGGAATCCAATTTATAATATCTAATTCTTTCATCATTTTGATATTTTGAATAGATATTAAATATATCATTTGTTTTGCTATAATCGCAAATAATTATTTCATAATTTTTATAAGTTTGGTTTAATATGCTTTGTAATGCTTCTTCGAAATATATTGCTTTTATGGCTGGAATAGCTATTGAAAACAAAATTCCCCCAAAGTTTTAAAATTTAAATATATGAAAAATTAAATTATATTCATAATTAAAAAATTGAGGGAATGGAAGTTCACTTTTTAAGTTTTTGTACTTTTTCAACTTTTGGTTTGACAACAAATTGGCAGTAGGGCTGGTTAGGATTTTTTTCAAAATATCTTTGATGATATTCTTCGGCTGAATAAAAATTTTTGAATGGCTCTATTTGTGTAACTATTTTATTGTTAAATATTCTGCGATAGTTCAAATCTTTGATAAATTGTTCAATTACCTGTTTTTGCTTATCGTTGTTATATATGATTATGGAACGATACTGCGGTCCTACATCATTGCCCTGCCTATTTAGAGTTGTTGGGTCGTGAATTGTAAAAAATAATTCTAATATTTTGCCCAAAGGTATAACTTTATAATCGTAAGTAATTTTTACTACTTCCGCATGGCCCGTTGTACCAGTACATACTTGTTCGTAGGTAGGATTTTCAACAAAACCGGCACTGTAACCAGAAATTACATCAATAACACCTGGTATTTCTCTAAAGGCTGCTTCGATACACCAAAAGCATCCACCACCCAATATTATACTATCTTTTGGATTTTGTGTTTCGGGAATGAACTCTATCGAAAGAGAATTTACGCAATATCTCTGGCCTGTTTCTGTTGGTCCATCATCAAATACATGGCCTAAATGTCCACCACAATTTGCACATAAAATTTCGGTTCTTATCATTCCATGTGAGTAATCTTTTTGATATGAAATTTTTCCTTTAGCTATTTCTCTATCAAAACTTGGCCACCCACAGTGTGAAAAGAATTTTGAATCTGCTTTAAAAAGCTCATTTCCACATGCAGCACAAATATAAACACCATCTTCATTACTATATAAATATTTACCAGTAAAAGGATACTCAGTTCCTTTTTCTCTTAAAATTCTGTATTGTTCTGGTGATAATTTCTGTTTCCATTTATCTTCATTATTTGCAAACATATATTTAATTCCTATAAAAAAAACTGTAATAACAAGTGTTGTTAAAACTAAGAAGTTCAATTTAACTTTCATATAAAAAAAACAATGAACATTAAAAAAAAGTTCTAAATAATTTTTGTAATTATTTTAATTTTTAGGGATGCGAAAATAATATAAATATTTATTATTTGCAAGAGATATATATTTTTTCTTTACTATTATTTTTTTTAGTATAAATAGCAGAAATTATTAAAATTATGAAAAACAACAATACAAATACTTCATTTTACATTTTTATTTATTTAACACTCTGTTTTGGCTGCTGGGTATAGAACATTTCTTATTTTATTTGCACATCCTTTTTAAACTTAATAAAATAATAAAATAATACAATAATAATAAATTTGCGGGAGATTTATGGAAAAGATGGTTATAACTTGTGCCATAACCGGCGCAGAAACCACAAGAGAACAACAACCTAATCTTCCAGTTACTCCGGAAGAAATTGCAGATGCAACATATGAAGCTTATTTAGCAGGAGCAGCCATTGTTCATGTTCACGCAAGAAATAACGATGGCACACCTACACAAGATCCACAGGTGTTTAAAAGAATAATCGAACTTATACGAGCAAAATGCGATATTGTTATCGAGTTAACAACTGGCGGCGCTGTTGGAATGACCGCTGAAGAAAGAGTGAAAGTTGTTGCCTTAGAACCAGATATGGCTTCATTAGATTGCGGCACAGTAAATTTTGGTAATGATTATATTGTAAATACACTTCCCGATATGAGACATTTTGCTACTGAAATGGAAAAATACAAGGTGCATCCAACTCTTGAGTGTTTCGATCTTTCTCATATCTATGCATCACACATTTTAATCAAAGAAGGGCTTATTAAACCACCATATCATTATGGATTCGTATTAAATGTTCCTGGTGGTGTAAAATATGAACCTGATGTAGTTACTTTCTTTCTCAGTAAATTGCCAAAAGAAAGTTATTGCACTCTTATGGGAATTGGAAGATCTTGCCTACCAATGCATTATGGTGCAATTGCAAACAATTGTTTTATTAGAGTTGGTTTTGAAGATAACATTTTTATGTCAAAAGGTGTTCTTGCTAAATCTAATGCTGAACTTGTTGAAAGAGCTGTAAAAATATCAAGAGATGCAGGACTGGAAATAGCTAAACCTGCTGATGTAAGAAAATTATTCAATTTAAGAAATATTTAATCACAATTTATAAATGGGGAGATAATTTTATGGCAAAACCAGGAAATCCATTCGGTGCTCACAGAGTAATTGAACCTAAAGGCGTATTACCACAACCAGCTATCAAAGTTGATAATGATATGTCTGAAATTTATGATAACGAAATTTTAGTAGATGTTGATATTTTAAATATCGATTCTGCTAGTTTTACTCAGATAAAACAACAAGCTAATGGCGATGTAGAAGAAATAAAAAAAATTATGTTAGATATTGTTGCAAGATTCGGAAAACACAAAAATCCTGTTACTGGATCTGGTGGAATGTTTATCGGAAGAGTTGCTAAAATTGGCGAAAAATTAGCTCACAGAGATTTAAAAGTTGGCGACAAAATTGCATCTTTGGTTTCTCTTTCACTTACTCCACTTAGAATAGATGAAATTATCGAAGTTAAAAAAGATATAGATCAAGTTAGAATAAAAGGCCAAGCAATATTATTTGAATCTGGCATCTACGCTAAATTACCTACTGATATACCCGAAGAATTATCACTTGCTGTTTTAGATGTTGCTGGAGCCCCTGCTCAAACAGCTAGATTAGTTAAACCTGGCGATACAGTTGTAATTATTGGCGCAACAGGAAAATCTGGAGTATTGTGTGCATATGAAGCCAAAAAACGTGCTGGTATAACTGGTAAAGTTATCGGTATTGGTACAAATCCTAAAAAAATTGAAGATTTAAAATCCCTTAATTTATGCGATGAAATTCTTAAATTAGATTGTACTGATGCTTTATCCTGCTATGATGCAATATTAAAATCTACAAATGGAAAACTTGCAGATCTTGTTATTAATTGTGTTAATATCGAAAATACCGAAATGGCATCTATTTTAATGTGTAGAGATGGCGGAACTGTTTATTTCTTCTCTATGGCAACATCTTTCACAAAAGCCGCTTTAGGTGCAGAAGGCGTTGGCAAAGATGTTACAATGTTAATCGGTAACGGATATGCTAAAGATCACGCTGAAATTACTATTAATTTACTTAGAGAATCGCCAGAATTAAGAAAATTCTACGAAACAAAATATGTAAATAAATAAAATTTTTAAGGAGCTGCAAAAAACTTTTTACAAATTTTAAGTAAAATACTTTTACAGCTCTAACTTTTTACAAAACTTTGATTTTTACTAAATTTTTTATAATTTGATATTCAAAATCAATAAATTGGAAAGGGAATTTAAAAATGAAAAAGGATTTTAAATCCGTCCCATATAACGATATACCATTATTTAAAGATGTAACACCTGAACAATGGAATGACTGGAAGTGGCAGCTTAGAAATTCTATTCGTGATATTCCTACACTTGAAAAAGTTATGGAATTAACACCTGAAGAAAAAGATGCTTTAAGTAAAGTTCTTGGCAGATTCAAAATGGCAATTACACCATACTACGCAGCCTTGATGGATAAAAAAGACCCCAAATGCCCGGTAAGAATGCTTGCTGTCCCTACATTTAGTGAGTTAAATGATGACGAATCCGATCTCGACGATCCACTTCACGAAGATGTTGATTCCCCTGCTCCAGGGCTCACACACAGGTATCCTGATAGAGTTCTTTTTCTTGTTACAAATGTTTGTTCTATGTATTGCCGTCATTGCACCAGAAGAAGAGTTGTCGGGCACGAAGATGCTGATTTTTCTCAAAGAAATATCGATTTATGTCTTGAATATATTAAAAAACACGAAGAAGTAAGAGATGTACTAATCTCTGGAGGTGATCCACTCGTATTAACTGATAATAAATTAGAATATGTTATATCCAAACTACGAGAAATTGACCACGTCGAAATTATCCGCATTGGAACTCGTATGCCTGTGGTTTTACCACAAAGAATTACTGATGATTTGTGTAATATGCTAAAAAAATATCATCCAATTTATGTTAATACACATTTTAATCATCCTAAAGAAATTACCTTAGAAGCAAAAGAAGCTTGCGAAAAACTTGCCAATGCTGGCATTAGTTTAGGCAATCAAACAGTTCTACTTAGAGGTTTAAATGATTGTCCTAATTTAATGAAAAGACTCGTTCACGAATTACTTATGATACGTGTTAAACCTTATTATATCTACCAATGCGATTTATCTAAAGGAATTTCTCACTTTAGAACATCAATTTCTAAAGGGATAGAAATTATAGAGAATTTAAGAGGTCATACTACTGGCTTTGCTGTTCCTACTTTTGTTGTTGATGCTCCTGGCGGCGGTGGTAAAATTCCTGTTATGCCTAACTATCTTATTAGTCAAAGTGATACACGTGCAATTCTTCGTAATTATGAAGGAGTTATCACAACTTATACTTATCCAGCAACTGACCATAATGAAAAATGTCACTGTGAATATTGCAATGATGAACATTTGAAACCTATGGATGGTATTGCTAAACTTCTTAATGGCGAAAAACTTTATCTTCAACCTGAAAACTTAGTTAGAAGAAGAAGATCTCACAATGGTAACCATTGAGGAAATAAAAAAAAAATTAATTTGTAGTACAACATTTATCATTGGAAATGAGAAAAATGCAGGTAAAACTACACTCTTAAATCTTTTACTTAATCATACAAGAGAAGTAGTTGCGCCTGCTTATTTATCAATCGGCATCGATGGTGAAAAAACTGATGCTGTTTATGGTAACTTAAAACCAAGAATTGAAGCAAAAGTAAATGATTTTGTTATCACAACAGATTCTCAAATTACACCAGCAAATTTTGAAATAATTCATATCTTTCCATTTAATAATGTTTTTGGTAAAATAGTTCTTGCAAAAAATAAACGCAATTGTTTTGTAGAATTAATAGGTCCAGAAAGTAATTCACAATTGAAACATATTCTTGAAACACTAAAAAATCAATTTAATATCAATACAATCTTTATTGATGGGGCGGTAAATAGATTGACACAGCTTAATGCGTTGGAAGGCTCTCAGTTTATTGCAGTTTTTAATCTTACACCTAAGAATTATCTTACTTCAATTGACAAGATAAAATTACTATGCTGGGCAAGTACATTAAATAAATGGGATATAAAACAATCAACAGATAAAACTTTTTTTGTTGATGGAGCACTTACAACAAGTAAAATTTCTCAAATTTCTCCTGATACAGAAACAATTGTATTAGAAGATATAACAAAACTTTTTCTTTCTTACAGTGATATTTCTAAAATAAAAAATAAATTTAATTTTTTCTTAAAGCATAAACATAATTTACTTGGCTTTACACTCAACATTAAGGATATAAATATCCAAAAATTACAACAGGATATTGCAGCTTTAGAAAATAATTTTAATTTTATAATAAATCCTTTTATGATGTTAAATTAAGGTGGATTAGTGGATATTTTCCAATTTGCAGAAATAGATAAGTTTTTAATTTACTTTAAACCTTTATCTCAATATGGAAAAACAAATTTCAATAAAAGAAAACTTTATTTTGATTTAAATAAACTAAATGATATTTATAATTTAATTGATATTCTGAAAGATTTCTGCTCTTCCAACCCACAATTAGTTGCCCATATTGAGAACTATTTAAAGAAAATTCAGATAATTGACATTGGTGATGAATATAATTTTTCTGATATCTTTCTTATAAAAAAATTTTTGATAAATTATACAAAAATTCTGGATAAACTTCCAGATGATATTAAAGATATTTTCCAACTAAAATTTAATAGTCACGAATTATTAGATTTATTACTAAAAGATAACTCGCAAAACGAAACATTTTATATATCCGTAGCTTTTTCGGATGAGCTTGCTAATATAAGAAATCAAATTGCAGAAATTGATATACAGATTGCACAACATAAGAATAAAGTAATTGAGGATATTAATCAAAATTACAATTTGAATTTTATATATCAAGATTTTGTTGTAATTCCTACCAGCAAAGTTAAAGATTTAACAACTACACAGTTCCATTTTGAACCATATGATAATGAACATCTTATAGCAAAAATTAATTATCCAAAAGAATTTTTTGATTTACTCCAGACACGCGAAAACTTAACAGAGAAAGAGCAAAACATTGTCAACCAGATAATTAGAGAAATATCAGATAAAATTAAATCTGAAAACGATAATCTAATTCATTACATCAAAGCAATTACAAATTTTGATATTCTTTTGGCAAAAGCTAAATTAGCACTCGAATTTAATTTAATTCGACCAACACTACTTAAAAATAATTCAAAAATTAGTATCAAGAACGGTTATTTTATACCATTAAAAGAAAGATGCAAAAAAAATAATACTGTATACACACATTTAACCGTAGAGTTTAACCATAAGGTTAATATTATAAACGGCTCGAATATGGGCGGGAAAACAATACTTCTTAAAACTATTCTATTCCTGCAAATTCTTGCCCAGTTGGGATTTTTCGTCCCCTGTGATATTTTCGAAACAGTTTTATTTGAACATTTAGGCTACATTGGAGAAACGGAAAACCGAAATTACGAAGGCTTAAGCAGTTTTGGTATAGAAATTACATCTTTTAATGAAAATGAAAAACATTTCAACAAAATCAATTTACTTATTATTGATGAATTTGCCAGAACGACCAACTCTATTGAAGCTAAAGCTATCTTGAATTCAATTATTGAATATCTTACCAATAACCCAAATTGCTATGCTTTTATATCAACTCATTTTATGGATCTTCATCGGTTTGAAAATGTTGGATATTACAGAATGAAGGGACTTAATTACGAAGAATATCAAAAAAGCTATATATCGGAAAATCTTACATTAAACGAAAGAATTAAACTTATAAATGCATTTATGCAATATGAAGTAGTGAAAAATGATGATAAAAAGCCCATTTTAGATGCATTAAAAATTTCATCAATATTAGGTATCAATAAAAAAATATTAGAATTAACAAATAAATATATAGAGAGGGGAGATGAATAAACTTAATCTATCAAAAGAAAAAATTGATTATGCACGTCAATTGGCAAAAAAAATTGTCGATCCTGTGCAAAATTACATCTTAAATCACACAACCGTTACCGTTGAACGAGCTACTTTAAGACTGCTAGGAGCGGATGATGTCAATGTTGATGGCGTACCTGTTCCAAATATCATTGTTGACCAAATTGGGAAAAATCTTCCCTATGGCGCCGCAAAATTTTATATCAATGCGATACTAAAAACTGGTAAAACTCCAGAAGAATTAAACAAAGATATTGCTAACGGATTGGATATCAAAAAATTAGATTTAGTTGATTTTGATCTTATCAAACAAAAAGGTAATGAATTATTAACAAAAATCGGACAAAAAATTAAATCAAATGTTGAATATCGAAATCAAAAATTGGAACAGTACAAAGGAAAAAATAATTCTCCATTAATTTATGTCATAGTTGCAACCGGAAATATTTACGAAGATGTCAAACAAGCACAAGCAGCAGCACAACAAGGAGCAGATGTTATTGCAGTAATAAGAACTACAGCACAAAGTCTGCTTGATTATGTACCCTATGGCGCCACAACAGAAGGTTTCGGAGGAACTTATGCTACTCAGGAAAATTTCAAAATTATGCGTGCTGCATTGGATGAAGTTGGCGAAAAAATAGGCAAATATGTAAGATTAACAAATTATTCATCTGGTCTTTGCATGCCAGAAATTGCAGCTATGGGAGCTATTGAAAGACTCGATATGATGTTAAACGACAGTATGTATGGAATTCTTTTCCGCGATATTAATATGTATAGAACTTTTGTTGATCAATTTTTCTCTCGTATGATACTTACTTATGCAGATATTATAATTAATACAGGTGAGGATAATTATCTTACAACATCAGATGCTTACGAAAAAGCTTATACGGTGTTGGCATCTCAACTAATTAACGAAAACTTTGCTTTAAGAGCAAAAATGCCAACAAGACTTATGGGATTGGGACACGCTTTCGAAATGAATCCAAAAATTAAAAATGGTTTCCTATATGAATTAGCACAAGCTCAAATGGCAAGAGAAATTTTCCAGGATGCACCACTAAAATATATGCCACCAACTAAACATATGACTGGCAATATTTTTATGGGATATGCAATGAATACTTTATTTAATTTCATCGCAAGAGCTGCTGACCAGGGAATTATTTTATTAGGTATGCTTACAGAAGCAATTCATACTCCATTTTTACAGGATAGATATTTAGCCATTGATAATGCAAAATATGTCCTTAACAACATTTATGATTTTGGCAATGATATCGAATTTAAACCAGATGGTATTATGGTAACTCGTGCAAAACAAGTGTTAGATCAAACAATTGAATTTTTAGAAAATGTTGAAAAAATAGGATTATTCGATGCGATTGAACAAAAAATGTTCGCAGAAATTGCAAGACCTAAAAACGGCGGCAAAGGATTAGAAGGAGTTTTTGAAAAAGATAAAGATTATTATAATCCAACAATGGAATTTTTCTATAGAGAATTAAATATTGATTTATAATCTGTAATCTATTAGGGGAGATGAAAAATGATTATTAAACCATATGGTGATACATCTAACGATGGTGCTGTGCAATTATCTTTTACACTGCCAGTTCCAGATTGTGCTAAATCTACAGAAGCAGCATTTCAGTTTGTCAAAAAACTTGGTTTTGAAGAAGCACAAATTGTTTATAGTGCACCACTTTCAGAAAACTTTACTTTTTATGTAGCTTATGGACGCACACAAGTTGGCATAGATTACGATAACATTGAAGTTGAAGAAGTTGAACCATCTATGGATTATTATGAAATTAACGATTATATCGAAAAAAATATTGGAAGAAAAATTATTGTAGTTGGAGCTTGCACCGGCACAGATGCACATACTGTTGGAATTGATGCTATTATGAATATGAAAGGTTATGATGGTCACTACGGTCTTGAAAGGTATAAATATTTCGAAGCTTATAATCTAGGTGCCCAAATACCTAATGAAAAACTTATAGAATTTGCTAAAGAAAAAAATGCTGATGCTATTATCATTTCTCAAGTTGTAACTCAAAAAGATGTACATATTCATAATTTAACAAATTTTATCGAACTAATTGAAGCCGAAAACTTAAGAGATAGATTTATCCTGGTAGTTGGAGGGCCACGAATTTCCAATAAATTAGCTCTCGAATTAGGTTTTGATGCCGGTTTTGGACGTGGCACATATGCAGAAAATGTTGGCGAATTTATTGCCAAAAAATTATACGAAAAAATACAAAAACAATCTCTAATCAAATAATGAGGCTTAAAATGAAAGAAGTTTATATTGTTGATGGTATAAGAACTGCCATCGGCTCTTTTAATGGTACTTTAGCAAGTAAAAGTGCTGTTGATCTTGGCGAAGTTGTAACAAAATCACTTTTACAAAGAAATAATTTAGCAACAGATGCTATAGACGAAGTTGTTTTTGGCTGTGTTTTACAAGCTGGAATTGGACAAAATGTTGCAAGACAAATCGCTGTAAAAAGTGGTATACCAGTTGAAAAAACAGCCATGACAGTTAATATGGTTTGCGGCTCTGGAATTAGATCTATTGTTACCGCTACACAAATTATCAAATCAAATGATGCGAATTTAATTATTGCAGGCGGAACGGAAAGTATGTCAAATGCTCCCTACTACTTAAAATCTCTGCGTTGGGGCGCCAAGATGGGAAATCAAGAAGTTGTTGACGGTATGGTTTTCGATGGGCTTACAGATATTTTCAATAATTATCACATGGGAATAACAGCTGAAAATTTAGTTGATAAATATCAATTATCAAGAGAAGAATTAGACGAATTCTCAGCTAAATCTCAACAAAAAGCTGAAGCTGCTATCAAATCTGGTAAATTTATAGATGAAATTGTACCTGTTGAAATTCCACAAAAGAAAAAAGATCCAATTATCTTTGCACAAGATGAATATCCACGCTTTGGAACAACAGTTGAAACATTATCCAAATTACCACCAGCTTTCAAAAAGGATGGAAAAGTTACCGCTGGTAATTCATCCGGTATAAATGATGGTGCTGCTGCTGTTGTTATTGCAGATGAAGAAGCTATTAAAAAATATTCACTTACTCCTAAATTTAGAATTGTTTCCTATGGATATCACGGAACAGATCCTTCTATTATGGGAATTGGTCCTGTTGAAGCAGTTAGATTAGCCCTAAGAAAAGCAAACTGGAAATTAGAAGATGTTGAACTTATTGAAGCTAACGAAGCATTCGCTGCACAATCACTTGCTGTTATAAAAGAACTTGGATTAAATCAAGAAATTACAAATGTAAACGGGGGCGCTATTGCACTTGGACATCCCATCGGGGCAAGCGGAACAAGAATTCTTGTTACTTTAATGTATGAAATGCAAAAAAGAAATGTTAAAAAAGGTCTTGTTACGCTTTGTATTGGTGGCGGAATGGGAATTGCAATTTGTATTGAAAAACTATAATATAATAAAAGCTGCCTAACGGCAGCTTTTATTATATCCTATTTTAACAACATCATCTTCTTTGTTGCCTTGAAATTATCAGCTGAAAGTTCATAAAAATATATTCCTGTCGGCATATCGGATGCATCAAAATATATTGAATATTTACCTTCGTTAAAATAGCCATTAACAATTTCTTTAACTTTTCTTCCTAAAACATCATATATATTAATTACAACATGTGACTTCCTTGCGATATCAAATTTAATATTTGTACCTGGATTAAAAGGATTTGGGAAATTTTGATATAGTGCAAAATTCTTTATAATTTGTTTTTCATTCCCTAATGGCTGCTTATTGAACTTAAAAATTAAAGGTATTACTTTAAGCTTATTATTATCATCATTTGATTGAATTATAACATCAGCAATATAACGGCCATAATCTAATGTGGTATCATCAATTTCAACATAATAGTAAACAGAATTACCGTTGTATAAAATCGCAGAAAGTGTATCAGCCTTATACCAAACAGGAATTTTTCTTATTACTACCGCCAAACTATCTTTTAAATAAGGTGCATTATATACAATTTGTAAACCATCTGTTCCATCAAAATTTTCAATTCCAATAGTACAGTCATTACTTACTCCATCAATTTTCTTATAATATAAATTGATTGTGTTATCTTTATTTAATACAACCTGAAATGTATAAGTACCTTTATTTGTAATTGAATATCTATTCCAATTTTCAAATTGAATAATGCATTTATCGTTCTCAACTTTATAATATACAGCTCCAGAATCTTTACCATCTAATTCATCCCATAATGGAGCTATTATTCCGTTAGGTAAAGTTTTATTTGGGATTGTTAAATTTTTTCCATAACCTTCATCGAAAGGAGAAAAAGCAATTATTCCATTAGTACTAACATAAATTTGATTTCTCAAACTATTATAAAAATTAAAATTAAAACCTAAATCAATAGGTCCATAAAAACCTTCATTTTGATTACCTAAAACATTACTATAACCATCCCAAAAATCTATTTTGTCACCATCATTCTTGATATCATTCCATACAAATTTTACATTTTTAGAAAAATCATTATCAATCCAGATGTAGCCATATTTATCTGACCCACCGGCACCATAAATTGCACTACCTCTTTCAAGAACTGATTGATTTGGTACCAATTTAGCCATAATATTATCATATTCAACTGATTTATTCTTAATATTTATTTTGAATTCTAATGTTGATTTTGTTGTTTGATTATTTTTTATTAACAACGAATCTTTTATCTTTTCAAAATTCCCTGCTGCACTCAAATACATAGTATCTTTATCTATATACAATATTGGTTTATCCAAAGTAGTAAACATCAAATTATCAGAAATTTTTGAATAATTTTTTACGTTATCCATTGCTTTAATAGCAACATAATACTTTGTTTTAGACATTAAGTTTTTTATTGTCAAAGTATTTAATTTTACTGTATCAGGTTCGCCTATATACTGAATTTTTTGAGCCAAATGGAAATTTAATGTATCGATAGGATTTTCTGAAATTCTAATATCGAAATTTGTTACTCCTTTATTATCTTTTGGAGTTTTCCATTGTATTTTAGCACCATTTGAAAAAGTATCTACAACACTTAGTATAGTAACCTTCTCGGGCGGGATTTTGTCATTATATTGCTCAAGATAGTTATAAGCTGCTTCAATATCAATCAATCCTTTACCATAGTCATTATCTTCACCAACTTGCCCTAAATCAATTGCAGTGTGATATAAAGCTTCTTTAATGATATAACCTGGCAAATCTGGATAGGCTTCTTTTAACAACGCAACTGCTCCTGCAACATGTGGAGAAGCCATAGAGGTTCCATTCCAATTTGTTTGAGCATATCCACCACCTGGTACAGTAGATTTTATATTAACTCCGGGAGCAGCTACCTCTGGTTTTATCAACAATGAACCAGTGCCCCCACATTTAGAAGGACCTCTACTAGAAAAACTTACTATTGGATTATTATTACCTTGTATGTAATATGTATGATTTATAGCACCAACACAAAATGAATTAACAACTGTTTTATTTATATTTTTAGGTTTAGTTATTGTTGAAGCATAAGGCCCAGAATTTCCTGCTGAAAACACAACAGCAATTCCAACAGTTTCTAACGCAGTTAATGTTTGCACATAAACTCCGTTACATTCATCACTAACATCCGGGTCATACCAGCTGCAATTTATAGCATCGGGCATATCACTTGTAGTATTTGGATTATTATCAGGATCCATAGCCCATTGAAAAGCTGAGAGAATTGTGCTAGTAATTATTCCGTCATTACACGTTACTTTTGCAGCTATCCACTCAGCATCTATAGCAACACCAACTGTATCTCCTGTCATTTTTCCTAAGCCTACCATTGTCCCCATAGTATGAGTTCCATGTTCTTCACAATCAGATGGAAAATTTGAATTATTTGGATCAAACCACGCCTGATTTAAAGGTACTGTTTTACCTCTCCATTTGTAATTTAATGCAGGATGATTTCCATCTACACCGCTATCTAGCCCTAATACTAATCTACCTTTGCCTGTTATTCCTTTTTGCCATAGTTTATGTGCTTTGACAACTTTCAAATTATCTATTGCTACAGATATCGAATAACCTTCAGCTACTTTACTACCAACATCTGGATCATCCCTAAATATTGGTGCATCTAAATCTATATATGCTATTTCATTAAAATTAAGTAATTTTTCAATATTTTTCTTTTTTGTTTCAATTTGATATCCATTAAATATCCAGAATTTTTGAATATTAAAATACTCGCTATTCTCTATCACTATTTGTTTTATAAATGCCTCTTCAAAATAATTATATTGTTTTGATTTTTCCTGTAATTTAGTTATTGTTAGATACGCTCTTTGTGCTGCATTAACATTATTTTGTTTGAAAAATTCTTCAAGTTCATCTAAATCAACCTGGTCGTGAAAATATACAATTGTGGAAATTATTTCATCTGAATTATATCTATCCAGATAATATTTAAGCCTTTGACTTATAAAAGGTTTAGCAAAACTAATAGATGCTATCAACATTAATAGTAAGATATTTTTCAATTGTAACCTCGGATAAAACAACAATAAAATAATTCTAAATTATAACATCATATTTAAATCTCATAACATATTTTTCTACAAAAAATAGATGTAGTTAAAACCTAATAAAATACAATCACTAAAATATTATAAATAATTGAATTTTCAAATTACTTTTAATTACATTCACGAAATATAATTAATCCGCAAAATTAAAGTTGAAAAAAAAAGCGGGCTATCTTTCGATAACCCGCTTTTCTGTAATTTAACATTATTTTAGTATCCCATATCCATGCCACCCATACCGCCTGGCATAGCTGGTGCTTTTTCTTCTTTCTCTTTTTTCTCAAATACAACTGCTTCTGTAGTAATTAACATACTAGCAACTGATGCAGCATTTTCAATAGCTACACGAGTAACTTTTGTAGGATCAATAATTCCAGCTTTGTACATTGGTTCATATACTTCTGTTGCAGCATTGAAACCAAAATCATCTTTTCCTTCTTTAACTTTATTTACTACTACAGCACCATCTAAACCTGCGTTAACTGCAATTTGTTTTAATGGAGCTTCTAAAGCTTTATAAACAATTTTTATACCTGTATTTTGATCAGGATTTTCACCTTTTAAGTCTTCTAAAGCTGCTTGAGCTCTTAATAATGCAACACCACCACCAGGAACAATACCTTCTTCAACTGCAGCTCTTGTTGCATGTAATGCATCTTCTACTCTAGCTTTCTTTTCTTTTAATTCTACTTCTGTAGAAGCACCAATTTTAATAACTGCAACACCACCACTTAATTTAGCTAATCTTTCTTGTAATTTTTCTCTATCATAATCAGATGTTGTTTTTTCAATTTGAGCTTTTATTTCATTAATTCTCTTCTTGATATCTTCTTGAGAACCTGCACCTTCTACTATAGTAGTATTATCTTTATCTACTCTAATAGTTTTAGCTTTACCTAAATAAGATATTGTAGCATTTTCTAATTTATAACCTTGTTCTTCAGAAATTACTGTACCGCCTGTTAAAATTGCAATATCTTCTAACATTGCTTTTCTTCTATCACCAAATCCTGGAGCTTTTACAGCACAAACTTTCAAAACTCCTCTTAATTTATTAACAACTAAAGTAGCAAGTGCTTCACCTTCAACATCTTCAGCAATGATAAGTAAAGGTCTATTTTGTTGAGCAACTTTTTCAAGAACTGGTAATAAATCTTTCATTGCTGAGATTTTCTTATCATGGATTAAGATGTAAGCATCTTCTAGTACAGCTTCCATGCTTTCAGCTTCAGTAACAAAATATGGAGAGATATAACCTCTATCAAATTGCATACCTTCAACAACATCTAAAACTGTATCAGCTGTTTTGCTATCTTCAATTGTAATAACGCCATCTTTACCAACTTTATCCATTGCTTGAGCTAATAATTCACCGATAAATTTATCATTATTAGCAGAAATAGTACCAACTTTCGCAATATCACTAGTGCCATCAATTTCTTTGCTCATTTTTTTCAATTCAGCAACAACTGTTTGAACTGCTAAATCAATACCTCTTTTTAAATCCATTGGATTAGCACCAGCTGTAACATTTTTTAATCCTTCAGAATAAATTGCTTGAGCCAAAACTGTAGCAGTTGTTGTACCGTCACCAGCAATATCAGATGTTTTAGACGCAACTTCTTTAACCATTTGGGCGCCCATGTTTTCAACTGGATCTTCTAATTCAATTTCTTTAGCAACGGATACACCATCCTTTGTAACAGTTGGGGCACCAAATTTCTTTTCTAATATAACATTTCTACCTTTAGGACCTAATGTAACTTTAACAGCATTTGCTAATTTATCTACACCTCTTTTTAATGCAGCTCTTGCTTCTGCATCATATACTATTAGTTTGCTAGCCATTTTTATATCTCCTATATTTGTTTACCATTAATTATAAAATTGCATAGATATCTGATTCTCTCATAATCAAATATTCTTTGCCATCAATTTTAATTTCGTTACCAGCGTATTTACCATAAAGTACTCTATCACCAACTTTTACTTCTAATGGTATTAATTCGCCTTTATCATTTCTTTTTCCTTGTGATACAGCTACTACTGTTCCTTCAACAGGTTTTTCTTTTGCAGTATCAGGAAGAATGATACCAGAAGCTGTTTTTTCTTCTGCTTCTTTTGGTTCTACAATAACACGATCACCGAGGGGTCTGATTTTTAATTCAGCCATTGTTAACCTCCATATATTTTGTTTGTTAATAAACTTTGTGTTTTTTATTAGCACTCTTAATTTGCGAGTGCTAAAATAATAATAAAAACTCAATTAGTCAAGATTTTACCTAATTTTAATATTAATTTAACTTACAGATTTAATAACTTGCGAAATATCGCTATACTTATACTCATAGTTAATTTCGGTAAGACATTTTGGATATACTCTCTGTCCTTTTGTCAGAATCATTGCACCATCTCCCAAAAGGAGCTTTAATGCAAATTCCGGCATTCTTATAAAGGATGGCCTATTTAGTACTTTTGAAACTATACTTGTAAACTCATTATTCTGAACTGGATTTGGAGAAACTAAATTTATAACACCATTTATTTTGCCTGTATCAATGATTAAATTAAAAATATTTAATAAATCATCTATATGTATCCATGAATGCCATTGTTTTCCTGTAGCTATTTCGCCTCCCATAAATAATTTGAAAGGTAGTAACATTTTTTGTAAAGCACTACCTTTTTTTGCAAAAACTACTCCAAATCTGGTAATAACGAATTTATTTGTAATTTCTTTTGCCATATTTGCATAGTTTTCCCACTCTATACAAACTTTTGCAAGGAAATCATCACCTGGCATACTATTTTCATCATAAATTTTATCGGATAAACTTGACCCATAATATCCAACTGCAGACGCGTTTATAAAAAATTCAAATTTCTTACCACTATTAAGCATATTTTCTACAAGGTATTTTGTTGTTTCTGCTCTGCTTTCAAGAATTACTTTTTTATAATGTTTTGTCCACCTTTTTCCAATATTTGCACCTGCCAAATTAATAATTCCATCAGCAAATGCTAAACTACTAGTAAATGTCGGACATAAACTTTTATAATCCCAATGAATTACTGATATCGATTCCCCAAATATTTCTTTTGCCTTGTTAGTATCTCTTGTAACTACAAATATTTGATGCTTTTCTTTTAAATTTTCAACTAAATGTCGTCCGATTAGCCCGGTAGCACCAATAATAAAAATTCTCATTATCACACCTTAAGAAATATAAAATTTAAATATATGAATATTTATATAAAATTCACAATTAAATTTTATATAAAAAACATCGTTTTTTTATAAAGTTAATTAATTATTCTCATAGATAAAAAAAACGATCGTCTGGAAATTTTAACTATTTTTCCATTTAGACGATCGTTTTTTAATATTTTATTATTCAAATTTTTATCATTTTTTATAACAAATGATTATATCAATTACCGCAACCACAACTACCACCGCTACAACAACTACCGCTATCACAACTATAAGAACTATCTACATACTCTTTTGCATAAACACCTACACCAGAAACTTTAGAGTTAACTTTTGATAATAATTTTGATACCTCTTCAGAATTGCAATTTGGGCAGATAGGCTTTACTTCTTCATTTATAGATTTTAAAAATATTTCAAATTTTGTATTACATTTACTACATCTATATTCATATATAGGCATAAGTACCTCCAATTTATTTAAACAACAATCTCCGGTTTTAAAGATACTTTTGTTTTAATTGAATTTGAAATCAAACAATATTCTTCGGATTTTTGCAATATCCTTTCGGCTCTTTCTTTCTGATCTTCATTTGAAATTTTTAGTTTTGGATAAAGTTCAATTTCAGATATCATAAATTTTCCATCTACTTTTTCTAATTTACCAACCGCTTCACACTCAAATGAATCAAAATTTAATTTAGAATTTTCTGCAATTGCCAAAAAAGTTGTCATATAACAAACATTAACAGATGAAACAAATAAATGTTCAGGAGACCATATCCCTGGTACGCCTTTTGGAAATTCTGGCGGAGTTGCAACCCTAAAACTTTCTAATTCGGGAGCACTTAAAATGCCTATTCGGTCTTTTTCCCATTTTACTACTGTTTTGTAATAGTGAACGTCACTCATTTTATTATCCTTTATATAATCCTAATTTTTTCAATATCCTAATGCTACATTCTTCATCAACATGAATTTCATATTTTTGATAATAGACAACAACTTTTCTCAAATTTTCTACATAATTTCTGCAATCCTCACAAATTTTCAAATGCTCTTCAATTTCTTGTAATCTATTTTGAGAACTGTCATTAAAATCATATTCATCACATATCATTTCGCGAATTTTAGAACATTGACTTTTCATTTTAACTCCAGCGCTTTTGTTAATTCTTTTTGCAAAAACCTTCTAGCACGATGTAATCGAGTTTTAACAGTTGGAATAGATAACTTTGTAATTTCTGCTGTCTCCTCAACTGAAAGTCCTTGCAAATCTCTCAACACAAAAACTATTCTATAATCTTCTGGTAATTTTTTTATAGCTTCATCTAATATTCTTTTTAATTCTTCATTTTCTGCATTAACATCAGGAAGCATCATCACATCATAGTGTGCGATATTTTCAAAAATTTCTTCTTGATCATCTATGTCATCTATTTTATGCTTATTTTCAACTCTGTGTTGCATAAAACAATTATTGGCTACAATTTTATATAACCATGTGGAAAATTTAGATTTTCCATCAAACTGATGAAGTGATTTTAACATATTATAAAAAGTATCTTGCATTGCATTTTCAGCACGCTCTTTATTCCTGCACATTTTAAATGCAAAATTATAGATAGTATCTTGATACTTTTTAACTAATTCAGTTAATGCCTGTTGATCTCCACTTTTAGCTTTCTCAACAAGAAGCATATCATCATTGATTTGATTTTGATTTTCCATAAAAGTTTCACTTATTTTTGTGAATTTAACATTAAATATTCTTTAATAAACATTAAAATATCACCATCCATAACCGCTTCAACATTTGATGTTTCTGCATTAGTTCGATGATCTTTTACCAAATTATAAGGATGCATTACATAGGATCTTATCTGACTACCCCACTCAATTTTTAATTTACTGCTTTCAAGCTGCTGCTTCTCTTCCATTTTTTTCTCTAGTTCTAATTGATAAAGCTTAGCTTTAAGCATTTTCATTGCTCTTTCTTTATTTTGCAATTGAGATCTTTCTACTTGACATGCAGCAACCACACCTGTTGGAATGTGAGTTATTCTCACAGCAGTTTCAACTTTATTGACGTTCTGCCCGCCTTTACCACCGGATCTATATGTATCAATCCTTAAATCTGCAGGATTTATCTCAATATTAATATCGTCCTCTATTTCCGGAATAACAGATACAGATGCAAAAGATGTATGTCTTCTTTTATTGGCATCAAATGGAGAAATTCTAACTAAACGATGAACTCCATTTTCTGCTTTTAAATATCCATAACTATATTCTCCTTCAACTTCAACAGTTGCACTTTTAATTCCTGCACCATCACCATCAAGGATATCTACTACAGACATTTTAAAACCATTCTGTTCACCAAAACGAAGATACATTCTTAATAACATTTCTGCCCAATCTTGTGCCTCTGTTCCACCAGCGCCTGAGTGTATTGTTAGAATACAATTTAGTTTGTCATTTTCATCACTCAACATATTTTTAAATTCAATATCATCGATTTTATTTTTTAATGATATTATTTCACTATTTATCTCTTCTTCTAATGATGTATCTTCTTCGGCACTAGCTAATTCTATAAGTGCTTGCGTATCTTCAATTTTTTTGTTTAAATTTCTATATTCATCTATCCACCATTTTACAGAATTCATTTCTTTTAAGATTTTCTGTGCATTTTGTTGGTCATCCCAAAAATCAGGTTTATGAGATATCTCTTCAAGATTTGCAAATTTTATTTCTTTTTCTTCAATTTTTAAATAATTGTACAAACTACCAACTTTTTCTTTTAATTCTTGCAATTCTTTTAATTGTGTATCATACATATTTTTATATTCCAATATCTTTTCTAAAATATTTATTTTCAAAATCAATTACTTGACAAGCTTTTAGTATTTTCCCCTTTACTTCATCAAATGATTTTCCTAAGTATGTAACATTAAGAACTCTACCACCATTGGTAACAATTTTCCCATCTTTAATTTTCGTCCCTGCGTGAAATACAATAATATCTTTTTCAATTTTATCAAGATTTTTAATTTCATAACCTTTTTTATACTCTTTAGGATATCCACCCGATGCTAAAACAATTGTCATCGCTACATCATCCAACCACTCGATTTTTATTTCATTTAATCTTTCATCAATAACGGCTTCAAAGATATCAACTATATCTGTTTTTAATCTTGGTAAGATTACCTGCGTTTCTGGATCACCAAATCTACAATTATATTCTATCACATAAATACCGTCATCTGTTTTAATCATTCCAAAATATAAAACACCTTTGAATTTTCTATTTTCTTTTGTAAGCGCCTCAATTGTAGGGAGAAATATATTTTTATAACAATAATCTGCCACTTCATCGGTATAAATAGGATTAGGAGAAATTGCGCCCATACCGCCAGTATTTAATCCGGTATCGCCTTCGCCAACCTTTTTATAATCTTTAGCGGAAACCATAGGAACAACCGTTTTACCATCAGTAAAGGCAAGTATAGACATTTCAATCCCTTTGAGAAATTTTTCAATCACAACTCTATTTCCTGCATCTCCAAAAGTTTTATCTAGCATAATTTCTTTTAGTGCACTTTCTGCCTCATCGTAATTTTTAGGAATTAAAACTCCTTTTCCAGCTGCAAGACCATCCGCTTTTATTACAACAGGATATTTATTATTATTTTTGATATAATTTATTGCCTCATCATAATTTTCAAATACTTCAAATGTAGCTGTTGGAATGTTATACTTTTTCATCAAATTTTTAGCAAATACTTTGCTTGCTTCTATTTCTGCTGCTTTTTGTACAGGACCAAATACTCTAACATTATGATTATTTAAATAATCTGTTATACCATTTGCGAGCGGAACTTCTGGTCCAACAACTACTAAGTTAATATTATTGTTTTTGACAAATTCTAATATTTTTTCAAAATCATTAGTGTTAATATTTACACACTCAGCATCTGATGATATTCCAGCATTTCCCGGTAGAGCAAATAATTTTTCACATTTTTTTGATTTTTTGATTGTTTTAATTATAGCGTGTTCTCTTCCGCCTTCTCCTATAACTAATATATTCATATTAACTCCAATTTAGCATTTAAATATACTAATTTTTAAAGACTTAGCCAAAAAGCAGCTTTAAGAATATTGTATTTAATTAAATTCTCTTATAAAATAATGAATGATAAAATATCGTAATTTTTTATATTTATTAATCACTATTTGCAACCAATTAATAATTACTCAAAATAACTTATAATGTTCTAATAATCGTTTTTCAAGGAACACTATGTAATTTGTGTTCCTCAAATAGAACATAATACTTTATTTTGTTCTTTAAATCGAGATTTAAAGAACGCTAAATAATTTGCGTTCTTTAAAGAGAACATAAGCTGCCTTTGTGTTCTTTAAAAAGAACATAAACTAAACTTTGATTTTGAGTTCTTTTAATTAACTTAAAAGCCTATTTTGTTCTTTAAATCGTGTTTTAAAGAACATTATTGAATTTGTGTTCTTTAAAAAGAACATAAACTAGGTTATATTCTTTAAACTCAACTTTAAAGAACATTTTTTACCCTACTTGACAATAATTTGCAAAGATTCAATGATAAAAAAATAAAATGATAAGAAATTTATAATTAAATTTTTCACTTAAAAAATTATTTAAAATTATCATATTACAAAATATCAAAATGCACCTGTGGGAAGTTTTGCTAAGTTATTTTATAGTAAAACTAATAATAACTTCCCACAAGGCTTTATTAAAGAGATGAAACTAAATTATAAAGTTTATCATATCTGTAAATAGTAGGAAATCTACCTTTCCCCTTTTCAACAATTGTAATTATTTTATTATCAACAAGATTTTTAATAATAGATGAAAAATTCCCTTTTGATGTAATTTTTTATACTCTCAAAGAGCTCTGGTCCTTTCATTACAGGCTTTTTAAAAATGCATCAAGTATAGGAACAGCATATTGGGATCTTGTAATTTCCCAAAATTCCGTTTTGGATCTATTATAAAGTTCGATAATTTGTTTAGCTTTATAAGTATTAGTGCTAGCTTGCATAATTATGGCTTACAGCATATATTTAATCCAGCCATTCCAATCATTTTTTGCAGAAACAGCTAACAACTTATCATAATATTCTGAACGATTTTCTTCAAGATACTCACTTAGATAAAAGCTTGGCGAATGTAAGATTTTTTTCCACTTCAAAAATAATGGAATTAGCAATCTTCCAACTCTACCGTTATCGTCTTCAAATGGATGTATAATTTCAAATTGTGCGTGCATAATAGCAAGTTGCACAAGAGTATCTTTATATTCTGCTTTTATGAACTTTTCAAATTTTTCAAGATGTTCACGAACAATAACTGAATCAGGTGGAATAAATCTTGCTTTTTCAATAGGTGTTCCAGCATTTCCAATCCACACCTACCTTTTTCTGAATTCTCCTACTAAAACTTTACTTCCTCTTACATCGCTTAACAGCATTCTTTGTAATTCTTTTATAAGTGTTAATGATAATTCTCTAATGGTTACCATTTCAGCACCATACAATAAGGCTTTTTTTTTAATTTACTGTTTCATTAATATCAGCATTGTATTCGAGCTGTTTCTCCCTTACATAAGCTCCACCTTCATGCAGCATAATATCTTCAACTGTTACCTGAGTTCCTTCTATTCTACTTGAATATACTGCTTATCTCGTTAATAAAGGTGCTATTAATAACTCAGGATTTATAAGATTTTGCAAAAAGGCATCGTATCTTGCTAAAGATTTATTGGCTTCTATTATAATAGGGAATAATTGTTGCCAATCTACTTTTATTCAAATCATGTGGGATAAAAGGTTTTACATTCATAATTGCACCGTATATAATTACAATAAAGTTATAATAATATTTTAATTGTTATAATTCAATATTATCACATATTTATCTAACAATATTTTATGTTCTTTAAATAACCATTTTAAGAACACAAAACAATATAATAAATTTTTATTATGTTGCAATTTTTTTTGTTCTTAATTTGGCTTTTTAAAGAACACTAAGTTTATTGTGTTCTTTAAATAGAACATAATTCCCATTATCTTATCCTAACTTTAATATAGATTTTATTGAATTTTCTAAAATAGTAAGGAGTAATATCTATACTATAAATTTATAAAACGAATAATACAATCCGAAATGCATTATAATAAGAAGAAGTTATTTATACTTTAAATTATGGATTAAAGAGCAATAAATAATTGGCTTTTTGAAAAATTATGATAAATTTTTGTGTTTTTAAAACAATTCTTTAAAAAACAATACTTAATTATGTATAAACCAGAATGAACTCAATAACTAATTTTTTTTAATAAATTTTGCTTTAATAAATATTATTTAATTTGCGTTCTTTAAACAGAACATAAACCACCTTTGTGTTCTTTAAACAGAACACAAAGGCCTTTGAGTTCTTTAAACAAAACACAAATACCTTTTGCGTTCTTTAAAACCAGTTTTAAAGAACTAATATATAATGGTAGAAAATTTCAATAAAATACTGAATATAAATTCAACTAGTAAATTATTCATTTATTGCAAACTCTTTTTTGAAGCCTTCGATAATAGATTTTTTTAGCTTATCAAAATCTACTTCTTCGCCTGTAATATCTTTAATTGTAAGAGTTTGACTTTGGATAATTTTCTCTACTTGCAATTTTTTAACCTCTGGTAAATTCAAATAATCGACAATTTTTTTATGAAAATCGCCGGTAAGTATAGATCCATGCTGGAGTATCTTATCACCGATTTTTTTCTGTGCACTTCCTATAACTTTTTTACCACCAAATTTTACTTCACTTTTAGCAGGAGTAGAAAAACAAGCAACTCCTTCCGGAGTTTTATAATGTTGATTTAAATCAGGTTGAATGCGTTCAAGCTCAAGTCCTGTGCATCGGTTATCATATAACGAAAGGCCAGCTAATAAAGCAGAATTAATTTTTGCGTAAAGGCTCATAGGAGAGTAATTGTTGATATAACAAACAAAAGAATATGTAAGTTCTTCTGCATGAAAAACAGCACGCCCTCCAGTTGGTCTTCTTACAAGTTCAAAACCATCAGAATATAATTTATTTGTGTTGATATCTTCCTCTTTTTGATTAGCTCCAAGAGAAATGCAATACGGTTGCCAGCGATAAAATCTTAGTATAAATTCATCCGGTGTTACATTTTCTACCAAATGCATATCATAATCCATATTATATTTGCCTGCTTGGAAACCACTATCGATTACTTTTAATTTCATTTTTATATCCTATTTTTTTTTATTATTTTTGTTTGTAAATCACAAAATTAATTATTTCCAATAATAATGCAAAACAATCATTTACTTATTTTTGTTGCAAAAGAAAAATTTAGCCAGATTGAATTAGATATCATCAAAAATTTTTTAATATCAAGAAAAATTAAATTCTCAATTATATCTGATACTGCTAATTATTGTATTAGCGATAAAAATATTAGATTAGTTCCTGATATCAAATTTTACAATCTTCATACATCAAACTTTACTGCTCTGATAATATTAGGCGGCACGGGAATTCTGGAATATAAGTTGAATGATTTCTTAAAAAATATTGTTATGAATTTTAACTATAATAACAAAATCATTGGCGCAATTTGTAATGCTCCCGTTTTACTTGATAGTTATCAAATTTTAATAAATAAAAAATTAAATTGTTATTCACAAAACAAACATCTTTTACAACACAACAATTATTCGGAAGAAAATATCATAATAAATGGAAATATCATAACTGCGAAAGATAGCTCGCTATCACTTGAATTTATAAAAACAATTATCAACAAAATTAAAGGTAACTAAATATGGAATATATCAAGCCAGGAATAAAATTTTATGATAAATTACATCAATACAATAGATTTAAAACACGAGAAGTAAAAGTTGGCGATATTGGAATAGGCGGAAATAATCCAATACGCCTGCAATCAATGACAACAACAAACACAATGGATACAATTGCAACAGTCGAACAGACAATAAGACTGGTAAACGCAGGTTGTGAAATTGTTAGAATAACAGCTCCAAGCATCAAAGATGCAGAAAATCTCGCTAATATCAAGCAAGAATTAAAAAAACGTGGCTACAACATTCCATTAGTTGCAGATATCCATTTTACACCTAATGCTGCTGAAATCGCTGCAAGAATTGTTGAAAAAGTAAGAATCAATCCCGGCAACTATGTTGATAAAAAGAAATTTCAGCAAATTGAATACACTGAACAGGAATATCAAGAAGAATTGGAAAAAATTTACGAAAGTTTTTCGCCTCTGGTAAAAATATGCAAAGAATATGGAACAGCAATGCGTATCGGTTCTAATCATGGCTCTCTTTCAGATAGAATTATGAACAGATACGGAGATACTCCTTTAGGAATGGTTGAATCCGCAATGGAATTTGTTAGAATTTGCGAAGATTTAGGATATCATAACATCGTCTTATCGATGAAAGCAAGCAATCCACAGGTGATGATTGAAGCTTACAGGCTTTTGATAATGAAAATGAAATCCGAAAATATGAATTATCCATTACATTTAGGTGTAACAGAAGCAGGAGACGGAATTGACGCAAGAGTAAAATCCGCTATTGGCATTGGTGCATTGTTAGAAGATGGAATTGGAGATACTATTAGAGTATCATTAACAGAAGAACCAGAATTTGAAATTCCTGTCGCACAAAAAATTGCAAAACTTTATCCCGTTGACAAAAAATTTGAAACTTATGATGCTGGAGATTTTGAATACAGTATTTCATACAATAAATATCAAACTAAAAATGTTCATCAATTTGGCGGAATTTATCCCCCTCAAGTAATTTACGATTTAAGTCACTCAAAAACAATAGATTATAAAACTCTAGAACAACTTGGTTATATTTATAACGAATCCGATGATAAATTTAACATCCTTTCAACAGCCACAGATTTTGTCTATCTTGATAAATTTAATTCTTCAGTTGAATTACCGGGAAATTTAAAAGTTATTTTGCCTTTTGATGAATGGAAAAGCTTAAAAGATAATAATCTTTTCCCATTTTACGCAAGCCTAAATGAATTTGAAAACTCTACAATAAAATCTAATAAAGTTAACTTTTTACAAGTTCATTTTGATAACATACCAAAATTAAACAGCGATAATTTTAATAATTGCGTTTTGATATTTGAAGTGCAAAACTATCTTGAAATGAGAAGAGTATTTATTGAAATTTCAAAATACAATATTAAAAATCCTGTTGTGATGAAATACACAAATTCCTTTAGCGACTTTGAAGAATTCACAGTAAATTATTCAATCTATTGCGGTATACATTTTATCGATGGCTTTGGTGACGGATTATGGATAAAAAATTTAACTCACTCAATCGCAGAAAATTTAACAGTTACTTTTTCAATCTTACAAGCAACACGACGAAGAATAACCAAAACAGAATATATTGCTTGCCCAAGTTGCGGAAGAACTTTATTTAATCTACAGGAAGTCACTGCCAAAATTCGTAGTAAAACAGAACACCTAAAAGGCGTAAAAATTGCCGTTATGGGATGTATTGTAAATGGCCTTGGCGAAATGGCTGACGCCGATTACGGATATGTCGGCGCTGGAATTGGGAAAATCACTCTCTTTCGTGGCAAAGAAGCAGTTAAAAAGAATGTTAACGAAAATGTAGCCGTTGAAGAACTTATAAATATTATTAAAGAAGACGGCAAATGGATTGAACCTTAGAACCTAATTTTACCGTTGCCTTTTCCGTTTACCATATAAAAAGGTCGTCTTAATAATTCCTCATTGACTTTGGAACATTAGACGACCTTTTATTCAATTCTACAATTTATTGATATATTAATTTTTCAAATTTTGTCAATTTATTATTTTTATTTTGATTTCCTATCGTAAAATATGGAAATCTTACTCGAAAATTTAATTTAATCCTCTCTTTTCTAGTAATGGTTTAATATCCGGCTCTTGCCCACGGAATTTTATATATAATTCTTTAGGATCTTCGGTATAACCTCTCATCAAAATATTTGTTTTGAATGCCTCAGCAGTATTTTTATCAAAAATTCCTTTTTGTTTAAATACAGAAAATGCATCTTGATCCAATACTTCGCTCCAAATGTAACTATAATAACCAGCAGAGTAACCACCGCCCCAAATATGATTAAAGTATGTAGATTTGTATCTTGAAATTATTTGTGGAATCAAACCAATTCTATCCAATGTTTCTTTTTCAAATTCATTAGGATCTTTATCAAAAGACGTTGAAACTGTATGATAAGCCATATCAAGATAAGATGCAGCCAAATATTCCACTGTTGCAAATCCCTGGTTAAATGTGCCTGCATTTTTCATCTTATCGACTAACACTTGCGGAATAACTTCACCTGTTTTATAGTGTTTAGCATATACTTTAAGAACTTCAGGTTGGAAAGCCCAGTTTTCGTGAAACTGTGATGGTAATTCAACAAAATCGCGTGGTACATTTGTTCCGCTAATTGTTCTGTATTTACAGTTTGAAAGAATTCCGTGAATAGCATGTCCAAACTCATGGAAGAAAGTTTCAACTTCATCAGCAGTTAATAAAGCAGGTTTATCTGCTGTTGGTTTCGTAAAGTTACCACAAATTGCTATTACAGGTCTGATATCTTTTCCATTTTTATGATATTGTTCAATGTAATTTGTCATCCAGGCACCGCCACGTTTGCTTTCTCGTGGGAAGAAATCCATATAAAGCACTGCTAAATGATTACCTTTTTCATCTAACACTTCATACGCAGTTACATCTTTATGATAAACTGGAATTTTTTCAATTTTTTTGAAAGATACACCATACAATTTATTCATCACATAAAAAATACCATCTCTAACATTTTCTAAAACAAAATAAGGCTTCATTTCTTCTTCATCAAAATTATATTTAGCTGCACGAACTTTTTCTGCATAAAATCTCCAATCCCATGGTTGTAAATCAAAATTACCGCCTTCATCGTTTATCATTTTTTGGAAATCTGCTGCTTCTTCTTTAGCTTTATTTAAAGCAGGTTGCCAGAGCTGATCAAGTAATTTATAGACTTCTTTATGATTTTTTGCCATCGCATCTGATAATACATAATCGGCCCAATTATCATAACCAAACATTTTAGCTTTTTCTAATCTTAAATTTGTCATTTCTTTGATAATTTCTTTGTTATCGTATTCATTATTGTTATTGCCACGGTTAGACCATGCATACCAGATTTTATATCTTAATTCTCTATTTTTGGAATATTGCAAAAATGGCATTATTGACGGATTGTGAAGAGTAAATACCCATTTCCCATCATGCCCTTTTCTTTTAGCGGTTTCAGCTGCAGCCTGGATAACTCCTTCTGGTAATCCTTCTAAATCTTCTTTTTTATCAATCACAAGCATAAAATTGTTAGTTTCTGCAAGTAAATTATCCCCAAATTTTAAATTCAAAAGAGAAAGTTTTTCATTTATTTTTTTAATTCTTTCCTTTTGTTCTAGTGTTAACTTAGCACCACTTTTAATAAACGCATCATAATAAACTTCAGTTAATCTTTTTTCTTCCGCTCCTAATTTTCCTCTGTTTTGATAAACTTTTTCTACTTTTTCAAATAATTTATCATTTAAATAAATTTCATCAGATGCTCTTGAAAGCATTGGAGAAATTTCTTGAGCAGCTTTTTGTAAATTATCATTTGTATTTGCAGATAGGATATTGTAAAAAATATTTGATATAATAGATAATCTTTCGCCGCTTTCTTCTAATGCAAGAATAGTATTTTCAAAAGTTGGTTCTTCCTTATTATCAACAATTTTTTTGATAACTTTTTTCTGTTCATTTATAGCATATTTAAATGCTGGGACATAATGTTCAACTTTTATTTTTTCAAATGGGGGAACATTGAAAGGTGTTTTAAAATCATTAATTAATGGATTGTTTTTATCAACTTTTTGCGCCATAATAATACCAATAATTGTTAGCAGTAATAATAATTTTTTCATTGTAACCTCTAAGTTGTTTTTTTGTTACTTGAAAATTACAATTTTTTTTTATTCTTTCAAATTTTTTTCATTTACTGTATAAATTAGGGGCAAACTTATAAGCGTTGTAGCATATTTAATTATAATGTTACTAAGTATTATTGAAACTACAACTTCGAAAGGGAAAGAACCAAGAAATGCTAAAAAAGAGAATATAACACTATCTACCGGCACACTAAATGCATTGCTTACCAATACTCTTAACCATTGATATTTAGTTGTAACTTTAGTAACCCAAAAATGATAAATTTCCGTATCCACAAGCTCGCTTATTACTTCTGATATTATAGATGCAATTACAATTCGCCATACAGGTGATAAAAGAGCTCCAAACTCTCTTTGTGGACCGACTGCTATATCGGCCGGAAGAATTGAAATAAACCAAAAGAAAAATGCCATAAAAAGATTTAATCCTGCAACAACAAATATTAGTGTTTGTGCAACTTTTTTTCCAGCTTTTTTATGAACTAAATCCCTCAATGTATAAGTGATAGGATAAATAAATGTTCCAGCATCGATAGAAAAGCCAAAAAAATTTACAATTCTCAATGAACCGATATCCGAAAAAATTTGTGCCGCAGTATAAAGAACAGATACAATGATTTCACTCATTAAATGCCTCATTTAATAATTATAATTGCAAAAGTATGAAAATAAGGTCAAAAATAAAAGTTTTATATGACTGTTCAAAAATCAGCTGTTGCAAAAAAAATCGGCCGTCTCGATATTTCTCAACGACCGATTTTTTATAATAATTCTATTATATTTTTATTTTATCAGTAGCATCTTAATAGTTTTAGTATAATCTTTTGTATTAATTCTGCAAATATAGACGCCACTTGATAAATTAGAAGCATTAAAGTCAACATTGTAATGACCTGCTTTTAATACATTATTTACAAGTGTTGCAACTTCCTGACCTAAAATGTTATAAACTTTCAATTCAACCTTTACTTCTTTTGGTATTGAAAATCTTATAACAGTTGTTGGGTTAAATGGGTTTGGATAGTTTTGTTGTAAATTATAAGTCAAGTTTACTTTTGGTTTTTCGTTTGATACAGGTGGTTCTCCTATTACAACATCATCAATAAAGAAACCATTTTTAACAGGATCTGGACAATACCATCTGAAATATAAAGTAGATAATGTATCATCTCCGGTTAAATTATAAACCTTATTTGTAAATTGAAAACCAAGTGGTGGCGCAAAAGTTGAATCTATGTTAATCCAGTTCGTTTTATCGCTTGATTTTTGGAAAAATACTTTAAATTCATCACTATTACTAAAACCAGCTATATAAAAAGAAACAAATTTTGGATTTTTAACTCTTGGTGTAGCTATCCAGTGTGTTGTTTTATTAACCATATCCCAACCAGCATAACCTTTGGAATTATTATTGCCGTAATTATCTAAAAATACTTTAACTTTTTCACCATTCCAGTATTGTGGTAAATCTTGTGTAATAAGTCCATCAAAGTTTTCGTTTAATTCATCTAATACAATATCAGCAGGTGGTGGAGTGGTAGTATCTTTTTCTACTTTGAATAATTCAAAATCTGTTCCAACTTTAATTTCATCAAAAAGAACTGTGCCTTGTGCACTACCCTGTCTAAAACAAATTGAACCATAATTCCAGTTATAATTGGATGTAGCTAATATTTTAGAATCTGCAAGATTAGTATCTGGATGTTCAGAAAGATCAGGGTTTATCCATAAATAATTTGGTTTATATGGTTTGTCAAGGTCTATCATCATCAAAGCTAAATAGGTTGTAGCTGTATCATACACAGCATTAGTAAAATTTACATTATCACTTTTTTGTGACTCACTTATTGCAAAGGATAGTTTCTTTGTTGTAGCATCTTTTTTAACAAAAAATCTTCCCTTAAATGTAGTTGAATTATTTGTATTATCAGATAAATGGAAATTATAATCGGCTAAACCATCTGCAAAAGTTTCAACATTAAATAAAAAGCTAACATATAATTTACCAGAATTTACAGTTTTATTATCAACAAAAAACTTTCTAACATCTTCTTTTCCAGTAGGACTAATTGTTTTTATAGCATTTCCACTGGTTGGTAAAATATTACCTGGATAAATTAAATTTGTATCTGCTACAAGAATAGGTCCTTGTCCGGCAGCACTATGTGCAATATAGCCATGATCTGTTAATTTATCTCCTGCTGGATAGTTAAATGGTTCGTTTATCAGAAAATCAACTTGCACAGGAACTTTTGTAACTATAATATCAGTTCCAACTGGGTTTTGTGTTATAAATTCATTAGGTCCATCCGCTGGTGTTAATAAAATAATTCTTTCTTGAGCTGAACCATTGGAATAAATGATATTACCAGCTGGATCAACACCTAACTTTTGTGCTTGCGTAGAATTACTAAAACCACTTGGTGTTATTAACTTTGTAATGCTACTTCCATCTAAATTAATTTCATAAATACCACTTTCACCTGTAGCGCCAAATATATAAGCATAAAGTTTATCATCACTGGCACTATTTTTATTTTTCCCAGAATATAAAGCTAAACTGCTAAATAAAGGATAAGTAAGACCAGAAGCAGCAAGCCCCCAATCTGTATCAAGTGCTTTATTCCAGATTAAATTTCCATTTTTATCATATTTAGCTAATCTTTTTCTAGCTTCAGATGTTTTAGCATATGCAACATAAATATTATTTTCATCATCAATAGCCGTAGCTATTATATATCCACCACCTGATGGATTAAGTGGTCTCATATCAATAAAAAGTGCTGTATCTGTACCACGATATTTGAATTTTAATAACCCAAATCTTGCATTTTCCATGCACCCAAAGATAATATTAGTATCTGCGCCATCAACCATAACTGAAAAACCACGTGCATTCTTGTATTTAAAGTTAAAAGTATCTTTTAAAGTGCCATCTGGCTGATAATTTCTCCCTATTGAGGAATAAGAATGTCCAGGGAATAAAAACACATTATTATTTAATATACCAAGTTCAAAATATCTATTTGTAAGAGAAGTCTGATAAGGTACTTGAATAATTTTATCTAAATATTCACCATCAGCTCTTAATCTCCATGCACCATTAACACCAGAATTAGTCCCTCTTGCAACTAAAATATTCCCAAATTGCGGAATATCTTGATTATGATATGCTGCTGTGCCACGGTAAGGGAATGTTGTTAAACCATCAAAATCTAATTGTCCATTGCGATTTGCCCCTGTTACCCATAAACTATCAACAACATTATGACCTACTGGATCTTTTGCAAGAATGATAAATTTATAAGATTTAGTTGCAACATATTTACCATTCTTGTCTTTGCCATCCCAAACTACAAAATTTTCACCTGCATTTAATTGATTTTTAGTAATTGTTGCAATAGTATCGTCCCCATCCATTATAAATACTTTTACAAAAGCCTGATTAGAGCCAGACTCGTTAAGAATAAACCATATTTTCAATTTGGTTTTTGTAAAATCTCCGCTCCAGGTGTTGTTTGCGTTTTTGTATTGGCTTACAGTATCATCTGAAATTTTTATTCCAGATGAATAAATATTTGCCAGCACAAAATTTGTAATTAAAGCAAATGTAAAAAATATCCGTTTTAGCATATAACCCTCGCAATTAGTTTGGAAAAACAATATTTTTTCTTATATTTATAATAACAAAAAAAAACTAATTATGAAAATTAATTTTTTATTAATTATATTTTTTTGCTATAATATCATAATCGCAAAAGAATTAGATAGTTTATATTACTTTAAAAACAACATAAAGTACAAAGACAAAAGTTTTTACGATAGCCAATACAAAGAGCAAAAATGTGTTTTGGATATAGCATTACCAAAATTAATTAAAAATTTCCAAACTATTATTTGGTTCCAAGGCGGTGGATTAACTGGTGGGGAAAAGTATTACGAAAAAGAATTGCTAAACGGGAAAAATTGTATTGTCTCTGTAGGATACAGATTATATCCAAACGCCAATATAAATGAAATATTGGACGATGCTGCCGCTGCTGTTAAATATATTCATGATAATATTAATAAATATGGCGGAAATAAAAACAAAATTATACTTTCAGGCCATTCAGCTGGTGGATATATTACATTAATGATTGGAATGGATAGCTCTTATTTATCCAGATATAATCTTACTCCCCAAAATTTAAAGATGCTCATTCCTTTAAGCCCTCAAACAATTACACATTTTACAATCAGAAAATTTAAGGGCATCCCAGAAGGACAGATTATTGTTGACTCTCTGGCCCCTATGTATTATGTAAATAGAAAACATCCTCCAATACATCTAATTTGTGGCGATAAAGAAATGGAACTTTTCGGAAGGTTTGAAGAATCTCAATATTTCATAAAAATGTTAAAGTTTAATGGGAATGAAAATTCTTATTTATATGAACTTCAAGGTTTTGACCACGGCGATATGGTTGCACCTGGATGTTTACTAATCAATAAAATAATAGAAAAAATGTGAAGTAATATTAATACCAAAACCCTATATTTACTTGTATTAACTTTGTAAATATTGTAAATATGTCCTGTTAAATTGTAAAAATTTAATTTCCATTTCTATTTCAAAATTTTTCGAATTTTAATTAATTCTTTTTTATCGTAAAACTCTTCCATCCAATTCCAGCAAAAAATTACAATTCCATCAACTTTTAATTTTTTAAGTTCTATAATTTGCTTTTCCAAAGATGGATGTTTTGCCGAGCCATAAATATCCTCTGTTTTTTTAGGAGATGCGATACCAGCGTAAACAGGTAAATTATTTGCGGTATCTTTTATAAATTTATAATCATTTTTTATAGTTTCAATATCACTTGAATAAATCATAGGTGTTAAGAAATCGATGTATTTAAACTTACACCAGGTCCCCAATCTTGAAGCTTGCTATTTATATATCTTGCTTTATAATAATCTCCAAAAACTGCAGCAGAGATTTTAATTTTAGGATTAACTTTTCTTATAGTATCACTTATTTCTTTAAGAAAACTTGTAACTACATTTTCCCGCCATAAGCACCAAACACGCCATTCATCACTATCTTCTTTGATACTTTTTGCATCAATTTTTGTATCATTATAAAAAGTGAAAAGTGTAAGAGAATCATAGCCAGAGTGTTCTTTACCAGCGTGATATCTAATGTAATCGAAATGAATTCCATCAATTTTGTATCTTGAAATTATTTGTTGAACATAAGTATTTAACAAACATCTCACTTTTGGGTGCAATGGATTTACAAAATCATGTGCAAATTCGGATTTACCGGTAAGCTCACCAGATTTCAATCTTGCAGCAATAGATGAATCATTTAGTAGTGGAGAGTAAGGAAACCCTTTAGCAAGAGATGTATCAACACGCCAGTAAAATGTTTCTAACCAAACATGCAATTCTAATTTTTGCTTTTTACATTCTTTTGCAGCAATTTCCAATAAATCAATTCCATTTAAATATGACCTGTGCGGGAAAACTGAATTAGGAGTAATCACATAACCATGATAAAAAGTTTCGAGAAAAATAGCATCAAACCCAGCTTTTTTGATATTTTGAATTTGTTTAATTAATTCCTCTGGTTTTTCTGCTGGTCTTATCCAAACACCATAATATGGTTTTGAAAATAAAGTAAAACTTAAAACTAGAAAAATAATTGCACTTTTCATCCCCATCCCCCGCAATAATGATTTATATTACAATTATAATATTTTTGTCAAATAAATTTACCTATTTTGAATTGAATATACAAATATAAATAATTCACTATATCAAACTAATTTAAATTACTTTTACCTATCATTTTAAAGATAAAAAAAGCAGGCTTGAATATTTTCAAACCTGCTTAAAAAAACTAAATATTACTCAATAAATGTTTATTCGTCTATTTCATCAAGGAAATGGCCAAATTTTTCCTTTTTAGTCTCAAGATATTTCAAATTATATTGGTTTGGCTCAATTATAATAGGAACTCTTTCAACAATTTCTAATCCGTATCCACTTAAGCTAATCATTTTTTTAGGATTATTTGTCATCAAACGAATTTTTGAGATACCCAAATCAACTAAAATTTGTGCACCAATGCCGTAATCGCGTAAATCGGGTTGGAAACCAAGTTTTACGTTAGCCTCGACGGTATCGTATCCTTTTTCTTGTAAATGGTAAGCTTTAATTTTATTAGTAAGTCCTATACCGCGGCCCTCTTGCCTCATATATACAAGAACACCTTTACCTTCTTTTTCGATCATTTCCAGTGCTTTTTGCAATTGCTTTTGGCAATCACATCTAAGGGAATGGAAAATATCTCCGGTTAAACATTCGCTATGCACACGGACTAAAACTGATTCATCTTTTTGCCAACTACCTTTCCAAATAGCCACATGCTCTTTGTTGTCAACACAATTTTTATAGGCGGTTATATTAAAATCACCAAATTCTGTTGGGAGTTTTGCAGTTGCTTCACGAATAACAATTTTATCTTTCTGAAGGCGATATTTTATTAAATCAGCAACAGTTATGATTTTAAGGTCAAATTGTTTAGCAATTTCAAGCAAATCTGGCACTCTTGCCATTGAGCCATCTTCTTTAAGAATTTCACACAAAACACCAACAGGTTGCAAGCCCGCTAATTTGCACAAATCAACAGTAGCCTCTGTGTGGCCGGCTCGTCTTAAAACACCTTCTTTTACTGCTTTGAGCGGGAAAATATGCCCTGGTCTACCAAAATCTTCCGGTTTAGAATTTGGATCTGCTAATTTTTTGATAGTTATCGCTCTATCGCTAGCTGAAATTCCTGTAGTTGTACCCTCAATTGCATCAACGCTTACAGTAAATTGCGTACCGTGAAGTGCAGTATTGTCATTGACCATCATATCTAAATCTAATTTTTCAATTCTTTCTGGTGGCAAAGCAACACACACAAGCCCTCTACCATGGGTGACTACAAAATTTACTTTCTCGGGTGTTACACTTTCGGCAGCGAATATAAAATCGCCTTCGTTTTCTCTATCTTCATCATCAACAACAATTACAATCTTACCGTTTTTAATATCTTCAATAGCTTCTTCGATTTTAGAAAACATTTATTATTAGTCCTTATTTTTAATAACTGCTATAACTGCTGATTTTTCAACTTTAATTTTTACATTTGTATCAATTTCAACGATAAAAGCTTTTTCTTCAACAGCAGAAATTTTTCCATGGATACCACTGCTCAAAATAACTTTATCCCCTTTTTGCACACTATCAATCATATTCTGAAGTTCTTTTGCTTTTTTCTGTTGTGGTCTAATTATCATAAAATAGAAAATACCAAAAATAGCAGCAAACATAATTAAGGTTGAAATCAATTGACCAGTAGGATTTTGACCAGGTTGTGGTGCCATTAAAATAATATTAGCTAACATTTACTCCTCCATTGAGATTTTTTTAGAAATTTTTTGAATAACTTTATTTTTCCATTCAACAAAATCTCCGTTAATAATATGAGATCTTGCCTGTCGAACTAAATCTAAGTAAAAATGTAAATTGTGAATTGATGAAAGCTCATATGCAAGCAATTCTTTTGCTACAAAAAGATGTCTTAAATAAGCCCGTGTATAATTTTTACAAGTATAACAATCACAAGAAGAAGAAAGTGTTTTAAAATCGTCTTTGTATCTATTATTTTTAATTGAAATAATACCTTCCCATGTAAAAATATGAGAATTTCGAGCATTACGAGTTGGCATAACACAATCAAACATATCAATTCCTCGTTCAATAGCCTCAAGAATATTTTCAGGTTTCCCAACTCCCATAAGATATCTAGGCTTATGCTCTGGTATTAAATCTACTGTAAAATTTATAATATCATACATAACTTCAGCTGGTTCCCCAACAGCTAACCCTCCAATTGAATAACCATCAAAATCTAAACTAACCAAATCTTTTGCAGATTTTTCTCTTAAATCTTTATAAACACTACCTTGAATTATTCCCCACAAATATTGTTTATGACCATAAAGGGGTTGTGTATTTTCAAAAGCTTCTTTGTTGAGAACTGCCCATTTAGATGTTAAATTTACAGATTTTTTGGCATATTCATAATCACATGGATATGGTGTGCACTCATCAAGTGGCATCATAATATCAGAGCCGATAAATCTTTCTATTTCAATTACTTTTGCAGGCGAAAAAAAATGCTTTGACCCATCGATGTGAGACTTAAACTCTACACCATCTTTTTTAAGTTTTCTTAGTTCTGCTAAAGAAAAAACTTGATATCCACCGCTATCTGTAAGAATTGGTCTATCCCAGTTGATAAATTTATGTAATCCTCCAGCTTTGTAAAGTATATCTGTCCCCGGCCTCAAATAAAGATGATATGTATTACCTAAAATAATTTGGGCTTTGATATCTTCTTTAAGAAAAGTTTGATTAACAGCTTTAACAGAACCCTGAGTACCAACTGGCATAAAAATTGGTGTTTCTATAATGCCATGATCAGTATATAATAATCCAGCACGTGCTTTTGAATTTTTTGATTTATTTAAAATATCAAACTTTATCATAATACATTATTTTTTTTAGTATACAAATATACAAAAATAAATTATAATTTCTGAAATATTCTTAGATTATAAATATATTTGTTTTTTTGCAAAAAATTTTTTAGTTTAGTATAAGAAATTAATATTTTAGGTTGTAAATGGATAAAAAATTTTACTATATAATTTTTCTAATTTTTGTACTTACAAAAAGTATTTTCTCAGTTGAATTATTTAAACTACAAAATGACACATTAAACATAATCGATTTTTCATTAGAAGATTTATTAAATCTTGAGGTTACAACAGCTTCCAAAAAAGTCCAAAATATATCTGAAATTCCTGCAAGCTTCATAATTATAAATCGAACAGATATTAAAAGAGCAGGTTATACATCATTAGAAGAATTACTTTCCCAAATTCCTGGTCTATATTACATTGATTACAAAGGCTATATAGGACCATCTATAGGTGTAAGAGGTTATTTAACACAGTTGAATACCAATATAAAGGTTTTACTTAATGGAGTTCCGATTACTAATAATCACTATAATGCTTTTTCTTTTAATGCGTTAAATATTCCTGTTGAAACTATCGATAGAATTGAAATTGTTCGTGGCCCAATGTCTATTATTTATGGATCCAATTCTTTTTTTGGAGTAATAAATATCATCACGAATGATATAAAATATTCACCTATTACTAATAAATCTATAAAAATAACCGCTGGTTACCCAAAAGTAAATAGACTTTCTGTATCAATTTTTGATAATTTTGGTGATTATAAATTTAGCTTTTCTTCTGGTTTGAATGATGTATATGGAATCGATAAACCCTTTAATAAAATGGTTACAAATTTTGAACAAAAAGCACCAGAATTTGGTATTACTAATCCCGATAAAAAATCTAAAAATTATTTTGATAATAGAAGTTTTTTTTCTAATCTTAGTTTAAGTAATGAAAATTTTCAAATAGACCTTTTGATAAATCGTAGTAATTTCGGACAAACATTTTCAACACTATTCTACCATCCTGCAATTAACAGATTAACAAATATAAATTCAAGTTTAACTTACAAGAATACCATTAGTGAAAATTTATCATTTATGAGTAAAATTTCTTACAACTCATTCTTCTTGTATATGGCAGATAATTATTTTTCGAAAGATACAAATGGTTTTATGTACGATAACGATATATATTCTTATGGGGAATATTACTCTGATGATATTGCTTTTTTGACAGATATTTTTTATAGTATTACACCAATATTAAATTTACAAACTGGCATTGAATATATATATACTAAAGTAGCAGGTGACAAAACAGATGCCCCATTTAATCCAACCAGTTACAATTTAATAAACAGAGCCGGAGGTTTAGATAATTCACTATACAGAAGATTAGCGCTATATTCACAATTAACTTATAATATAACTGATAATTTATCCTTTGTTGGTGGTTTAAGAACAGAAAGAATTTTCCCATTTGACATAATTTTACACAAAGGGGCATACACACAAGGTCATCAAAAATTCACACAACACATTAATGATAATAAGTTTTATTTACTTAGCAGAGCAGCAATACTCTATAAATTATCAAATAATAATACATTAAAACTTTTGTATGGAGAAGCTATAAGATTCCCATCATTATGGGAATACAGGAATAACATAATAACTAAAAAACATATAAAACCCGAAAAAATCACTACAAAAGAAATAAATTATATCAGTTTAATAAATAAAAAATTATCTATTAATATTAGTCTTTTTTCAAATCAATTTGATAATCTTATTACCAGAACAATTAATTTGAACCCACCTTATACATCTTTTTACAATAATAGCAACAAAATCAATACATATGGAAGTGAATTTATTTTAATATATGATATAACAAATTTCTTAAAAACTGATATAGCAATTACATATCAAAACTCAAAATATACAAATAAAGAAATGGAAAATATTGAATTGGAATATTCACCCCATTGGTTATCATATATAAAAGTAAATGTATTGCCATATAAAAACTTAAGTTTTAATCTTTCGATAAATTATGTTGACAAAATGGAAGCTCAGTGGGATAATAATTTAAAAGATCCTTCAAATCCAAATTTGGGAGTGATAGGGAGATATGGGAAATCAGTTCCTTCTTATTGGATTGCAAATGTCAACTTTTTAGCTTCAAATTTAACTTATAATGATAATTTATATTTTTCAATAAATTTTAGTATTCACAATATATTTGATCAAGAAATACGATATGCAGCAAATTCGGTTAGTGCATGGGCTGATAAAGGAATTTTAGACAAAGGACGAGAATTTATTTTAGGTGTAACATTTAACTTTTAATAAAAAAAGCGAGCCCGAAAGCCCGCTTTTCTCATTTTATCTAATATAATCATTCCAATTAACTCCTAACATAGTACCTTCTTTTTCAAATTTTAAGTGCATACCAAATGCAGCAGAAAGTGTGTGTGGTGTATGCGCTTTAGTATTAAGTTTCAAATAATCTCTTAATTGTTCTCTATAATCTGGGTGAACACAATTATTGATAATTTCATGAGCTTTTTGTATAGGTGATTTAGCCCTTAGATCAGCAACTCCCCACTCTGTTATTAATATCTGAACAGAGTGTTCATTATGATCAAGGTGTGAAACCATAGGAACAATAGTAGAGATTTTTCCACCCTTAGCAGTAGAAGGACAAGTAAATATTGAAATATAAGCATTTCTTGTAAAATCACCAGAGCCGCCAATACCATTCATCATTTTTTGCCCAAGTACATGTGTACTGTTCACATTACCAAAAATATCAGCTTCTAATGCTGTATTTATAGAAATTAAGCCTAATCTTCTTGCAATTTCAGGATTATTAGAAATTTCTTGTGATCTTAATAATATTTTTGGACGGAAAAAATCTAAGTTTTCATAAACTTCTTTTAATTTTTCTAAACTTAAAGTTAAAGAACATCCACTTGCAAATTTAACTCTACCTTCTCTCATTAAAGAAATTACAGCATCTTGTATAACTTCTGTATACATTGTAAATTGTGGAATTTCTGGGTTTTTACCTAAACTAAATAATACAGCATTAGCAATATTTCCAACACCAGATTGTAAAGGTAAAAATGTAGGAGGAATAATTCCTTTTTTCATTTGATCTAATAAGAAATTAGCAACATTTTCACCAATTTTGGAGGTTACTTCATCAACAGTGTCAAATCCGGATGTTTCATCGGGTAAATTAGTTTCTACAACACCCAATATTTTAGACGGATCAACCTTGATAACATCAGAACCAATTCTATCATTAGGATAGTAAATTGGGAATTCACTTCTAAGAGGTGGATCTTGCGGTTCCATGATATCATGTAAACCTCTTAGACATTGAGGATGGAATTTATTTAATTCGACAATAATATAATCAGCCTGACTACAAGCAGTAGGAGAAATACCTACAGAAGATGTTGGAGTAATTTGCCCTTGAGGAGTAACATCACAAGCTTCAATAATAGCAAATTTAATTTTACCAAATACGCCTGCTCTCATAGCATTTGCAACAGAAGAAAGGTGCATATCAAAATAATCTACTTCGCCAGAATTGATAAGAGCTCTCAAATCAGCATTAGATTGGTAAGGTGTCCTGAATTTAATAGCTTTAGCTTTAGCAAGTTCTCCATCTAAAGAAGGACCTGTGGATGCACCTGTGATAACACCAATTTTAAATTCTCTTCCTGCTTCATGTTCAGCTATTGCTTTTTGTGCAATTGCCTTAGGAACCACTTTTGCAGCACCTGCAGGAGTAAATCCACTAAAAGCACAAATATCCCCATTTTGTACATAGCTAGCAGCTTCTTCAGCTGTCATAAATTTTAAGCCCATATTGAACCCCATCTATAAATATTAAAAAAAAACAAAGATAAATTATTTTCAATTACAAATATAATAATTTTCAATAAGTTGTAAAAAATATTATCTAATTATTTAGTAGGATTTTCTTAAATCTTGTAGCTGAAATAGTAATTAAAATAGTCAATCCTATCATTATTGTTGAAAGAGCATTTATTGTAGTCATAGTTCCCCTTCGTATTGCTCCTTCTACATAAATTGGTAAAGTATTAAACCCTCTACCAGTTGTAAAAAATGTAATAATAAAATCATCTATTGATAATGTAAATGCCAGTAAGGCAGATGCAATAACCCCAGGCATTATAATAGGCAATTTAATCTTTGCAAAAATTTGCCATCTGTTTGCCCCCAAATCCATTGCAGCTTCTTCTAATGAATAATCAAATCCTTCTAAACGAGATTGTATTACAATTGTTGTATAAGATATACAAAAAGTTATATGTGCTATTAAAACTGTGATAAATCCTGTAGGAATCTTTAAAAAGTAAAAAAACAGTGCTAATGAGACACCCATTAGTATATCGGGCATAACTAATGGAACATATATCATACTTGAAAATAATTTTGTACCTGAAAATTTTTTATTTTCAAGTGCTAAAGCAGAAAGAAGACCCATAATTGTAGAAATAAATGTTGAAAGAACCGCTAAAATCATTGTATTATAAAAAGCTTCAAGAATTTCTTCATTATTAAAAAGATCAACATAATACTTTAATGTAAAACCACGCCAATTAGAAACAAATTTGGAATCATTAAAACTATAAATAATAAGTATTATCAAAGGGATATACATAAATACCAATACAAAAGTAAAAAAAGTAAGCTTTGAGGCGAATCCCCTTTTGTTTATGTCAAAATTCTTTTTTCTGAATATTTTCATTTAAATCCACCTTTATTTTTGAAGCTCTATTATGGAATTTGTAAATTATAACCATAAGTATTGTTACAAATAATAACATTACAAAAGATAATGCTGAAGCTAAAGGCCAATTTCTTGGAATATCTTTTATTTTATATGCGATTATTTGTCCAATATATAAAGACTCCTGGCTACCTACCAAATGAGGCACTACATACATTCCAAGCGAGGGAATAAATACTAAAATTATACCAGCATAAATACCTTCTTTAGATAAAGGTAATGTAACTTTTAAAAATGATTTCCATCTATTAGCACCTAAATCCATCGCAGCATTAATTAAAGTAAAATCTATTTTTTCTATTCCAGCATATAGCGGTAATATCATATAAGGAAGATAAACATAAACCATTACTAAAATTACTGCTAAATCTGTTCTTAAAATCATTAATGGTTCTGATATTATTCCAAGTGATATAAGAATATTATTTAATGTACCTTCAGGAGCTAAGAAAATTCTCCATGAAAAGATTCTTATAATAAAATTTGTCCAGAATGGAATAATAATCAAAAATAACAATGCATTTTTCAATTTATCTGAAGAACGAGCTATAAAGTATGCTACTGGGTAACCTAATAGCAGACATAAAACTGTTGTAATAGTAGCTAATCGCAATGAAATCAAAAATGATTTAATGTATCTCCATTCAAAAATTTCTCTATAAGCTTGTAGTGTAAATTCGAATTTGATATCGTATATTGTAGGTGTTAAAAAGCTATAAATAAGAACTATCAAATAAGGTATAAAAAAGAAAAATAACAGCCAGAAAAGAGCAGGGAAAGCTAATATCCAGCTTAGCTTATTTTTTTGTTGTAAAACTATTTTTGTATTATCCATAGTATCTCCTCGTTAACTTTCACGAACTTCATTAATTAAATGAGTATCTTCATCATGCCAATATAGAAATACTTTTTCTTCCCAATCTATACCAGTTTTGTCAACATAAACTCGTTTGTGCTGATCAAAAACTCTAATTCTTAAATTGCCTACTCTTACAATATAATGTGTATGTGAACCATAATATAAGATATCTTCAACTATTCCTTCAACAAGATTAAAGTCATCTTGCATTTCGGGTGGAGTTCTGGATATAGCAATTTTTTCTGGCCTAAGTGAAATAGTTAACTTTTGCCCAATTTCTGGATTGAAAGGAACAGCGCTATCGATAACAAAATGGTTACCGTCTCCGGAATCACATTTTAACTCTATATAATCATCATATTTAGCAATAACTTCTGCATCAATTAAATTTGTATCGCCAATAAAGTTAGCAGCAAAAATAGTCTTTGGTTTTTCGTAAATTTCATCAGGAGAGCCAACCTGCAAAATCTTACCTTCATTCATAACAGCAAGTCTATCGGAAATAGAAATAGCTTCACTTTGATCGTGTGTAACATATATAAATGTAATACCAACAACATCGTGGATATTTTGTAATTCTATCAACATATGTTGTCTTAATTTCAAATCTAATGCTGCCAAAGGCTCATCCAACAAAAGAACTTTAGGTTTATTAATAAGTGCGCGAGCTATAGCAATTCTTTGTTTCTGACCACCACTTAATTGATTAGGGAATTTATTAACTTCACTTTCCATTTTAACAATTTTCAACATTTCTATTACACGATCTTTTATTTCATCTTTTGGTATTTTTTTAATTTTCAATCCAAAAGCAACATTGTCAAAAACTGTCATATGTGGGAAAAGTGAATAGTTCTGAAAAACAGTATTTACAGGTCTGTGGTATGGTGGTAAAAAAGTAATATCCTCATTACCAATTAAAATTTGTCCTGTTGTTGGGACTTCAAAACCAGCAATCATTCTAAGCAATGTAGTTTTACCGCAACCACTTGGTCCAAGAAAACTAAAAAGTTCACCAGCTTTAATTTCAAGCGAAACATTATTAACAGCTTTAAAATAACCATCAAAAACTTTAGTCACATTTTTTATTTTGATATCTTCCATTTTTTGCAATCTCCTTTTTATTGTATTGCTATATGAATATCTAAACCTGCTGTATTTGTTGTAATAGGTTGAACTCTCGAGGAACCTTTTGGTTCATTTTTACTTCTTGAATAAAAGATAGATACTGTAACCATTGTACTAACTTTATAAGTTGCACGTGGTTCTAATGTAGTTCTTATACTACCATCTTGCTGAACACCTGGCGAATTCTTTTTCCCTGGTCCAAAATCATAAACTACTGCTTCATTTGTTGCTCTTGAAAAAGAAAAGCTAAAATCGAGATCATTTCTTAAATTTAATCCTAAAAATGGTAAATTGAAACCAGATTTATTGTAACTCAAAGTTACACCAACTTCACGTGAATTTGATTCTGTTATATTTCTTGAGTTTACAGACAAATCATAGCTTGTATTAGTGTTATACCTAACTCTTCCGTTTAAGTTACCGTTCCAGAGCTTATTGAAAGTAATATCGAGCTCAGCCAAAGGTGCGAAACCATAGTTTACTTTTTGTGATGATATTTCCTTAAAGTCTTGTGGAGTTATTCTCCATGCTTCATTGTAACTTGAATTATACGCGTGATTTAATGATACTCTTTGTGCAAAAGAATTAAAAATGAATATCCTTTCTAAACCACTCCACGAAATTCTCCAGTTGGCTCGTGGTAAATATTTAGATATATCTTTTAAACCAAATTTAGATAAAATTGGAAAACTTTCAAAACCTTTTACAAATGCTTCACTTAAATTTTGTAAACTTTCGCGTGAGTCGCTACTTTCTTTGTATTCTTCTCTAACATAATCGATTCCACTCTTGAAAATTTTAAATGGTCCAACGGGTGGTATGGTTAAAAATGATCTTTGCAAAGTTCCAGAAGTTGAAATATTTGTTATAGCAACATCAGAATTGGAATTTGTTTTGAATGTTGTTACTTTATTAAATGCCCAGCTTGTTCTCCAATTTAATTCTAAGTTCACATTTTCAAAAAGCATTCGATTAGTTCTAAAATCTAAAGAATTAGTTTGACTAAAATTATCAGTTAAATTAGCCCCATTGGGTGCTCTTTTCCCTAAATCATAATTAAAACCTAACATAAAAGATCTTGATGGTCCATTAACAGGATTTTGCTTTATTCCCCAAAAGTTTTCAAATCCGTGCCCTTTACCCAGTAAACCAGTGGCTGTAAATGTATTTGATAAAGAATAATTTGCAGAGATATTATCATAATTACATAATAAACTAAATAGTAAACTACCTAAACCAGTAGAAAAATTTCTTAAAGCTATAATTGCAGATTTTGAAGTATCATTTTGATTTACATTTGATGTTTTTGTTGGATCGCCAAAAATATCACTCATTAAAAGCTTATATCTTATTGACATATTTGAAGATATTCTACTAGATACCGATGCACTTCTACCTAATTCTTTATTTAATGGTTGATATTGCCAAGCATAATTTGCAGAGTATCCGAAAGATGTAGTAAGATATTTATTTAAGAATTGTGGCAATCTTAAATTTGTCCTTAAATCTGTAGATTGAGTATAATTTAAATCTGTTCCAAAAAAGTCTTTTTTGAAAATTCTATTCCAAATCTCATTTTCTGATAATCTTTCAAATCTCGGATCAACTAAATGGTTTAATGTAGAATTAATGGAGACATTGTATCTAAAACCTAAATTGAAAAATCCATATTCTGTTAATTTCCAATCGAAATTTGCGGTTCTACTTGTTACAAATTGTGCAGATTCTGTTGGTTGAGGATTAGTATTATTAACTTTCCTATTTATTGAATATGAATAATTTCTGTTTGCAGTAATTTGAAAAGTGAAATTTACAGGTGTATAGTAAATACGAACATTTTGATAATCAGAAAATATTTTGAATAATTCTCCGATTAAAAATATATTTTTCAATGCAATATAATTTGATGCTGGAAATATTGTATTATAATTAATAGAGGCAGCCCAGTTCCAACTATTTGATTTTTCAACAACTGGCCCACGAGAAAAATTCTTATTATAATTAAAATTAAAAGTTGTAGCGTTTATAGTTCTATCTATCAACCAAAATGTTGTAGGGATTTTAAATCTTATACCGCTCAAATTATACATATCACTAACACTAATATTCTTAGCATTTTCTTTGATAATTTCTGCTTGTTTCCTTGCCTCTTCTGGTGAATAACCCTGTTGAATAAGATTTTTTTGTGTTTGCTGCATAGCATCTTCAACTTTAATATCAGTTCCAGGAACAAACATAGGATTGCCCTTTGACTCAGAGTGTGAATATGCTAATTTTAAATTACTTTCTGGTAAATTTATTGGAAGAACTTTAAGGATATCGATATTTGTATTTACACTCCAACTATTAATATCATTTCTTGATGCACTATTCATAACTCGCGATGTTAATCCTCTAAAATTAGGATTTGTTCTGTTATAGTTAAATGAAACATCCATCAGATCAGAAAGCCTTAATGAAATACTTGTTCTATAAGACCACCCCGGAGTATTATCGATATCTATTACTCTTAACTCATCTATCCAGATATCACCATTTATTTTTACTCCCTGAACAGCACTATCAGCTGGAGATATTACACCTATAAGGAAAAATTTAATTCCTGTTAAGTTAGGATTTCCTTTAAATGAGTAGAAATGATTAGGTTTTCCATCAACCGGATATAAATTACTTTTATTTAAAGAATCTTTAACTTGCTTGATAGCTCTTATTTTATCTAATTTTATTTGCATATCATGCCAATTTTCTTCAACTGGCATTCGATATTCATAATAATTTAATGTATCTGTACCAAATCTTAAATAAACATAAGCATTTTTTGGATAAGTTAAACTAGTTGGATCTGTACTCCTGTATAAATCACCGTGAATGAATAACTTCATTTCACTATAATTAAAAATATCAAGCGGTTGATATAAGTATTTGATCGTTTCTTTTTTCTGACCTGCATATATTTCCTTAATTCTCAAAAGCAATGATTGCTCGTTCTTTCTAATTCTTTCGCTTGTAGATGTGTAATCAATTTCTTGTTTTAATCCAGGTGGCATAGTATATTCTGGATTATCATAAAGGTTTATAACACCAATAAAATAAGTAGAATCTTTTTTGACAACTTTTTGCCATTGACTACCAACAAAATTGAAATCTGTAATTCTTAAAACAATAGGGGTTGTTTCATTTTCAAAAAACACTCTAACATATTGTACATTTTGTAAATCAGGATTACCAAAGGCTTTTCTATTGTTATCACGAATTGGTACACGAATTAAATACCAATTTTTATTACCTTGCCCTCCGCCCTGAATATAAGGATTATTTGCACGGTTAGTATCAAGTGGAATTTCATATCTATAGAAATTTTCACTTAAATTAACATCGCCATCACCATTTAAATCTTCGGTATCAGGAATATTTAATAATTCTGCTAAATTGCCATTTACCTGTGTTGCATTATATTGTAAATAATTTCTTCCATCAAAAAAGAAATTATCACCAGCAGGGTCGCTTTCATTGCTGCCGTATAATTTTCTTTCCTCTTCATCTGTAAGTCCATCTAAACCAAGATCAAATTTGGGGTCTAAAATTCCGTTTCTTTTTTTATCTTCTGTATCTAGTTTACCGTTTGATATCACATCTTCACTGACTTGTCCAATATCTATATAGATTTTTGAAGTAGCAAAATTTGTATCTCTGTAGTGATAATTCATTGGTTTGAACCAAAACTCAATATATTCGACATTTTCTTGCTCGAGTTTAGCAGGAAATGGTAAATACTTCATAATACCTCCCCAGTTTTTCTTAGGTAGCTCAGGGGAAGGTGTATAATTGTAAAACCCTTTCATATAAGGAATATACCACAAATCTAAAACGGGGACATTTCTATCCTCACGTGCAGTTTCTTTTTCTGGCCATATATCTCTTACATCAACAGGAGATGGAATTAAATTAAACCAAACAGTTTTAGCTTTGTATTTCATTAATTCCATTTTGTTAGGAGCAGCATAATAAGGCACACTTAAATCTTTCCATGTGGTTGATGTAATTCCTATACTGATTGTTCTCTTACCACCTTCAAAATCATCAATATAGGCAATACTTTTTTTCCTATCGCCTTCGATTGTACTTTTTATTGTATTACCATCCGGATTTATTCTTGCATATTCAGCAGTTACATTAAGAGAAGACATTCCCCGAACGTCAAATACCTTATTTAAGTATTTAGTTAAAATTGGAATATCAGTGCCCCAACGGAAATCAATACCAAACATTGTGTTGTTTATAGGTTCATCGCCAATTTTTACTTTATCACTCAAAGTCTGTTGAGAATAATTCATCACAGTAAAACCAAGTTTTGTCTTTTCATCAAAATCAAAAATTCCACGCATACCCACAAGTGATTTTGAAGCAAGTGCGGCCAAATCATTTTCTTCGTATTTTATTTTTAAATCTGCACCTGGAACTAACGCTTCTGGTTTTTTAATATATAATTGCCCAGCGTAATAATCAACCTCGTAATCTTTTCCTGGAACTAATTCTTGCCCATTGAAAAACACTTTAACGGAATTTTCAACTACATTAAATCCAATCGGAATAGTTGACGATATATCGCCGGTTGCTTTAATAGCAAAGAAAAATCTATTTTTCTCATTTTTTTCAGCAGCTCTATATGCTTGCAATTCATAAAGTTCATCAAAGCGTAATGTATCATTCAGTTCTTTTGGAAAATTTTTACCAAAAGGCTCTAATACAGGGAATATAATTTCTCCTGTTTGAGTAATGATAGTTTTTCCAACTTTAAAGTCAAATTTACCATCAGGCCCCTCATTATCACCACTATATTTATCCAATCCAAAAACATCCAATAATTTTTTAGATTGCCCATCTTTACCCGTTAATTCATTAACTGGTTCGCTCCCGGAAGGTTGATATTTAATATCAAACTCGAAGCCTGCTTCCTTGACATTTGATGTTTTAGTAGGATAAATATTTTTAAGCATTAACTTCCAACCAATTGGATCAGCTGGAGTTAAATTTTCTGGTTTAATAAGTTTTAAGATAAGTGTAGTATCCGGATTATCATTTGCAAATTCGCCATACTGGATATCATCTCGGGGATCTGTAGGATCGTTACCTTGAATTGTATAAGCAACAGCAATTTTTTCATTATCTTGTATTTGTGTTTTAAAAGAGATAAAGCCAGTTTCTCTGTGAATTATATAATCTTTACCTGGCTCAAGTTTTAAAAAATAACCAGTTATACCCCTTTTTTCCGGATCAGATGAACTAGTAGGATCAGCTTGTGATTTAAATTCATCGTAATTATTCCCTACTTTAGGAGGTAGAAAATAATATGCGTTAGCTTTTCGTCTTTGTGGATTCAGGAAATTTGTAGTTGATTTCCAAACTTCAATTTCAACAACAACATAAGGATCAACTATTTCACCAACTGGTTTAGAAAAATATTTATTAAACAGATTAAATTCTGGCAATTGAGATGCATATATCGTATCAATAAAATAGTGATTAGTAGAATATTCATTAAGTTTTACAATAATATCTCGTGCTTGCCCACCACCAGAAATTGATTTTTCTTTTGTTTCTCCTTTCTTTTGAGATGCAATTGTGGAAAGAGAAAGAGGACCAAATTTCATATCAGCCTTGATACCAAATAACGCCTCAGAACCAGAAACTAGCCCAGAACCACCCATTGAAACGTTACCAGCTTCTACATTCTGAACAATTTCGTCTTCATAACCGGTATATTTAATTTTTAATCTATTTTCATATTCAAATGTTCTTTCAGTATTCCAATCAGCATTTATTTTTAGTTTGTCACCGATAGTTCCATCAACATTAATTTGAACTTGTTGTTTAAAATCTGGTTCATTGCGTGATTTTCCATAAATGTTATTAGTAATACCTCCCATTTCTTCGTTTCTAAAAGCTGCTCGTATATCTACAGCTCCGTTAATTCTTAATTTTATACCTGGTCTTCCAAAAATTGATAAAATCCCTAAATTTGGCAAAGGAATATCAATATTAGTAAAAGTACTCATAAAACTTTTCAATTCATCTTCAACCAGTAATTTACCTTCATATCTTCGGACCAATTGTTCCCATAATAAACGATTGTTAAAAGCTAAATTGTAATTAATGTAATCTTCGATTGGTAGCACTAAACCTGGACGGTAAAGAGTTCCTCCTATTTTATCTTCTATTATAACAAATTTACCGGTACTATCTAATGAAATTTCCCTGTTATAAGGATTTTTTTTATAAGTAAGCGGAATGTTAAAAAATTGGTCCTTAAAGGTAATAAATGGCGAATAATCACGATAAAATTTATAATATTGTAGTTTTGCAGTAGAATCTTTAATATATGTAAGTTTTTTCAGTGAATCTTCTGAAATTTCCTGAGTTTTAGTTTTAGGTTGTTTGGTTGTTCTTGGTTTTTGTTGTTTTGATTTATTTGGATTTTGTTGCTCTGCAGGAAAAGAAACAACAAAAGAATTGACATATGTAGCAAACAAATTAGTAGCAAAAATAAAAAAAAGAAAAAATAATAAATATTTTGTGGTAAGTTTATATAAATTGTTTATACTTTTCACTACACTTCAAAATTATTAAACAGTAAGGAATAATCGATAACATCCTCCTTAGACTTAGTAAATAATTCCTTTAGCTTCCAATATCAAATCAACTAATTCCCTAAAAGCACCATATCCGCCTTTATTCTGGCAAACATAATCAACTTTACTTAAAATTGATTTATGGGCATCTGCAGGAGCAGCTTTAAACCCAACTAAAGGTAATAAATTTAAATCATTTACATCATCCCCAATAAAAGCTATTTCTTCTTTTTTTAAATTTCTTTGTTGCATAATTTCATTAAGTGCAATAGTTTTATCTTCAATTCCAAGATAACACAATTCAATTTTTAATTTATTTGCACGAGTTTGAATCAAATCAGCATTATCACCACTAATAATTGCAGTTTCAATACCAGCTTTTCTTAAAAGAACAACGCCCATACCATCGCGTACATAAAACCTTTTAAAAGTCAAGCCTTCAGCAGTATAATAAAGGCCTCCATCTGTAAGCACGCCATCAATATCTGTAATAACCATTTTTATATTTTTTAGAATATCTAGTTTACTCATTGATAGCCTTATTCATTATCGACAAATTCTTTAAGTTTTTCAGTTCTTTCAGCTAATTTTAATTGTTGAATAATTTCATCAATTTCACCATCCATAGCGTCAGTTAAGTTATAAAGAGAAAGTCCTATCCTGTGATCAGTAATTCTATTTTGTGGGAAGTTGTAAGTTCTAATCTTTTCACTTCTATCACCACTACCAACCATACTTTTTCTTTGCTCAGAGATTTCCTTATTCTGTTCACGTTGAGCCATATCGTAAAGTTTACTTGCTAAAACTTTCATAGCTTTCATACGATTTTTAAGCTGCGATCTCTCATCCTGACATGTAACAACAATCCCTGTTGGGATATGAGTAATACGAATAGCCGTTTCAACTTTATTAACATTCTGGCCGCCGTGTCCTCCTGCACGGTAAACATCAATTATCAGATCTTTTTGATCAATATTTACTTCAACATCGTCAACTTCTGGTAGAACTGCAACTGTAACAGCAGATGTATGAACTCTACCACTAGCTTCTGTCTCTGGCACTCTTTGCACACGATGCACACCACTTTCAAATTTCATATCGCCATATACATTTTCACCTTTAAGTAAAAACACTACTTCCTTTATTCCACCTAAGCCGCCGGTTTCATTAATATCTAAAACTTCTAAACCCCAGCCTCTTTTTTCAGCATATCTGCTATACATTCTAAAAAGATCGGCGACAAATAATGCAGCCTCTTCACCACCCGTGCCAGCACGAATTTCAACTATAGCATTTTTGTCATCATCAGGATCTTTGGGCAATAATAATATTTTTATTTCTTCTTCCATTTTTTCAATTTGTTCTTTCAAAAATGGAATTTCTTCCTTTGCAAGCTGAACAAGTTCAGGATCAATATTTGAATCAACTATTTCCAAATTTTCGCTTAAATGTTTTTTCAATTTGGAATACTCATAATATGCATTAACAATCGGCTCTAATTGATTACGAGATTTTGTCAACTTTACATATTTATCCTGATCACTTATCACATTTGGATCAGAAAGTTGCTCATTTATAATATCAAATTTATCTTTTATACCTTCTAATTTTTGTAATAAATCCATACAAAAAACACCTATTTAATCTTTTGAATATAACAAAATAATTATAAATAAACAAAATAGAGAATGTTTTCAAACGAATGATTGCTAATACATTTTTATTTAAATATCTACGCCTAAGACCATTTTAGCTAAAATTCCTATACCGAAAGATAATGCTGTCACTATTAAATTAATAACAACCATCTCCAAAAATCTTTCTTTAAAAGATAAACTTTTGGCAACAGATATATAGTAATTGAAAAGAAAAATGATTAGAATTGCTGTTAAGATTGTTATAGGTAATGCTATAAAAGGATTTGTAAGTAAAAGATACGGTAAAATTAAAAGGATTACAGTAACAATATAAGCAATACCAGTATAAGCCGCTGATTTGATATAATTTTTATTTTCATCATCTGCTTTTTCCGAAAGATAATTAGATGCAGCCATAGAAAAAGATGCTGCAATACCAGTAATTAAACCAGCTAAGGCGATAATTTGAGTATTTTGTAAAGCA